>OMGL01000026.1_pt1 | contig 103613 bp, 103 predicted proteins | sample 1645831 | NCBI WGS metagenome assembly OMGL01 (sample SAMN00849301, study PRJEB25192) | human gut metagenome | reverse complement strand
CATGCCGGGCGTCCTGATCGTGGAGGCGCTGGCGCAGGTCGGCGCGGTTGCGATTTTAAGTGAAGAAGGAAATAAGGGCAGGACGGCATATTTCGGGGCAATCAACAACGCAAAATTCAAGAAAAAGGTAGTTCCGGGCGACAAGTTAAAGCTGGAGTGCCATATCATCAAGAGAAAAGGACCGGTCGGCATCGGAAGTGCGACGGCAACCGTCGATGGCAAGCTGGCTGTTTCCGCAGAGCTGACGTTTATGATTGGCTAATAAGTGAGGTTGAATAAGAGATGTTTAAAAATCTGTTTAAGAAATCGTATACTTCGATCAATACAAACGACCACGGTTCTGCCGGCGTAAGCCGTGCGGAGAGTGCGAAAGCAGATAAAAGGGCGGCAGAGGCAGCACAGGAAAAACCGGAGAAGATTCCGAGCCGTCCGACGGCGATGACGCCGGAAAGTCTGCGTTCTTTATGGCGTAAGTGTAATAAATGTGAGAAACCGATTCTGGTGCAGGATGTCAAGGACAACCTGTATGTGTGCCCGCGCTGCGGCGGATATTTCCGGATGCATGCGTACCGCCGGATTGAGATGCTGATCGATGAAGGTACCTTTGAAGAGTGGGATAAGGAGATGTCTGTGGTCAATCCGCTTGCATTTCCGGGCTATGAGGGCAAGGTTGAGGCAGCCAGAGAGAAAACCGAGTTAAATGAGGCGGTTGTCACTGGTAAGGGAAAGATTCACGGTTATGAGACTGTGATCGCGGTCTGCGACTCCCGTTTCCTGATGAGCAGCATGGGTCACAACATGGGAGAGAAGATTGCCCGTGCGGTAGAGCGTGCGACCGAGGAACGGCTTCCGGTTATCATCTACGCGGCCTCCGGCGGCGCGAGAATGCAGGAGGGCATGATCTCCCTGATGCAGATGGCGAAAACTTCCGCAGCCTTAAAACGTCATTCCGAGGCGGGACTTCTCTACATAAGCTTTATGACGGATCCGACCACCGGCGGCGTAACGGCAAGCTTTGCGTCCCTGGGCGATATCATCCTGGCAGAGCCGGGAGCGCTGATTGGATTTGCGGGTCCGCGTGTCATCGAGCAGACGATCGGCCAGAAGCTCCCGGAGGGCTTCCAGAGAGCCGAGTTCCAGCTGACACACGGTTTTGTGGATCAGATCGTGGAAAGAAAAGATCAGAAGCGTGTTCTGGGACAGATTTTGAAGCTTCACAGCCAGGAGCATGGCTGGGAGAAATGGAACGACGAGGCGGAGAACCACACAGAAGCGGCATCTGCATCCAGGGCAGAAAAAGCAGCTTCTGTGGAGGAAGGCAAGTTAAAGAGCCGGAAAGCACCGTTCTCCGGTATCATGCGCCAGAAGACCTTAAATAAGATCGCAGGTCGAGAGAGAGACGCCTGGGAGGCAGTACGCCAGTCCCGTAGCGCCGGACGTCTGAACGCCAGCGATTATATCCGGATCCTGTTTGACGATTTTACCGAGTTCCACGGCGACCGGTATTATGGCGATGATATGGCGGTCATCGGCGGTGTGGCATCTTTCTATGGAATGCCGGTCACGGTCATTGGACAGGAGAGAGGTAAATCCCCGAAAGACAGCATGAAGCACAACTTCGGCATGCCGTCTCCGGAAGGATACAGAAAGGCGCTCCGTCTGATGAAACAGGCGGCGAAATTTAACCGTCCGATCATCTGTTTTGTCGATACGCCAGGTGCATTCCCGGGTATGGAGGCAGAGGAGAGAGGCCAGGGCGAGGCGATTGCCCGCAACCTCTTTGAGATGTCGGATATGAAGGTGCCGATTCTGGCGATTATCACCGGTCAGGGCGGCAGCGGCGGCGCACTGGCGCTGGCGGTTTCCAACGAGGTATGGATGATGGAGAATGCGACCTACTCGATCCTTTCTCCGGAGGGCTTTGCTTCGATTCTGTGGAAAGATGCCAAGAGAGCCAGCGAGGCGGCGAAGGTCATGAAGATGACGGCAGAGGATCTGTATGAGCTTGGCATGATCGAGCGCATTATCTGCGAGGATGAGCCGGCAACCGATGACAACATCGAGGAGATCGGACGCATCATCGACCGCCATATGCGCGAGTTCTTCCAGTCCTGCGCGGAAAAGACACCGGATGAGATCGCGGAGCAGCGGTATGAACGTTTTAGAAAAATCTAAAAAATAGATATTGAAAGGGGGTTGCCGCGCGGCGGTCCCCTTTGTGAATATAGGAGATCGTATGAGTACAATTTTATCACAGTTAAAACCGCTGAAAATTGGTGATCTGACGGCGAAGCTTCCGATCATCCAGGGCGGTATGGGGGTTGGCATCAGCCTGTCCTCGCTGGCAGGAGCCGTGGCGGGGGCTGGCGGCATCGGCATTATTTCCACTGCCCAGATCGGTTTCCGGGAGCCGGATTTTGCCGAACATCCGCAGGAGGCGAACCTGCGCGCGATCGGTTCAGAGTTGCAGAAGGCGCGCGCGATCGCGAAGGGCGGCATCGTGGGCTTTAATATCATGGTGGCAACGAAAAACTATGCGGAGTACGTTAAAACGGCGGTCAAGGCGGGCGCTGACCTGATCATATCGGGCGCAGGACTTCCTGTTTCCCTGCCGGAGTATGTGAAAGGGACGGCGACGAAGATTGCGCCGATCGTTTCCTCCGTTAAGGCGGCGACGGTCATCTGTCGGATGTGGGACCGCAAGTACCAGACCGCACCGGATCTGGTGGTCGTTGAGGGACCTCTGGCGGGCGGACATCTGGGATTTGACCGTGAGAAGCTGACCGAGCTGGAGGTAGACACGCCGCACGCAGCCGAGACATTCCATCAGGCGGAATATGACGAGGAAGTGCGGGGAATTATCGCGCTGGTTAAAAAATACGCGCAGAAATATGGCAAATCGATTCCGGTTGTGACGGCTGGCGGCATCTACGACCATGCGGATGTGATGCACCAGATGGAGCTTGGCGCGGACGGCGTGCAGGTGGCAACCCGTTTTGTGACAACCGAGGAATGCGATGCACCGATGGCATATAAGCAGGCATATCTGGATGCGAAGGAAGAGGACATCGTGATTGTCAAAAGTCCGGTCGGCATGCCGGGACGTGCGATCAAGAATGCGTTCTTAAAAGAACTGGAAAAAGGAAGACAGGCAGTGACACACTGTTACCAGTGTCTGGAACACTGTGATCCGGCGAAGATCCCATACTGCATCACGCAGGCACTCGTCAATGCCGCCCGCGGTGATGAAGATCATGCGTTGATTTTCTGCGGCGGAAACGCGTGGAGAGCAGAGAAAATCGAGACGGTTGAGGGCGTGATGCGGGCGCTGTGCGAAGGGTAGGATAGATCTTGGCACCATAGATTTTGGCAGAGTTCAGGGATAAGCCAAGATGAAACTTGCAAATAGTTTGATATAAGATGCAAAAATATAAAAAGAGGGTTTGCAAAATGCAGCCCTCTTTTTATATTTATCTTAAAAATCATCCCCTAAAACGATTCAAACAAGCATAAATTTCCTGCACGCGCGGCATTGCCAGTCCCATGACCGCATATGAAGCATCGCTGAACACAGAGAGCCCGTCTGCTTCATAGGCTTTTAAGAGTGTGGCAACCGTTTCCTGTACGGTGCAGCGCTCCAGAAGCCCTTTTTCCAGGCAGTAGCGCACCATCTGGGCGAGTGCGGCGGTCTGCTCGCTGTCGGCAAGCTGTTCGACGAAGCGCAGATCGACCGGCTCTTTGGCAACCTGGAAAGAGTGTTTGTCGTGGACACGGACTTTGATACGCGTGTTCCGGTCGGAATTTCGGTCAGCTTCGCGGCGTCCTCCGCGACCGCGTTCAAAGCGTCCTGCATCGGAGGCGCTGCCGCCGCGATTGCCAAACCGTCCAGAACGACCGCTGTTTTCGCCCTCTTCCTGAGATTCACCGCCTGCTTCTGCGCGGCTGTCGCCAAAATTCAGTGCCATCGCGCCCACAGCCCGTCCTGTTCCGTCAGCCGCCAGCTTCCGCCCAGCCGTCGGGAGCTTGAACCCAGGAGCCTGGATGGCGGGTTTGGAAACTTCCTGTTCGCAGGCATTTTTTACCATCTCCGTGATATCAAACGGGCGGTATGCATCCATCTGGATGATAGTGTCTGCGATGAAGAAGTAGGCACCGGAGCTTCCAGCTACGAGGACGGTGGAGATGCCTGCCTGCTTGTAGAGATCGCGGGCGCGTTCGATGAACGGGGTGATCGGCTCTTTATCGCGGCTGACGATGCGCTGCATCAGGTCGTCCCGCAGCATGAAGTTGGTAGCGGAGGTGTCCTCATCGATCAGGAAAGCGCGGGTTCCCGCTTCAATGCTTTCGATCACGGCTGCCGCCTGGGAGGTACTGCCGCTGGCATCGGCGGTGGAAAAGCAGGTGGTGTCTTTTTTGTTCGGCAGATCCCGGATAAAGAGGGAAATATCAACGTGGTTGATGCTGCGTCCATCCTCGGCGCGCAGCTTGACTGCGGTTTCATCGGTGATGACATATTCACGTCCATCCCCTGGAATATGGTTGTAGACGCCGGATTCCAGCGCTTTTAGCAGTGTGGATTTGCCGTGGTAGCCGCCGCCCACGATCAGGGTGATGCCGCGGTGGATTGCCATGCCGGAGATCGGACCGTGTCCCGGAAGATTCAGAGTGATTCTTAAGGAATCCGGGGAATGGAACGCAACACTGCCCTTCATCGGACGGTCGGAGACGCCGGTTTCACGCGGCAGGATTGAGCCGTCTGCGACGAAGGAGACGAGATCTAAGCGTTTCAGCTCATTGCGGATAAATTGCTGGTCGTCTGCCAGCGTGATGCGTTTTTTGATTTCGGCGTTGTTCTGGCGGCGGTAGAAAAAGACGTTTTCGACACAGCCTGGAAGAAAATCAAAGAAAATCCGGATCAGTTCACCTGAGTTGATGGTGCGCCCGAATGCCGGGAAACCAACCTCAAAACGGGCTGTAATCTCATTTCTCCCGATCTCGCAGGCGGTCCGGGAGAGAACCTCCTGACCGGGGCGGCTGGTGGCGATCAGACCACTTTTTCCAGAACCTTTTGCCTTGAAAGAAAGACGACCGATTTCATGGGAAAAACAGCGGAGCAGGTAATCTTCAAGCGCTGTTTTTTTCCACGGTGTATCAAAGAGCTCTGCCGGAAATCCGGCTTTCGCGTGGCGGACCTGGATACTGACCTTGGAAGGGGACGCAAACGGGTCACCCTGTACATGGTCGATGGATAAAATATACGTATTAAAATCATAAGCGCCGCGCACGTCCTTGTAAGCCGGATAGCTTTTGTGATCGATGGAGGTGAGGAGACGCTTTAAATCTGCGGATTGTTTCATTCTGAATACCTCGTTTTCATAATATTAAATCATATTTCAATGTCTTCACGGTTTTTGGCAGGAGAATCCATATAAAATGGCCTTTTTCAAAGAATGTCTGTCATGTGAAGGAGATGATAGTTCTTATTTTAAAGATCCAAATTCTGAAATGCAAGCGGAATGGACGAAAAGAAATGATATAATTGTATCTATTGTTACTGGGCACGTATGCGTGAACAGTAACTATCTATTTATGGTGTATGTTTGGCGTCTTTTTATACTTGTCCGAGTATAAAATGTTCTGAGCGTACCATATGACAGCAGGGAGGTAGATGCATGTTAAATGCACTCTGGGCGTTTATGATGCTTACGGGGCTTGGCTGGGCGGCGGTGCATGGGACGCTGGGGGCGGTGACGGAGGGAATGCTTGCAGCGGCGGGGGATGCAGTCTCGCTGGGAATCACGATGCTGGGGGTGATGGCGTTCTGGACGGGAATTTTGGAGATCGGACGGCGGGCGGGGCTGATTGAGCAGTTGTCGGCGGGGATGCGGCCGGTGCTTCATTTCCTCTTTCCACGCATTCCAGCGGGTCATCCGGCGCTTTCTTCGATGGCCGCCAATATGATTGCCAATATGCTGGGGCTTGGCTGGGCGGCGACCCCGGCGGGGCTTACGGCGATGAAGGAGCTGGAAGAACTGGAGGAGGAACGGAGAGCGGCGGGGGATCCGGCGGCGGTCACACAGGGAACGGCGAGCGATGAAATGTGTACGTTTCTGGTCGTAAATATTTCATCGTTGCAGCTCATTCCTATCAATATGATCGCCTACCGGAGCCAGTACGGATCGGCGCATCCTCTGGCAGTGGCCGGTCCGGCGTTCCTGGCGACCTGTGTCAGCACGCTGGCGGGAGTGGCGGTGTGCCGCGTGATGTGCAGGAGAAAGCAATATAAATCAATAAAAAAGGATGGCTGGAAATAGAAAACGCAATTTGACGTTATGTAGGGGGAAAATTTCACACAAAAAACAAATTTATCCCCTATAATGCCCTTGTTAAAATAAGGGGCTCTGGAAACAGATCCGTTATCATAGAACGCGGATTCAAACCATACATATAAAACAAGTATAGACACGGGAGCCGTCAAATGCGCTGCATCAATTACCTCTCTGAATACCTGGTTCCGGTTGTTTTGTTTTATGTCGTTGGGTTTGCGGTGCTTCAGAAACGCCCGGTTTTTGATGATTTTATCGAAGGGGCGCTTGCGGGGCTTAAAACGGTGGCTGGAATCCTGCCGACGCTGGTGGGACTGATGGCGGCGGTCGGCGTGCTTCGGACCTCCGGTTTTCTCGATTTCCTCTCCGGGGTGCTGGCGGGACCGGCGGCATTTCTGCATATACCGGCACAGGTGGTTCCACTGCTTCTGGTGCGTCTGGTGTCCAGTTCGGCGGCGACGGGGCTGCTCTTAGATATTTTTAAAACGTATGGACCCGATTCGCGGCTCGGCATGATGGTGTCGGTTCTTGAGAGTTGCACGGAGACGGTTTTTTATACGATGAGTGTCTACTATCTGACCGTGCGGATCTCAAAGACGCGATGGACGCTTGCGGGGGCGCTGATTGCAACGTTCGCGGGGCTTGTGGCGAGTATCTTATGTAGTGCTATGGTAACTGTTCACAGGTAGGCACTTTTGGAACCGAAAGTGCCGTAAGAAAACGTGGTGGCAGCAGGAATTTGCCGTATTTAAATGCGAAGCCACGGCAAATTCCGTTACTGGGCACGTGTGCGTGAACAGTAACAAGTGCCATGTTATAAGAGAAGATGTAAGAAATTTGCTAGTTGTCTTGCCGCACAGAATATTGTATAATCGGTAGGGTAAATTGCCGTTTTGCGCGCTGAAACCAAGGATGAGAGGGAAAACTGTGGGAAATTATGAGACGCTGAATGAGCTTCTGGTGACGCTGTTCCGCGATGTGATGGACATAGAACAGAAGGTAATCATTACGCCGGAGTTTAAAGACATCACGAATAACGATATGCATGTGATCGAAGCGATCGGGATTGGTGAACCGAAAAATATGTCATCGATTGCCAGAGAACTGTCCGTTACGGTGGGAACGCTCACGATTGCCATGAACAGCCTGGTCAAAAAAGGCTATGTGGAACGAAGCCGGGGACTCGAGGATCGGCGGGTCGTATATATTTCTCTTTCAGAGCGGGGCAGAAAAGCGTATGGGCATCACGCCCGGTTCCACCGGGAGATGATCGAGAGCCTGACAAGCGATCTGTCGGAAGATGAGATGCAGACGTTGGTAAAGGCGCTGATGAAGCTGAATCAGTGGTTTAGGAGTAAGGATGGGCAGCGGTAAAAAGAATGGATGTAGTCTGCACTGGATGGAAACAGGTGTGAAAGACAAAAACGGTTGCGAAAACCGTGAAGCAACTGCTGCGAGGAGAATACAAGGAGGTACATTATGAAGAAATTTATGGTAATGGCAGCTGGTCTTATGATGGCAGCTGTTCTGGGCGCATGTGCGCCGACGGCAAGAAATACAGGAGAAACCAGCGAACATGGAACTGCCCCGGCAGGTGCGGCGCAGCAGGAGACTGTAGACGGCGTGGCTGAGAAAGAAAGCATGGTGGTAACGGATGCAGATCCGACGGTAACCGTTTGCGTATATTCTGTAAAATCTGATAAGAGCGGCTTAAAACAGAATATGGATGGCATTGACGGCGATGAGCTGGATGCACAGGAACTGCTTGATAAGATGGCAGAGGTGGGCGTCATTGAAGAGGGAATCACCGTGGATAAATTTGAGCAGAAGGACGGCGCCCTGACGCTGGATCTCTCCTCCTTAAAGGAGTCCTCTGACAAGCTGGTTGTCATGGCCATTGCCAATACATTTATCCAGAACTACGAGGCAAAGACGCTGGAGTTGAGCGTAGCAGGCGAGAAGATCGGCGACGGTCCGATGAGCTTTGAGAAGAATTACAAGAAAGTAAACTAAAGCATGAAAATGCGAAAAGAGCGGGATCCCTGAAGTCTGCGGATGCATACAGGGAGATACCGCTCTTTTTCTCTTATACGTGCAATTTCTCCGTCATCAGCCATGTTTGAAAATACGGTTTGATGACCCGGAAGGAAGCGCCGTCCATGTTCAGGATGAACTGGTGGAAGCTCTTGGCGTTGAATTTGTTTCCAAGTACCTCCTCGGCTTCCTGGCGCATGGTCAGGATTTCCAGATAGCCGATATAGTATTTCAGGTAATTGCCCGGATTATCAATGATTGCCAGGTATATCTCGCGCGCGGATTCCGGATCCGTAAATCCGTAGGAATTTTCCAGATAACTGGTGGTTGTGGCGAGATCCCAGCCATCATAGTGGATGCAGATGTCGAGAAGCGCGTACAGCCCGTAGCTGCTGGCTTCGCTGCAGCGCATCAGCGGTTTGACCGCTTCCGGCAGTCCGTTGTCGAAGGAGTAGGCGTACAGTTCGCTGTAGAGTCCCCAGCCTTCGTTGTAGCCGCCGCAGGCAAGAAGCCGCCGTACCGGAACCGGCTCCCGGTCATTGAAATAAGCCGACTGGTAGAGATGCCCCGGATAGCCCTCGTGCGCCAGCATGGTGTAGAGGTTCTGCTCAGTGCTTGCTTTTTCGTTGATGTAAATGGTGTTGGAACCGTCGGAATCGATCGGCGGTACGAGGAAAAACGCCGGGGACAGGGAAGATTCCAGCGCTTCCGGGACGTATTTGATCGCGTAGGAGGTATCTGTAAGCGCCGGGAAATCATCCTGAATCTGCGTCTGTAAATTCTGAAGGATCTCATCCGGATCGGAGAGTGTGATGGCAGAGTCGGTCATCTGCCGGACGAGTTCCGGATGTTCCTTTAAGCGGACGCGGATTTCGGATAAATCTGCCTGCATCTGCTTCTCAATCCGCGTTTTGAGCGCATCGACCGAAGAATCTGTGCCGGTCAGCGCCGCCGCAAGATAGGCATAATACTCCCTGCCGTGTTCGTAGGTGCTAAGTCCTCCTGCCTCCGGATGGGAGCCCTTGAGCGATTCCAGTGCTTTAGAGAGGTTTGTATATGCCGGGATAAAGTGTTCCTTTAAAATGGTCAGATGTTTTGCTTTGTAGGACGCCTTTTCTGCATTGCTTAAGCCCTCAACCGCATTTAAGCGGGAGGCAAATGTTTCCGTCAGCAGGCTGTTTTCCGGGCGGATGAGGTAGCTTTTACAGGATTTTAAAATCCGGTCGATGGTGTCGTCGGACGGTGCGAGACCGGCGTCTGCCTGCGCCTGTTCATACGTTGCGAGCTGCTTGTAATATGTGTCGATCTGCGAAAGCAGTGCCAGGTAATGGTCGATGTCGGCACGGTTGTAAAATGTATATTCGGCTAATAAGGTCGGAAGTTCCGCCTGCGTGCCGATCAGGGCGCTTAACGGCTGATTGTAGAGTTCCAGTCCCTTCGAGCCGGCTTCCGTCTCCAGTGTGTCCTTCATCATCCGGTAGGTGAAGAGCTGGTCGGAGGTCAAGAGAGAGGTATCGAAGGAAGAAAGTTCCTCAAGAATGGCCGCGTTTTCCTCGGAATCTTTTTGAAGCTGTTCCAGGGAATATTCTGGAAATTTCATCTCCGGTTCGGTGATACCGTAATTTTCCGGATTCCGGACAAGAAAATGAAGGGAGAGCGGATCATCCTGCACGCTTTCTTGAAACTGGTGTGCGAGAAACGCATCAAAACGCGCCTGTTCGCTGGCAGCATCGGACGATGCATTGGAAGGAGAACCAGTCTGCCCGGAAGCGGCGTAGGATTCGGCGGGGGTTCCTGAGCCGGAAGAACCAGCGCATCCGGAGAGCGCCAGGGCAGCAGCTGCAGCGATCGCGAGCGCTGTGCGCGGCAGGGGCGGGAAGGAAAAGCGTTTCTGCATAATATAATACCTCCAAAACAAATATATATGTCTGCAAGTATACCATACTTGACAAAGGGATGCAAAACAGATAGACTTAATCTATATATTTATATATGAAGAAAAGGCAGAGAAAAGAAGGTGGCTTGCCTTTAATCGCAGATGGAAAACCATGGGCGGTTAGAGGCTTTTTTTGTGAAGAACACAATTTAAAGCGCAATTTTAATAAGGAGGGCATGATAAATGTGTCAGAACTGTAAGAAACCTTACTATATAACAACTGCGATTGCCTATACATCGGGCAAACCGCATATCGGAAATACCTATGAGATCGTGCTGGCGGACAGCATTGCGCGCTACAAGAGGGCGCAGGGCTACGATGTGCGTTTCCAGACGGGCACCGATGAGCATGGTCAGAAGATCGAGTTAAAGGCAGATGAGGCTGGCATCACGCCGAAGCAGTTTGTCGATAACGTGGCGGGTGAGATCAAGACGATCTGGGATCTGATGAATACATCCTACGACAAATTTATCCGCACCACTGACGAGGATCATGAGGCGCAGGTAAAGAAGATTTTCAAGAAGCTCTATGATCAGGGCGATATTTACAAGAGCTGCTACGAGGGACTTTACTGTACCCCGTGCGAGTCCTTCTGGACCCAGTCCCAGGTCGTAGACGGCAAATGCCCGGACTGCGGACGTCCGGTACAGCCGGCGAAGGAAGAGGCATATTTCTTCCGTATGAGCAAATATGCGCAGAGACTCATCGATTATATCAATGAGCACCCGGAGTTCATCCAGCCGGTTTCCCGTAAAAATGAGATGATGAACAACTTCCTGCTTCCGGGCCTGCAGGATCTGTGTGTTTCCCGTACTTCCTTTAAATGGGGGATTCCGGTTGATTTCGACCCGAAGCACGTTGTATATGTATGGCTGGATGCACTGACCAACTATATCACTGGTCTTGGATATGACTGCGATGGCGAGAGCGGCGAGCTGTTCAAGAAATACTGGCCGGCAGACCTGCATCTGATTGGTAAGGATATTATCCGTTTCCATACCATTTACTGGCCGATCTTTTTGATGGCACTCGACCTGCCGCTTCCAAAGCAGGTATTTGGTCATCCGTGGCTGTTACAGGGCGACGGCAAGATGAGTAAATCCAAGGGAAATGTGATTTACGCCGATACACTGGTTGATTTCTTTGGCGTGGATGCAGTCCGCTACTTCGTTCTGCATGAGATGCCGTTTGAGAACGATGGCGTTATTACCTGGGAGCTGATGGTAGAGAGACTGAACTCGGATCTGGCAAATATCCTCGGCAACCTCGTAAAGAGAACGGTATCGATGACGAACCAGTACTTTGGCGGCGTGGTAGCCGACAAGGGCGTGACGGAGCCGGTGGACGAGGATCTGAAGAAGGTAGTGCTGGAAGCAGTCCGCAAGGTTGATGAGAAGATGGATAAGCTGCGCGTTGCCGATGCGATCACCGAGATCTTCAATATTTTCCGCCGCAGCAACAAATACATTGACGAGACAACCCCGTGGATTCTGGCAAAGGAAGAGGACAAGCAGGATCGTCTTGCAACGGTTCTCTACAACCTGGTTGAGTCTATCACGATTGGTGCGTCCCTGCTTGAATCCTTCATGCCGGAGACCTCGGAGAAGATCTTAAAAGAATTAAATACCGTAAAACGTGAACTGCCACAGATGGATGCATTTGGCCGTTATCCGTCCGGAAATAAGGTGACTGAGGAGCCGGAGGTTCTCTTTGCCCGCCTGAAACTCGACGATGTGATGAAGAAAGTCAAAGTTATCCAGGAAGAGCAGAAGAAGGCAGTTGCTGCAAAGGCAGAGCCGGAGAAGGAAGAGGACGAGAAAGCCGAGGGCATCGATATCGAGCCGAAAGCAGAGATTACCTACGATGATTTTGCAAAACTGCAGTTCCAGGTTGGCGTGATCCTCTCCTGCGAGGCTGTTCCGAAGTCCAAGAAGCTTCTCTGCTCCCAGGTTCAGGTCGGAAGCCAGGTACGTCAGATTGTCAGCGGAATCAAACATTCTTATTCTCCGGAGGAGATGGTAGGTAAGAGAGTTATGGTTGTGACAAACCTGAAACCGGCGAAGCTGGCAGGTATCCTGTCTGAGGGCATGATTCTCTGTGCAGAGGATGCAGAAGGCAAGCTGTCTCTGATGACCACCGAGAAGGATATGCCGGCGGGCGCAGAAATCTGCTAATATCAGATGTGAGATGACTCCCATCTTGCAGCAAGAATATTGAGACATTCTTGAATGGAAATGGAGAAATATAAGTTATATGATATTTGACACACACGCCCATTATGATGATGAGGCATTTGATGAGGACCGGGAGGCGCTACTTTCCGGTCTGGCAGCAGGCGGGATCGGAACGGTTGTCAATGTGGGTGCCGATATGGAGAGCACAAAGACCACCATTGAACTGACGAAGAGATATCCCTTTATCTACGGCGCGGCCGGTGTTCATCCCAGCAGCACGGCAGAGCTTGACGAGGAAAAATTTGCCGAACTCCGTGTATTGGCACAGTCGGATAAGATTGTTGCAATCGGAGAGATTGGTCTGGATTATTACTGGGAAGAGCCGGATCATGAGACACAGAAAAAATGGTTCCACCGCCAATTAAATCTGGCGCGGGAATTAAAACTTCCAGTCATCATCCACAGCCGCGACGCGGCGAAGGATACGCTCGATATCATGAAGGAAGAGCACTCCGGGGAGATAGGCGGTGTGATTCATTGCTTCTCCTATGGAAAAGAGATGGCGGCAGAGTATTTAAAGATGGGCTTTTACTTAGGCATCGGCGGCGTACTGACCTTCAAGAACGCGAAAAAGCTTCTGGAAGTAGCCGAGATGGCGCCGCTCGACCGTCTGGTACTCGAAACCGACTGCCCCTACCTCGCTCCGGTTCCCAACCGCGGCAAACGCAACTCCTCACTGAACCTGCCATATGTGGCGGAAAAGCTGGCAGAAATCAAGAAATGTACACCGGAAGAGATCGTCCGTGCGACTGAAGAGAATGCGCGGAGGCTGTACCGGTTAATGTAAAGAAGAGAGGAGGAATCTGGCTGGGTGGTGTCTCGGTCAGGTTCCGGACTCCGGGAAAGGATTTTCGGAATGGATCTTGGAAACCCGAAGAATACAATCGAAGTAATACAGAAATACAATTTTGCTTTCCAGAAAAAATTCGGTCAGAATTTTCTGATTGATACGCACGTGCTGGACAAGATTATCTCAGCGGCGGGCATGACCAAGGAGGACACCGTCCTGGAAGTCGGTCCTGGCATCGGTACGATGACACAGCGCCTTTCACAGGCGGCAGGACAGGTCATCGCCGTGGAGATCGATACAAACCTGATTCCGATCTTAAAAGATACGCTTCAGGATTGCGAAAATGTAACCGTTATCAACGAAGATATTTTAAAGATTGACATAAAAAAACTGGCGGAAGAGAAAGGCGGCGGACGTCCGGTTAAGGTCGTGGCGAACCTGCCGTACTACATCACGACCCCGATCATCATGGGGCTGTTTGAGAGCGGCGCGCCGATCGACAACATTACGGTTATGGTGCAGAAAGAGGTCGCAGACCGGATGCAGGTAGGTCCGGGCTCGAAGGATTACGGCGCCCTGTCGCTGGCGGTTCAGTATTATGCCGAGCCGTACATCGTGGCAAATGTGCCGCCGAACTGCTTCATTCCGCGTCCGAATGTCGGCTCAGCGGTCATCCGCCTGACCCGCCATGCGAAGCCGCCGGTGGAGGTAAAGGATAAAGATTTAATGTTCCGCCTCATCCGCGCGTCCTTCAACCAGCGCCGGAAAACCCTGCAGAACGGGCTTTCCAACGCGCAGGATCTCTCCTTTAGCAAGGAAGAGATCGCAGCCGCAATCGAGTCGCTGGGACTTTCCCCGTCCGTGCGCGGCGAGACGCTGACGCTGGCGCAGTTTGCAGCGCTTTCGGATGTGCTTGGGAAATAGAAATTGGATAAGAGAAATATAAAAAAGTCCCATCCTTATGCAGATTCAAATCTGAAAGGATGGGACTTTTTGAATTTTTTGCTTTTTTAAAATTATTCCGACAATAAAATCCGGTCATTATCCAGCGCGTGGCCTGCGCCGGTCTTGAAGCGGGCGATCAGATCCTCGACAGTCATGGAAGCGCGCTCTGCGCCGCCGACGTCGAGCACGATATTTCCGTTTGCCATCATGAGCGTGCGGTTTCCGAGCTCCAGAGCCTGGTTCATATTGTGGGTGATCATCAGGCAGGTGATTTTCTCCTCAGCAACGATATTTTTCGTCAGCTCCAGTACTTTTTCAGCTGTTCCCGGATCGAGGGCGGCAGTGTGCTCATCGAGCAGCAGAAGCTTCGGCGTGATGAGGGTTGCCATGAGCAGGGTGAGCGCCTGGCGCTGACCGCCGGAGAGAAGTCCGACCGGCTGGGTCATCCGGTCTTCAAGCCCCATATTTAAGAGGGAGAGGCGTTCGCGGAACGCATCCTTATCTTTCTTGGAAATGCGGGAAAATGGCGATTTCCCCTTTGCGGTCCGCAGATAGGCGAGGGCAAGATTTTCTTCGATCGTCATGCCCGGCGCCGTTCCCTTTAACGGGTCCTGGAAGAGGCGGCCGACCATCAGGCTGCGCTTGTGCTCCGGCATATAGGTGATGTCCTCGCCGTCCAGCTCGATAAAGCCGTCATCGACGTAGAAGCTGCCGGCAATCGCATTGAACAGGGTCGATTTTCCGGCGCCGTTGGAACCGATGATTGTCACGAAATCGCCGTGATCCAGATGCAGGGACAGCCCGGAGAGCGCCTGTTTGGCGTTGACAGTTCCCGGATTAAAGGTTTTTGATATCGACTGAATATTTAACATGCTCCGTGTCCTCCCTTCCGGCGTGCCGCTGCATTTTTACGTGTCTGGAATGCCGCCCATTTCCGGATCGTCGGAAATGCGATTGCCAGCGCTACGATCACAGCGGTGATCAGTTTCAGCCCCTGTACAGGCATGATTTTTGTATACAGGACGATAGCGTAGATAAAACGGTAAATAATCGAACCGATGACGGTGGCGATGACACCTCTTGCCACGCCGCGGCGTCCGAGGACGGTTTCACCGATGATCAGGCAGGCAAGACCGATCACGACGATACCCGTGCCGCCGTTGATGTCGGCGGTATTCTGGTACTGACCGACCATTGCGCCGGAGAGTGCGGTCAGCGCATTGGCGATGCATAAGCCGACCGTAATGGTAAATGTCGGGTTGATCGAGGAGGCGCGCACCATGTCAATGTTGTTGCCGGTTGCCCGGATGGAGAGTCCCAGACGGGTACCGAGAAAATAGACGAGCAGTGCGCCCGCAAGCACAGTTACGCAGATTGCCAGAAGTGCTTCATACCAGTCACCCCCGATACCGGTTTTCTGAAGCAGGGAAAAGATGGTCTCTGTCTTTAAAAGACTCACGTTGGCACTCCAGCCCATTACCATCAGATTGATGGTGTAGAGTCCCATATTGGTGATGATACCGGCGAGAATGGACGGCACGCCGAGACGGGTCTGCTGAAATGCGGTAACAAATCCGGCGCAGATGCCTGCAAGCATGGCAGCCGGAACCGCGAGGAATGGATGCCCTGCCGCAGCCATTGTGACGGATACCGCTGTGCCGAGGACGAAACAGCCGTCCGTCGTCATATCCGCGATGTCCAGTATGCGGAAACTCAAGAACAGCGCCATCGGCACCAGCGCATACAGAAATCCCAGTTCCAGAGCGGTTTGTAAAATATGAAGCATGGGAAATTACCTCCGTAGAATGATTTGTACTCCCAGAGCGTTCATAAGGCAGATGCGCCAGCCGCGTGGTAAGCGGGGGATGCGGCTGGCGTCTGGTCTGTCTTACGGTTCTGAGAGTACATGAAAGTCAGTCAAATGAAAATCAAAGTGCCGCCGGATGAGGGGTATTAGTCCTCGGTGGTCGTAACCTCTACAACATCGCCAAAATCTTTGAATACAGCTGTGTCGATATTCAGGGCTTTGGCAGTCTCGGTATTTACGGTTACGATGCCGCCTTCTGCGGTGTAGTAGTCTTCCATGCCGTCCATGCCTTCGGTGATTGCCTGATAAGCAAGGTCAGCGGTCTGTGTACCAAGAGCCGTGTAGTTGACGCCGCAGGTGGCAAATGCACCATTGCGGACGAAGGAATCAGCGCCGGCATAGTGCGGGATGCCTGCATCGGCCAGATCCTTGAAGATAGCCAGCTCAGCTGCCATGATGACATTGTCGGTAGGAGTGAAGACAGCGTCTACTTTGTCAGCAACCAGGGAGGAAGCAGCGGTAATTACTTCGTCGTTGGTATTTGCAGTCTGCTCGGTGTAGGAGATGCCTTTTTCGTCTAAGTATGCCTTTGCATCCGCGATCGGTTTGGTTGAGTTTGCCTCGGATAAGGAATATAAAAGCCCCACATTTTTAACATCTGGGTTTGCGGCAAAAATCATATCCATGATTTTCTCGGCGTTCAGCGCATCGCTGGTACCGGTTACATAGTCGATGCCGGTCAGCTCAGCGGCTTCCGGATCGGAAACAGCGGCGTAGACAACCGGTGTCTGGGTCTGCTGTGCGGATACGGTCGCTACCTGTGCAGCCAGGGTCGCAATCGGGATGATGGCGTCAACACCGTCAGCAACCGCCTGATCACCAATCTGCTTTAAGGTTGTCTGGTCATTCTGGCCGGAGTACAGCTCGTAGTGAATGGTTACATTGTTATCCTCGGCGATTTTATCTAACTCTGCCTCGACTGCATTTGCAATCTCATCAAGGGAAGCGTGGTCGAGCTGTTTGACAATCGCTACATTATAAATTTCTTTGTCCGCGGAAGCTTCCTGAGAGGTTTCAGCGGTGGTGTCTGCTTCGGAAGCGTTGCTGGATGTGCTGGAAGAGCATCCTGCGGTTGTCAGTGTCAGGGCTGCGGTGCATCCAAGTGCAAATAATTTTTTCAGATTCTTTTTCATAGTCATTTTCTCCATTCTTTATTCTTATTTTGATATTTGTTTTGGATGGCAGATGTATCAGTCTGCCTTGCCGGAGCAGAGTAAAGAATGTGTCTGGAAAGAAGATTCTCTTTGGTTTGGCGCCGCGCGCCGTGATGAAAGATTTTACTGAGAATGTTTCCAGAAACTAAAAAACGCCTCTGTCCCCATACATGGGACAAAAGCGTAAACTTCTGCGATACCACCCAAATTGACATTTGTGAAAATGTCCACTCGCTTACACGTACCATCATACGTGCCCCGATGGATAACGGGTGGGGTCCCGTCAGCCCCTACTGAAACAATCGTTCAAGGCTGCCCTCGGAAGTCCATTCACTGACGGTAAGGCGTTCCGTTTCCACCATCCGGAACTCTCTGTGGCGATACATAGGTCAGATACTCCTCTTCCTCATCGGTTTATCTGTGTTCTTCGTTACATGCATTATAAACACACCCAAAAGGATTTGTCAACCATCAAAATCAAAAAGATGCAGGAAAATGAAAAAGAGTCGGTTTTTCCATTGTTTACGGAAAATTTGGAGATGAAGATGTGGACGCTGGCTGTGCGGCAGGAACAGCAAGTTGAAAAAGTTTTTGAAAAAATTTAGAAAAGTAGAAAAAAATAGTTGACATTTAAAAGACTCTCTAGTATAATAACTCATGTCGCTGAACAAGAGCGAACATGAGAATCACAGGATTCCTCAGGATTCCTCAGGATGCCCAGATAGCTCAGTTGGTAGAGCAGAGGACTGAAAATCCTCGTGTCACTGGTTCGATTCCGGTTCTGGGCATTTGTAATATGCAAAAATAATTTATGGGATACTAGCTCAGTCGGTAGAGCACTTGACTTTTAATCAAGTTGTCGGGGGTTCGAATCCCCCGTGTCTCATTCATAGAAATGCAGTAAAATCAATAGTTTCAGACTTTAGAAAGCACCCCAGTGAATGGAGTGCTTTTCATTTTGTCTAATATCTGACTAACATTATGCACGTTTTATCAGCAGATTCTCCAGGGCTTCGGCTGCTGCCACGTCCTTTTTCTTCAGTGCATGAGCGTAGATGTTCATGGTGGTGCTGGTCTGTGCATGGCCAAGCCGGCTTGACACGGTCTTGACGTCCACATTCTGACTGATCAGCAGCGTGGCAGAGGTATGCCGGAGATCATGCAGGCGGATGTCTGGCAGCTTATCCTCATGTGTATCATTGTAACTGTGGATAAGTTTCTTAAATGTGGCGGAGGGTGTAGACGGGTACATCTGCGATCCGTTCCACTGAATGAAAATATGATCCTCTCCAGCCCATAAGGAGCCGATTGTATAACGGTAGCTGTCATATTCTGCACGGTACTCCCGGAGCAGTTCCAGGATATGTTCTGGAATGCTTATGGTGCGCACTGATGACTTGGTCTTGGTGGATTTGGTCACCGCCTTGCCCTTGACTATACTGGTACTCTTGGTGATGCTCATGGTCTTTGCTTCAAAGTCTATGTCGGACCAGAGCAGGGCAATAGACTCTCCCCGGCGCAGACCGCAGAAGATTGCAATCTGGTAAAAGATGTTATACTGCAGCTTGATCTCTCCGGTTTTGGTACCGTCTGACAGGAACTGCAGGAAGGCAGCAGTCTCTTCCTCGGTAAAATACTGAATGTCCGATGTGTCCCGGAGCTGCTTCGGTGGCTTCACTCTCTCACATGGGTTAGAGAGTATAACATTCCACTGGACAGCCGTGGACAGGATGGAAGAGATCAGAGCGTGAACACGCTTGATCGTGGTGGGAGAATAGCCACCGTCTTTCCCGTCCAACCGGTGTTCACTCATTTCCTTGTAGAGCTTGTTCATATGTACCGGCTGGATCTTGGAAAGCTTCAGGTGTCCGATGGCCGGGAGGATATGAGTATCCAGTAATATCTGATAGATTGATGTTGTGGTCTCATCCAGCTGCAGTGTGGCATAGTCCTGCATCCAACGTTCAGAGAACTCCAGGAAGGTGATCTTCTCACCCTGCAGGAACATACCGGACTTTACCTTGCGCTCAAAGTCTATGACGAATGCGTCCAGGTCCTTTTGGTTCTGCTTCTCGGTTTTGTCCGGATCCGGGACCCATGTGGTAGTTTCAAGGATCTGCTTATCGTGAATGTCCCGGCCATTGCTCACCGTGATCTGGTATCCTCTTCCTCTTTTTCGAATACTTGCCATATTTTACCATCCTTTCGTAAAAAAGGGCATAAAAATGCCCGGAATCTATTGAGATTACCGGGGAAAGATGATAAAATACACTTGTTCAAGGTGCATTTTATCGGTTATCCCGGTAAGATCGGATCAGCTCTGGTGTTGGTAGCACTGGAGCTGATTTATTTTGTGGTTGAAAAACCACGGTATATTGCGTATAATATACTTAACAAGGTAGTCGGAAGGTGAGTGCACTTCACCCGATCCGGCGAAAATCAATACTAAGCAAAATAGAGATAGCCGTTCCTAAACTTTCCAGGGTCAGGACGGCTATTTCTTATGTTTTCTTTGGGTCTCTATGTAGGTCAGTATCGCCACCAGCATGATGACGAAAGTAAACAGGTCATTCCATGAAACCATAATAATCATCCTTTCCGTAAGGCTCGGATCAGATGAGAACACGTCCCCCGACTACCCGGGTAAGTATATTATATTGTCAAGGGTCAGCCGGTTACAAAATGAAACGTACACAAAATATGTACGGTTGCACCGGTGCAACTGGTAAGAAAAATTTACCAGTTCAACCCGTGTTAAATTGTCACGGTTTAAACTGGGGTACTGTTTGTACCCTAGTTATTATGAGATTCTGTATATTTTTTAATTTCTGTTAGTTCTTGAACACGCTCTATTGCCTTTTCTTTTCCACGATCGTTTAGTTTAGAAAAAGACGAAAGCAGAAGGTTATTATAAACTACACTTTGTGCATCGTGCATCTTATCCCAATTTGGATCACCCAGACCATTTCCAATAGCATCAATTATCGGTTTATAATTAACATCAGCTGCCCATTCTGTAGGAATCTGATAATTTCCGATAGAAATTTTACCCATAATATAATCCATTGATACATTAAAAATGTCTGCAATCTTTTTAATCATTTCTATGCTGGGTTCACATTTTCTATTTTCCCAATTATAAACGGCATTTTGAGAAACATTTAGTTCTTTTGCAAGGGAACTCTGTGTATATCCCTTTTCTTTGCGTATAGTTTTTAGTGCTGTTGCAAAATCCATGACATACCTCCGTATGCTCTCATAATAGCAAAACGGTGTATTTTTTTCAATATCATATTGACAATATAGTATACTAGTGTTATTCTGTCAACAGAAAACACGAATACAGTGTTAAATGAAAGTGAGGTGTTATATATGAGGATGAGCAGAAAAAAAGTCAATATTGCTTTGGCAAGGAAACAGATGACAGTAACTGAATTAGCAGAAGCATACGGTGTAAGCCGAGCGAGAATGAACGTGATTCTTAATAGCCAGGTAGTAACTCCGGTATGTGCCGGCAGAGTTGCAAAAGCTCCCGATGTAGATGTTACTGAAATTATCGATCAAGAAGGAGAATGAAACGAATGAGCAAAGTAGAGAAAGCAAAGATCATTCTAGCAGAGCTGAACAAAGAGTACAGCATTCCGTCCTACATGGAAGAGGATGTTCTTAAAGGCATTGTTGCCGGGCTGACAAAGGTTGAAAAGAAGGAGAAATAGTATGGGATTCTTAAAAATTGAGCAGGAAACACAGATAAGTTTTAATGCAGCGGAAGACACAGCAGAGCTTTACACGGCAGATCCGGTTATGATCCGGAAGATGAACAAGCTGGTGGAAGAAAACCCGGAGCAGTTCCAGGGGAAAGTTCATTCCAGATATCAAGGGAAACCTTATGCAATGCTTTACACTCTGCCCAAGAGATTTGTAGTTATTCGTACAAAAGATAGACATAGTACCATGACGGAGGAACAAAGGATCAGAGCAAGTGAGAGAATGAAACAACATAATGCGTCTAAACATAGCGTATAATTTTCATTTTACAGTCTTAATACTGTAAAACAGAAATTAAAACCGCTGTGGGGTATAAATTATCAACCCTAAGATACTGGAAACGTTTTCATATTGTAGGAAAGGAGAAATTTCAGAATGGCAACAGAAAAAGCAATTCCCCGGATGGGAACCTTGAAAGAGGCAGCAGCACTGGCCGGGATCCCGTATAGTGCAATCCGTAAGATGTGCATCACAGGAAAAGTGGTTCATGTCCGGGTAGGAACCAAGTACCTTGTAAACCTGGACAAGCTGGCAGAGTATCTGGAGACCGGGGACGGAAAGGAGTAGGCATGGACATAGGTGGAAGCATTACGCAGAAGCTCCTGTATGTCCAGCAGAATCTGAAAGCACCGAAGGGGCAGTATAACAAGTTCGGTGATTATCATTACCGGAGCTGTGAGGATATCCAGGAAGCATTGAAGCCATTGCTGGCAGAAGTAAAAGCAATCCTGCTGCTGACAGATGAGATACAGCAGATCGGAGACAGGTTTTACATAAAGGCTGATGCCGTGTTTCAGGATACAGAGAGCGATCAGAAGATCGTGAATATAGCTTATGCCAGGGAATGTGAGAGCCGGCCGAAGATGGATGCAGCGCAGATCACAGGATCCTGCAGCAGCTATGCCAGAAAGTATGCGCTTAACGGTTTGTTTTGTATCGATGATGCCAAGGATCCGGATACCTTGAACAATGGAGCTGATCCGTCCGGAAACAGTGGCAGCAGGACACAGGGCAACACACAGAGGACAGGAGGCAGCAGGACAGGCACGGTACTGGTATCCCAAAATCATATTAACACGATCCGGAACGAGATAGAGCGGACAGGAGCCAAGGAAGCGGCGGTGTGCTATCAGTACAAGATCAAGCGCCTGGAGGAAATGACGGTGCAGCAATTCCAGGATGCAATGAAGATCTTCCGGCAGATGCCTGACAAGATGACAGAAGAAAATTACCAGATGACACTGGAGGGCATAGATCAGTATGAGGATGAAATGCCGTTCAGGTAAAACAGGAGAATTTGAGAATGACGAAGAAAGAATTTGAAAAGAAAAAGAAAAAAATTATGGAACAGCTTTACAAAGATAATTCCTACATATGCGGTTTCTGTGGAAAAGAGATCAAAGGGACACAGACAGTTACGTTGTGTGAATGCCGAGGAGTGGCAGGAATTGAGATAGCAGATATATGTGAGGATTGTCTGGAAAAAATAAGAGAAAAGGTGATTTATTAATGGCAAATAATGAAGGCAATGCAAATAAGTGCTTTTTAGTCTATTACGATAACGAGGTTATTGTCTGCCGGTTACCGGATGAGGAAGCAGGAAGGCTTTTCAAGTCACTGTTCCCCTACGGGAGAGAGAGTATTAAACCTAATTTTGAAGATAACCCAGCACTGGCAATGGCTTTTGATATTCTGAGCATGGCAATAGACAGAGGCAAGGAGAAGTACGCAGAACGCTGCGAGAAGAACCGGAAGAATATTTCTAAACGATGGAATGCGGAAGATACAACCGTATACGACCGTATACAATCGAATACGAAAGATACAACCGTATACGATCGGGTACCATATAAAGAGAAATATAAAGAGAAAGAGAAATATAAAAATAAAAAGAAAGATAAAGATATAAATATAAATACTATTAGCTCAGAGCCTGAAACAGCTCCGAGCAGTCAGAGCGGAATTCTCATTCTCTTAAATGACAAAAGCAGCTATGATGTACCCATCGACAAGATAGCACTCTGGAAAGAGACATACCCTGCGGTGGATGTGGAGCAGGAACTCCGGAAGATGGTGGCATGGTCCCACAGCAATCCTACAAAGCGCAAGACCAGGAGAGGAGTTGACCGGTTTATAAATAGCTGGCTGGCCAGGGAGCAGGACCGGGGAGGCAGCAGGACTACAAAACAGCAGGAACCAACGCAGACGGATGAAGAGTTCTATGCACCTTACCGTGAGATGTACAAAAATCTGAAACCGTCTCCGGATGATCCGTTCCAGTAAGGAGGCAGCAGATGGAGAAAGAACAGAGTTGCACCGGTGCAACAAAACTAACTGGGGAAGAGTTAGCCCGGTATCGGTTGAGGAAACCGGGAGGAATGGAGTGGTATGCACGGAGTATGACACCGGAGGAATTGAGCGAAAGACGGATCTATATGCGAAAAACGCTTGTGAGGTTCCCCAGGTGGGAGAACATGACAAATGCACAGTATGAAGATATCAGGGTATACAGACAGGGCAAGTACTTGATGTTGGAGGACGGAAACGGATATGAGTATCTACTGCCAGCAGCAGGAGTGACCGCAGAGGAATCCGAGTTCCGGAAGATCCGGGCAATGATGCCGTTTGAATTTCTGGATGTGAGGGCAAAGGATTTCCAGTGGAGCAGATACCAGGGAGATGTGGCGGAAGCTAAAGGAATGGTAAACAAATACATACTGCATTATGAGAAGCTGCGAAATAAGGGAATGGGGTTGTATATTCATTCCGGCACTAAGGGAAGTGGAAAGACGATGCTGGCCTGCTGCCTCCTAAATGAAATAACAAAGCGTTATAAAGGTGTGGTGAAGTTCGTGAATATTCTTGATTTCCTGGAGATGACGAAGAAGGGTTTCTCCGGAGATGATGAGGATGTGAACAATATCCGCCATGCAGGGCTTCTGGTTGTGGATGATATCGGGGTGCAGATGTCCAAGGAGTGGATAGACACCGTTCTGTATAGTCTGGTGAATGACAGGTATGTGAACAGGCTTCCGACCATTTATACCAGTAACATCCCGGTGAACCGCCTGAAGATGGATGACCGGATCACGGACAGGATCGAGAGTACTACATACTCGGTGCAGCTCCCGGAGGAATCAATCCGGAAAGCAATGAGAGAGCAGCAGAAACAGAAACTGCTGCAGGAAATAGAAAGCGCCCCGGACAGTGCTGCAACACCGTCACAGGGCAATGAAACCCGTCAACACGCATAAAGTCCGGATTCCTCTGTATTATAGCAGAGTACCGGCAGGAAGGAAAGAAAATTATGGATTACAAGGCAATTATGGAGATCATGGAGAAGGAACAGGAAAGCCAGCCGATGGCAAGCGAGGAAACACAGAATGCTTATTCTGCGCTGGATGATGCTATCAACGCTTATGCCGAAGCAGTACAGAAAGATGCTTTTTACTTTGGTTACATAACAGCAATGAAGCAGATGAAGGAGGGCAAATAGATGAGGAAGATCGAGAGCGGAAAAGATCTCAATAAGTTGGATTGTGTTGTGTATGAACTGGATCAGCTCAATGCACTAATCGGATTTATGCAGGTTGCCTTTGCAGAAGGTGCTTCTGCTACAGATGAGGAAGAGGCGGCAGCAGCCCTGTGGCATATCTACTGCAGGCAGGGAGAACTGATAAAGCAGATAAAAGAACTGTATGGGGAGGAAAGATCATGAATGTATTTGAGAGATACGCACAGATAGGAAAAATAAAGACACCGGCGGGAGAGCTTCCAGTATTGGAAGTTCCCCAGATGTCAGACGAACGGTGGCAGGAGTTGACCAGAGAGAACGCAGTGCGAAATTACACTCGGGAGAACGGCAGGAAACCAGAGAGCGTGGAACAGGCGCTGGCATGGCAACGGGATGTGATCAGCTCAAGAGAGGCAGCAGGATGAGTGGGGCAAAGATCAGCAAAGAGAGCCGGAGGATAATAGAAACCGTTATCTTCCGGTATCCTCGGAAGAAAATTGAATATGAAACGTATCTGCAGAAGGGAGGCAGCAGGCCTACCAAGTGGACAGCGGAAGCAGAAAAGGAACTGCAGGCGGTAGAAAATTCCTATCAGGCATTGAAGCCGAAAGAACAGGAGATCATAGCTGCCAGATACTGGACAAAAGGAATAGAAAAGCCGGTTCCGTATATTAGGATAGCTTCGGGATACAGCGAACGGCAGATGAAGCGCATTGTTGCAAACATGGTTTTATTTGCAGGGAAGGAACTGGGAGAACTGCAATAAGCATCCCGACATTTCCGACACCCTAAAAAGGGATGGTGACAAAGGTGACACCCTAAAAAGAGTATCCGGACAAATCGGACACCCTAAAAAGGACTGCGGGATAAAGTGGGTATCCGCAGATTTCGCAGTCCCTAAAAAGAATACTAACATTTCTAACACCCTAAAAGGGAGAGGAGAGTACAATTCATGAGTGTGAAGATCAGAATATCTTACCAAGAGAGGAAGGAACTGGATAGAATCCTGGAGTTATTAAGACCGGTTGTCAAATCCTGCAGGACTTCCGGGCAGCAGGGAAACTATAAAAAAGCGTATATTGATACCAAAGAGAGCAAAACATAGAAGTAAGGAACTGAGAGAAATGATACCTCCATATTTTGGGGAGACATCGTTTCTCTCAGTTTTAATTATAATGATACAGGATCATACGGTAATTGAACTGATGATATGCAAAAACTTATATTTTAATCAAAAAAGAAAAAATAAATGCGTTTATGGAAAAATGATTTCAAATAACGCATTTACAACAACAAAAAAGTAGAAAAAATGAGAAAATCCTCTATTCATTTTTACTAAGCTGTGTTAAAATATAAAAAAGCACATACAGTATAACAAGTCTAAACATTGGCAATGAGTATATAAGGGTATTCGTTGGTGATGTTTTATTTTTACCCATGAAAGGAAAAGATATGTATAGTGTTATTGAAATTGCTAAATATGTAATCACATACTGCATGATTCAAGGAGCACCAATAAGTAACTTGCAACTACAGAAAATATTATATTATTTACAAGTGTATTATATGCGACAGGGTGAACCGTTGTTTCCGGAAGAAATATATGCTTGGCAGCATGGTCCGGTAGTACCAGAAGTATATTTTATGTTTTCTGGTTATGGGGCAGCTAAGATACAAAACATTTATGTAACAACGATTGAAGAGATAGATCTGAACCTGATTCAACCCATCATTGAAAAATTACGGAAAATAGATCCGTGGACGTTGGTAGATATGACTCATAGAAAAGGGCAACCGTGGGATCGAGTATACAATGATAGAATAGATCCTACAGGTCTAATAGAAAAAAGAGTACTGGCTATGGATGATACCGATTTAGGGGATTGATTATGCAGGCATACACAAGCAAGGTTCAAGAAATTAATAACGTCATAGAAGAACTCTTTCAAGTAAATAGCAAAGAAGACTGCGAAGAAATATGCAAAAAATTAGATAATATATATCTCACAAAAGACGGAAAAGTAGATGAATCATTCAGACATGAGTATTCAAGTATATCTGGGAAAATACGGGAATTGAATAGTGTTGAAGTAAAAGGAGAAAAGGTATTTCAGCTAGATTCATTGATATACAGCATAGATAATGTTTACGAATATGCGCTGGCAAAGAATAAACCGTATATAAAAAATTTGTTTAAGCTCAGAGACCATATAAGTTTAGAAGCAGGAAGAATACTGTTAGTACAGCAGATTCAATGGGAAATTAACAATAACAAGGAGTCTGTTAAGGAACAATTACAATACACACAGTCACTTGCTGAAAGCTTTGATGATCAGGTCAGAAGAGAAAAACAACTATTAGATAGTCTCAGAACGGCAGCAGATGAGAACAATTCGCAAATTGAAAAATCGAAAGAAACGTTAGATGAATTACAACAAACATCAGACGCAATGGTTGACAAAATAGAAGGTGTTCAAAAAGATTCTATTACTATTTTGGGAATTTTTGCATCAATTGTGTTTTCGTTTACAGCAGGGATGATATTTACGTCATCAGTATTGGAAAATATTGATAAGGCCAGCCCATACCGACTGATTGGCACGGTTTTGCTGATTGGTATGGTAATAACAAATTTGGTAACTTTATTATTGGCATATATAGATAGAATCAGAATGGTTAAAAATACAAAAATAACATTTCCTAAAAGTATAAAAATCATGAATGGTTTATATGCAGTAGCCTTTGTAGCAGATTTTGTGGTATGGTTGATTATCGAAAAAATGCATTGGGTATGTTGATGGAGTGAATAATATGTGATATTATGAATACAATCAAATACGGAAGTACCCCAAGTGATGAGCTTGGAAGCTAAGAAATTGGCGCGGGAATGGAATTCCTCATATTGAGGTTTTCTGTTCCTGCGTTTTGTTTTGTAAAGGAGAAAAAGGATGAGTAAAAAAAGAGAACTGATCAATGCTTTTATGGAGTTCAAAGAAAGGTATAATAATATTCAGAAGCGAGTATTACAGATCAGGAGTAGTCTTGAGTATACGGAGATAGGCAAGCAGCAGGCTATCGAACGGGTAGTGAATGAATTTATTCCGACGGCTATTTCATACCATGATAAGGCGGTTGAAATAATTGACAAAGGACTGGAATTTTTGCAGGAGCAGTGGAGACAGAGCAGTTCTGGAAGATTAACAGATGGAAATTATCAATCAGGACTTGCAAATGTTATAAAAATGCTGGAGGTTGGGGCTATTCGTGCAGAGGATGACATTAAGAACATCATCGCTACTTATGCAGATGATTATAATGCACTGGCATTGATAAGAACCATGCTGCAGAAAAGCAAGGATGAACAGATTCAGGAGTTTACCGTGTTGATCCCGGCAGACAACAGGGAGGAAAACAAAAAGCTCCTAAGCCAATTAAGAGGGAATGTTGATACATACATTAATGCTGATAATGTAAAAGCAACTTCCAAGTCCTGGAATGCATTCAATCAGGGAACAACAAGTGTGTCTGCGAGTATGGACAGCATGGCAGAATTCGTAGAAAACAGGCTGGATGATAATCTGAAGTTATTATAATCTAAAGTGCAACAATGCACAGACAGCATCCGGTAAGTGGCAGAGAACAGGCGCCCTAGATTATCCATAGATCATCTAGGGTGTTTTTTCATACAAGGGATGGTGAATAGCATGAGTAACGAGGAACTTGTGAAGCGGATACAAGACGGAATAAATGTGCATGAAAATCTTGAATCGTTGTGGGAAAATAACAGCGGATATGTGGCAACCATAGCCCGGAAGTATGAAGTAGCAGAGGAACTGGAGGATCTTATCAACCAGGGCTTTATCGGTTTATACAAGGCCGTAGAGATGTACAAGCCGGACAAGGGTGCGAAGTTTCTCACTTATGCCACCTACTGGATCACGCAGAGTATACAGCGGTATATACAGAACTGCGGGAAGTTGAGCCGGGTTCCGGGAATGAGCAGCATGGACAAGCCGATCGGAGAGGAAAAGGATATGTCCATGTATGATCTAATCCCCAGCCCGGAGGATATGGAAGGGGATGCAATGGACCGGATGCAGCAGGATCAACTGAGAACAGTTATCTGGTCAATCGTGGACACTCTTCCGAAAGATCAGGCAACTGTGATCCGGGAAAGGTATCAGGAGAGACACACACTGGATGAGATCGGGAAAAAGCTGGGAACCAATAAGGAGAGAGTCCGACACATAGAAGAGGATGCTCTGCGATATATGAGAAGACCCAGGATCCGGAAGGTGTTAGAACCATACTGGGAAGAGGACAGGATATACAGTTATGCCCTGCAGGGGACGTCTGCTGCCACGTTTGAAAATACATGGACCAGCAGCACGGAGCGGGTAGCTATGAAAATCATGAATGACTAATAAATGACTAACAATTTAGAAAATAGTATGCCATAACACAAAAGATAGAAAACACTTTCAGCCATAATTGACTGATTTTACACCATAGAAAAATCATGATAAATGGGAAAACAAATCTGTCTAAGACTTTTAATCAAGTTGTCGGGGGTTCGAATCCCCCGTGTCTCATTGGGTAAGATCAATATACTGTAAGTATATTGATCTTTTTTAATGCCTATTACAAAAATAGAACCTATATCAGACTATTGTTTGACAAATCATGGTATGCTAAAATAATTCGTCGAGAACAATGAAATTGCGAAAGAGACTGGATTTACCAATGGAAAACAAGATAAAAGAATTACGTTATGCAATAGTGCAGTCCGTTCCGGTGATGTTGGGATATCTTTTCCTGGGATTTGCCTTTGGATTAATGCTAAATGATGCTGGATATGGATTCTGGTGGGCCTTTTTTATCAGCCTGTTTGTATATGCGGGAAGCATGCAATTTGTCTTGGTTACGTTATTTACAGCCGGAGCAAGCCTGTGGTATACATTGATCATGACACTGTTTGTCAATGGCAGACATATGTTTTACGGACTTTCTTTTGTAGAGAAATTCAAAAAAATGGGTGTAACTTACCCGTACATGATCTTCTCACTTACAGATGAGACATTTTCTTTATTATGCGATCTGAAAGTTCCGGAGGGGATGCGAGAAGAGCGAGTCAGCTTTTACATATCTCTGTTGGATCATTGTTACTGGCTCCTGGGAAGTTGTGTGGGAGCGCTGGCAGGAAGTGTGCTGCCGATCAATACCACGGGAATTGACTTTTCCATGACAGCGCTTTTTACAGTCATCGTAGTCAATCAGTGGATGGATACGAAAGAACATAAGCCTGCGATCATCGGAGGCGCAGTCGGAGTGCTATGCCTGATTCTGCTGGGGGAAGGGGCCTTTTTACTGCCGGCACTGACCATTGCAGCGATTATTTTATTAGGAGTTAAGAAAAAATGTTACATTCCATCGGAATCATAGCAGTTGCAGCTATTGTTACTTTATTTATAAGGGCAATTCCCTTCGTACTGTTCGGAGGGAAGAGAGAAGTTCCGGCGACCGTGATCTACCTGGGAAAAGTGCTCCCACCGGCAATTATGGTCATTCTCGTTGTATACTGTGTGAAGGGCATTGACCTGTTTACCGGCAATCATGGAATTCCGGAGTTACTGTCTGTGGCAGTGGTTGCGGGACTTCATATCTGGAAGCGGAATACTTTGTTGAGTATAGCTGCTGGAACGATACTATACATGATATTAGTGCAAGTAGTATTCTAAATCAGTGTGAAAGGGCAATTTTTCGCCCTTTTCACACTATTTTTTTATAAAATTAAATGCTATAATGAGCGCAATGGGAATAATATGAGGGAGAAACGTAAGATAAAATGGAAAACAAAAACAAGGATGTAACCGAAGAAACAAAGAAGGAAAATAAAGAAGAAATAAAAGAAGCGACAAAGGAAGAAACAAAAGAAGAAACGACAAAAGAAGAAACCAAAGAAGAGACCAACGACAAAACGAAAAAAAGTAAGAAAGGTCTCTGGATCGGACTTGGAATCTTAGTAGTACTCCTGATAGCTTACGGAGTTGGCGCTTTTTATTATCACTCTCATTTCCTGTATCAGACATCGGTAAATGATACGGATTGCAGTAATCTGACAGCAGCCGAAGTGGCAGCGATCATGGACAGCCAGTCCCAGCAGTACAGCCTGCAGATATTTGGAAGAGATGAGAACGGCGTACAGGAAGAGATCGGAACAGTGACAGCACCGGAGATCGGAATGAACTGGGTGGACACGCAGGGAGCAGCACAGGAGCTTTTGAACATACAGAATGAATTCCTGTGGATCGAGATGCTGTGGAGCACACAGAATTATGATATGGTCCAGGGAGCAGCCTACGATGCAGATAAATTGCAGGAGCAGCTGACCCAGATGCCTGCTTTACAGAAGAAAAATATGATTGAGCCGGAAGATGCATATATCAGTGAGTATTCCGAAAAAACGAAGAGCTATGAGATCGTTCCGGAGACACTGGGATCGACACTGGATCTGGACCAGGTAGAGGATGTGGTATCTGCAGCGATTATGGCGGGAGCTACTTCGGTAGATCTGGAAGAGCAGGGATGTTATGAGACCGCAAGGGTAATGGCAGAGGACACCGCACTGGTAAAAGCCTGCGATACCATGAATAAGTGGGTCAGTGCGCAGATCACCTATGACTGGAACGGCAATAAGGTCGTTGTAGACGGAAATACTATTCACGAATGGATCCAGACGGATGACAAGGATCCGCAGTTAAATGAGGAAGCTATCGCCGAGTTTGTATCGGAGCAGGCAAAAGGGTACGATACTTATGGAAAAAAGAGAAAATTTACCACAGTACAGGGCATTGAACTGAACCTGCCAAGCGGTGCATACGGCTGGAAGACAGACCGTGAGGAAGAGATCAAAGCATTGACAGAAGCCATTCAAAACGGTGAAACTGTGGATAAAGAACCGGCATACATCAGCAAAGGTGCTCAAAAAGGAAGCAATGATATCGGCAATTCTTATGTCGAGATCGATCTGACGAATCAGCATCTGTATCTGTTCAAGGATGGAGATATTGTTCTGGAGACAGATTTTGTATCCGGCAATATGAGTAAAGCTGACTGCGTGACACCGCCCGGAGTATTCGGCCTGACCTATAAGACCAGAAATGCAATATTGCGTGGTACAAATTATGAAACACCGGTTAATTACTGGATGCCGTTTAACGGTAATGTTGGCATGCATGATGCAACATGGCGGAGAGCTTTCGGAGGAACCATTTATCTGACATCCGGTTCTCACGGCTGTATCAATCTGCCTTTACACATGGCAGCATCTATCTATGAGTATGTATCCACCGGCTTCCCGGTAGTATGCTATTATTACTAATTCTTTACTGAAGAGGGGACAATTGGAAGGAAGGCGACCCTATGAAACAACGTTCGGCAAAGAAAATAAGAAAATGGAAAGAAAAATTTGAGAGAGAACGTGAACTTAGACAGGAGATCCGGGCTGCAGCACCGGATATTCTGCGTTCTAAGAACTTCAGATCTACCAGGTCTCATGTGCAGCATGGCAATATGACCGTGAATGATCATAGCATGAATGTGGCAAAATACAGTCTTGCCATCAGTGAGAAACTGCATATTCCCTGTGAGAAGAAAGAGCTGATCCGCGGAGCATTACTGCATGATTATTTCCTGTATGACTGGCATACGCAGGATTATGTCAGCCCTCATAAGCTTCACGGATTCTATCATCCAGGTAGAGCACTTAAGAATGCGCAGCAGGAATATCAGCTGACACCCAGGGAGAGAGACATTATAAAAAAGCATATGTGGCCCTTGACAATTTCGGCGATGCCCATGTGCAGAGAGGCATGGATCGTTACTATGGCAGATAAATGGTGCTCTCTCATGGAGACTTTTCATGTACACAAGGGTCACGGAGCGTTGATCGAGAAGCTTCGGGAGACGAGAGAAGAACAGAAAAAATAAACGGGGAAGGATTCCCCGGACGGGAGAATAATAAGTGGGTGAACTGTACCGGAGACTGAAGGCATATAGCGAAACGGATGAATACCCCTATCATATGCCGGGACATAAGAGGCAGGTCTGTGGTGAATTACCGCAGGAGATCATGAATATAGATATCACGGAGATTGATGGATTTGATAATCTACACGCCCCGGAAGAGATCTTGCTAAGATTACAGGAAGAAGCTGCCAGATTGTATGGTGCGGAGGAAAGTTTTTATCTGGTAAACGGCAGTACCTGCGGTGTGTTGGCGGCTATCAGTGCAGCAGTTCCGAAGGGCGGACGACTTCTTATGACCAGAGGCGGACATAAGTCAGCGTATCATGCAGCATACCTGAGAAATTTAACAATATCTTATCTGTATCCGGAAATGATGCAGGAGTATGATATTTATGATGCGATAACTCCGGAACAGATCGCGGAAGCACTGGCGAAGGAACCTGTGCCGGATGCAGTATTTCTGGTGTCGCCCACCTATGAAGGCAGGATTGCGGATATAGAGAAGATTGCGCAGATCGTGCATAGCAAGGGAATTCCTCTGATCGTGGATGAAGCGCACGGAGCGCATCTGGGACTGGCAGAAGGACTTGCGAAGAACAGCTGTCAGTGCGGAGCGGATCTGGTCATTCACAGCGTGCATAAGACTTTGCCGGCACTTACTCAGAGTGCGTTGCTCCATGTGAACGGCAATCGGATCGACAGAGACCGCCTGCGTAGATTTTTGCATATTTATCAGTCCAGCAGCCCATCCTATGTATTGATGGCAGGAATTGACAATGCACTGCAGGTAGTAGAGGAGCAGGGAGACTATCTGTTTGCAAAATTCCAGATAAATTATCTGAGAATGCTGACAGAACTGTCGGAATGCAGAAATTTAAGCTTTTTACCGCTGGATGCCAGACAGGATATCGGAAAACTGATCATAGTATCTGCAAAGGCAGGTTTGTCAGGACAGCAGATTTATGATATTCTATTAAAGAAATATCATCTGCAGCTGGAGATGGCAGCACCGGGATATTGTCTTGCAATGTTTACCATAGGAGATGGGGAAGAAGCGTATCGGAGAATGACAGATGCGCTGCTTGCAATCGACCGCGATATCACTGCGGGAAAATGGCAGAGCAGACAGAAGCAGGACGGCAGAGAAGAGGAGGAAATCTCTCTCTATCAGCTGCATCCCGAAGTGCGGATGTCCCTTGCCCAGGCTTGGGATGCCGAAAAAGAAGAAATTCTGTTGTCACAGGCAGTGGGAAGAATCGCAGGAGATTTCGTGAATCTGTATCCACCCGGGATTCCTGTGCTGGTACCGGGAGAGCAGATCGAGGAGACGCATTGCAGACAGCTTGCGGAATACCTGAAAGAAGATCTGAATGTTCAGGGAGTGACAAAAGATGCCGGGTATCGTATTACTGTAGTAAAAAACGAATAATTTTAACAGCAGAAAGGATTTAGCTTGAATGAGAAAAACCAAAATTATCTGTACCATCGGTCCCGCCAGTGAGAGTGCGGAGAAATTAAGAGAGTTAATGCTTGCCGGAATGAATGTAGCACGATTCAACTTTTCCCACGGAAGCCATAAGGAGCAGCTGGTAAAATACAACAGAGTATTGAAAGTACGTAAGGAACTGGGATTGCCGGTAGCAACTCTGTTAGATACCAAGGGACCTGAGATCCGTCTGCGTGATTTTGAAGGCGGTAAGGTAGAGCTGGTATCCGGTCAGCAGTTCATCCTGACCACGGAAGAAATTATGGGAACCGCCCAGAAAGCTACGATTTCCTATAAGAATCTGAAAAACGATATCAAAGTCGGTACAACGATCCTCATTGATGACGGTCTGATCGAGATGACGGTAGAAGAGATCAGAGGTGAAGAGATCGTCTGCAGAGTGATCAACGGAGGTTTTGTATCCAACCATAAGGGCGTGAATGTGCCCGGAGCAATTCTGTCCATGCCGTATATCAGTGAAGTGGATCTGGCAGATATTGTGTTTGGTGTAGAGCACGGATTTGACTTTATCGCAGCTTCCTTTGTCAGAACCAAGGAAGATATTCAGGAAGTGCGCAAGATCGTAGAGGACAGAGGCAGCAAGATCAAGATCATTGCCAAGATTGAGAACATGCAGGGTATTCAGAATCTGGAAGAGATCATTAACGTGGCAGACGGTATCATGGTAGCACGTGGTGACATGGGTGTCGAAATCCCTCTGGAAGAAGTACCTATTCTGCAGAAGAAGATGATCAAGATGGCAGTGGCACAGGGCAAGCATGTAATCACCGCGACCCAGATGCTGGAATCCATGATCAAGAATCCCCGTCCTACCAGAGCTGAGGCAACGGATATTGCAAATGCCATCTATGATGGAACGACAGCTATCATGCTGTCCGGCGAGAGTGCAGCCGGTCTGTACCCCGTAGAGGCAGTTAAGACCATGAGCCGTATCGCAGAGAGAGCGGAGCAGGATATTGACTACCGCGGAAGAATGCAGAAAGTCAAGGAAGACAGACAGGAAACTCCCGATATTACTACGGCAATCTCCTATGCGACCTGCAGTGTGGCTTCCGATCTGAATGCAGCAGCCATCATCACCGTAACCATGTCCGGATTTACCGCGAATATGATCGCACGTTATAAGCCCGGATGCCAGATCATCGGCTGTACATTGGATGAGAAGGTATACCGTCAGTTAAATCTGCTGTGGGGTGTAAAACCTGTCATGATCCAGAAGGAGCGGACCACGGATGCTCTGTTCGAGGAAGCGGTATTCAAGGCAAAGCAGGCAGGTCTGGTAAAGACTGGTGACACAGTTGTCATTACCGCAGGTGTACCCCTGGGTGTGGTAGGTAAGACCGATATGATCCATGTGGTAGAAGTGGAATAAAGGATCGTGTTATCAATCTATCATAACAAGGTATGCAAATGCCATGAGAATAAAACAACGGAAATGAGAGAGTATGGGAAAAATAGTATATCTCATGGGGAAAAGTTCCTCCGGAAAAGACACCATATTTAAAGAACTGATGAAAGAGGGCACGATGGATCTGAGGACCATCGTGCCTTATACGACACGACCGATCCGTGCAGGAGAAGAGAACGGTGTGGAATATTTTTTCACGGATGAAGCCGGTTTTCAGGCATTGAAGGATCAGGGAAAAGTCATTGAAGACAGAGCGTATGACACCGTCTACGGAATCTGGCGGTATTTTACAGTGGATGACGGACAGATCGATCTGGCAGAACAGAACTATCTCATGATTGGAACGCTGGAAGCTTATACTAAAATGATTGCTTATTTTGGTGCGGAGGCGATTCTGCCGGTCTATATCGAGCTGGATGATGGCGTGCGCTTACAGCGGGCACTGGACAGGGAACTCAGACAGGAGAAACCGAAGTACGAGGAAATGTGCCGGAGATTCCTGGCGGACAGTGCAGATTTTTCGGAAGAAAAGCTGGCGGCAGCAGGCATCCGGGACAGATTCGAGAATACAGATCTGACGAAATGTCTGAATGCTATTACAAAATACTTAAAAGAAGCTGGTATATCACCGAAATAATGTTTGGAAACTATCAGACAATGAATGCATTTCGGAGAAAAGAGGTGGGCGTATGGAAATGAGAGTCAATCAGATACAGCAGCCGGCTCCGGTGGAGCAGGTACAGAACACTGCGCCCACGGATGGCAGCTTCAAGTTCATGCTGGCGAGCCATGTGGAAGAGGCAGAACTGCAGGAGCGACTGACGAACCTCATGGCGGAGATCACGACAGAGGGAGAAAAACTGGCGAAGAAACGGGATGTGAAGGATATGCGGCATTACCGTGGACTGGTCAAGGAATTTCTCAATGAAGTAGTGACGAGATCTCATTCTTTTTCCAGGGAAAATTTTCTGGACCGGCGAGGACGGCACCGGGTATACGGTATTATCCGTCTGGTGGATGAGAACCTGGATCAGCTGGCACAGGAATTGATGAAGGATGAAAAAGACAATCTGGCGATCCTGAATAAGATTGGGGAGATCCGGGGATTGTTATTGGATATTTTTACTTGATCATGTAAAATTTTATTTGCACTAAAGGCTGGAAGGAAGTACGATAGAAGCAGATCATAAGCAGTGTACAGACATAGCATAAGATACGGACAGGGGGAATACTAATGGCAACATTTCATGACATTATCGGTCAGGAACAGATCAAAGAGCATTTACAGAACGCCATTTCGGCGAAAAAGATTTCCCATGCATATATTATCAACGGCGAAAAATCTTCCGGCAAGGAATTTATTGCCAGAGTATTCGCCATGACTTTACAGTGTGAAAAAGGCGGCACGGAGCCCTGTCAGGAATGTCATTCCTGTAAGCAGGCGTTGTCGGACAATCAGCCGGATATTATCTATGTCAGCCATGAGAAGCCGAATACCATCAGCGTAGACGATATTCGTGCGCAGATCAACAATGATATCGCCATCAAGCCATATAGCAGTCCCTATAAGATCTATATTATGAACGAGGCAGAGAAGATGACGCCCCAGGCGCAGAATGCAATCCTGAAAACACTGGAGGAGCCGCCCGAGTATGCAGTGATCATGCTGTTGACTTCTAACGTGAATTCTCTGCTGCCGACGATTTTAAGCCGTTGTGTGGTACTGAACATGAAGCCGGTAGCCGATGAACAGGTGCGTAATTATCTCATGCATCAGCTGCAGGTGCCGGATTATAAAGCGGAGGTCTGTGTGGCATTTGCCAGAGGTAATATCGGCAAGGCGAAATCCCTGGCGTCCAGTGAAGACTTCGATAACATTAAGAATGAAGCGTTGTCGCTATTGAAATATATTCAGGATATGGATCTGAGTGAGATCACCGCAGCGATCAAAAAGATCACGGAATATAAGCTGCAGATCAATGATTATCTGGATCTCATCGCCATCTGGTACCGGGATGTGCTTCTGTTCAAGGCGACCAGTGATGTGAACCATCTCGTATTCCGGGAGGAGATCAGTGCCATCCGCCGTGTCGCCCAGCGCAGCAGCTATGAAGGAATCGAGGAAGTCATCGAAGCCCTGGATAAGGCGAAGAGGCGTCTGGATGCGAATGTGAATTTTGATCTGACTATGGAACTTTTGATGTTGGAGATCAAAGAGAACGGATAAGACAGAGGCAGCCAAGGCAGTAGAGAGACTTCTGTGAATTAAAACCTTGACATTTCCGCTATTTCGGTATTATCATATCAGAGTAAAGGCAATGAACGTGCACAGTAAGATTCTATTTTCCTGACAGAGAGGGAAGCCCACCGGCTGAAAAGCTTCCTGAGGTTCAAGCAGAATCGAAATTCCCACGCGAGCCGCATACCGGAAGAATTCGAGAGCAGAGGTCATGGATTTGGTAGGGTATGACGTTTCCTCACTCGTTACGTGAGTTAAGAGTCTTATCGTGAATGTAAAAATAATTTTCATTTTTCACATAAGGAATTTGGGTGGTACCGCGGATATAAATTCGTCCCAATGGGGTGAAGTTGTATGCGCGGTTTTCTTGTATATAAATTTCCCCAGGCACAAGTAAAAATACGTGTGAATCATTCACACAGAAATGAGGAGTAAGATGGCAGATTTAAACGAATTGAATGAAAAAGTCGAACAGATCAAAGCCGACATCCGGGAACAGCTGGAGAAGATCGAGAACACCAAGGGTGTCTACGAGTACAAAAAAACCATTCTCGACAAGAACGGTATTATCGGCGGACTGATGAAGCAGATGGGTTCCGTGCCCAAGGAAGAGAAGGCTGACTTCGGTAAGAAAGTCAACGAACTGAAGAACTGGGCAAGTGAGCATTTTGACGAGCTGAACACGAAGTTAAAAGAAAAAGAAATGGAGCTGCGCTACGAGAGTGAGAAGATCGATATCTCCATGCCGGCAAAGAGCCGTAAGACCGGTAATCTGCATCCCGTAACCCAGGTGCGAAACCAGCTGATCGATATCTTCGCATCCATGGGCTTCAGCGTATATGAAGGAACCGAGATCGAGACCGATTATTACAACTTTACCGCACTGAATACCCCGCAGGATCATCCCGCAAGAGATATGCAGGATACCTTCTACCTGTCTCCGGAATTCCTGCTTAGAACCCAGACCTCCGCAGGTCAGGTTCACGTGATGGAGAGCCAGAAGCCTCCCATCAAGATCTTAAGCCCCGGTAAAGTATTCCGTTCCGATGACGACGCAACCCATTCTCCGATGTTTACCCAGATGGAAGGTCTCGTAGTGGACAAGACCATCACTCTGTGTGACCTGAAGGGTATGCTGGAAGTACTGGTACAGAAGATTTTCGGTGAAGGTACCACCACGAGACTGCGTCCTTCTTACTTCCCGTTCACCGAGCCTTCCGTAGAGGTCGATGTCAGCTGCTTCGCCTGCGGTGGCTGCGGCTGCCGTCTGTGCAAGGGTACCGGCTGGATCGAAGTACTGGGTGCAGGTATTGTAAATAAGAAGGTGCTGGAGAACTGCGGCATTGACTCCGAGGAGTACAGCGGACTGGCATTCGGTATCGGTATTGAGCGTCTGGCAATGTTAAAGTACGGTATTAACAATATCAAGCTGTTATATCAATCTGATATGCGCGTACTGGATCAGATCAATGATGACTAAGATCACAGGAATATGATTTTAAAACAGTAACGATGCAAGGAACATTACGAGAGGATGTCGTACAAGACGGCATCGAAGGAGGTAAAAGATATGTTAGTACCACTTAGTTGGTTAAAAGAATATGTGGATATAGATGTAGAAGCCAAAGAACTGGAAGAGAAGCTGTTCTCCTGTGGTTTTGAGGTAGAGGAATCCTACGAAGTAGGTAAGGACATCAGCGGCGTGGTAGTCGGACTGGTAGAAGAGTGTGAGCCCATCCCTGAGACCCACTTACATGTATGTAAGGTAAATGTAGGCGGCGCAGAGCCCCTGCAGATCTGCTGTGGTGCGGACAACGTACATGCAGGCGGCAAATACCCCGTAGCACTGGAAGGTGCGCAGGTATACGCTACCGCAAAAGATCATGTGACCATCGAAGGCACCATGAAGATCAAAAAAGGCAAGCTGCGCGGCTATGAGTCCTGCGGTATGTTGTGTTCCGGTACCGAGCTGGGACTGACTGAGGATCTGTACCCCGGTGCAGGCTACAACGGACTGCTGGTACTGCCGGAGGATGCCGAGATCGGTGCAGATGTAAAGCCTCTGTTACAGTTGGATGACTGGATCTTCGATATTGCCATTACCGCCAACAGACCGGACTGCGAGAGCATCTTCGGTATTGCCAGAGAAGTAGCGGCGATCCTGAACAAACCCGTGAAGACTCCGGCACTGGATTACACCGAGAGCGGCGTTACCAAGGACGGTTTCACCGTAACTGTGGATGCTCCGGATCTGTGCCCCAGATATATCGCACACTATGTAACTGATGTGAAAATCGGCGAATCCCCCGCATGGATGAAGAGACGTCTGGCACTGGTAGGCATCGGATCTATCTCCAACGTGGTAGATATCACGAACTACATCTTAAAAGAGCTGGGTCAGCCTATGCACGCATTTGACTCTTCTTACATTGAAGGCAATGCCATTCATGTAAGACGTGCCCATGACAAAGAGAAGATTGTGACTTTGGATGAAAAAGAGTTTGAATTAAACGAAAACAACCTCGTCATCTGCGATGGTGTAAAACCCGTAGCACTGGCAGGTATCATGGGCGGCTTAAATTCCGAGATCCGCGATACCACAGAGGCTGTCATCTTCGAGTCCGCAAAATTTGCAAGAGACAATATCCGTAAGAGCTCCAGAGCACTGGGACAGTCTTCCGATTCTTCCCAGAGATATGCCAAAGGCGTGGATGAGTATGCTACCGTTATGGCAAGCAAGAGAGCATTGCACTTGATCGAGGAGCTGGGCTGTGGTAAAGTATCCTCTACTCACGTAGAGGCAAACACCGGTAACTCCATTGAACCCACCGAGATGAAAGCGAGCATCAAGAAGGTGAACGGCGTACTGGGTATCGAAGTACCTACCGCTGACATCGAGAGAATCTTAAAGTCTCTGAACTTCCAGCCCGTGATTAACGGTGATGAGCTGACCATCCAGGTACCGGCATACCGTGAGGATATGGAATCTTATCCCGATATCGCAGAGGAAGTCATCCGTATGTACGGTTACGACCATGTAACTCCGACTTTCCTGAAAGCAGCAGCAGTAACCAGCGGCGGTATGAATACGAAGCAGAAGACCGAGCTTAAGATCAAGAGAGCACTGTGTGCACAGGGCGCATTTGAGGGCGTACATTACTCCTTCTTCTCCCCTTCCGATCTGAATCTGTTAGGCCTGCCCGAGGATGCACCGGAGAGACATGCGATCCGTCTGATCAACCCGATCAACGAGGATCTGTCCCTGATGCGTACCACTCTGGCTCCCCAGATGATCCACGCCATCGCCCGCAACCAGAAAAACGGTTGTCTGGAAGGCAGAGTATACGAGATCGGCAATAAATTCATCCCTAAGGATCTGCCTCTGACCGAGTATCCCGATGAGAGAGAGACTATCTGCATCGGTATCTGGGGTAAGGAAGAGAATTTCTTCACTCTGAAAGGTCTGGTAGACACCGTAGCAGAGACTCTGTTCATTGATTTCGAATATGTAGAGGACAAAAAGAGCTTCCTGCATCCTTATCGTACCGCAAAAATCCTGTACAACGGCGAAGAGATAGGCTACTTAGGTCAGCTGACCTACGAGATCCAGAAGGAAGAAGACATGCGTGAGTCCGCATACATCGCAGAGATCGATCTGAAAGCCCTGCGTCCTGTATACGGCAAGGTTCCCACCTTCACACCGATCTCCAAGTTCGCGAAGGAGACCAGAGACCTGGCACTGGTAATGAACAAGTCCGTTACCTGCGGCGAGGTAGAGAAGGCAATCGCAGAAGCCAGTAGCTTCGTAGAGTCCGTAGAACTCTTCGATGTCTATGAAGGCTTACAGGTAGGACCCGAGAAGAAGTCCATGGCATTCACCGTAACCTTTGCTCCGAAGGAGGAAGAATTCACCACAGAGGCAGTGGACGGCTATGTGAAGAAGATCCTGAAGAACCTGAACAACAAGCTGGGTGTAGAGCTTAGATCTTAACATAGTAACTATTCAGAACCATAAAATATTTAAAAATCTCTCCGAAGGAAGCCTTCACTTAGGGATTATAAGAAAAAACAGTTTTTGAGTGACGTCTTCAGGCAGTGACAAAAAGAAATAACGACCATACAAGAGTAAGAATGCTCCTGTGTGGTTGTTTTCTTATGCTCAAGTACCAAAAGGGTATGAGAGGTTATTCTATGCGTCACTGGAGGAATTCGGACTGTAAAGAGGTATCATAACCGGCGTGAAGCCTGGAGCCGGATTATGTCATTACGGTTGTGGATGAAGCATATACTGAATTTGCGCAGGGAGCTCTATCTGAATAAAAGGAGGCAGCTTAGATGTACCGGGTAATTGATTTACACTGTGATACGATACCTAATATGTACTCGGATTTCAGGGAAGGGAAGGAGGCTTCCCTTCTTTCCAATTCCGGAAGAATCGATTTGAACCGGATGAGAGAAGGGGGATATATTTGCCAGTGCTTTTCCCTTTTTACCCATTTGGGAGCATTGAAGAAAAGAGGCGAGTCACCATTTACACATGTATTGGGGCTTGCAGATTTCTGGAAAACAAAGATAGCGGAATATCCGGATATCATAGGACAGGTGACAACAGCAGAGAGTATGGAAGAGAACGCCAGGATGGGAAAGCTATCAGCTATGATGACAGTGGAAGAGGGCGGAGTGTATGAAGGAAAACTGGAAAACCTGTATGCACTATATGACAAAGGCGTCAGAATGTCTACCCTGACATGGAACTTTGCAAATGAACTGGGGTATCCAAATCCGGCAATCGCACCGGGAAGTCCCAGAATCCCGGACATGGTCAATGGGCTTACGGATACCGGGAAAAGCTTTGTGGAGGAAATGGAGAGGATCGGCATTCTTATTGATGTTTCCCATTTAAATGATGCCGGCATAAGGGACATTTTTGAGCTTACGCATGGTCCTGTGATAGCAAGCCACTCCAACGCACGTACACTCTGCTCACATCTGCGGAATCTCTCGGATACTAATATCAGAATGATCGGAGAGCGGGGCGGTGTTATCGGTATCAACTATTTCGTAGGATTTCTTGAGGATGGTGGAAAGATCGGGCGGATTGAAAAAATGGTGGAGCACATGCAATATATTAAAAACCTGGCAGGAATCGATGCAATAGCACTGGGAAGTGACTTCGATGGCTTCGGAGAGTCGTGTGAGCTGTCCGGCGCAGAAAAAATGCAGCAGCTTGCCGCAGAGATGGAACGACAGGGTTTTTCTTCCGCGGAAATCGAAAAGGTATTTGCATTAAATGCTTTAAGGGTATTTCGGTCCGTGCTGTCCTAAGAAAACTTATGTATCATAAGACGCTAATATTAGAGTAGTCATTTTAGAAAAGATATGATAAAATAGCAGTTGCAGGCGCATTTTGCGCAGGCAGTTGTTGTTTTAATTTATTTGAAGATGCCATGGGCATCAGTGAGGTAGATAGATATGACAAAAGTAATCGGTGTGAGATTTCGTACAGCGGGCAAGGTATATTTCTTCGATCCGCTGCAGCTGGAAATAAAGAGAGGCGACCACGTGATCGTGGAGACCGCCAGAGGTATAGAGTTCGGTACGGTCGTAGCAGGAGTACATGAGGTAGAGGATGACAAGGTGATCCAGCCGCTGAAGCCTGTGATGCGGATCGCCGGAGAGAGAGATATCGAGCAGGAGGCTGCCAACAAAGAAAAAGAGAAGGAAGCCTTCAAGATCTGTAAAGAGAAGATATTAAAGCATGGTTTGGAAATGAAGCTGATCGATGCGGAGTATACGTTTGATAACAATAAGGTATTATTCTATTTTACAGCAGACGGACGTATCGACTTCCGTGAACTGGTCAAGGATCTGGCAAGTGTGTTCAAGACCCGTATCGAGCTGCGCCAGATCGGCGTCCGCGATGAGACCAAGATCCGCGGCGGTATCGGTATCTGTGGACGACCTCTGTGCTGTCACAGCTATCTGTCGGATTTCGTGCCGGTATCCATCAAGATGGCGAAGGAGCAGAATCTGTCCCTGAATCCCACCAAGATCTCCGGTGTCTGCGGCAGACTGATGTGCTGCCTGAAAAATGAGGAAGACACTTACGAAGAACTGAACCGCAAGCTTCCCGGTGTGGGTGACTATGTCCAGACGGCAGATGGCCTCCACGGCGAGGTACAGAACGTCAACGTACTGCGTCAGTTGGTCAAGGTACTGGTAGAAGTCGGTGACGAGAAGGAACTGAAGGAGTACGAGGCAGACACTTTACAGTTCAAGAGACGCCGCGGCAAAAAGGGCGGTCAGGAACTGTCTAAGGAAGAGCAGAAGGAACTTGAGAAGTTAGAGGAGATTGAGGAGAAGGAAGAAGCGGAAGAACGCGCAGAAAAACGTGCGGAGCAGCGCCCGGAGCGTCAGGACCGCAGAGAACAGAGAGCCGACAGCGAGAATCGCGGGGATAACCGCAGACGCGACGGACGCAGAGACGACAACCGCAGAAATAATAACCGTGGTGAGAATCAGAATCGTAATGATAACCGTGGAGAAAATCGGAACAACGAGAATCGTGGTGACAACCGCAGAGACAATAACCGTGACAACCGCAGAGACAATAACCGTGACAACCGCAGGGATAACAACCGTGGCGACAGACGCCGTGAGAATCGTCCGCAGAACCGTCCGGAGCAGGTAAGAGAGAACAGCGATGTTCAGGGTGCAGAGCAGTCCGGCAGCCAGGGACAGGCACCTAGAGACAATTCCTTCCGCAGAAGACCGAGACACGGTGGCAGAAGAGACGGCAACAACGGTAATAACGGTAACGGAAGAAAACCGGAGAACACGAATGAAGGTTGAACTGAAGGATAAAGAACGAATTGATGACCTTCAGCGGAACGGTTATCAGATCATACAGAATCCGGAGAAATTTTGCTTCGGCATGGATGCGGTGCTTCTGACAGGATTTGCCAATGCCAGAGAGAAAGATATTTTACTGGATCTGGGGACAGGCACCGGGATCATCCCGCTTCTGATGGAAGCAAAATACCACTGCGCCCATCTCACCGGCCTGGAGATCCAGGAGGAGAGCGCAGATATGGCGAGACGCAGTGTGGCGTTGAACGATCTGCAGGACCGCATTGACATCGTGACAGGAGACATCAAGGAAGCAGACCGGATATTCCAGGCTGCTTCCTTTGACTGTATTACCTGTAATCCTCCGTACATGATCGGACAGCACGGATTGACGAACCCGGAGGAACCAAAAGCGATCGCTAGACACGAAGTGCTCTGCACGCTGGAGGATGTGGTCAGCAGGGCAGCAAAACTGTTAAAGCCCGGCGGACATTTTTACATGGTGCATCGCCCTTTTCGGCTGGCGGAGATCATGACCATGCTGGTAAAATACAAGCTGGAGCCGAAGCGGATGCAGCTTGTATATCCCTACATCGACAAGGAGCCCAATATGGTGCTCATCGAGGCGGTGCGAGGCGGCAGATCCCGCATGACCGTGGAGAAACCGTTGATCGTGTACCAGTCACCGGAAGTATATATGCCGGAAATATATGATATATATGGATATTAAAAAGGAAAAGTGATTTGGAGAGGAGGCAGGAGCTCATGCCCGGAACTTTATATTTGTGTGCAACGCCCATTGGCAATCTGGGGGATATGACACCGCGGGTGGTGGAGACCCTGCAGACGGTGGATGTGATCGCGGCGGAGGATACCCGTAACAGTATCAAGCTGCTGAATCATTTCGACATCCACACGCCCATGACCAGCTATCATGAGTACAATAAAGTAGAGAAGGCACACCAGCTGGTAGGACAGCTGTTAAACGGACAGAACATTGCGCTGATCACTGACGCCGGAACGCCGGCAATCTCCGATCCCGGTGAAGTACTGGTGCGGATGTGCCAGGAGCAGAGCGTTCCCGTAACTTCTCTGCCAGGTCCGGCAGCCTGTATTACAGCACTGACTTTGTCGGGACTCAGTACAAGAAGGTTTTGCTTTGAAGGATTTCTGCCTGCGGATAAAAAGGAAAAGAAAGCGGTTCTGGAGGAACTGAAGACCGAGAGCCGTACCATGATCCTCTACGAAGCACCCCATCATCTGATCCGGACACTGGAGGAACTGTATGCGGCACTGGGGGAGCGGCGGATCACGTTGTGCAGGGAACTGACCAAGAAGTTCGAGACCGTATTTCCCACCACTTTGGAAAAGGCGCTGGACTACTACAAGACAGAGGAGCCCCGCGGAGAATATGTCCTGGTAGTAGAAGGGAAGAGTCCGGAAGAGAAACGACAGGAAGAGATCGCATCCTGGGAATCTATGAGCATTGAAGAACATATGGCTTATTACGAAGAGCAGGGTATGGATAATAAATCCGCCATGAAGCAGGTGGCAAAAGACAGAGGTGTCGGAAAGCGGGAAATCTATCAGTATCTGCACGGCAACTCATGAAACAGCGAAAATACCATAATGAAACCGAACCAAAACAGACAAAAGCATATGAGGATAATGTAGGATAATCCGTGAAAGGCATATGCGGAGAGAGGCAAAATGACTAATTGTGACACGTGTGTCAATTATGAATATGACGAAGATTATGAATGCTATTGCTGCATGGTGAATCTGGATGAGGATGAAATGTACCGTTTTTTATCCGGAACCCAGCAGGAGTGTCCCTACTTCCGACTAGATGACGAATATGCAGTGGTAAGACACCAGATGTAAGGGTAAAATTCACGAAAGCTGTGTAAAAAATTCTGCTCAAATGGTAGAGAATGCTGATTGTGAAAGCAAAAAACGAGTAGTATAATACGAAGTTGCGTGCTGAAAAATAGTGCGCAGCTTCTTTTGTTTGTGCGCAATATAACGATGATGCCAGGGTCAAAAGGTCTAAGCCCACATGAGTTTGCTCATAAGTGGGTGAAAGACCTTATGACCCGCCCCGATATGAGCATAAAAGTGGGATGATAATCCCACGATATGCGAATAGAGGGTAAGATTGTGAGAGTGCGTAGCACGGAACAATCCGTAGGCATCAAAGTCGGGGGCTTTTGACCCCGACATCAAAGAAATAAAATACTAAAGTGAACAGGTAGGGTGACAATATCATGAAATATGTGAAACAACTTTCGATTATCCTGGGAATCTCCTTTCTGGCAGAGCTTCTGGAGATCCTGATCCCGCTTCCCATCGCAGCAAGCGTCTATGGTCTGGTGATCATGTTGGTGGGGCTGATCACGAAGCTGATCCCGCTGGAAAAGGTGGAGACCGCGGCGGATTTCCTCGTAGACGCCATGTCCATAATGTTCGTGCCCGCTACCGTGGGAATCATGGCAAGTGTGGATACTTTAAAAGAGATGCTGTTTCCCATCTGTGTGATCACAGTGGTATCCACGGTACTGATCATGATCGTGACAGGCCGGGTATCCCAGCATATTATCCGGGGGCAGAACAACAAAGGTGCCGCAGCCATGCAGACGGTCGGAACCGAAGCTGCCGCAGATGATAAGGAGGACAGATAAATGAATGAAATATTGAGCCAGTCTATCTTTTTCGGCATTGCTATTACACTGGTCACCTACGAGATCGGTCTGTGGATCAAACAGAAGACCGGAAAAGCCATTGCCAATCCCTTACTGATCTCCGTAATCCTGATCGTGGCAGTATTGTTATTGTTCCATATAGATTATGAGACCTATGCAAACGGTGCACAGTATATCAGCATTTTCCTGACTCCGGCAACGGTCAGCCTGGCAGTGCCTCTGTATCGTCAGTTGGAGCTGTTAAAGACTTATCCCAAGGCCATTTTCGGCGGAATCATCGCCGGCGTTCTGACTGCCATGGTGAGCGTTTTTGCTTTAAGTCTGATGTTCGGTCTGAATCATGAGCAGTATGTAACGCTTCTGCCCAAGTCCATTACCACAGCTATCGGTATGGGGATTTCTGAAAAAATGGGCGGTATTGTGACCATTACCGTAGTTGTCATCATTGTCACCGGAATCTTAGGTAATATCCTGGCAGAGACGATCTGCCGCCTGTGCAAGATCGAGGATCCCATTGCCAAAGGTCTTGCCATCGGCACCAGTGCCCATGCGCTTGGAACCGCGAAAGCCATGGAACTGGGCGAGATCGAAGGAGCCATGAGCAGCCTGTCCATCGTGGTCTGCGGTATTTTGACTGTGATTTCCGTATCTATTTTTGCTAATTTTATTTAGTATAGAAAAAAATATCCTGCGCATACTAACCTCGCATAGAACAGAAGGAATCAAAAGGAGGTTAACAGCATGAGTGATATTTCAGAATTAGATCTGCAGAATCTGCGCCATCTGATCGGCGGCTTTGACACGACCCGCTGCAAAATGCAGGAGTACGCCAAGGAAGCGGAGGACCCGAAGGTAAAACAGTTTTTTGAAAAGGGTGCCCGCAGCGCTATGGAGAACAAACAACAGCTTATGAAGTTTTTGCAGTAAGGAGGCAGCAGAATGCAGGAAAAGACAATGGTAGCAGATACTTTGGCCGGGATCAACGGAGAACTGACCCGCTATGCGGGAATGATCGCTCAGTCAGAAAACAAGGAATTAAAACAGACACTGAAGCAGTTCCGTACCGCCTGTGAGCAGTCCCAGGAGGAGCTGTATCAGATCGCCAGAGAGAAATCTTATTATGTGCCGGCAGAGAAAGCAACTGCGGAAGAGGTGGCACATGTGAGAAGCCTGTTCACACAGGGAACTCTGTAACAGAATTTGAGAGAATGAACCAGATAAGCCTTTCGGGAAAAATATTACCGGAAGGCTTATATTTGTATGCCGGGAAGAAATTCCGAATGGAAATGCAGGCATGGCAGGACATGACCGAAGGCGCGATTCGTATTTTCATAGGACATCCCGACATTCGCATATAGTGAAACGAAGGAATAGCAGGCGGTTTGGAGAAGATGCTTAACTATATCTGGGCAGGAATGATCCTGTTAGGTGTGATCTACGGTGTCTGTACCGGGCAGATGAGTGCATTGACAGGAGGGGCGCTTGACAGTGCCGGAGAGGCGGTGAGCCTCTGCATCACCATGACAGGGGTCATGGCACTGTGGATGGGACTGATGGAGATCGCGCAGGAATCCGGCATGATCACGAAGATGACAAAGGGGATTCGGCCTTTTTTGAAATTTATGTTTCCAAGACTTCCGGAAGATCATCCGGCGGGGGAATACATAGCCACGAATCTGATCGCCAATGTGCTGGGGCTTGGCTGGGCATGTACCCCGGCGGGACTGAAAGCCATGGAACAGCTGGCGAAGCTGGAGGAGCAACGGCATGGACCAGGAGCTACGGCAGCCAGCAATGAAATGTGTACCTTTTTGATCCTGAATATTTCGTCCTTACAGCTGATTCCGGTCAACATGATCGCCTACCGCAGTCAGTACGGCAGTGCCAACCCGGCGGTGATCATTGCTCCGGCACTGGTGGCTACACTTTTCAGTACTATCATTTCCGTCATTTATTGTAAATGGAAGGATAGGTGAGGATCATGATAAACGTATTGACACACATGTCAGATATTATGATCCCCATGGTGATCTTCTGGATCGTGGGCTACGGAATGGTCTCAGGGGTGAAAGTATACGAGACTTTTTTGAAGGGGGCAAAAGAGGGGCTGCGCATTGTGGTGGAGATCCTTCCGACACTGGTAGGACTGATGATGGCAGTGGGAATCCTTCGGTCCTCCGGATTTTTTGAACTGTTGGGGAAATTGATCGGACCGGCGACGCAGGCAGTGGGACTTCCGACGCAGCTGATCCCGTTACTTATTGTAAAAATGTTCTCTTCCTCCGCGGCTACCGGGCTGGTGCTGGATATTTTCAAGACCTGCGGACCAGATTCTTATGCCGGGATGCTGACCTCGATCCTTATGAGCTGTACCGAGACGATTTTTTATACCATGAGTGTGTATTTTCTGGCGGCAAAGGTAACGAAAACCCGCTACACGCTGCCGGGGGCACTGCTGGCAACGTTAGCGGGAACAGTGGCAAGCATTTTTCTTGCAGGAAAAATGTGATGATAATCCCGCAATATACGAATATTGGGTAGAATTGTGAGAGTGCGCAGTATGGAACAATTCGTGGACATCATGTAACTAAATCAATTGCAGACTTCGTAAAATGAACAAAAATATCGTCAGAGTGATGGAACTTAAAAACGTGGTAGCAACAACCACGCTGGAAGTCAAAGTTCCTTCGTGATTCATGTTTTTCGCCATAATATAACAGCTTACGGTGGTGGGGGAGCCTAACATAATGAGGATTGCCACCAGTTTTTCTCCGGTAAAGCCAAAATGGACGGCAAGCGGCAGGAACAGTGCGGGCCATACTACTAGCTTTAATACGGTTGCTACTCCGGTGGGGGCTAAAAGCTTTAAGGCTTTTTTTCCCTCGAATCCGGCACCGAGGCCGATCAGGGCCAGAGGGGTAGCCAGTACGGCAACATTGCTGATGGTCTTGGAAATGATCACAGGATAATGGATCCGGCAGGCGCTGGACAGCATGCCCAGGGCGATACTGATAATGATCGGATTCGTGATGATCCCTTTTAAGGATTTCAGCAGGGATTCTTTATCGAAGCCCTTCGCATCCGGTCCGGTGAAGGACAGGATCAGTACGGCAGCGATATTGTACAGGGGAACCGTACCCACGATCATCAGGGGAGCCATGCCGGAGTTTCCGTAGATGTTCTGTATAAAGGCGATACCCAGGACAGCGGCACTGCTGCGGTAGCTTGCCTGGACAAGCTCTCCCAGGCGGGATTTGTTCTTATAAAAAATGCCTGTCACAACCCAGGTGATGATGATGCAGAACAGGGTCACGAAGAAGCAGAACAGCACGTAACCGGTATCCCATACACTGTAAAAATCTGCAGTGGACATGTCCTTGAACAAAAGTACGGGCAGGGTGATCTTATAATTGAATGAATTCAGGGTTTTGACAAAAGAGTCGTTGGTAACATGCAGCTGCTGTAAAACATAACCGATCACCATGACCAGGAATACGGGGATCGTTGCATTCAAACTGAATAATAGTTGTTCCATGGGAATTGTATGCCTTTCTGTTATCGGAAGCGGAATATAGGAAGCGAAAAGCCTCTCTCCTTTTGCAAGTATAGAAAAGGAGGGGGGCTTTGTCAAGTTATGGTCTTGTGTTGTTTTACAAGGCTGCTCTATTTTACAGTAGCTCCTCCAGCAAGGAAAAATCACAGCAACCATTTTCCAGATAAAATGTATGAAAGCGAAGGTCGGAATACCTGTCACCCCATTGGGACCGGGCAGTTTCCCGTAATTTCAAAATCTCCAGATAGCCCACATAATACTTCGGATAATTGCAGGGTTCCTCCGCGATATAAGTGTAGATCGCTTTGCAGGCTTCCGGGGAATCAATGCCAAACTTTCCAAGGAATGTGGCAGTCTGATCGTATCCGGCACCTTCCCCGTGGATCAGAAGGTCCAACAGAGTATACATGCACAGCTGAAGGCTCCGGGTATGTTTTTCCAGGAGAGCGGCCTGTGCGGCATCCGACTGTCCGCACTGTTCGAGCAGATCTGCCGCATAATCATAGGAAATAAATTCCACATACAGCGCCCAGCCCTCCAAATATCCGCCGTACCAGATCAGCTTTCTCACAGGATCCATGTCTTTATCTAAAAAGGCGCGGTTACTATACACGGTCTGATAGAGGTGCCCGGGAAAACCTTCGTGTGCCAGGGTTGTATAGAGCTCCAGTCCCATGGGAGAATTGCGGCGGTTTATATAGATGACATTATTGTCAGAATCGCCCAAGGGAGTCGTCAGGTAAAAAGCCGGTGCACTGTAAGACTCCAGACTGGGAACGACATCCTTGACAGTAAAGGAGGGAGTGGGATTACTGACAGGAAAGTCATTTATCATGCGTGATTGTAGATCGGAAAGCATTTCTTCCGGTTCCGGGATGGGAAAATCTTCCGTGATCCCTTCGGAAAGCATGGAAAGCAGAGAAGGGGACTGTTGTGTCAGGCTGCGGATGGCCGCCTGTTCCTCCTGAAATTGCGCCAGAAGCATTTGCACCAGTTCTTTCTCCGAACGGGAGGAACCGGTCTCGGCGAAAAGCAGGTGGTGATAGTAAGTCTTCCCATCCGGCAACAGGGCGAGACCTTTCGGCAGGGCGCCGGATGTATCTATGATCCCGCCGGGAGACGCCTGAGAGATAGAAGATGTCTGACCGGCAGAGCCGGAAGTCTCCAGAGAGTACAGTCCTTCGGATAGTGTGGCATAGGCAGGCTGTACTACCGTGGTGAGCAGCCGGTCATTTTCCTTAAGAAAGGAAGAGACAACTTCGGCAGATAATATGCCCTGTGCCTGCAATTCCACCAGCCGGTCTTCAAAGGTGGTCTGCAAAAAGTGGGTTCCCTGCGCTAGTTCTTGTATAGTGACGATGGTGTCACATTGCTTTTGGACTTTTTCCAGGGAAACATCCGGCATGAGGAAGCCTGCGGCAGCTTTTTCCTGCTCATAGAGGAGCAAGGAGGCAAAATAATCGTCCACCTGGTCTAAGAGTGCCAGGTAGTCTGTCACATCCCGCCTGGAACGGAAGGTGTATTCTGCCAGCAGGATGGGGAGCTGTGACTGCATTCCCGAAGATGGGGACAGCGGTTCGTTGTAATAGGGGAACTGCGCCAACGCCAGGTCATTTTCCAGAGACCGCTGTAGGAGTGTATAGGTGAAAGCATTCTCCGGTGAGAGCTTATCGTAAGCAATACAACTTAGTTGCCTAAGGAGCGCAGAACAACGTTCCCCACTCGCGTCTGACTGCCCGGAGGTATAGAGGGGAAGGACAGGCTCGTAATCCGTGATCCCAAAGGCGGCAGGATCCGCAATGGTGTAGTGCATGTTCAGAGTACTGGCAGTCATTTCCTCCCGGAAAACCCGGGAGGTGAATTGTTCAAAGCGCCTGTCTGCGGAAGTACAATGGGACAAAAGAGCCATGGCGCCGGTGAGAGTGCAGAGGAGGCAGATACACAGAAGCAGTTGGTGGAAGGAAAGGGAAGGACGTTTTTGCACGATAGTTACCTGATGACAGAGAGTGTTGGTAAAAGTATATGTGAACAGCACCGGGGATAGACTTAAAGCGACTTACTTCAGGGTCACAGTCACGTCTCTGACTTCATATGTGGAGTAAATCGAAATACAAGCATAGTTGTATACCATACAACTATATATAAATGTATCTAAAATAGTCAAAAGATGTATTGACTTTGAACAGTAGCCTTATTATACTTATAATAATGGAGACAAAATATCAAAACCTAATTAATTACATACAGGAGCAGATTACAGACGGACAACTGGGTCCCGGAGAGAAGGTTCCTTCGGAGAATCAGCTTGCGGAGCGATTCCACATCAGCAGACAGACAGTGAGGAAGGCGATCGGAACGCTGGAGGAGGAAGGACTGGTACAGAGGATCCGTGGCAGCGGCACTTATGTTAGCTTTGACCGCAGGAAAAATCTCGAGAAGCGGAACAGTATTGCGGTAGTAACTACTTATGTGGACAGCTATATTTTCCCGAGGATCCTGCAGGGCATGCAGAATACATTATATGAAAGTGGCTTTTCCGTACAGATTTATATTACGAATAACACGCTGGATCGGGAGAAAGGCATTCTGAAAGATCTGCTCAAACGGGATGATGTAGCAGGAATGATCGTGGAGGGAACAAAAAGTGGATTGCCGAATCCGAATCTGGAGCTGTACAGGCATCTGATGATGAGAAAGATACCGCTTTTATTTTTCAACACCTATTATCCGGAGCTGGAGGTACCACATGTATCATTGAATGATGCGGACACAGCGTATAAGGCTGTGAGATATCTGATTGAGAAGGGACATCAGAAGATAGGGGCAGTCCTGAAACTGGACGACGGACAGGGCAGACAGCGTTATTTGGGATATCTGCGTGCCATGGAGGAAGCAGGGCTTACGGTGACGGATTCCCGACTGGTGTGGATCGACACGGACGAATCGAAGCAACTGGCGTATTGCCGGGACCGGCTTCTCAACCGGGTGGAGGAATGCACTGCTCTCCTGGCGTACAATGACCAGATCGCATTCCAGCTGATCCGGATGCTGGAAGAGCGCAATATCCGGGTGCCGGAGGATGTGTCGGTGATCAGTATCGACGATTCGGATCTGGCGCGACACAGTGAGGTTCCCATTACTTCACTTCCTCATCCGAAGGAAAATCTGGGGAAAAAGGCAGCAGAGACACTTTTACAGATGATAGCGGGGAAGAAAAAGGATCTGACGTATGAATTTGATACCCGGGTGGTAGAACGGGAGTCTGTGGCAGAACACAAAACGTTATGAAAGTAAATAAAGCAGAAACGATATAAAAGCAAAAGGAGAGAATGCAATGAACGAAACAGCAAAAGAAGCGATCAAAGCGGGAAAGGCGGTTCTGGGTATTGAATTCGGTTCTACCAGAATCAAAGCGGTATTGGTAGATGGAAGCCACACCCCCATTGCCATGGGAACTTACGACTGGGAGAACCGTCTGGAGAACAATATTTGGACCTATAGCCTGGAAGACATCCGGAAAGGATTGCAGGGGTGTTACAAGAGCCTAGCAGACGATGTGGAAGCAAAATACGGTGAAAAGCTGACTACTTTGGGAGCACTGGGATTCAGTGGCATGATGCACGGCTATATGCCTTTTAATGCAGAAGGTGAACTTTTGGTACCTTTCCGTACCTGGAGAAATACGATGACGGAAGAAGCCTGCAAGAAGCTGATTCCGGTATTTAACTTCAATATCCCCCAGAGATGGAGCATCGCCCATCTGTATCAGGCAATCTTAAGCGGAGAAGAGCATGTAAAGGATATCGCATTTTTTACCACTCTGGCAGGTTATATTCACTGGAAGCTGTCCGGAGAAAAGGTTCTGGGTATTGGTGAGGCAGCAGGTATGTTCCCTATAGATTCCACGATCATGGATTTCGATCAGAAAATGTTAGATCAGTTCGATGATTTACACCATTTTGACTGGAAGCTCCGCGACATCCTGCCTAAGGTGCTGGTGGCAGGAGAATCCGCCGGTGTCCTGACCGCAGAAGGGGCAAAATTATTGGATCCTACCGGAACTTTGCAGCCCGGTGTTCCTATGTGTCCTCCCGAGGGTGATGCGGGAACTGGAATGGTAGCTACCAACAGTGTGGCTGTCCGCACCGGTAATGTCTCCGCCGGAACCTCTATTTTCGCAATGGTAGTCCTGGAAAAGGCTATGCAAAAAGTACACGAAGAGATCGATATGGTTACAACACCCAACGGTATGCCCGTGGCCATGGTACATTGCAACAACTGCACCTCCGATCTGAATGCCTGGGTGAACCTCTTCGGCGAGTGTACAGAGAGCTTTGGTGTGAAAGTAGACAAGAACGAACTGTACGGCGTGTTGTATCGCAAGGCGCTGGAAGGTGCTGCGGATTGCGGCGGCGTAACGGCATATAACTATTTTTCCGGAGAACCGATCACTGGTCTGGATGCCGGCCGTCCTATGGTGGTGCGGACACCAGATGCAGATTTTACACTGGCAAACTTCATGCGCTCCCATCTGTACAGCGCAGTTGCCACACTGAAGATTGGTATGGATATTCTGTTAAAGGAGGAGCATGTGGCTGTAGATTCCCTGATGGGACACGGCGGCTTCTTCAAGACTCCCGTGGTGGGACAGCGTGTCATGGCAGCAGGCATGAACGCACCGATCACTGTTATGGATACGGCAAGCGAAGGCGGCGCCTGGGGCATGGCGATCCTGGCAGCTTTCATGAAGGAGAAAGAAACCGGCGAGACCCTTTCTTCCTATTTAAATGACAAGATCTTCGCTGGACAGACCGGAACCACATTGCAACCGGAGCCTGAGGATGTGAAAGGATTTGAGGCTTTCCTGGAAGAGTACAAGAAACTGCTTCCTGCGGAGAAGGCAGCTGTTGCCGCAAAATAATTTTTCGGTCGTAAAATTATACCTGCACGACACTCATTTATCGGAAAGCTTGTAGGATGTAGAAAGAAATGAGGTTTAGGATATGTTAGAAGAATTAAAACAGAAAGTATATGAAGCAAATATGGATCTGCCCCGGTACGGTCTGGTGACTTTTACCTGGGGAAATGTCAGCGCCATTGACAGAGAGAGCGGATTGTTCGTCATCAAACCCAGCGGCGTGGATTACGACAAACTGACACCGGAGATGATGGTAGTCATGGATCTGAACGGCAATAAGGTAGAGGGGAATTTAAATCCCTCTTCCGACACTGCGACCCATCTGGAGTTGTACAAGGCATTCCCGGAGATCGGCGGTATCGTACATACCCATTCTTCCTATGCCACCAGCTGGGCGCAGGCGGGAAGAGACATCCCTTGCTACGGAACTACCCATGCAGACTATATCTACGGTCCGGTTCCCTGCGTGCGCTGCCTGACAAAGGAAGAAATCGAGGACGCTTACGAGGAAAATACCGGACACCTGATCGTTAACGAGTTCAAACGTCTGGGTAAGGACCCGAAAGCAGTGCCTGTCGTTCTGTGCAAGAACCATGGGCCTTTTGCCTGGGGCAAGGATGCCAAGGAGGCTGTCCATAATGCGGTAGTACTGGAAGAGGTGGCAAAAATGGCTTATCGCGCAGAGACGATCAACCCCAGGATCCAGCCGGCACCCCAGGAACTGCAGGATAAGCACTATAACCGCAAACATGGTGCCGGAGCGTACTATGGTCAAACAGTTCAGAAATAGAATTTGGCTTATAGTGCGAGGGTGCTTGCACACAGAGCACTATATGACAAATTCTATTAGCGGAGCGCACCTCCATGAAATGAATTTGTGAGTGGAACGAACAAATTTATGAATGGAGGTCTGAACTGTATGCTGGAATTTGCCATCGCAATATTTTACGGTAGAAGAGCAATTCTTTTACTAGACTAGCATCGGGAAGTATGCTAGTATAACAACGTAAATTGCAACAGATAAGCCAATATGGCGGAATGGAGGAAACAATGAAGAATTTAGAACTGCAAAAGCGTGCCAATGATGTCCGCAAGGGCATTGTGACCGCAGTTCATAGTGCGAAAGCAGGACATCCCGGCGGATCCTTGTCAGCCGCAGATATTTTTACATTTTTATATTTTGAGGAGATGAACATTGATCCGAAGAACCCCGATATGGAGGAACGCGACAGATTCGTTCTGTCCAAGGGTCATACAGCTCCCGGTCTCTATTCCGCACTGGCTTACAGAGGATATTTCCCGGTAGAGGATCTGCCTACCCTGCGTCACTTAGGTTCCTACCTGCAGGGCCATCCCTGCATCCATATCCCCGGCGTGGATATGTCCTCCGGATCCTTGGGACAGGGTATTTCTGCAGCAGTCGGCATGGCACTGGGTGCTAAGATGGACAAACGTGATTTCCGTGTATACACACTGCTGGGTGACGGTGAGATCGAGGAAGGACAGGTATGGGAGGCTGCTATGTTCGCGGGCTTCCGTAAGCTGGACAACCTCTGCGTTATGGTAGATAACAACAACCTGCAGATCGACGGACCCATCGATCAGGTATGTTCTCCTTATCCTATTGATAAAAAGTTCGAGGCATTCAATTTCCATGTGATCAATGCAGATGCACATGATTTTGATGCGATCCGTGCAGCATTTAAGGAAGCAAGAGAGACCAAGGGCATGCCCACCTGTATCGTATTCCACAGCATCAAGGGCAAGGGAGTCTCCTTCATGGAAAACAGCGTAGACTGGCATGGTAAGGCGCCTAATGATGAGGAGTATGCGATTGCAATGGCAGACCTTGATAAGATTGAAAAAGAATTAGAGAAAGCAGGTGAGCAGTAATGGCAGAGAATACCGTGAAAAAGATCGCAACCAGAGAAAGTTACGGCAACTCCCTGAAGGAGCTGGCAGAAGAATTCCCCAATCTGGTAGTATTGGATGCCGACCTGGCAGCAGCTACCAAGACCGGAATCTTCCGTAAGGCATATCCCGACCGTCATATCGATTGTGGTATCGCAGAGGAAAACATGATGGGTGTGGCAGCAGGACTGTCCCTGGTAGGTAAGATTCCTTTCGTAAGCTCATTTGCAATGTTTGCAGCAGGACGTGCATTCGAGCAGGTACGTAACTCTATCGGTTACCCGCATCTGAATGTGAAGATCGGTGCAACTCATGCAGGTATCACAGTAGGTGAGGATGGCGCTACCCATCAGTGTAACGAGGATATCGCCCTGATGCGCACCATCCCCGGCATGGTAGTAATGTGCCCTTCCGATGATGTGGAAGCAAGAGCCGCTGTTCGTGCCGCTCTGGAATATGAAGGGCCTGTATACATCCGTTTCGGACGTGCCGCAGTACCCGTGATCAACGATCATCCCGGTTATCATTTCGAGATCGGTAAGGGAACAGTAGTCCGCGAAGGTAAAGATGTCACTATCGTAGCCACCGGTATCTGCGTAGATTCCGCTCTGGGTGCAGCGAAGATGCTGGAGGAGGAAGGCATCAGCGCAGAGGTTGTAAATATCTGTACCATTAAGCCCCTCGATGAGGAGATCATCCTTAACAGCGCGAAGAAGACCGGCAAGGTAGTCACCGTGGAAGAGCATTCCGTCATCGGCGGACTGGGAAGCGCAGTCTGCGACTGCCTGTGTGCACATTATCCTGTACCAGTGAAAAAGGTCGGTATGCAGGATGTCTTCGGCGAGTCCGGTTCCGCTGCTGCTCTGGTAGAGAAGTACGGTCTGGATGCCAAGGGCGTTTACAAGTCAGTAAAAGAGTTCCTGTAAGGAATAAATGATATCAAGGAGAAGCTGTCAGTTATGTGAAAACAGAGACTGGCGGCTTCTTTTGCGTCGTGGTATCATTGTGGAAAAGTAAAGGTAGATAACGGAAGGGAAGGGTTTTGGTGTGAAATACGCAATTATCGGAGCCGGAGGAACCGGCGGAATCTTAGGATTTTATATGACAAAGGCTGACAGGGATGTCACCCTGATCGCCAGAGGCAGACACCTGGCAGCCATGCAGGAAAAGGGACTTGCCGTGGAGAAAATGTGGGACGGCACCACCGAGATCATCCCGGTAAAAGCTATGGACATGGAGCATTATGTCGAGCAGCCGGATGTGGTACTGGTCTGCGTGAAAGGATATTCCCTGGAGGACACCATCCCTTTTATTCAGCGCGTGGCGAAGCCTTCCACCATCGTGATCCCGGTGTTAAACATCTACGGAACCGGTGCGAAAATGCAGGAGCAGTTGCCAAAGCTTCTGGTGACGGACGGCTGTATCTATGTCTCTGCCAATATTAAAGAACCGGGAGTACTGATCCAGCATGGCAGGATCCTGCGGGTAGTATATGGTGTCCGTAATATGAGTACTCAAAAAGTAAACATTAAAAGGGCACAAGAAGAAATATTGGATGCTCTGAAAAATATTAAAAAAGATTTTGATGACAGTGGAATCGATGGCGTGCTCTCCGAAAATATTCAAAGAGATGCCCTGGAGAAATTCTCCTATGTATCGCCCATCGGTGCGGCGGGACTTTATTATCATGCCACCGCAGCAGACTTCCAGAGAGAAGGCAAGCAGCGGGAAGCCTTCAAGACAATGATCCGCGAGATCGCCGCACTGGCAGAAGCTATGGGTGTTCCTTTCGAGCGTGATATGGTGGAAGTCAACCTGAAGATATTGTCCTCCCTGGCACCGGAAGCTACCACTTCCATGCAGCGAGATGTCATGGAAGGCAAAGATTCCGAGATCGATGGCCTGGTCTACGAAGTCGTCCGTATGGGAGAGAGATATCATGTGCCCGTGCCCATGTATGCGAAAGTAGCGGAAAAATTACGCGAACAATGAGCCGCGCATAGGCATAGTAAACTCTCCAGTTACAATATTAAATCCCTTGTTGTATTTTTCTCCAGAATCGGTATGATAGATACAAGTGAGGAAATATTTATGTTCAACGTGGAAGAAGAGTTAAAAAAGCTCCCCCGCAAGCCGGGAGTGTATATCATGCGAGATGACAAAGATGTCATTTTGTATGTGGGAAAAGCAATCAACCTGCACAATCGTGTAAGGTCTTATTTTCGTGAAAATATCGGCAGAGGCCCGGCCATTGACCAGATGGTGTCGCTGATCGCCCGATTTGAATATATTGTGACGGATTCGGAACTGGAAGCATTAGTGCTGGAGAATAACCTGATCAAGGAGAATTCGCCGAAGTATAACACGCTGTTAAAGGATGACAAGACCTATCCCTATATCAAGGTGACAGTGGGAGAGGATTATCCCAGGATCCTGTTTTCCCGTACCATGAAAAAAGATAAATCCCGCTATTTCGGTCCCTATACCAGCGCTGCGGCGGTGAAAGATACCATTGAACTGCTGAACAAACTGTACCAGTTGCGTACCTGCAACCGGGTGCTGCCCAGGGATATAGGAATCGAGCGCCCCTGCCTGAACTATCATATCAAGCAGTGTCTGGCACCCTGCCAGGGATACGTGAGCAAAGAGGAATACAGACAGCAGGTGGCAGGTGCACTGGAATTTCTGAATGGTAATTACAGTCCGATCCTGAAGGATCTGGAGGAGAAGATGAAGAAAGCCGCGGAGGCTATGGAATTTGAGGATGCTGCCAGATGCCGTGATCTGCTCTCCAGTGTACGACAGGTATCCCAGAAACAGAAGATTACCGAGGGCGTCGGTGAAGATAAAGATATCCTGGCGCTGTACCAGGATGAGACGGAAGCAGTGGTACAGGTATTTTTCGTCCGGGATGGCAAGCTGATCGGCAGAGAACATTATTATATGACACATGTGCCGGAAAATAACAAGCCGGCAATTTTACAGGATTTTGTAAAGCAGTTCTATGCGGGGACCCCATTTATCCCCAGAGAGCTGATGCTGCAATATGAGATCGAGGATGCGGAATTGATCGAGAAATGGCTGTCGGAGCGAAAAGGCAGCAGGGTCTATCTGAAGGTGCCTAAGATCGGCAGTAAGGAAAAATTGGTGGAGTTGGCAGCGCAGAACGCAAAACTGGTATTGTCCCAGGACAGAGAAAAGTTAAAACGTGAGGAAGGCCGTACCATCGGTGCAGTGAAAGAAATCTCGGATCTGTTGCAACTGCCGTTAACCGGCACGGCCCGGATGGAAGCCTATGATATTTCCAATATCAACGGTTTTGAAAATGTAGGATCCATGGTGGTCTACGAAAAAGGAAAACCGAAACGCAGTGATTACCGTAAATTCAAGATCAAAAGCGTCTCAGGTCCGGATGACTATGCCTGCATGCGGGAAGTGCTGACGAGACGGTTCCGTCATGGTATGGAAGAGAGCAGAGAACTGGAAGAACAGGAGATGGATCAGGAGTACGGCAGTTTTACCAAGTTCCCGGATCTGATCCTCATGGACGGCGGCCGCGGACAGGTGAATATTGCCCTGTCCGTACTGGAAGAACTGGGAATCGACATTCCGGTCTGCGGTATGGTCAAGGATGACAACCACCGTACCAGAGGTCTGTATTATCATAATATCGAGCTTCCGATCGATACCCATTCGGAAGGGTTTAAGCTGATCACCAGAATCCAGGACGAGGCGCATCGTTTTGCCATTGAATACCACAGGTCTCTGCGCAGTAAGATCCAGGTGAGATCCGTACTGGATGATATCCCGGGAGTGGGACCCGCCAGACGAAAAGCCCTGATGCGGCACTTCAAGTCCTTAGAGGAGATCCGGCAGGCAACGGTGGAAGACCTGATGGAAATTCCCGAAATGAATGAGCGCACAGCGCAGGAGATTGTAGCCTTTTTCGCTTCACAGAAGCGACCGCCTGTGGTACAATCATAAGTAATATGGTAACTTCAAAAGTTACAGCACGATAATGAGGCGGGGAACCTTCGAGAAAAAATGCAGGGGTGGGTTTTTCGCAGAAAGGTATGGAAATTAGTATGGCAAGTGTAAGTTTGACCCGTGTTATCGAAAAAATGAAACTGGAAAATCTCACACCGGAGATCGATGTGAAACATGTGAAGATCACGCAGCCGGATATCAACCGTCCGGCACTGCAGTTAGCCGGATATTTTGAACATTTTGATGCCACCAGACTGCAGATTATCGGATTTGTGGAATATACTTATATGGAGGGGCTGACAGATGAGACCCGCAGGGAGGCGTATGAGAAGCTGATGACTTATGATATTCCCTGTATCGTATTCAGCCGTGATCTGAAGCCGGATCCTATATTCCTGGAAACTGCGATCAGACATGAAGTTCCTGTATTATCTACCAAGAAATCCACTTCCGATTTTATGTCAGAGATCATCCGCTGGTTAAATGTGAAGCTGGCTCCCTGCATCTCCGTACACGGCGTATTGGTGGATGTCTACGGCGAGGGCGTCCTGATCACCGGCGAGAGCGGCATCGGTAAGTCCGAGGCAGCCCTGGAACTGATCAGAAGAGGACATCGTCTGGTAACCGATGATGTGGTAGAACTGCGTAAAGTCAGTGATGATACGCTGGTAGGTTCTGCCCCTGATATCACGAAGCATTTCATAGAACTGCGCGGAATCGGAATCGTGGATGTCAAGGCGCTGTTCGGTGCATTGTCTGTAAAAGATACACAGACCATTGATCTGGTCATCCGCCTGGAAGACTGGGATAAGGACAAAGAGTACGACAGACTGGGACTGGAAGAAAACTATACCGAATATCTGGGGAATAAGGTAGTATGTCACAACATCCCGATCCGTCCCGGACGGAATCTGGCGGTGATCTGCGAGACTGCAGCTATCAATCATCGTCAGAAAAAAATGGGATACAATGCAGCAAAGGAATTGTACACTCGTGTACAGAACTCTTTAGCAAAAAGACGTGAGGAGGACGAAGATGATGAGTAAGTATGCATTTGGAGTAGATGTGGGCGGAACCACAGTGAAATTAGGACTGTTCAATGACGAAGGACAGGTGCTGGACAAGTGGGAGATCCCTACGGTCAAGGATAACGGTGGAGAGAAAGTTCTGCCGGATATCGCAGCATCCATCAAAAACAAAATGCAGGAAAAGAACATCACCGCAGCAGACCTGGTAGGCGTGGGAATCGGCGCTCCCGGTGCGGTAAATGCCGATGGCTTCATGGTCAACGGTGCTGTAAATATCGGCTGGGGATCTTTTGATCTTGCTGAAACGTTGAAAAAAGAACTGGATCTGGACGTTACCGTGAAGGCGGGCAACGATGCCAATGTGGCAGCCCTGGGCGAAATGTGGCAGGGCGGTGGTAAAGGCTATTCCAACCTGGTAGCCGTTACCTTAGGAACCGGTGTCGGCGGAGGTATCATTATTGATGGCAGGATCCTGACCGGCACCAACGGTGCAGGCGGCGAGATCGGACATATTCACATGGAAGATAATGAGACAGAGGTCTGCGGCTGCAAGAACAAGGGCTGTCTGGAGCAGTATGCATCCGCTACCGGGATTACCCGCCTAGCGAACAGACGCTTGGCAAAAGACGATGCACCCAGCATTCTGCGTGGCGGTGAGATCTCTGCCAAGACGGTATTCGATGCAGTTAAGGCAGGGGACAAAGTAGCAATTGAGATCGCAGAACAGTTCGGAGAATATCTTGGCAAGGGACTTGCCGCAGTAGCCAGTGTAGTTGATCCCCAGATTTTTGTCATTGGCGGTGGTGTGTCCAAGGCCGGAGATATTTTATTCAAATACATAGAGCCTTCTTATAAGAGATGTGCTTTCGGACCCTGCAAGCAGGCAAAATTCGCCCTGGCCAAGCTGGGAAATGATGCCGGAATCTACGGCGCTGCAGCACTGGTATTAAAGTAGGCCTGTTTGGAATAACTATAATAAAAAAAGAAAGAGCGGCCTGATATACATGATAAGTGCAGCAGTGATAGAAGCATTAAAGGAAATCGTACCGGCAGAGAGGATTCTGTTTCAGGAACCCATGAAATTGCATACTACCTTCCGCATCGGCGGACCGGCGGATTACCTGATCTATCTGGAAAATGAAGATCAGCTCTGCAGGATACAGAAGTATCTGCGCCTGGTGGATGTGCCATACACGGTCATCGGTAACGGAAGTAATCTGTTGGTCAGCGATGACGGATATCGCGGAATTGTACTGGTAATCGGAAAATATATGAGTGAGATCACGGTGAAGGATTGTTATCTGGAGGCAGAGGCAGGAGCGCTGATGAGCCAGGTGGCCAAAACTGCAAAGGAGCATGGTCTCACCGGATTGGAGTTCGCAGCGGGAATTCCCGGAACCGTCGGTGGCGGTGCGGTGATGAACGCCGGCGCCTACGGAGGAGAGATGAGCCAGGTGGTGAGCACGGTAACCGTGGTGAACAGCAATGGGGAGATCATGGAACTGGATAATGGTACTATGGAATTCGGCTATCGGACCAGTGTGATCCAGAACCAGCCTTTTGTGGTGACGAAGGTGACTTTCCGCCTGGAACAGGGAGATCCGGAACAGATCGCAGAGAAAATGGCTGATCTGGCGAAAAGGCGCCGGGAAAAACAACCGTTGGAGTATCCCAGCGCAGGCAGCACATTTAAGCGCCCCACGGGACATTTTGCTGGACAACTGATTATGGAGTCCGGACTTCGCGGATATTCCGTAGGGGGAGCCAAAGTGTCGGAGAAACATTGCGGATTTATTATTAACACAGGAAATGCAACCGCAGAAGATGTAAAAGACGTGATCTGGGAAGTTCAGAGAAGAGTAAAAGAGCGTTTTCAGGTAGATCTGGAACCCGAGATCAAATTCCTGTAAGACAGGTGAGAGGTGCATATGAGATTTGTAGTAGTAACAGGTATGAGCGGAGGGGGAAAAAGAACTGCATTAAAGCTTTTGGAGGATGCCGGCTTTTATTGCGTGGATAATCTGCCGGTGTCATTGGTGGAAAAGTTCGTGGAACTGATTGCCATGCCCGGAAGTGAGATCAGTAAGGTCGCACTGGGACTGGATGTCCGTGCGGACCAGAATTTCACGGACGCCACCCGCATTTTGGAACAATTAAAGGAAAAAGGCTACAAATTTGAGATATTGTTTATGGACTCCGATGACTCAGCTCTGATAAAACGGTATAAGGAAACCAGACGTGTACATCCTCTTGCTGCGGATGGCAGAGTAGAGGACGGCATTCACAAAGAACGTAAGATTCTGGAGACAATCCGCAAAAATTCCGATTATGTAATAGATACTTCGAATCTTCTGGTAAGAGAACTGAAAGAGGAGCTGGATCGAATTTTCGTACAGAATGAAGAGTACAACAGTCTCATGGTAACAGTCATGTCCTTCGGATTCAAGCACGGAATTCCAGCGGATGCTGATCTGGTATTTGATGTGAGATTTTTGCCAAACCCTTATTATATAGAAGAATTGAAGCCGCAGACCGGCAATGATAAGGGAGTACAGGACTATGTAATGAGTTTTCCTGAGACCGGAATTTTCCTGGACAAGCTGACCGATATGATTCAATTCCTGATCCCGAATTATATCAAAGAGGGAAAATATCGGCTGGTGATCGCCATCGGATGTACCGGAGGCAAACATCGGAGTGTTACTCTGGCAAACAAGTTATATGAACGGTTGAAGGCAGAAGGTCATTACGGTATCAAACTGTATCACCGTGATGTACCCAGAGAAGGAATCTGACATGTCATTTTCGAGTGAGGTAAAGGAAGAACTGGCGAAGAGAATCAGCCCGGCAAGGCATTGCCAGATTGCAGAGCTGGCTGCGATCATGCATTTTAGCGGTCAATATGGACGTTCTGCAGAAGGCGATTTTATGATCGGTTTCCAGACGGAAAATGAGGCGGTCGTCAGAAAAGGCTTTACATTATTGAAAAAAACATATAATATAGATACTGATGTTAAAATCAGCGAGGAACAGATGCGGAGTGTAATCGACAAGATCGGTGATCTGTCGGAACCTGTGAGCCCCCTGCTGATTAAAAATTCCTGCTGTCAAAGAGCATTTTTAAGAGGAGCTTTTCTCTGCATTGGTTCTATGAGCGACCCGCAGAAGAGTTATCACCTGGAATTTGTATGCACCGATGAGGATAAAGCGAGACAACTACAGAGTGTGATACAGGGATTTGATATAGAAGCCAAGATCGTGCTTCGGAAGAAGTATTACGTTGTCTATCTGAAGGAAGGATCCGGCATTGTGGACCTTCTGAATGTATGTGAGGCACCTGTTGCCTTAATGAAGCTGGAGAATATGAGAATTGTAAAGGAAATGCGCAATTCCGTAAATCGAAGAGTGAACTGTGAGACCGCCAACATTACCAAAACGGTAAATGCGGCGACCAGACAGATAGAGGATATTGAATATATCCGGGACCACTACGGACTGGAGAATCTGCCGGAGACATTGCGTCAGATGGCGGAAGTCAGACTGGAGAATCCGGATGCTCCACTGAAGGAGCTGGGGGAATATCTGGATCCCCCGGTAGGAAAATCCGGTGTAAACCACAGGTTACGTAAGCTCAGCGAGTTAGCAGATAGAATCAGGACGTAAAAGAGGAGGAAAATTATGACAAAAAGGAGCATTAAGGTCAGACTGGAAGATGGTCTGGACGCAAGACCGGTGGCACTGTTAGTACAGGAAGCCAGCAAGTACGAAAGCAACATTTACATTGAAGTAGATGATAAGCGGATCAATGCCAAGAGCATTATGGGCATGATGAGCCTGGGACTTTGCGCAGGCGAAGAGCTTACAGTAGCTGCAGAGGGTGCAGATGAGCAGACCGCTGTGGACAATATTGAGAAGTTTTTAAGCGGTCAGGTAGCTTAAAAACATAGTATGACGAGGAGCGGGGCTGATAGAGAATTCTGTTAGTCCCGTTTTGCATATTTTGAGGATAGTATTTATGAAGAAGATGTTATTTATCTATAATCCGAAAGCCGGAAAGGCACAGATCCGCAACAAGCTTGCGGATATTCTGGATGTGTTTACCAAGGGTGATTATGAGATTACCGTTTATCCCACGCAGAAAAGTGAAGATGCCATGGAGAAGACCAGGGATCGGAGCAAGGACTATGATATTGTTGTCTGCAGCGGTGGAGACGGTACTTTGGACGAAGTAGTCACGGGTATGATCCGCAGTGGCTTCCGGACACCTATTGGATATATCCCGGCAGGAAGTACCAATGATTTCGGAGGCAGTCTGGGATTGCCGAAAAATATGGTGCATGCCGCGGAAACGATTGTAAAGGGGAATGATTTTGCCTGTGATGTGGGATCCTTTAATCAGGATATATTTGTATATATCGCAGCATTCGGCCTTTTCACGGATGTCTCCTATGAGACGGGGCAGGACATGAAAAATGTTCTGGGTCATATGGCGTATCTGCTGGAAGGCATGAAACGTCTTCCGGCAATCCGTTCTTATCCCATGCGCGTTACTTATGATGATACGACGATCGTAGATGATTTTATCTTTGGAATGATCACCAACTCTGTGTCGGTAGGCGGATTTAAAAGGATCACCGGCAAAAATGTCAAGCTGGATGACGGTGTATTTGAAGTGACACTGATCAAGCGCCCGAAGAATCCCATAGAGCTGAACAATATTATGGTTTCGCTGTTGAATCGTGACATTGATACTGATGCCATGTACTGTTTCCGGACGTCGAAGCTGGAGATCACTTCCACAGATCCACTGCCCTGGACGTTGGACGGAGAATACGGTGGAACCCATACGAAGGTAGTTATAGAAAATATCTGCCGGGGAATGGATATTCGTGTGGAATAGAAGGAATCTTAAAATTTGGTAAAAATTTAACAATAAGCTGTTCCCTTTTTGTCCGAGTTGTGTTATAGTTTGGGTAGTCACAAAGTGATTATTCGAAATGTGTTTCCTGTGTGCATTTAGGAATGGATTACATTTCGTATATCCTAACAAGAATGAGTATATAAAATGGAGGTATTAAAATGTTAGTATCCGCAACAGAAATGCTCAAAAAAGCAAAAGCAGGCCACTATGCAGTAGGTCAGTTCAACATCAACAATCTGGAGTGGACAAAGTCCATCCTGCTCACCGCTAAGGAACTTCGTTCCCCTGTTATCCTGGGTGTATCCGAAGGCGCCGGCAAATATATGGGCGGTTATGATGTAGTCGTTGGTATGGTAAACGGACTGTTAAAGGATCTGGACATTGATGTTCCCGTTGCTCTGCATCTGGACCATGGCTCTTTCGAAGGCTGCTATAAGTGTATTGAAGCAGGTTTCTCTTCCATCATGTTTGATGGTTCTCATTATCCTATCGCTGAGAACGTAGAGAAGACCACTGAGCTGGTTAAGGCTGCTCACAGCAAGGGACTTTCCATCGAGGCAGAAGTTGGTTCCATCGGTGGTGAGGAAGACGGCGTTATCGGTATGGGCGAGTGCGCTGATCCTAAGGAGTGTAAGTCTATCGCTGATCTGGGAGTTGATTTCCTGGCAGCAGGTATCGGTAACATCCACGGTAAATACCCCGCTAACTGGAAGGGCTTAAGCTTTGAAACTCTGGCAGCTGTACAAGAGCTGACCGGTGAGCTTCCTCTGGTTCTGCACGGTGGTACTGGTATCCCCGCAGATCAGATCAAGAAAGCGATCGACCTGGGCGTATCCAAGATCAACGTTAACACCGAGTGCCAGCTGGCATTTGCTGATGCTACCCGTAAGTACATCGAGGCTGGTAAGGATCTCGAAGGCAAGGGCTTCGATCCTCGTAAGCTCTTAGCTCCCGGTGCAGAAGCTATCAAGGCTGCTGTTAAGGAGAAGATGGAACTGTTCGGATCTGTTGGTAAGGCTGAATAATTCTGAGATAAATAAGAAAATCTCTCGCAGCGATGCGGGAGATTTTTTTGCAAAAAAATAACTATCCGGCGTAGTGTTCTACCGCGATAGCTGTAATTTTACCCCTAGAAAGGGAGGATGCCAAGGATTCTGATCCTTGGCATTTATTATGAAAAAGTTTTTTAAACAAGAAACTGTTGTGGGCTTAAATGGTTGTTTTGTTTGTTTCTATGGTTATAGTATATGAAACAGAAATGTCTAAAACATGTTGAGGAATTGAAGATTCCTTGAAGGATTTGTAAACAAACTATGAACAACTATTTTATCTATCCAGTTTGTTGGGTTCAGGATAGGTCTCACCGAAGGTATCTACGGTAACACTTTCCATTACCTGATCCTCCAGGGGACGATCGCTGTAATCGGTGCGGGTCTCAGCAATCTTATTTACCACATCCATACCCTCGATCACCTTACCGAAAGCGGCATAAGAGCCATCCAGATGAGGACTGGTCTTGTGCATGATGAAGAACTGGCTGCCTGCGGAATCGGGATGCATAGCTCTTGCCATAGACAGAACACCCTCGGTGTGCTTCAGATCGTTAGTTACGCCGTTAGCAGCGAACTCACCCTTGATGCTGTAGCCGGGACCACCACATCCGGTGCCGTCAGAACATCCGCCCTGGATCATGAAACCGCGGATGACACGGTGGAAGATCAGACCGTCATAGAAATGCTTGTTGATCAGGCTGATAAAATTGTTAACGGATTCGGGTGCAATTTCAGGATAAAGCTCGCATTTGATCACACCGCCGTTCTTCATGGTAATAGTAACAATAGGATTTTTTGCCATAATAGTGTCCTTTCTTTTTCTAAAAAAATGGATTAAAATAATATCTATATTTTAGTTGATTCCATTAAAAAGGTAAAGAGGAGAATTGTTGCGGATGTATTTTTTGCGGCAGATCATATTAGATACAAAAGTTAATCCGAAGAAAATTCCGAAAAACCCGGAGAATATGGTATGTTCGGAGACCCCTGAACGGAGTTCGGAAACAGAGGCAGACGGCGTGCTCTGGATCACTGATCAGGGACCACGGGCACAGGAACTGCTCCGGCAGGGTTGTCCGGTACTGGCATGGCTTCACGAGCATAACCGGGATCAGGACTTTTCCGGTGCCCGCTATGCCTGTGAAAACCTTGAGGAACTGGACTGGGATTACATAGAGAAGGTCTACCGCAGGTATGTGGGGATTCCCTGGGATATCCTGACCACGGAGCGGTGCCTCGTCAGGGAGACTTGCGTGGAGGATCTGGATGCCCTTTATGAGATTTATGCGGATCCTTCTGTTACCCGGTACATGGAAGGCCTCTATCCGGAGCGGGCACAGGAAGAAGCTTATTTGAAAGACTATACAGAAAATATGTATTATTTTTATAATTACGGTGTCTGGACAATCTGTGATAAAATTACGGGACAGGTCATCGGCAGAGCGGGATTTTCCAACCGGGAGGGGTATGAGGATCCGGAACTGGGCTTCGTCATCGGTGTCCCGTGGCAGAGACAGGGATATGCTACAGAAGTGTGTAAGGCATTACTGGAATATGGGAGAGAAGAACTGGGATTTGAGCAGGTGCAGATGCTGGTGATGCCGGAAAATGAGGTGTCACTGCGATTGGCTGGAAACCTGGGGTTCCACAGGCAGGATCAGGTTACATGGGGAGGAAGCTTATATGAACGGCTTCTGCTGGAACTGTAAAAATATAAAGAAAATGTAAAAAACGTGTTGACACTCTAAAACTACGGTGCTATACTCTCAACATAGCAAAGGCGCTACAGAATAAAACTGTAGCGCCCTTTTTGTTTGGCAGTATCACAACGCGCGTGGCCGGACAAAAATAGCGTAAGGGTATGTGGAAAACAGTTTAACTGCTATACCCTAAGGATGCGATGCAATGGGGCTTCGAAGGATGAGACCATAGTATCGCATATTTTTTTACACCGGTGAAGTATGGTGGAAGATATTTCACGAAGAGTGAGGAGGAAAATGTTATGACAGAAGAAATCTTAAGCGCAGTAGACGGTCAATTATTTGCAGTCTGGTTTCTGATCGGTGCGGCCCTGGTGTTCTGGATGCAGGCAGGATTCGCAATGGTGGAGACCGGATTTACCAGAGCCAAGAATGCCGGTAATATCCTGATGAAGAATCTGATGGATTTCTGTATCGGTACCGTAGTGTTTATTCTGATCGGCTTTGGATTGTTACTTGGTGAAGATGTAGTAGGTCTGATCGGTAAGCCGGGACTGGATATCTTTACCGCCTATGAGAATTTTGATTATTCAAATTTCGTATTTAACCTGGTGTTCTGTGCTACCACAGCTACCATCGTATCCGGTGCTATGGCAGAGAGAACCAAGTTCTTATCCTATTGTATTTACTCCGGTGTGATCTCCGCATTGATCTATCCCATCGAAGCTCACTGGATCTGGGGCGGCGGCTGGCTGGCACAGCTTGGCTTCCATGATTTCGCAGGATCCTGTGCGATCCACATGGTAGGTGGTATTTCCGCTCTGATCGGTGCAAAACTGTTAGGACCCCGTATCGGTAAGTTCGATAAGGATAAGAGTGGTAAGATCGTAAAAGTAAATGCATTCCCCGGACATAACCTTCCGATCGGATGTCTCGGTGTATTTATCCTGTGGCTTGGCTGGTATGGATTTAACGGTGCCGCTTGTACTTCTGTAGAGCAGTTAGGTTCCGTATTCCTTACCACGACCGTAGCTCCCGCAGTTGCAACCGTAGTCTGCATGATTTTTACCTGGATCAAGTATGGCAAACCCGATGTATCTATGTGTCTGAATGCATCTCTGGCAGGGTTGGTAGCAATTACCGCTCCCTGTGATGTGACCGACTGCTTCGGCGCTATCGTAATCGGTGCTGTAGCAGGACTTCTGGTAGTATTTGGTGTATGGCTTCTGGATTACAAATTACATGTTGATGATCCCGTAGGCGCAGTTGCAGTACATTGCCTGAACGGTATCTGGGGTACCATTGCAACCGGTCTGTTCGCAACCACTTCCGCACCCGGTAACGACAGTATTGTAGGCCTGTTCTATGGCGGCGGATTTAAGCAACTTGGTTTACAGCTGTTAGGTTTTGTAAGTGTAGCAGCATGGACTGCAGTAACCATTACCATTGCATTCCTGATCATCAAGGCAACCGTTGGCTTACGCGTATCTGAGGAAGAGGAAATTGTAGGTCTGGATTCCTGCGAGCATGGTCTTCCTTCCGCATATGCAGGCTTCAGCATTATGGATATTTCCAACACTATGACCATGGAGGTAAATGAAAATACCAGCCTTGGTGTAAGTGATTATGACGCAGCTTCCGCAGCTATGAAGGACGCAGCGGTAAAGGTAGAGACAGCTCCGGCAGCAATTCCCGCAACCGGAATCTACAAAGTAGTGGTTATTGCAAAGCTCGCCCGGTTCGAGGTTTTGAAGAAGGCACTGAACGATCTGGGTGTTACCGGTATGACTATGACACAGGTCATGGGCTGTGGCGTACAGAAGGGTGCCGGCGAGATGTATCGTGGAGTAGAAATGGATGCGACCCTGCTTCCCAAGGTGAAGGTAGAAGTCGTAGTCAGCAAGATCCCAGTAGCAACTGTGATCGAGGCTGCCAAGAAAGCTCTGTACACCGGCCATATCGGTGATGGCAAGATCTTTGTATACAACGTTGACAAGGTAGTAAAGGTTCGTACCGGCGAAGAAGACTTCGCAGCATTACAAGACGTGGAGTAACTTAACTTAGCTTTTATCTAATCCCTCAATTTGGTATATACAGAGTGCTGTGCCCGGATGCTGCGACTCATCCGGGTGCAGACAAGGACCCCGGGTGCTTCCACCACCCGGGGTTTTTCCTGCCCTTGGATGTGGATAAGATTGCCCTCTTGAAAAGGTTCTGTGGAAATGATACTATCATCGTAGAAGTATAGATTTTCAAAGGGCATATTAATATGGAAGCAAATACAGAGATAACACAAAAGCAGACAGAAAATGTTATAGGGAAAGAGAACAAGATCGTAACGGGAGTCATCTGGCAGCAGCTGCTCCTGTTCTTTTTCCCTATTTTGTTCGGGACCTTTTTTCAACAATTATATAATGCAGCGGATGCGGTGATCGTAGGGCGCTTTGTCGGAAAAGAAGCTCTGTCGGCGGTAGGTGGCGGCACCGGTACACTGATCCAGCTGCTAGTGGGATTTTTCGTGGGACTGTCCAGCGGTGCCACGGTCATTATTTCCCAGTATTATGGGGCAAAACGGGCAGAGATGGTAGACTATGCTGTACATACCTCCATTGCGTTCAGCCTGGTGGCGGGAATCGGCATGATGATCGTGGGTATTACGGCGGCACCATGGGCACTGCGCGCGATGTCTACACCTGAGGATATTTTGGGACCGTCGACAACCTATATCCGTATCTATTTTCTGGGAGTCATCGGGAACCTGATCTACAATATGGGCGCAGGTATCCTGCGGGCTGTGGGAGATTCCAAGAGACCATTATATTTCCTGATCGTCAGCTGCCTGACCAATATTGTGCTGGATATTGCATTTGTCATCGGACTGCATATGGGTGTGGCAGGTGCCGCACTTGCTACGATCCTGTCGCAGGCGCTCAGTGCTGTGCTGGTATTGTGGGTACTGATGCGGACGAAGGACATGCATCGCCTGGAACTGAAAAAGATCCGTTTTGATGGAAGAATGTTCCACAGGATCATCCGGATCGGACTTCCGGCGGGATTGCAGTCGGTAATGTATACATCGTCCAATATTCTGATCCAGTCCAGCGTTAACGCGCTGGGAACGGATACGGTAGCGGCATGGACAGCCTACAGCAAGATCGACAGCCTGTTCTGGATGATCGTCAACGCCTTTGGCATATCGATCACTACCTTTGTGGGACAGAATTATGGTGCGGGGAAAATGGACCGTGTACACAAGGGAGTGCGTACCTGTATGGGAATTACGGCGGGGGCAACCGTACTGTTGTCCGTGATCCTCTATAATTATGCATCGATCTGTTATCAACTGTTTACCACGGATGCACAGGTGGTAGTGATCGGAGAACAGATTCTGCACTTTTTGGTACCTACATATTTTACCTATATTGCCATTGAGATTTTGTCCGGTACTCTGCGCGGTATCGGCGACAGCTGGCTTCCCATGATCATCTGTTGTCTGGGAATCTGCGCGCTGCGTGTGGTATGGATCCTGACAGCCGTACCTCTGAAAAATGATATTCTCACCATTGTATTCAGCTATCCACTGACCTGGACGGTGACCAGTATCTCTTTTATTGTGTATTACCTGTTTTTCAGCCATCTGAAGATCGTGGGACGTAAGAGATAATTCGTAAGATATTGCACTTTATTCTATAAAATTTGCATAGAAACGGGAGATGTAAAAAAATATAATAAAGACAACAAAAGATAAAAAGACGGAGGTATTTAAATGTATCAGGCAGATGAGAAAAGATATGAAGAAATGAAATACAATCGCTGCGGTGCCAGTGGATTGCTGCTTCCGGCAGTATCTCTGGGATTATGGCACAATTTCGGATCCAATGGGAATTTTGACAATATGTTGGACATGTGTCACACCGCTTTTGACCACGGTATCACACATTTTGATCTGGCGAACAACTATGGACCGGTATACGGTGCTGCGGAAGAGAATTTCGGACGTATCCTGAAAAAGGATCTGGGTGTGTACCGGGATGAACTGGTGATTTCCACGAAGGCCGGTTATGATATGTGGCCCGGACCTTACGGCAACTGGGGCAGTAAAAAGTACCTGGTGGCCAGCCTGGATCAAAGCCTGAAGCGTATGGGACTGGATTATGTGGATATCTTCTACCATCACAGACCGGATCCCAATACACCGCTGGAGGAGACCGTTCGTGCACTGGACGGCATTGTGAAATCCGGTAAGGCATTGTATGTGGGAATTTCCAATTACAATAAAGAACAGACCATTGCAGCGGCAGAACTGTTCAAGGAACTGGGCACACCGTTTATTATCAACCAGAGAAAATATTCCATGTTTGTAAGAGATATTGAGAAGGATGGTCTGAAAGATTACGCTGCAGCTCACGGCATCGGTATTATTACCTTCAGCCCTCTGGCACAGGGACTTCTGACCGACCGTTATCTCCACGGTATTCCGGAGGACAGCCGTGTCCGTACCGACGGCAGATTCCTGAAAGAAGCGGCGATCGTAGAAGAGACATTGAAGAAGGTACGTGCACTGAACGATCTGGCATCCCAGAGAGGGCAGACCCTGGCACAGATGGCACTGTCCTGGATCTTAAAAGATGGGGATATTACCAGTGTTCTGATCGGAGCTTCCAAGCCTTCACAGATCCTGGATAATATCGGAATTGTACACGCAACCTCTTTCAGCAATGAAGAAAGACGTAAGATTGAAGAGATTCTGGCATAAGAAAAGCCGGTGTCTGCAAGATATTGCAGATACCGGCTTTTGCGTTATCTTCCGTAGAAAATCTGTGCGATCGGGGAATCCGGAGACAGGATCACGGTTTTGTTATCGCCGGTCATGGAAGCCTTCAGTGCATCCAGGCTTCTGACGAAGGAATAGAAGTCCTGTTTGGATACATCTGCATAAGCATCAGACAGGATTTTCATATATTCTGCTTCTCCCTCGGCAATGAGAATTTCTGCATTTTTGTTGGCTTCTGACAGGAGGACGTTGACTTCTTTGTCCGTGGTATTCCGGATCTTCTGAGCTTCGGAACTTCCCTCTGCGGTATAAGTTGCGGAGATGTTTTCACGCTCGGAGATCATGCGCTCATAGACGGCCGCTTTATTATCACTGGGCAGATCCAGTTGTTTGGTTTCGAAGGAGAGCAATTCAATACCGTATTGCTCGGTGGTGTTCCCAATGTTTTTCATGATGGCTGCCGCCAGCTCTCCGTCACGACCGGAGATCACATCATTCTGAGTAGTACTGCTTATGATATTTTTCGTAGAGTTATATACAATGGTGTCCAGACGGCTCTCCGCGTTGGAGATGGAAGAGTTCAGGGTCTGGGCAAATTTCAGAGGGTCGTTGATCTGCCATAAAATGTAACTGTCGCAGATCATGGTCTTCTTGTCACTGGTGATGACATCGGAGGAAGACAGATCATAGAGCAGGATCTCCTTGGGGAGCTTATCGACGCTCTGTACAAAAGGAATCTTAAAGGTAACACCTGCAGAACTCACTACATGGTCTACTTTACCGAACTGTCGGATCAGACTGTATTCGTTTTCGTTGGTAACGACAATGCTGGAGGATCCGATGACCAGCAGCACCAGTACCAATAGAATCAGAGATATATTTTTTAATTTTTTCATATTATTAAAACTGCCTTTCTGGAGACAATGATTATTGTGCGGTTTCAGAGGTACTGTTTTCCGTGGAAGAACCGGTTGTCGTACCTGTGAAAGATTCCAAAGGGTAGAAGGTCTGTGTATTGCCGTTGGGGCTTTCGATGACTACCTTGAGATCCGGCAGGACTTCTTCCATGGTCTCGTAGAACATACGCTGTTTGGTGACGGCCGGGTTCTTGATATATTCCTCGTACATAGCGTTAAAACGTGCAACCTGTGCAGTAGCCTCATTGATGCGCTCGGTCTTTTGTGCTTCGGCGTCCTTAATGATACCGTCTGCCTGTGCCTGCGCCAGAGGAAGCTGCTCATTGCGGTATTTGTTGGCATTGTTCAGAGCGGTTTCTTTTCCCTGCTTGGCAGTTTCTACAGCCTTGAAAGCTTCCATGACTTCGGAGGTAGGCGGCTCGGAATCCTGGATCGTGATATTCACCAGCTGAATACCGATATCCTGTTCGCTCAGACGCTCCAGAATCATTTCTTTAATAGCAGCCTGAATCTCATTTTTACCGGTGGTCAGTACGTCATCTACCGGATAGCTGCCGATGACAGTGCGGATACAGCTCTGGCTGATGTTACGCAGGATCAGCACAGGGTCTTTGGAAGCATAGACTGCTTTTACCGGATCGCTGAAGCGATACTCTACGAAGAAATCGACGTTGACAAAATTGTAATCGGAAGTGATCATGAGAGAATCGTCGGTTTCTGAAGAATTGGAATCTACATCATATCCCAGGGAAAATCCCTGAATGGTGGTATTGACCTTGCGGACCTGTTGGATGAACGGTATCTTAAAATGAAGTCCGGGATCTGTTACCGCTTTGGCCTGTCCTAAGGTGATCAGAACCGCCTGCTCCTGTTCGCGGATCTGATAGGTGGAATTGAAAATAAAAATAGCGATTACCAGAATCACAAGAATGGTGACTGGTACCTTCCACCAGCTTTTTTTCGTTTTTGCTGCTTCCGCGGTGCCGGAACCTAAATCTTCAAAGCCGTTCTGGCGATTACGGAAGGAGTTGAATTTTTTCATAAATATGCTCCCTTCTCACTGGAATTTGTTTATTTGTTGTATACTTTATTATATTAAAGGATGAATGGAAGGAAGGCAATGGAAAGTTCTGCACGTTAAAGATAGTTAATGCCGGATTCTTATCAGTTGCAAAATCGTTCCGGTCGTAATATGATGAAAACATGTGGGATGAAAATCATCATATTATTAAAACCACAATAGAAATTACAGTAGAAAAGGATGGAAAAGATGAAAGTATATACTTGTTTCCCCGGTGGAAAAGCCAAAGCACTGACCATGAGTTATGATGACGGTAAGGTACAGGACAGACGCCTGATCGACATTTTTAATAAATATGGTATCAAAGGAACATTTAATCTGAATTACGGTCAGGTGGGAGAACGCCCCCGCATGACTTTTGAAGAAATGGAAGGTCTGTATGCGGGACATGAGATCGCAACCCATACCATGACTCATCCCACCATCGAGAGATGTCCGTTAGTGGAAGTGGCACAGGAGCTTCTGGAGGATCGGAAAGGTCTGGAGAAATGGACAGGACAGATCGTCAGGGGACATGCGTATCCCAACGGTTCATACAGCGAGGAGATCAAGCAGCTGTATCGTCAGCTGGGCGTTGCTTATGCCAGAGTGGTAGAGACGGTTCCGGATTTTGCACTGCCGAAGGATCCCCTGGAGTGGCACGCCACCTGTCACCATAACGACCCGAAGCTGATGGAGTATGCGGAGTTTTTCGCGAATTTCCAGAAGAGACAGTATCTGAAGCTGATGTATGTCTGGGGTCACAGCTATGAGTTCGATAATAATGACAACTGGGATGTGATCGAAAACTTCTGCAAATATATGGGCGGCAGAGACGACATTTGGTACGCCACCAACATCGAGATCATTGATTATATGGATGCATCAAAACGTTTACAGTTCTCTGCGGATTACGAAAAGGTATATAACCCTAATGCCTGCAGTGTATGGTTGCAGTTGAACAGTGATAAGTGCGTGGAGATCGAGGGCGGAACCCTGGTGGATCTGAATACATTGCTGTAAAAAGTTAAGCCGGATAGCGATGACTGTCCGGCAGGTGTGCTGGAGAATACACTGATGAAAACCATAAAACTTGCGGACAGACAGTAAGAAAGATAGGATAGTAAAGACCGGATGGGGAGCTTATTTTTTGATAAGTTGTCGTGCAATTTATTAGAATGGAATTTTTGAAAGAGCCAGCACCTTGAATGGGCTGTCTCTTTCAATGCCACCTGTAATTGACAAACTTGAAGTTATGAACTCAAGCTCGTTACCAGTGACGAATATCTTTCTGTCTTATTTATAATATCTTCCTCAGTAACACCATAATAACTGTATAAATCTCTGGCTATTTTCTTAAACTTTTTCATTACCGCTTTATTTCCTGAATAAGACATTCCAAATATATTCCAAGTATAATCTATTTCCATTTCAAGAAAATTATCATTAATTTCTATTTTATACAAATGAAAATCCATAGGAATTATACTATCGGGCATTTCAGCAATCATTTCACTTCGAGTCTTTGTTTTACCAAAATACTCTATAACAGATGCTTCATTAAAATAATCTGGTAATGAAATATCCTTCATTTCACCCAAAAGTTCTGGTTCATGTTGCAAAATCAAACTTTCTTTTAGGCATTTTATTTGTTCAATATATTCTCTATTGCCTGGAGCAGTTTCTGTCAATCCGTATTTTTCTTTTGCATACTGTACTGTTTCAGAAAGAGAATGCGGATTTGCAACTATTGTCTTCTCTACTTTTATTCTCTTATATCTATATATGCTATTTTTGATCCTAACCTTTAATGGTTGCTTTTCTGAAGGTCCAGCTATAAAAATGCTTGTAGGACCATCTGCACCACCTATGATTGAAACCCCATTTTTACTTTTTTGTTCCATCCGTCTTTTCCTCACAGCTCCCGATTTTTCGTTCTCTGCGACTTCCCAATAAACTGGAAGTTGTTAGTTGTTTGGAATCACTTCTCCATTTTCATCTAAAAGATAGATTGTATAAACCGTTCCTATCTGCAATGGATCACTTTCCATTACATCACCATTAAATACAACACGGATATTATCATCTACATTCAATTCTGGTGCTCCTCCTGCTGATACTACATCTTTTGTAACAGAAAATTCCTCATCAACAGAAATCCCACTATTAAATGCTTCTATACACCTAACATCAACATATTCTTTATTTACTTCTAAAACTCTTGCATTAAAATATGCTTGTCCTGCTTCATTTCCATTTTTACATCCAGACAACGCTACTATACAGCCCAATACTGCTAAAATAGATAACCACCTTTTCATACTCAACACCTCTTTAAATCCCGATTTTGTATAACAGTAGTCTAACACATGTTGATAAAAAACACTACAGCCAAACTAATGTCTGTGATTTGCTTTCCATAAAATGTTCCTTTCAAAAATAAATTATATTTTCTATATTGAGATGTTGAAAAAATGGTTCATAGACATTACCTAAGATGTGTATTCATTGCCTTAAATGTACAACTACATGAAGTATAGACATTATAATATTTATAGACACAAGAACAAAATAATAACTTAACGTTTCTAAAAATATAAAAAGGCTCTCCAGATTATCTGAAAAGCCTCTTAGGATTGTATTTGAATTTGGACTACTTGATTTCCTAATTGCATACGCAATTCGTGAAATGTATAATTATACTGTCTTGATATTAGACACACAAAGGTAAATAGGGACAAATATAATAAGTTATGATGATATTGAAATAGAAACAGGTAAAAAATATATTTTACCTACAATAGCTAAAACCAGGAGGGGAATATGTTATTATCATATCATGAATGTCTGGAAAAATATAGTACAGATTATCAAATTAAAAAAACATACAGGAAGGTCATCTATTTATAACAGAAAAGGGTCTCTATTCAGAGGATAGGTATGTGCCGGAATTAGAGATCATCATGAAAAAATATCCGAATGCAATACTGACACTTAACAGCGCATTTTATTATTATGGACTGACCGACACCATACCGGATCATTATTATGTCGCAACGCCCAAAAGTAATAGAAAAATTGAGGATGTACGGGTGAAACTTTCTTTTGATCTATACAAAGAAATAATAAGTAACTATAGAAAGCTGATCCATAAAATGGACATGACACAAATTATGGAATATGCATATGAACTGCCAAAGACAAACATGGTGATGGAAACTATCAGATTGGAGATTTTATAAATGATTTCTATACGAAAGCAGATGGAGCAGGAAGAATATTGTTTTGATATCACGTATGATGATGAAGGAGCCAGTCTGCTGATTAATTCTAATGAGCAAATGTTAAGTGAAAAGCTACGGTCTTTATTAAAATTCGGAACATTTTCCACAAGATTTAAGGATATATACGAATTATGTTTCACTGTGTAACACCGTGCTGTCTCGTTGAATCAAATGTGGCAGGGCGGTATAGGTCTGGATCAGCATCTCCGGGTTCTGTATCTTTTTCAGCAGAGATGCTCCGGCACGGGTGCCAAGACTGTACATATCAATATCCACGACAGTCAGAGATGGTGTGATCAGAGGTGCATACGGGTAATTGTCGAAGGAGACAATAGAAATGTCCTCCGGAATGCGCAGGTGGAACTGACGGATTGCCTGGATGACGCCGACGGCGATAAGACTGTTAAAGCACAGAATGCTGTCGGGAGGTTCCGGTAGTCGCAGAAGCTCCGTGGTATGTTGGATGATTTCTTCCAGATTGCAAGAAGTAGGGATGACATAGGCATCTCGGGGTGAGAGATTGTTGCGCTCGAGAGACAGCCGATATCCCAGAAAACGATCTCTGTAAATATTGTCTTTGTCAGAACCGCCGACGAAGGCGATTTTTTTATGCCCGAGAGAGACCAGGTGAGTGATTGCCAGATTGGAAGACAGAGAATGATTTGTGTCAATCCAAGACAGCATGGAGTCGAAAGAGGGTTTTCCGATACAGATATGCGGGAAATCAGTGGCTAATAGTATTTTCTCAATTGCAGGAGTTACGTAATAACCGTTGATCAGGATGCCATCTGCTTTTTTAGATTGTATGGCGTTGATGATCTGCTCTTCGGCTTTTTCTTTGGAACAATCTAGATCCAATAAGCCGAGAAAATATCCTTTTTTGCGTAATTCATGGGATGAACCGGAGATAATGTCGAACATATGGGGATTCTCGTAGGGGCGTCCCTTGTAAAAACTGTCAGCATAGAGGACAGTTGTGCTGCTTTTTTTAACCAGGGATACCGCGGAAGAATTGGGAATGTAATTCAATTCGGCTACGGCATCCTGGATTCGTTTATAAGTGGAAGAAGAGACATGCATCTGATTGCTCAGTACTCGGCTGACTGTGGAAATAGATACATTGGCCTTTTTGGCTACATCCTTGATTGTTGCTGCCATTTGAGATCCTCCATTGGTAAAACGTTTGCGTAATTTGTGCATTTTTTATGGGCTGTTTCGTTGCTATTTCGCAGGCGGTCTGCTATTTTTAGTATATCGAATTCGCAAAGAAGATTCAATACTTTTTAAACATAGCGCTGTGTTTTATAAAAGTAGAAAAACGTTTTATCAAAAGGAGGAAGCTATGAAGAAAAAAATTGCAATGTTGCTAAGTTCACTTTTAGTAGTATCCATGTTAAGCGGATGCGGATCAGAGGCAACCGTAAATACAGAAAGTAATGTAACCACGACAACGGAAAATCAGAATACGCAGACGACAGAACCGGTGAATATTACCGTATGGCATTGTGCGGATGCCACTATTGCCGATACGTTACAGAAGCAGGTCGATGCACTGGCACCGGAGATTGTAGTCACTTTTGAAAGAAAAGAAAATATGTCGGATGCCTTAAAATTAGTGGGTGACGATCAGGAAAGTGCGCCGGATATGTTTATGTGGGCGCATGATAAAGTAGGTACCTTTGCACAGATGGGAATCCTGTCTCCGATTACCGATGTGTTGACGGAGGATGATCTGGCGGATTTCCTTCCTATGACGTTAAGCGCCGGGGAGTATCAGGGAGACAAATATCAATTACCGTTGTACTATGAAGCATTGCTGTTTCTGTACAATAAGGATCTGATGGAGACTGCACCGGAGACCACAGATGAACTGTTGGAACTTATGAAGAATGAGACCACGGCAGATCAGTATGTATTTGTCGAGCAGCATTCCACTTCCTATAATGCAGCAGCCTGGATCCAGGGCTTTGGCGGTTATCTGATCAATGAGAACAGAGAGCCGGGATTGAATCTGCCCCAGACGGTAGAAGCTATGGAATATCATAAGCAGTTTGTGTCATATATGCCGGCAGATGGTGAGTATAATACCGTGACAACTCTGTTTACGGAAGGAAAAGCAGCAAGTACTATCGGAGGTCCCTGGCTGGTACCGGGTATCAAAGAAGCCGGTATTGACTTAGGAATTGCGCCGATGCCGGTCCTGCCGAACGGCACATCTCTGACACCTTTTTCCGGAGTACAGGGCGTTCATGTACTGAAGCATGCAGCAGAGACGAAAAAGGAGGCGTTGGCAGAAGTGTTGAAGGTACTTGGATCCAAGGAGACCGGTGTGGCACTGGCAAATGCCGCAAGCTGTGCACCTGCCAACAGTAAAGCTTATGAAGATGCGTCTGTATCAGAGGACCAAATGATCATGGCACTGAAGACTATGGCAGACAATGTAGTACCTATGCCCAACATCCCGGAAATGGATGTGATGTGGTCAGTGACAGATGACCTGCTGGCAGCAGTGAATAAGCGTGGAGAGAATGTGCAGACGGCATGCGATGCACACCAGAAGGAAGCTTTGGAACAGATTTCTGCAATGCAGTAATTTGCAGATGTAATGACAGGTAAGGAGTGAAAGCAGGATGAAACGAGGAAAGAAGAAAGCATGGTTCTACAGTATGCCGTTTCTGATCATTGTAGGGTTGATGATTGTCGTGCCCTTATTGTATACCGTAGAAATATCCTTTACCAATATGAGTATTTATCATTGGAAGGATTATCATTTTGTTGGACTGGACAATTACAAAAAGGCATTGCTGGCTTTTGATTCCGGATTTCTTCCTGCTTTTTTACGGACTCTATTATGGACTGTATCCAGTATGGCATTACAGTTGACCTTTGGCTTTTTCATTGCCGTTGGGCTGAATGCGAAAGGATTAAAACTGAGAAGGGTCTACAAGACTCTGCTGATCGTGCCCTGGGCGATGCCGGCATATGTATCAATTCTGTTATGGCGTATGGGAATTTTTAATACGGAATTCGGACTGTTTAATCAGATACTGAAACAGATTGGAGGCAAAACGGTAAATTTTCTGTCCACAAACGGTATGGCATTTATCAGTTGTCTGGTGGTGAATCTGTGGCTGGGAGTTCCATATATGTTCACGATGATGGACGGTGCCATGCAGAGTATTGACCGGAATATCTATGAAAGTGCGGAATTAGATGGTGCGGGATTTTGGAAAAAACATTTCTATGTGACCATTCCGCAGATTCTTCCCATTCTGATGCCGGTGATCATTATGGCTACATTCACGGCGTTTAAGCAGTTTGACATTGTGTATCTGATGACGATGCAGACCGGTTCGAAGACTGGTGCAGATATTAATACGGTAATCACTTATGTATATGAAAAAGCGTTTATTACCAGCAACTATGGATATTCATCCGCTGTGGCGTTTATTGTATTTTTGATTATACTGGTGCTTTACAAGACCATGAACCGAAGAGAGTTTTCAATCTCGGAACAGTGAGGGGAATATGACAGGGAAAAAAATTAAAGAAAAAGTAAAGCTGATATTGCTGAATATAGGATTCATTTTACTTTCTTTCCTGACACTGATTCCTATCCTGTATGCATTCAGCATATCTATCAGTGGGAGTAACAGTATTATTTCCACAGAATTTCATATTTTGCCGAAGACAATCACTATGGATAACTATATTACGATCCTGGCGGAGAGACCTTTTGGAAGATGGTTTGTGAACAGTCTTCTGCTAAGCGCACTGACCGTTCTGCTAACTATGCTGGTGGCTGTGCCGGCTGCGTATGTATTTTCCAGAATGCGGTTTGTCGGACGGAAGAGGACTTTATATATTTTGCTGGTGTTAAATGCGTTCCCGGCAATTCTCTCCATGTTTGCAATTTATCGGATTATCAAGACTCTGAATCTGTTGAATTCTTATATGGGATTGGTATTTATCTATGCGGGAAGTATGGCGATTTTTGTTTTCTGGAATATGAAGGGATATTTTGACAGTATTCCTGAGGCTATCGAGGATGCAGCGAGAATTGATGGTGTGAATGACAGACAATTGATCACGAAGATCGTCATGCCGCTGGCAAGGCCAAGCATCATCATCTCTTCTGTTCTGGTGGTGATCTATGTGTGGAATGAATATATTTTCAGCACAGTCTTTTTGTCAGGCGCGGAGAAAAACACACTGGCGGTAGCGCTGTATTCTCTGCAGGCTACGGACTATACGCGTAACTGGCCGCTTTTTTCGGCAGCGGCAATTCTGACAACACTTCCTGTATTGATTTTGTTTTTCCTGGTGCAGAAATACATGGTATCGGGACTGTCTTCGGGAGGTGTCAAAGGTTAAAAGCAGGAGGAACTTATGATTTTACAAGAAGCAATTTTACATATACCGCTGTCGCAGTATGCATTTGCGAACAGTGAGATGAATCTTACAATTCGTATCCGGGTGGCGAAGGATAATCTGACAGATTGTGTTCTATGGTACGGAGACCGCGTACAACCCGGTGATCCTATTGTGTTTACGGCAGTGTACATGAAGAAGATACTGTCGGATATGCATTTTGACTATTATGATGCAACTTTTGAGACTCCGTATGACAGGGTATGCTACTATTTTGAATTGAAAGACCCGGAAGAGACGAGGTTCTATTATGCAGATATCTGCGCAAAATATCTTCCGGTAGAGAGAAGCGAATTTTACCAGTATCCGTTTATCCGCAGAGAAGAGATCTGTGAGGAACCGAAGTGGTTCCGGGAGGCAATCGTTTACAATATTTTCCCGGACAGCTTTGCCAGCGGACACCGCGAGATCGTAGGACAGGGAAAAGAGATGGAATGGCAGAACGGCATCCGGTTGAAAAGCCGTCTGGGAGGAACCATACAGGGGATCCGGGAGAATCTGGATTATATTCAGAAGCTGGGATTCAACTGTATCTACCTGAACCCGGTATTCACGGCGGGAGAGTATCATAAATACGACCTGCTAGACTATTTTCATGTGTCCCCCAATATGGGAACGGACGAAGAGTTCCGGGAATTGGTGCAGGATATTCACAACAGAGGAATGCACATTGTCATTGACGGTGTGTTCAACCATTGCAGCTGGTATTTCCCGCAGTTTAGCGATGTGGTGGAAAAAGGAGAAAGCTCCGAATATGCCAACTGGTTTTATCAGCTGCAGTTTCCGGTGATACGCCCGGCAACGGAAGAAGAAAAGCCGACATACAGTTGTTTCGCTTATGAGCGGAAGATGCCGAAGCTGAATTCTTCTAATCCGGAGGAAAGAGCTTATTTTATGGAAGTATGCCGTTATTGGATTCGGGAATTTAAGGTGGATGGCTGGCGTCTGGATGTGGCAAATGAAGTGGATCGGGGATTTTGGAGAGATTTTCGTAGGGCTGCTCATGAGGAAAATCCGGAGAGTGTTATGATAGGGGAGATATGGGAGAGCTCGGAGACCTGGCTGAACGGAGACATGTTTGATTCCACTATGAATTATGATTTCCGGAAGAACTGTCGTGATTTCTTTGCCCTTCGGAAAATTTCCGCAGAGGAATTTCATGATCGTATCGTGAAGATGCTACTGCGATATCGTACCGGAACGCTGCGTGGGCAGTTAAACCTATTAGACAGCCATGATGTCAACCGGTTCCTGTCGTACTGCGAGGGAGACCTGCGAAGATTCCGGCTGGCAGAGGTGTTCCTGTTTACCTCTCCCGGAATCCCCTGCGTATTCTATGGGGATGAACTGGGAATGGACGGCAGTAGCGAGACAACGCTGCGGGGACCCATGCCCTGGGAAAAGGTGCAGGATGAAGAGGATGATTTCTTTTCCCGGCTGATTGCTATTCGTAAAGAACATGAGGAGCTGACCTATGGAGATTACACTCTGCGACATATGGATCATGACGGAGGATATATCTATCAGAGAACCTGGGGAGATCACAAGATTACAGTCTGTCTCAATAATGGCAGTACAACGATTGATCTGCGGGAGTATTTGGGAAAGGGCAGCGTGCTTTTGAGTGAATCCTATGAAGCCGGAAAGCTTGGAAGTATGGGATATGCGATTATAGAAGAAAAATAGAACAATAATAAGAGACCGGATGGTGAGCGATCACTGTCCGGTTTTTTTGACTACATTTTACACAGAGTGTTGCTAGTTTTCGGTCGTGTTTTCCTGTGGGATATGGTAAAATAAATAGCAAGGAAACATTTTCAACAATTAAAAAATGGACATTCAGAAAGAAAAAACGGATATTCAGAAGGTAAAGGTGGACATTCGAATATAAATGTAAACATAGGAAAGGCAGGGCGAGGTTATGAAGGATTATGATGTAATCGTCATCGGCGCCGGAGTGAGTGGCTGCGCCATTGCCAGGGAACTGGCGAAGGAAAAGCGTAGGATCGCTGTACTGGAGGCGAAAAGTGATGTCTGCGAAGGCACTTCCAAGGCAAACAGCGGCATTGTGCATGCGGGGTATGATGCGGTGCCGGGAACCCTTAAGGCAAAATTAAATGTCCGGGGCAACGAAATGATGGAGGAACTGTCGAAGAAGCTGGACTTTCCGTTTCGCAGGAACGGTTCCCTGGTACTGTGCTTTGAAGAAGACGGCATGCCCGGACTGGAAGAACTGTACAGACGTGGCATAGAGAATGGGGTCAAGGAATTGAAGCTTCTGTCTCCGGAGGAAGTATGGGCTATGGAGCCGGCGATTTCCCGGAATATCGTGGGAGCATTGTATGCACCCACCGGCGGCATCGTATGTCCTTTCGGACTGAACATTGCGCTGGCAGAAAATGCGGCGGAAAACGGCGTAGAGTTCTATCGTGACCACAAGGTGACAGCCATCGTGGAACAGAGACCGGTATGGACCGAGAACCCGCCTGCGAAGGAAGGACGGATGTATCAGGTGCAGGCGGATGGTGAGATATTCGAGGCTCCCATCGTCATCAATGCGGCAGGTGTCTATGCGGATGAAATCCACAACATGATCTGTGAAGAGAAGATCCGTATCGTGCCTCGCAGAGGTGAGTATCGTCTGATGGACAAAAATTGTGGTGATCTGGTAAATTCCACTATTTTCCAACAGCCCTCCAAAATGGGTAAAGGTATCCTTGTAACTCCTACTGTCCATGGCAATCTGCTGGTAGGTCCGACAGCGGAGGATATTCCGGATAAGCAGGATGTGGACACCACGGCAGAGGGACTGGCGAAGGTTCTGAACCTGGGAAGCAACAGCGTGGATGCCCTGGACGGCAGACAGACGATCACTTCTTTTGCTGGATTGCGTGCTCATCTGGTGCACGAAGATCCTGCGGAAAAATCGGATTTCCTCATCGAAGAGGCAGCAGGGCATCCCGGGTTCATCGATGTGGCGGGGATTGAATCCCCGGGACTGACCAGTGCCCCCGCCATCGGTGAGTATGTGGCACAGATTGTTGAAAATATTTATCCTGCAGAACGTAAAGCGGATTTTGTTGACACCAGAAAAGGAATCCCCAGCATGGCGCTTGCCACGGAAGAGGAGAGAGAAGCGCTGATCCGGGAAAATCCCGCTTTTGCAAACGTGATCTGCCGTTGTGAACTGGTGACGGAGGGAGAGATTCTGTCAGCCATTCACCGCCTAGTGGGAGCGACGACATTGGATGGTGTCAAACGCCGCACCAGAGCCGGAATGGGTAGATGCCAGGCGGGATTCTGTTCCCCGAAGACATTGGAAATCCTGTCGAGAGAACTGCATCTCGATCCGGCACAGATCACTAAGGAAGGAACCGGCTCAGAGATTCTGACCGGTAAAAATAAAGACACCGCACCCGGAGAGGGCGGAACATGGAAGAGGACACAGGAACCTGGCGGAAAGGAGGCACTCCATGAGTAAACGTACAGAAGATATCGTCATCATCGGAGGAGGTCCCGCGGGACTGGCAGCAGCGCTGTCTGCGAGAAAGGCCGGCTGTGAAAAAGTACTGATCTTAGAGCGTGACAGAGAACTGGGAGGCATTCTGAACCAGTGTATCCACAACGGTTTCGGACTGCATACTTTTAAAGAGGAGCTGACCGGACCGGAATACGCGGAACGCTATATTGACATGGCAGAAGAAGCAAAAATCCCTTATCTGCTGAATACCATGGTAACAAATATTTCCATGCTTCCCGATGGACGCAAGAAAGTCACCGCCATGAACAAAGAGGATGGCCTGTTGGAGATCGAGACAGAGACCGTGATCCTGGCGATGGGCTGCAGAGAGCGTTCCCGCGGTGCGTTAAACATCCCCGGCAGCAGACCGGCAGGCATCTACAGTGCCGGAACTGCGCAGTATTATGTAAACATCCGCGGACGTATGCCCGGTAAAAATGTAGTCATCCTGGGTTCCGGTGATATTGGACTCATCATGGCGAGACGTATGGTGTTAGAAGGTGCCAAAGTACAGTGCGTGGCGGAGCTTCGTCCCCAAAGCGGCGGACTGAAGCGTAACATTGTCCAGTGCCTGGATGATTTCAACATCCCTCTGTATCTGAATACTACCGTGGCACAGATTCACGGCAGAGACCGTGTAGAGGGAGTGACCCTGACAAAAGTGGACGATAATGGGAAACCAATCCCCGGATCCGAGTGGGAGGTTCCCTGTGATACGCTGTTGTTATCCTGTGGGCTGATCCCGGAGAACGAACTGACCAGGGGCTTAGGAGCGGATATGGACGGCAAGACCGGAGGACCGATAGTGGGAGAGAATCTGGAGTGCAGTATCCCCGGCGTCTTCGCCTGCGGCAATGTGCTCCATGTCCATGAACTGGTAGACCATGTATCCGCAGAAGCGGAAAAGGCTGGAAACTACGCAGTGGAATATATCCGACAGAAAAGAGGGTGAGACGATGGCAGAGAAGAATACAACACAAAAAGAATTGACCTGCATCTGCTGTCCGGTAGGGTGTGCTCTGACCGTGACTATCGCAGCTGACAGTAGTGTCACAGTGACCGGTAACCGTTGTCCCAGAGGTGCAGCCTACGGAGAGAAGGAAGTGACCAATCCTACGCGTATTGTGACATCCACCGTACGCGTGACAGGATATCCGGATGCTGTGGTATCCGTGAAGACAGCTTCCGACATTCCTAAAGGCAGGATTGATGACTGCATGAAAGCTCTGGCAGATGTCACTGTAGCGGCACCCATCCATGTAGGAGATATCATCTTGGAAAATGTGGCTGACACAGGTGTCAATATAGTGGCAACCCGGTCGTTTCGGGAATAACAGAAGATATCATATAATTAGAGCAATGACCACATATCCCAACGGCTTCCGCAAATTTATCTGAGTGGGATATGTGTCAATTGTGATGAAATGAACAACGGGAGGTTACATAACAGAATGGGAGATATACAGAACACACAGAAGAAAACATACATCATGGCACTGGATCAGGGAACCACCAGTTCCCGCTGCATCCTGTTTGACAAGCAGGGTAACATCTGCTCTATGGCACAGAAGGAATTCACACAGATCTATCCCCAGCCCGGCTGGGTAGAACATAACCCCATGGAGATCTGGTCCTCCCAGCTGGGAGTGGCGATCGAGAGCATGGCAGTCCTGGGTATCACCGATGACCAGATTGAGGCTATCGGTATCACGAACCAGCGTGAGACGACGATCCTCTGGGATAAAAATACCGGGGAACCGGTATACAATGCCATCGTATGGCAGTGCCGCCGGACTTCCGATATGATCGAGGAATTGAAAAAAGACGGTTTTGACAAAATTATCCGGGAGAAGACCGGATTGATCCCCGATGCCTACTTCAGTGCATCGAAGATCGCCTGGATTCTGAATCATGTTCCCGGAGCCAGAGAACGCGCAGAGAGAGGAGAGTTACTCTTCGGTACGGTGGATACCTGGCTGATCTGGAATCTGACCAAGGGCGCCGTACATGTGACGGATTATACCAATGCTTCCCGAACCATGCTTTTCGATATTCATAACCTCTGCTGGGATCAGGAAATCCTGAAGCGCTTCAACATCCCGGAGAGTCTGTTGCCGAAGGTGTGCTGTTCCAGTGAGATCTACGGCAAGACCGACGCGTCCGTTCTGGGCGGCGAGATTCCTATCGCCGGTGCGGCGGGAGACCAGCAGGCGGCGCTGTTCGGACAGTGCTGCTTTGAGCAGGGAGAAGTGAAAAACACTTACGGAACCGGCTGCTTCTTATTAATGAACACCGGACACGAAGCCATTACTTCCCGTTCCGGTCTGCTGACCACCATTGCCGCCAGTACGAGCAAAAACGTAGAGTATGCCCTGGAGGGCAGCGTGTTCGTGGCCGGTGCCGGGATCCAGTGGCTTCGTGACAGTATGCGTATGCTTAAGACCTCCGCACAGTCCCAGGAGTATGCGGAGCATGTACCGGATACCGCAGGGGTCTATATCGTTCCGGCATTTGCAGGCATGGGAGCTCCCTACTGGGATCAGTATGCCAGAGGTACGATCGTTGGCATTACCAGAGGCTGTACCAAGGAGCATTTCATCCGCGCTACGCTGGAATCCATTGCATACCAGACCGCAGATGTGCTGGAAGCCATGGAGAAGGACAGCGGCATTGATTTAAAGAGCCTGAAAGTAGACGGTGGTGCCAGTGCCAATGATTTCCTTATGCAGTTCCAGGCGGATATCGTCAACACCCAGGTACGCCGCCCGGCATGTATCGAGACGACGGCTTTGGGAGCGGCTTATCTGGCAGGACTTGCCGTAGGCTATTGGAAGAATCGTGATGAGATCCGTGAGAACTGGCAGATCGGAGCAGCCTTTGCACCGCAGATGGAGGAGACACAGCGGCGACAACTATTAAAGGGCTGGCATCGCGCAGTGAAATGCGCTCTTGCATGGGCAGAGGATGAGGTATAAATTTTATATGACTATGGTATTTTTGGGCAAAGCAAACTTGTAATGTGATAAAGTACTGTGGTATTATGATGTCTGGGTGAAAGGTTATCTTGCAACCCAGACATTATATTTTTACGGAATGAATTGCAGTAAGGGGTTAAGGGGAGTTCACGGAAAGGAAACAGGATGGATTTAAACGGCTTACCACAGACCGTGCAGAACTTCATAAACGATACTATCCGATATAGAGAATCAGGCAACTGTCTGGACTATGACACCTGCCAGAAAATATTGGAGTATGCGGCAGATACCGGATCACAGAAGCTGACAGGGCTTGGACTCTATTATCTGGCGGAGTGTTATTGGCAGAAGGGCGAGTATGAGAACACCATGCAATGCCTTACAGAGGGTGTCGGCTGCCTGGAAAATGCCCGGATGTACGAGCTGTTGGCCAAAGCCCATAATATGATGGGAGCGGTGTCCGACCGGAAGAATAACCGGATGTTGGCGCTCAGCTCCTACTATAACAGCCTGAAATATGCGGAAAAATATCATTTTTATTATATACAGGGCATGGCGGAGAGCAATATTGCCTATACCCTGGTCAGAATGCGTCTGCGGCAGGAGGCGATACAGCATTACCGTATAGCGATCGCCTGCTATGATAAGTCAGAAAAAACATATCAGCTGAATTATAACAGGATCAACTGTATGATCGAGTGCGGCTGCTGTCACATGTACCTGGGAGAAATGGAAGAAGCCCTGCAGCTTTGGAATGAAATAGAGAAGATCCTCAGAGAAGCACCGGAAAGCTATTATTCGAAAATAACATTAGAAATGTATCGTATTCCCTGCGAATTATTAAAAGGGCATGAGGAAGAGGCTTTAAAGCTTGCGTCAGATCTTCTGGAGCAATTGTCAGACCGGGATGTTTTTGAAGAGATCATGGATGAACTGGTGATCCTGGCGGGAATCCTGGCTATCCTGCCCGATGGAAAATATCTGGAGGAACTGATCCGGATCGTCGATGAAAAACATATTGAAGTGTATTACAATATCTTCCTGGATCTGTATCCTTTTAAAGTGCAGAGCATATTACGCAAAGGAGACATGGGGGAATATGTGAAATATACCCGGCAATATTTAGAAACTTATGAAAAATTCCGGCAGGAAAATCACCGTGCCTTGGTCGGTGTTATGGAATTACAGGACCGGTTGAGAAATGTAACGCTTGACAGAGAGAATATGCAGGCTTCTAACCGTGTACTGGAGGATCTTGCCATGCATGACGAACTGACGGGATTGGCTAATCGTACTTATTTACATGAATATCTGACCGGCTGCTTTGAACACGCCTATGCGGAAGAAAAGCTTTTGGGCGTGGAGCTTATGGATATTGATTTTTTCAAAGAGTACAATGATCACTACGGTCATCTGATGGGGGACCGGTGTCTGAAAGCCATTGCCGGAGTTCTGCAAAAGATACAGATTCCGGGACAGGTATTTTGTGCCAGATACGGTGGCGATGAATTTATGATCGTATATACCGGGATGACAGTGGAGCAGATCCGGAGAATTTCAGAGGACATTCTCAGAGAGGTCCGTATGTTAAAAATACCTCATGAGTGCAGCAGGTGCAGTAAATACGTATCCATCAGCCAGGGAGTCTTTGCAAGAATCCCGATGGAAAATAACAGAGAGTGGGATTTCACATCCAGAGCGGATGAGCTTCTCTATAAGGCAAAAAACTGTGGAAGAGACGGCATCTGTCTGTCCACAGAAAAGTCCAGTGATAAGTGTATAGAGATCAAATAAACAGCGCAGACAGCGCGGATGGGAGAGCGTAGTATGTTAGTTCAGAAATACAAAGACATGCTGTCGGGAAAATCAGTGATCCGGCAACTTTCGGAATTCGCTACGGCAAGAGGACAGGAGATCGGATACGAGAATGTATTTGATTACAGCCTGGGGAATCCTTCCGTTCCGGTTCCCAGAGAATTTACCGACCGCATGATCCATATGCTTGCGACGAAGGAACCGTTGGAACTGCACGGTTATAGTCCAAGCCTCGGTATTACAAGTGTCAGGGAGGCAATTGCGGAGAATCTGGAGAAGAGATTCGGCCTGCCCTATCGCAAAGAGCACATTTTTATGGCGTCTGGGGCGGCGGGAGCGCTGGCACATGCTTTTCGTCTGGTGACGGAGCCGGGAGATGAGATCCTGACTTTTGCACCGTTTTTCCCGGAATATCATCCTTATGTGGATCTCACCGGGGCAGTACTGAAGGTGGTTCCGCCCAATCTGGAGAACTTCCAGATCAACTTCGAGGCGTTTGAAGAGATGCTGACAGAGAAGGTCAAGGCAGTACTGATCAATACTCCCAACAACCCCTCCGGTGTGGTATATTCCACCCCGACATTGCAGAGACTGGCAGATATCCTGAGAGAAAAGTCCAAGGAATACGGTCATATTATTTATCTGATCTCTGATGAACCTTATCGTGAGATCGTGTTTGAAGGCGTAGACAGTCCCTGCGTATCTTATTTTTATGACAATACCATCATGTGTTATTCTTTCTCCAAATCCCTGTCCCTGCCGGGAGAGCGTATCGGTTATGTGGCAGTGAACCCGGCATGTGAGGATGCGGAGACCATGATCAATATGTGTGGACAGATCTCCCGCGGTATCGGACATAACTGTCCTCCTTCCATTATCCAGCTGGCAGTGGCACAGGTACTGGACAAGACAGCGGATCTGTCGGTGTATGAGACGAATATGAACATCCTCTATAAAGAACTGCTAGACCTGGGATTCACCTGTGTGAAGCCCGGCGGAACCTTCTACATTTTCCCGAAGGCGTTGGAAGAGGATGCCAAGGTATTCAGTCAGAAAGCATTGAAATATGATCTCGTACTGGTACCGGGTGATAGCTTTGGTGCACCCGGATATTTCCGCATGGCCTACTGTGTGGATACGGAGAAGGTAGAGAGATCTCTGGAAGCCTTTCGAAAATTTGTAAAGGCCGAGTACGGAAAGGAGTCATTGTAAGATGTATCAGGCAGGACTGGTATTGGAAGGCGGTGGCATGAAGGGTGTCTATACCGCCGGAGTGTTGGACTTTTTTACCGAAAAAGGAATTGACTTCTCCCATATCTATGGGGTGTCTGCCGGAGCGTGCCATATGTGCAGCTATCTGTCCCGACAAAAGGGACGGGCGCTGAGTGTCAGTGTGGACTATCTGGATACGAGACGATATTGCAGTCTGGAGAGCTTATTGACCAGCGGAGATCTGTTCAATGTGGATTTCTGTTATCATCTGATCCCGGAATATCTGTATCCGTATGACTATGAAACATTTGAAAAATATCCCGGCAAGGCCTACAGTGTGGTGACCAACATCGAGACGGGACAGCCGGAGTATCTGCGTGTCCGCGATATCCGTAAAGATATTGACAAGATCCGTGCTTCCGCATCCCTGCCGTTAGTGGCACGGAATGTAAAAATAGATGGGAAGCTGTATCTGGACGGCGGCATCAGCGATGCGATCCCTTTGGAAAAATCGATCCTGGACGGCAACCGCAAAAACATCGTTGTCATGACCAAGGAAGTGGGATTCGTGAGAAAACCTGCCTCCGCATCGCAGTTAGGACTCATAAAACTCAGATATCTGAAATATCCTAAAGTATATGAACTTATGGCGGACAGACATATCCGATATAATAACTGCCTGGAATATATTGACAGACAGGAGAAAAATGGGCAGGCTTTTGTGATCCGTCCTCATAAAAAGAGTGATGTGGGACGGATCGAGAAAGACAAGGACAAACTGATCGCCTTATACGAAGAGGGGTATCGGGAGGCAGAAGCCTGCTATGAGGATCTGCTGGCATATCTGGAAAAATAAGTACTAAAAATATAAGAAAGTATAGAGAGAAAAGAAATGTTAGAAATTATCAAAGCGATTATTTACGGTATTGTAGAAGGTATTACCGAATGGCTGCCGATCAGCAGCACGGGACATCTGATCCTGGTGGAACGTCTGATCCCTTTTAAGCAGACCAGTGAAGGATTTTTCGATATGTTCGATGTAGTCATTCAGCTGGGAGCTATTTTAGCGGTGGTTGTATTGTTCTGGAACAAGATCTGGCCCTTTTACCTGAAGAAAAATAAGCAGCCGAAAAAGGGAGGCATTGTAAAATCCGCAAAAGATCCCGCAGTGGGAAATGTGGCACTGAGCATGGATGCTTTCTGGATGTGGGTGAAGATCGTTGTGGCATGTATCCCGGCAGTCGTATACGGTCTGTTATTTGATGATGCGGTGGGAGAAGCCTTCCAAAAAGAGATCGGAAGCAGCGGCGTTACGATCCAGGTCATCGTGGTAGCTGTAATGCTGGTAGTGGTCGGCGTACTGTTTATCGTGATCGAGAATTGGAATAAGGACCGTGTACCTACCACAACAAAATTGTCTCAGCTGACCTACAGAGATGCACTGATCATCGGTCTGTGCCAGCTGGTAGCGGCGGCACTGCCCGGAACCTCTCGCTCCGGAGCTACGATCCTGGGAGCTATTATGATTGGTATATCGAGAACAGTGGCAGCGGAATTTACCTTCTTTCTGGCGATTCCCGTTATGTTTGGAGCCAGCCTCCTGAAGGTACTGAAGTTCGGATTTGCATTCACGGGAATGGAGCTTGCCTGCCTGCTGGTCGGTACGGTGATATCCTTCATTGTATCCCTGTTTGTACTTCGCTTCCTGATGGGATACATCAAAAAGCATGACTTTAAGGTCTTCGGATGGTACCGGATCGTACTTGGTATTATCGTATTACTGTACTTCCTTGTATTCGCATAACAGTTGACAATTATAGGGAAAAGGAATACACTACCCTTATCGAGCGCCGGAATACGGTACTTGTGAGGAGAATGAAAATGTTTTTTGTACATGATTCGTACAGAAGGGAGACGGTAACATGGCAATAGTTAAGAAAACTGTAGCACCAGTAGCAGCAGCGAAAGTGGAAGCGCCTAAGGCAGAAGTGAAGAAAGCAGCACCGACAACTCCAGTTAAGACAGAAACCAAGACCGCTGTGAAGGAAGCTGAGAAGGCACCCGTAGCAAAGACCGAAGTAAAAGCACCTGTAAAGGCAGAGGTTAAAAAGCCCGCAGCTAAGAAAGAGACAGCAAAAAAGGAAACCGCTAAGAAAGCACCCGCTAAGAAACCCGCAGCAAAAAAAGCAGAGTTAAAGAGCGAGATCAGTGTTCAGTTCGGCGGCAAGTCCTATTCTCAGGAAGAGCTTTTAAAGATTGCAAAGGATGTATGGAAATACGACCTGAAGCAGAAGGCAGCTGATCTGACCAGCGTAGAATTATATGTAAAACCCGAAGAGAGCATGGTTTACTATGTAATGAACAAAGAGACCACCGGAAGCTTCTACATATAAACTATTCAGAGTAATAAAAAATAAGTATATATACGTTGAATGCTTGCATTCATAAGGATATATACTTATTTTTATATTACGAAGTAACCCTATGAGCAAAAGGAAAGCACCGAAGGTGCGGTTTTGCGAATAGGGTCTGAATAGTTTACCAGGCCCCAAAGTTGAATAATCACTTTGGGGTCTTTGTATCATTATTATCACAATGTTAAAGGATGACAGAATGCAGAAAAAATCAGAAAAGATTATTCTCACATTATATCTGCTGGGTTTTCTGGCACTGGCGCTTACCATCGCCCTGTTGCAGCCCCTGGCCAATACACCGCCCCTGTTCGGCAACCCGCCCGATGAGCACGCCAGATACCTGATCCCGCAGTTTATTTGTAGATACGGCAGGATTCCCACGGGACTGGAGGAAGAAGTGCGGATTCCGGCGTATGGATTTTCTTATGCGTTGTATAACGTGTTTCCTTATATTGTACAGGGGTATATCATGCGTTTTGTCAGCCTGTTCACGGAATCCGAGATCGCGTTGCTATACACGGCACGCCTGGTGAATGTGACTTTCGGACTGCTGATGGCAGTTGTTGTATACTTTATCGGGAAGAGAGTATTTCAGGATGACAGATTCCGCTGGCTGTTCTGCTTCGCGGTGACCTATCTGCCGGAAGGACTGTTTATGCATACTTATGTGAATACGGATTCCTGCTGCATGCTGTCCACGGCGATGATGGTATATGCGCTGGTCTGTGTCTACAGGGACGGCATCAACGTCCGGAACAGTCTGTGGATGAGCGGAGGTATTATTTTATGCGCACTTTCTTATTATAATGCTTATGGATATATCGTAAGCTGCATTTTACTGTTTGTAATGTCCTTTTTACAGAAAAAGGAGAGTGGCGGTTATTCTTATGACTGGAAGAAGATGTTAAAATACGGCTGCTTTATTGCGGCGGTGGTCCTGATAGGAATCGGATGGTGGTTCATTCGTAGTTATATAGTACTGGACGGAGATCTGTTAGGACTTGACACCCGGGAAAAAATGGCAATACAGTATGCGATAGAGAGTGTGAATCCTCTGACGATGCAGACCTATCACTCCATGGGATATACAGTATTCGAAATGTTCCGGGAACGATATACCTTGTCCGGACTGTTCCACAGCTTTGTGGGAGCATTTGGTTCCATGTCCATATATGGCTCCATTTGGCTGTACCGGGCATATAAAGTATTTTTTGCAGCAGGCATTGTGGGAGCGCTTCTGTATCTGATCCGTTATAAAAAGCGGCGTAAAATATCCGGAAGAGAATGGTTCTTTCATATCAATATGTTGTATTGCATTTTCATGCCGGTTTTTCTGACAATTTATTATGCATATACCACAGATTATCAGAACCAGGGACGTTACCTGCTCCCGGCATTGATCCCGCTAATGTATTACATGACAAAAGGGATTCAGAAGCTTTCGGAAATCAGCTTCAGAGGCAGGACTTTTCCGAGATGGCTGGTAAATGCAGGCATTGCGGTATGCTTCCTGATCATTATCGGAGGCGCAATAGAAATGGTATATGTACGGGCACTTCCCGTGTATTTAGAGACAGGACTGGTACTGGAATAGTGCCGGTCCTGTTTTTATATTTTATTAATAATCTTTAGAATTATTTTCCGGAAAATCGGTTGACAATAATACCCGGTAGTGATATTTTAGGGTAAGAAGATGTTAGCACTCCTTTTAGATGAGTGCTAATAATCCCAAAGGGAGTGATGGAATGCAATTGGATGACAGAAAAAGAATTATATTGCAAGCCATTATCCGGAACTACTTGGAAACGGGAGAGCCGGTAGGCAGCAGGACCATTTCGAAATATACGGATCTGAATCTAAGTTCGGCAACCATTCGGAATGAGATGTCAGATCTGGAGGAGATGGGTTATATCATACAGCCCCACACTTCCGCAGGAAGAATTCCTTCCGATAAGGGATATCGCTTCTATGTGGATACCATGATGGCGACCAGAGAGCAGGAAGTCAATGAGATGAAGGATATGCTCTTAGAGAGACAGGATAAGCTGGAGAACCTGTTAAAACAGGTAGTCAAGACCCTGGCTCAGAACACACAGTATGCCACCATGATCAGTGCTCCGCAGGTACATCATAACAAGGTGAAGTTCATCCAGCTGTCCCGGGTAGATGCCGGACAGATTTTGGCAGTCATCGTTGCCGAAGGCAATGTGATCAAGAACAATATCCTGGCAGTGGATCGGGAACTGGATGATGAGACGCTTTTGAAGCTGAATATCCTGCTGAACACACACCTCAATGGTTTGTCCATGGAGGAGATCAATTTGGGAATGATCGCAGCGATGAAACAGCAGGCCGGAATCCACAGTGAGATTGTCAGTGAGGTGATTGATGCCGTGGCAGATGCCATCAAGGCAGACGAAGATCTGGAGATCTACACCAGCGGCGCGAACAACATTTTCCGGTATCCGGAGCTGGCAGATCAGTCCAAGGCAAGTGAACTGATCAATGCTTTCGAGGAGAAGCAGCAGTTAGGCGGTCTGATCCAGGAATCCCTGGCAGACGAGGGCAGCACAGGTATCCAGGTGTACATCGGAGACGAGACACCGGTGCAGGGCATGAAGGACTGCAGTGTTGTGACCGCTACTTATGAATTAGGCGAAGGCATGAAGGGAACCATAGGAATCATAGGTCCCAAGAGAATGGATTATGACAAGGTCATCGGAACGCTGCGGACGGTGCAGAACCAGTTGGATGACCTTTACCGCAAAGAATAGACAGATTCCAGAAAGGAAAGTAAAAATGGCAGATCAGGAAAAAGAAATATTAGAGGAAGAAATGGAACAGGATCTTTCGGATGCCGAAGAACTGAAGGAAGAAGAGACAGAAGATGAGGAACCTGTGAGCAAGGAAGATAAAAAGGCAGCAAAGAAGCAGGCAAAGCTGAACAAAAAGGAAGATTCCTACAAGGAGAAGATCGATCAGCTGGAAGACAGAGTAAAGCGTCAGATGGCAGAGTTCGAGAACTTCCGTAAGAGAACCGATAAAGAGAAACAGGCGATGTTCGATACCGGTGCCAAGAGTGTGATCGAGAAGATCCTTCCGGTAGTAGATAATTTTGAAAGAGGTCTGGCAACGGTTCCCGAGGAATCCAAAGAAGATCCTTTTGTAGACGGTATGAACCGTATCTACAAACAGCTGATGACAGAGCTTGAGAATATCGGTGTAAAACCCATCGAGGCAGTCGGACAGGAATTCGACCCGAACCTTCACAACGCAGTGATGCAGGTGGAGAGCGATGAGTATGAATCCGGTGTGGTAGCCCAGGAACTTCAGAAGGGCTACACATATCATGACATGGTCGTAAGACACAGCATGGTAGGCGTTGTTCAATAATTTGATTATCACATATTTTTGAAAATAGAAACTATAAAATGAAAACAGAGAGTAAAAACAGGAGGAAAATATTATGAGTAAGATTATTGGTATTGACTTAGGTACAACCAACAGCTGTGTAGCTGTTATGGAAGGTGGTAAACCCACCGTTATCGCAAATACAGAAGGCGCAAGAACCACACCCTCTGTTGTAGCATTTACCAAGACCGGTGAGAGGCTGGTCGGTGAGCCTGCAAAGCGTCAGGCAGTTACCAACGCAGAGAAGACCATCTCTTCCATTAAGAGAGATATGGGTACCGATCGTGGCCGTACCATCGACGGCAAAAAGTATTCTCCTCAGCAGATCTCCGCAATGATCCTGCAGAAGCTGAAAGCAGATGCAGAGAGCTATCTGGGTGAGAAGGTTACCGAGGCAGTTATCACAGTTCCCGCATACTTCAATGATGCCCAGCGTCAGGCTACCAAGGATGCCGGTAAGATCGCAGGTCTGGATGTAAAGCGTATCATCAACGAGCCTACCGCAGCAGCACTTGCTTATGGTCTGGACAATGAAAAAGAGCAGAAGATCATGGTATACGACCTTGGTGGTGGTACCTTCGATGTATCTATCATCGAGATCGGTGACGGTGTCATCGAAGTACTGGCTACCAACGGTGATACACACCTTGGCGGTGATGATTTCGATAACAAGATCATTCAGTGGATGCTGGATGAATTCAAGAAGGCAGAAGGCGTAGATCTGTCCGGTGATAAGATGGCTATGCAGAGACTGAAGGAAGCAGCTGAGAAGGCTAAGAAAGAGCTGTCCAGTGCAATGACCACCAACATCAATCTGCCTTTCATTACCGCAACCGCAGAAGGACCTAAGCACTTTGATATGAACTTAACCCGTGCTAAGTTCGATGAACTGACCAGAGACCTGGTTGACAAGACCGCTATCCCCGTACAGAACGCTATGAAGGATGCAGGCCTGAATTATTCTGATCTGGGTCAGGTACTGTTAGTAGGTGGTTCCACACGTATCCCTGCTGTACAGGATAAGGTAAGAGCATTGACCGGTAAAGAGCCCAGCAAGTCTCTGAATCCTGATGAGTGCGTAGCAATCGGTGCTTCTATCCAGGGTGGTAAACTTGCCGGTGATGCAGGTGCCGGTGATATTCTGTTACTGGATGTAACTCCTCTGTCTCTGTCCATCGAGACCATGGGTGGTGTTGCTACCAGACTGATCGAGAGAAATACAACCATTCCTACCAAGAAGAGCCAGATCTTCTCTACCGCTGCTGATAATCAGACCGCAGTAGATATCAACGTAGTACAGGGTGAGCGTCAGTTCGCCAAGGATAATAAGTCCCTCGGACAGTTCCGTCTGGACGGTATTGCTCCCGCTCCCAGAGGAATCCCTCAGATCGAGGTTACTTTCGATATCGATGCCAACGGTATTGTAAATGTATCCGCTAAGGATCTGGGTACCGGCAAGGAGCAGCACATCACCATTACCGCTGGCTCCAACATGTCCGATTCCGATATCGAGAAGGCTGTCAAGGAAGCAGCTGAATTCGAAGCACAGGATAAGAAACGTAAGGAAGCTATCGAGGCAAGAAACGAAGCAGACTCTTTCGTATTCCAGACCGAGAAGGCTCTGAACGAAGTAGGTGACAAGGTACCCGAGAGCGACAAGACTCAGGTACAGGCTGATCTGGAAGCTGTTAAGGCAATCCTGGAGAGAACCAAGGATCAGGAAATGAGCGACAGCGATGTAGATGAATTGAAGGCTGCAAAAGAGAAACTGACCCAGAGTGCACAGTCCGTATTCACCAAGATGTATGAGCAGGCTGCACAGGCACAGCAGGGTGCTCAGGGCGCAGGTCCTGACATGAATGCACAGGCCGGCGGCAGCGATGCAGGTTCCACCGCAGATGATGATGTCATCGACGGAGATTTCAGAGAAGTATAAATAACTTCACAAACAGAGCAATCCGTGGTATAACAGTAAATGCTGTGTAACAGTGATTGTGATAACAGACGGCACAGGGTATGCGAAAGCGTGCCCTGTGCATAACCGTCTTAAGATTTATGTGATAGAGGTGCAGAAATGGCAGAGCAAAAGAGAGACTATTACGAGGTCCTCGGTGTAGATAAGAATGCAGATGATGCTGCAATCAAAAAAGCATATCGTGTACTGGCGAAAAAATACCATCCCGACATGAACCCCGGAGACAAGGAGGCAGAACAGAAGTTTAAAGAAGCTTCCGAGGCTTATGCCGTGCTGAGTGATCCCGAGAAGAGACGCCAGTATGATCAGTATGGTCATGCGGCATTTGACGGTGGTGCAGGCGGAGCCGGTGGATTTGACTTTAACGGTGCAGACTTCGGAGACATCTTCGGAGATATTTTCGGAGATATTTTTGGTGGCGGAAGAAGCAGAGGTGCCAGAAATAACGGACCTATGAAGGGCGCCAATATCCGCACCAGCGTGCATATTACATTTGAAGAAGCTGTTTTTGGCTGCAAGAAAGAAATTGACCTGACGGTAAAAGAGACCTGTAAGACCTGTAACGGCTCCGGCGCAAAGCCGGGTACCAGCCCCGAGACCTGTACCAAGTGCGGTGGTAAGGGTCAGGTTGTATTTACCCAGCAGTCATTCTTTGGCACGGTACGTAATGTACAGACCTGTCCTGACTGTCAGGGAACCGGTAAGGTGATCAGGGAGAAGTGTCCGGATTGTCGTGGTACCGGATACATTCCGATGAAGAAGCGTTATGCAGTAGATATTCCAGCAGGTATTGACAACGGACAGTCCACCCGTATGCCGGGACTGGGTGAGCCGGGTGTCAACGGCGGCCCCAGAGGCGATGTGCTGGTAGAGGTAATTGTCGGTCGTCATCCGATCTTCCAAAGACAGGAATTCGACATCTTCTCTACCGTTCCCATCTCTTTTGCAGTGGCTGCACTGGGCGGGGAAGTACTGATCGACACCGTAGACGGTAAGGTGGTCTATGATGTGAAGGCAGGAACGCAGACAGATACCAAGATCCGTCTGCGCGGCAAGGGTGTTCCTTCCTGGAGAAATAAGGATGTCCGCGGTGACCACTATGTAACACTGGTGGTACAGACACCCGATAAATTAAAACCGGAGGCAAAGGAACTGCTGAAGCAGTTCGATGCACTGACCGGAGATTCCCTGAATGCAGTGAAAAATGCAACCGAAGCAGGAGAAAACGGATCTAAGGAGAAAGACTCCAAGGATGGCAAGAAAAAGAAGTTTTGGAAATAAGATTGGTAGCGCCTTTTGCTGACAATCTTATGAATAGCGTGGCTCATAGCGGAGAACTCTGTATTTAAAATCCTTATTTTTACTAAAAAAATACAAAAATACGAGATATTACCATGCAAAAAGCTGTTATTTTCGCTGAGCGTGCAAAATGAAGAAATTCCGTACAAAAATT
>OMGL01000019.1_pt1 | contig 111414 bp, 94 predicted proteins | sample 1645831 | NCBI WGS metagenome assembly OMGL01 (sample SAMN00849301, study PRJEB25192) | human gut metagenome | reverse complement strand
TTCATCTGAGCCTTTTTCTTTTGCTCAGTTTTTTCATAGGTCATTTGACACTATCTCTGATTTTTACCATTTAGACTCAGTAAATATGATAAATGAATCAAGTTGACATATGCTGTCAAATTACGTTCAATAAACTTTCTTATTTCCTCATCGTTAGTTTTGTCTACAAAATCAAGTTCTTCCTCCAAGAAATCAATTTGTAATATAAAATCGACATGTGGTTCCTCAATTGCGCAAACTGCAATACCCCAGTAAAACTTTACATCATGATTATTATGCTGAACCCACATATTAGCATCATCAATTTCATTTGGTCTGAGAATATTTAATCCATTATTATTATTCATAAAAATTTTGCTTGAATAGAATTTTTGTTTCTTGTCTATAGGTATAGGCCTACGTCCCTTATCTCTCGAAACACTCTTCCTTCCTGCCATCTGAACAAATCTTTGTGTTTTTCCATTCTTGTCCGGTTTTTCCAATATAAATTCAACACTTACTCTTGTTTCACATTTAAAAACATCTTTGAAAATCCTATATATCTTTGAACAAGCAAGTTCTGAGCATGTTCGAAAAATATGCTTTCGCCAATTTGCTCTGTCACTACTCTGTATATCTATAACCAATGATTTAATTAATGAACTTTGCTCAGTAAGAAGCTGTGTTGAAAACCGTCTTTCCACATACATTTGTTTATGATAATCAGTACAAACTGCAGCCCATAAGATATCCAATACTGCTAAAACAATAAATATTATTGCAAATATAACTTTACCTTTATCAAGAAACATCGGAATAATCACACCCATAATAAGAGCAATTATGGAATGCACCCATCCCTGTTTTCCAATTATAAAAATGATTTTTGCAACATTAGTTGACAGACCATCTTTCGATTTTAATTTTTCTAAATAATCGTAAAAACTATCAATATGCCTTCTTAACATTTTTATCATATGTCCCTTACAATTAATTATTTTCATTTAATTTTCTATATATTAATATATATCAGATTGATTAAAAAATGATTCCATTATTCATTTTATGTTAAAATATCTAATAATAGCCTTGATTTAATGGTGCCTGACCTCAATTATTGCGTAAGTTGACGCTATTTTGACCACATTGGTGCCTGACCCCACTGTGACTTTTAGAAAATCTGAATTTACAGAAAAAATTTCCCATCTATTTTTCTTTTTTTCCCAATTCAATTGCCAATAGAGCAATTGATAGAATATTAAAATAATTTGAAATATAATTTTCTGGAATAATTTTTTGAAGAAACATTATTACAATAGCTACATAAAGCATTATTATTTTAGATATCCTAATCCATTTTGAATTTCTACAATATTCTTCCCATATATCCAAAATATTCTGCTGTTTTACATACGAATAAACCTGATTTTTCTCTGCATCTACTTTTAATTCTCTATATTCTTCTTCAATTTTCTCACATGCAAATATATAATCAGCACTATTATTAAAGTTTTTTATAACAGATTGATACTTTTCTAATATTTGTTCTAAATATGATAAATATATAGTCCTATTAATATCATATCCGCGAATTGAAATACAATTATAAATACTTACTAATAGATATTGTTTTTTCGTAATTTCTTTATTATTCAGCTTAACTTTTATTTCTTCCGAAGTACAATGCACTTTCTCATTTTTTTCCACCCAATTAAATAATGCTCGAATAAAAATATATTTTAATTCAATACGCTGAAAATCACGTAAGCTTTTTGAATTTAATATTATATCAATACATTCTATTAATAACTTATCATTAGATTGTTTTATATATTTATTTCTTAATTTATTGCTTTTATTTCCTGCACAAATTTCCATAAGCCCAAAAATTATTATGCCCAATAGTGCGCATGAGAATATCGGATTAGGCCCAATAAACATTCTATAAACACCACTTACAATAGCTAATATTGCTGATAGAATTTCCAAAACAAGAAATAAACTAATAAATATATAATCACTTTTAGCAAAAATCAATATATTCTTCATATTACATGATTCTTTTGATTTAATTCTAAAACTTTCTTTCATAATACCCTTGTATGATAATTAGGAAGTTAATTATCACACGTTCCCTTTCTTTTAATATCGTGGTTCAATACAATTCAGATACTATGGACTTTTGATTTTTCCCTGTAGCTTGACTACTCAACTGGAGTGTATTGCCGCTACCTTTATCTGAATTGTTTATCAGCTGGATGTTACCGGAGTGTTTTTCACTCAGAGTACTTATTTCTATCAAGTCTACGATGATAATCGATGGTGGACATCATGGTATCAGACTTTATGAAAGGGAGGTACAACCTCATGAAAATTTTTGTAGGCATTGATATTGCCAAACTCAACCATTTCGCCGCTGCGATTTCTTCGGACGGTGAAATACTCATTGAGCCGTTCAAATTCACAAACGACGCTGATGGCTTCCAACTGCTGGTCTCTAAGCTCGAATCATTCGATAAGAACAGCATCATCATCGGTCTTGAGTCGACGGCACACTACGGTGACAACCTTGTTCGATACCTTGTTGCTGAGTTCTACCAAGTGTGTGTGTTGAACCCCATCAAAACCTGTCAAATGCGTAAGAACAATGTTCGTAAAACAAAGACAGATAAGGTCGACACATTTGTTATTGCTAAAACTCTTATGATGCAGGATGACCTAAGATTTATTACCTTCTTTGATCTCGATATGATGGATCTTAAGGCCTTGGGGCGATTTCGGCAGAAAACCATTAAGCAACGCACCCGATTGAAAATCCAACTGACAACCTATGTTGATCAGGTATTCCCGGAGATTCAATACTTTTTCAAATCCGGCCTGCATCAGAATGCTGTCTATGCTCTTTTAAAAGAAGCACCTTCTCCAAAAGAGATTGCTTCCATGCATATGACTCATCTGGCAAATCTGCTCAAAATGAACTCGCACGGACACTTTACTAAAGAGCAGGCCAAAGAATTAAGAGTTCTCGCACAGAAGTCTGTCGATGCCAACGACAGCGCTATATCTATTCAGATAACTCAAACCATTCAACAAATCGAGTTACTGGATAGCCAATTACAAAAGATTGAAGCTGAGATGACGGATATCATGAAATTCAACGATTCTGTCATCATGACCATTCCTGGTATCGGTTATATCAATGGTGGAATGATTCTTGGTGAAATAGGTGATATTCACCGTTTCTCCAATCCAAACAAGCTGCTTGCTTTTGCAGGTCTGGATCCTTCTGTTTATCAGTCTGGTAACTTTCAGGCTAAGACAACAAGGATGTCCAAACGTGGCTCTCGTGTTTTACGATATGCCCTTGTAAATGCAGCTTGGAACGTTGTCAGAAACAACGCGACCTTCAAGGCTTATTATGATGCCAAGAGGGCTGAAGGCCGGTCTCACTACAATGCACTTGGGCACTGTGCCGGCAAGCTTGTCAGAGTCATCTGGAAGATGCTCACTGACGAAGTAGAATTTAACCTCGAATAAGAGGTCTGTATACCAATATCGATAGATTTTGAAAAAGCACCCTAAGGGAGCTCTATTAAAGTTACCCTTTTTTACCACCGATATGAAAAAGATTTTTTTTCTAATTTATGGTTGACTTTTCATAGCTGGTCTCACTTTCTCAACCATGTCTAATCGTAAAATAGTAATGAAAGTTTCGATAGCATTTGCCATGAATAAATCCGTATATTTTGCCGATGTTCAATATCACAACAGGTTGTATAGATCTCGATTTTTACAACATTATTGTTAGAACCCAAATTATCTATTTCATCCTTTTTAGAAATATTGTTAAATTCCAATGATTTGCAAGCTTCAAATACCATATTCCTGTGGTTTTAGTTGTACTTAAACGAGTTTAGTGAGACTCCGATAAGAAGATGCCAGTATAAGTCGATTAAATTAAATTCTACATAATAGGTAGTTCCCAATCTTCATTTTTTATCTCATTTAAGGTTCCTATATTAGTTATAATTGTATTATTAAATGAATCCTTTATCACACATCTGTAATTTATTCCCATATCCCCGCTTGCTATCTTGAAACTGTATGTCGCCGTCTTCGCTGATGCCACGCCGGAATTCCTCCAGCTTTTTCCTCCATCCTTACTATACTGCCACTGGTAGCTTAATCCTGTTCCTTCTGCCGTTACGCTGGCACTGAACTGGTCTCCTACTTTTCCTGCAAAATCCTTTGGCTGGACGGTTATTCTTAATCCGGTGCTAAGCTTTCTGCTTTCGCTTATCACACTTGATCCGCTGGAATCCCTTACCACACATCTGTAATTTATTCCCATATCCCCGCTTGCTATCTTGAAACTGTATGTCGCCGTCTTCGCTGATGCCACGCCGGAATTCCTCCAGCTTTTTCCTCCATCCTTACTATACTGCCACTGGTAGCTTAATCCTGTTCCTTCTGCCGTTACGCTGGCACTGAACTGGTCTCCTACTTTTCCTGCAAAATCCTTTGGCTGGACGGTTATTACTATAGTTTTTGCAAAAACCGAATTACTAGAATTATAGCCAAAAACTACAGCAAATAATAATGTAAAAGTAACAATTTTCTTCAACAATTTTTTCATAATTGCATTTCTCCAATTTTTTAATGCGTAAACTGTTCATAATTATTATTCAAATTATAATACAATAGTATAGTAAGTTTCAAAATATTGCAACTAAATAGATACCAATTACAAACATTCGCTTGTAATCAATATTACCTTATCAGCTCGGCAGTAATACAAATCATTACTCAAGTAAAATCGTATAAACTGCCTCCTTTAGTCGGGGACATGGAGCATTACATCGCCAAAATCTTTAAATAGTAATCAAGTTAATTTTATTATAAAATGAGTTCATAATATCTGATATTTCCATAGTAACATTATTCTCAATTTCCAACGAGTTTTTATTTTCTTCAATTGCTCTTAAAAATGTAACCAGTTCATATCTAATTCCTTCTCCATCCAATTGATAAAAATATCTTTTATTATTCAAAGGATTTTCATATCTAAGTTCAAAATAATCAGTCTTCCACCAAGGCGAGGGAACATACACATATCCTCTAGTCCCAGAAATTAATAATTCACCTTCAGATTTTACACCAATCCCAACTTTTACATTTGCTACAGCCTCAGGGTACACAAATGAAATTTGTGAGAAATCGTCAAATTTAAATTTATCATTTAAAATATGTGACACAATTTTATAATCCCTATATTTTGTCCCTAATATTTGAAAAACTGGCAACAATGCTGTAGGTGCCCATGCTGTCATACTATTCCATATGTATTTTAAATCATTATTATCATTCGGATTAAAATTCTTTAAACTTGTACATGTAGCATCTATTGAAACGACTTTTCCTATCTTTCCGGTTTTTACTAATAAAAGCAGCCGTTCATAAGCTGTCGAATATGCAGTTCTTAACCCTTCAGTTAAAATAAGATTATTATCATTAGCAATCGTAAGCAATTCTTTACATTGATTTTTATTTAACGCAATTGGTGATTCACATAATACATGAACACCTTTTTTTAATGCTTGTTTTACCTGTTCATAATGTATATCCGGATGAGAGTGAATGTAAACTGCATCAACCTTCTCCAGTACATCATTATAGTTATCTGTAATATAATAATCATTATTTTCGCGGAGATCTAATTTGTCTTTTAGATCGGTACAAATTGCCGTAATCTTTAAACCATTAACAAATGCAGCTTCATTTATTACTTTATTAAGGTATTTTGAATTTCCTACTAACCCTAACGAAATGGATCTTTTTTCTTGACGTATCTCCGTAGAAGATATTCCTTTAGTTCGATCAAGATATACAACCTTACAATAATCTTCAAGGTAATCGAAATATCCTCTCCAATCCGATCCTACAGTGAAAACATCTATATTCAATCTTCGAATATCATCTATCTTTTGTCCTTCATATTCTTCTACTATTATTTCATCAGCAATTCCCAATTTTCTAACTGCCTCTATTCTCTCACTTAAAGATTGATGAACATTTATTTTTCCACGGTTCTTATCGAAATCATCCGCTGTAATACCCACAACTAAATAATCACCTAATTGTTTAGCTCTTTCTAATAATCTGATATGTCCAAAATGCAAGAAATCGAATGTTCCATATGTAATAACTTTTACCATATCCGAATTTTCCTTTTCTTATATTATTCCACGCTTTTCCATATCTTTAAACGCATTTATTAATGTAGTATTGTCCTCCTTAGTCAAGTTACCTATATGACCTACTCTAAATATACTATCCTTGTACACTCCTCCATTTGGACAAATCCAAATATTATATTCATCCTTAAGGCAAAGAAATATATCATAGGCAGATGCTGTAATTGGTTTTAATGGTGTAACAGCATTAGACAATCTTTTAGATACAATTTCAAATGGTAAATCTTTAATTTTATTTCTGAAATCCAACGCTTGCTCCGCTATTTTCTCATTTTCCTTTTCAACACCGCCATCTCTGTCTATCTGGTTTAAACGCAAATTTATCTGTCTCAATATTCCTACAGCTGGTGTAAATGGAGTTTGTCCTCTCTCAGCATTTTTTAAAGCATCTTTTAAATTAAAATACATACTTCTTACATTGTTATCATTTACTCTTTTTATAGCTTTTGAAGATAAAACAATAATAGAAACCCCTGGTGGACAGGCCAATGCTTTCTGTGAACCTGTCAGCATAACATCAACTCCCAATTTTTCCATATCAAAAGGATCAGCTAAAAATGAACTAATAGAATCTACAATCAAAAAGAGGTCATTCTTCTTACAAAACTCACTAATTAGCTTTATATCATATAACATTCCAATGGATGTCTCATGTAAATTAACAATAAAAGTTGTGTAATTTTTACCATCATAAGGTATAAGCTTCTCCGCCGTTAATGTTTCTCCCAATTCAAGTTTTATTTCAGAATATGGAATTTCATGTATACTACACAATTCTACAAACCGTTTTCCAAAACTACCTCCATTAACCACTAATGCCCTGTCAGATTTAGAAAGCGTATTCATTATTGTTGCTTCCATTGAAGCTGTTCCAGAGCCTGTAATAAATATAACCTTAGAATCATTGGGTGCTTTTGCAAACTTTTTAATCAGTCCTTCACTTTCTAACATCATTTCCGAAAATTCAGATGTTCTAAAATATGGCACTTGCTGACTTCCCATTAAACAAATTTCGGTAGATGCTTGTACTGGTCCAACTGTAAAATTAAGCATTTTTTCCTCCTTATACAAAAAATTTTTCTTTACAATAATTATATGGTGTATCTGCAATAGTCATTGAGTTATTAAGAATTTTAGTTGCAAAATACAAATCGTGAATTGCTAATCCATAATAATATACTAATATCCTCTCTTTATCATTTTCTCTGCCATTCTTTTTTCCAAGCAGTACATCCGTAGTATTCTCAATTGATTTAAATTCATCAAAATACTTAAACCCTTTAATTTGTTCAATCTCATCTGTGAATACTTTGTCAAAAAAGAGATCACAATTTTGGAATCCCAAAGTCATAATTGGAATGACTGTACACCCTTCATCAAAGCATTCATCAGAGCAAAAATTATCAACTGTTCTAGTCACAGCAGATATTACAACCTCTGAACCTTTTATTGTTTCTTCATACGTATCACATAAAACAAATTGAATGTTCTCAAAACTCTTTAATCTATCTATTAGCCTATTTTCTTGACCATTATGCTTATAAAGTTTCAAAACTAATTTCCGTTCCTGTAATCTACTAACTAATAACGATATACATACCGTCATAATATTTCCCAAACCTATTAAACCAATAGTTGTAAACCCATCCTTACCATACATAAGTGCTGCGTGCGCTGCAGCTGCGCCAGTTCTCAATGTAGTTATATATTCACCATCAATTAAAGCTTTCAATACTCCAGTATCAGCTTCATAAAGCATCATATCGCTCATCATTGTTGAACGAACTTCTTTGTCTTTCAACAAATGCCTTCCTATCATTTTAGTCATCGCAATATTTTCTTCTTCATACATACATGGCATAATAGCATAATAATCACCATTTTCCTGACTAATTCTTGTTTTTGGTGGCATAACAAAATCATTTTTATGTCGCAATGCATATTCAATCCATTCTAAATAATTATTAGAATTTAATTGACTACATATTTTTTTTACATTATTGAAATCAATAACTTTCATTAAATAATCCTCGTATTATATAGTAGTAGTTTTTATGGACCCTCTCCAAGGTCTTTACAACTATTAAGTCATAGTCCATTCTTTACCTCTTCTGTAGGTTCGACTATGATATATAAGATGCTGTGGATTGGTTTATTTTTCCTACCACCTGATGGTTTTAGGAAGGCTCAAACCACAGCCTCTTTATTCAAAAATATCATTTTAAGGCTTGACTTTTAATAGTTAGTCTTCCTATTCTGTCAAGCCTAAATCATTTGATTTTAATTGCATTGACAATTTTTATTTGCCTCAACTCCCGATGTCGGCTACTTTTATTGTTTTTTATATTTTACCAACTACCTGATCAGTAAAAATCCAAATTTACTTGCAGTACTCTTTTGTGTCAATTCCTTTTTCTCATTAAATCATGCAAAAAACTGATATAATTGAAATACATCCTTTTTCTTGTATTATATAAAACCAGTCAATACTCTAATTATTATAAACATAGAAAAATACTGATCACATTATTAATTATATTTTTTATATGCCTTATATCCATGTTGAGGTAATTGTTTTTCCTTTGGAGGTAAACACATATAATTCCCATAAATTTCTTTTAAAATTTTATCATAGTTTAATGGAATCTGTATTTTTATATCCTCAAAGTCAACATATATGAAATCATCAAAGTCATGTTTATCATGGAAATATAAATTATTTGCCCACACTGGTAATCCTACATATACACTATTTTCCCAAGTATATGTCTTAGATAGTTCATCAATTAAATTCACAAAATAACTTTTTCCTTTATATCTGCTATATAATTCTAATGGCAAATTAATTATTTTTTTTAAAAATGTATTGCCTATGATTCCGTTGTACATTGTTGCTTCTAAACATTTTTTTATTATTTTTATATATCGCTGTTTTTCATGCCAAAACCGTTTGTCTTTTTCGCTTCCTAATCCATCAAATGGATATATGTCTATAAATACTCCTGAAATATAATCATAATCCTTAAACTTTAGAATATGATTTTTATCACATACTCTGGCAATATAGAATGGATATTCTTGTTTATTATCTGGTAAATGTATCTCTAAATTTCCTTTATATTCACACGAAAAATACTCAATAAATTTTTCATAATCCTCTCTCTTCATTGCAATATCCAAATCATCATCCCATGGAATAAACCCTTTATGTCTTATAGCACCAATTAAAGTCCCATACATTCCCCAATAGCATATATTATTTCTACTACATATCTCATCAATTTCTTTTAAGATATACAACTCAGCTTTTTGCACATCATGAATACACATTTCTTCTAATTTCATTATCTTTTTCTCTCCGCTATAATATAATTAATTATAATATTTTTTTATAAATTTTTGTTTCTTTAAGCAAGTATGCTATGATAGGAATGGTAATCGAAATACCAACTACAACTCTAAGCCAGAAGGTTCTTATAAACAATAAATCAAATATTGCTGTTAATATAATAATCACTAACTCCATTAAAAAAAACTTTAATTCTAATACAAAAAATCCAACAACCTTATGCGATATAACTATATGTAGAATTAAATAACACATATATGAGAATAATGTTGTATATGCAGCTGCAATAAAACCATACTTACTAATAAATACATAATTTGTAATTAAATTGATTACCATTGCTACCATTGTTCCTAACATAATATATGTTGTTTTATTTTTGTAATATTCTGATGATACTATTATATTATATATAAAAAGAATAAACGCATCCACAATCATCGGAATAGCTACATACTGTCCTGCAGAATACTCCTTTCCTCCCAATATTATAATTAATTCAGGCGAAATTGTTAAAAGACCAACAGTTAATACCACAAAGAAAAAACTCAGTTGTTTAGCTCTTTTATTTATTGATTCAATCCTGTTCTCACTTATTTGATCATAAAACCATGTACTCCATGCTGTAGAAATCGAATCTGTTATAATAGTCAAAATAAGCATAATATTACCTGCTAAACTATATATTCCTGCTGCTGCATTTCCTACAATTGATCTAATCATAATTCTATCGAATTGGGCTAACAGAACCTGAGAAATTCCATGCGGTACAATTGGGATACTATATTTGACGGCAAATTTCCAATAAGATTTATTTATTTTAGGTTTTGCTTTTTTATACATGATGCATAAAATAAAAAAAGCCAGAATACATATTGTAGATGTTGCACCAACAATCCTTCCAATATCTCTTTTTTTCTTAAATATTGTTAGAATTAAAACAAGAGAAATACATACATTTCCTACCGAATTAAAAAAAGACACCAATAAATATTTCTTATAAGAATACTCTAAGCTAATATAATTATTATATAAGCTTAATAATGCACTTCCTAAACTATAAAATATAAGTAATACAATTATTAGCTTATCAAAAGCAAGTAATTTGGACAATTGTTTGTTAAATATCAATGCTATAAATAACATTATCATAGCATTCACTAAATAAATAATGCTAACAGAAGATGTATACTCATTTATATTGCCTTTAAATTTAATATTTGCACTTCTAATACTAGAATGAATTGCCATACCAATAATAACGTACAAAATCGCTTCATAAGAAACAAAAACATTATAAATACCAAATTCTTCCGTATTCAATAATCTACTAAAAAGAGGCAGTGATAAAAAATTAATCCCTTTTATTAACATATTCCCAACTGTATACCAAATTCCAGCTGAAATAACCTTACTCTTCAATTTAGTCACCACCTATCTTTATATAAAATTCCACTAAAATATATACTGAATTCATTACCAACATATTTATATAGCACTTCTAAAATTTCTCAATATCAACCGTAGTTAGTTTTTTATTCGTATTCTATGAGCTACAAAATCAATAATATATATAAGAACTATATTCACCCATACCGATGCCATTTTTAATACAGAATCAGAAAACACGCTCCATATTATAAGCTGAAGGAGCAGACCATATATTAAAACTTTAGATAGTCCATATAATTTCGATCTCAGCACTTTGCTAGAAAAAATAATTATTGTATCATATAGTATCAAGTATATAATAATACCAATATATCCACCATCTTGATATGCATCAGCCATAAATGACATAACATTTAGACCTGTAGAAGATTTTAAAACTGGAAAAACATCATAACTTGCGTTAATCCAATTTACAAACATCTCACCTTTCCCTATTAAGTCAGCAACTACCTTTATTACTGGATAAAACAAATTTGCAAACCATGTATATTCATTAATATTTTGATTTTTTATAACATCTGACATATTTTCCAGTGGACTCGTTATGTAAATATATATCTGTCCTAATCCAGAAGGAAAATTCTTATCAAATCCATATAACTCAACATAACTAATGTGATATACCTCTCTTGAAACAGTTTCAAATCTAACATTTCCAATAATTCCAAATGCCATTGTTATTAATATAATACCAGTACCTATAAAAATAAGCGTTTTCTTTGCCAAATATTTTTTCTTTGTCTTAGAATAAAACATAAAAATAAAAATAACTAATGCCCCCATAAAAATCATTATAAAGTTTCCTCTATTCAATAGACAAACTAACATAAGCAATGTTATAATCTCTAAAATACCGTATTTTACTTTTTCGTTATTTTTATTTTTTTTTGCTATCATATAAAGATAATATACAGCACATACTACTAATGCATTATAAAAATATCCAAATGCTAATTCTGTTCTATTTATTTTATTATTTTGAAATATAGTAAATCCAAATTTTAAATAAGTCACACAAAAAGCAATTACACCTAGTATAAACAAAAAGCCAAAGCCTGTCGTATATTTCTTATTATAATTCTCATTTTCTAATTCATTAGCCACCATCTGAATTGAATCCCTAATTTTTAGTTTATAATTGCTCATAATCCAAAAATTAAATATAATCACAAGTCCTATAATATTAATTTCTATACTTGGTTTCAGAAGTGTGCTTATATGAATATTATATAAGCCATACGCAAATAACCACATTATAAACGCAACTTTTGAAATATCTACAAAATATAAATACCCATGTTTATTATAATTTTCAGCAATATATAATATTAATATACTAAGTTCCAGAAATCCCAATAATCTCATTTACAAATCACCATTTATTATAAATTATTCATATACATCAACTTTTCCCGAAATTCCCTTTTTATAATCGTGTATTCCTTTTCTTATTGATTTCCAACTAATATCACCTTTTAATTGTTTTTGAAAAATTCTAATATATCTCGTTATAACAGAATACCAAAAAGCAGTTGTGTAAAAATAACTACTATAAATATCTATACACATTAATCTATTTCTAGTGTTATAATAATTAGACAATTTAGATGTATTACCGCCAGAAGAAGAACTAACTTTATGCCATACAACTGCTGGCGAAATATATTTTATACTTATACTATTTAAATTCATTTTCAACGAGTAATCAACATCTTCAAAATATAAGAAATATTCTTCATCCATGTATCCTATTTTTTCAAAAGCACCTCTTGGAATCCACACGCAACACCCTGTCGCAAAATTCACAAACTTATTTTCACAATATTTTATATCGTCTTTTTTATTATAGCCATAATGTACTGCATTTCCTGTAATTTTACTTACTGTACCTCCAGCATACCAAAGTATATCTGTTCCGAAAAAATATATCTTAGGCACCAAAACACTATTGCCATCATTATGCAAAATAAAATTATTAAAGATATTTTTATCAACTATAGTATCATTATTTAAAAGCATTATAATATCTGCACTATTATTTAATGCATATTTTATTCCTAAATTATTTCCTCCAGAAAAGCCCAAATTCGTCTTTGATTCTATAATTATAATATCATCAAATTTATCTCTAATCCTAATTACGCTATCATCTTCTGAATTATTATCCACTACAACTATTCTCACTTCATTGTTAGCTTTATAAATACTATCTATGCAATCAATAGTAAGTTTTGCATTTTTATAATTTATTAATATTACAAAAATTTTCAGTTCCATATTAAGCAGGTCTCCTATAATTTTTTTGACAAGAAGTATTTAATAGCTTCTGCTGATTTTTTCCATGAATATTTGCTTAAAACATCACTATATTTTAAATTATCTGCCTTTATATTTTCATCTAAACAATCATAAGAATTAATGTACTTAACTGCTGAATCAAATATTTCATGCATTACATCTGTATTTGAAACATATATTCTTTTGCAACCAGCACTCATTGCTTCTAACGGAGGTATTCCAAAACCTTCGTAAATACTTGGAAACAAAAAACCTTTACAATCCCTCATCAAGGTCTTTGCCTCCTCATCACTAACAAAGCCTAATAATTTCATGTTTTGTGGACATTTAAATCCTATTCCTTCCGAGAACACCTTCTCGTTTATTGAACCAGCAACCGCAAATACATCATCTGGCATTTTAACAGCAACTTCAGCAATCCATTTAAAATTCTTATTAGGTTCCATACTCCCCATTGCAAAGTAAAATTTTTCTTTACTCAAACTGTATTTTTTTAAGGTATTTTCATCATATTTTATTCTTTCATAATGCTGCCACGCATTTGGAACCACAACAATCTTATCCTTAGATACTTTATAGTATTTAATTATCTCATTTTTTGAAAATTCAGATACTGTTATAATCAACTTTGCTCTCTTAGCCTGATTCCAAAACAACAATCTATACCATAGCAAAAATTTTCTACTAAAATACTCTGGATGTGCCTTAATTTTCACATCATGCATACAAACAATATCTGGATTAATCAATGGTGCTACATTACACAGATTCAAAGACAGTCCCCTCTGATTTTTCACGTAACGTGGAAATGAAATGTGCTCCCATAATATATTATGTAGCCTACCTACTTTAATAATCTGAATATTATTATATTTAGGAACATCAGAAACTTCACTTGGAATTGCCACAACAATTCTTCCTGATTCTACTATCTTATCTAATTCTGCCAATATCTCTCTTGCATATCTTTCAACTCCGGTTGTCTTGTGTAATAAAAATCTTCCATTTACAATAACTTTCATAAATTCACTTTTCTAATATTATTCTTAAACTGTTTATCAAGGAAATTGTCAAGAACACGCTGTTTTCCATTTTTTCCATATTCTTGTCTAACTGATTTATTCTCAGCTAAATATAATAATGCCTCTGCATACTTACTTACATTTCTATTTTCCACCTCTAACCCACTAACTTTATCTAAACAAACATAATTTACTCCAGATCCTGAAATATGAAATGTCACCGCTGGCTTACCATAATACATAGCCTCTGCCAAAGCTACTCCAAACGCTTCGTTTTTTGTTATGGATGGAAAACAGAATATATCACATGCCAATATATACGCCTTAAGATCTTCATCCTCTATTCTTCCTGTAAAAGTTATCTTTGAATCGTTCGCAGCTTCTTTCTTTAAGCTCTCTGTCAACTCACCGGTACCTGATATAAAGATTTTAAATTTATCATCCAATAACTTGCTTGCCTGTATTAGATATGTAAAACCTTTGTACTCTGTATGCCTTCCAACTGCAACACAAATTGTCTTGCCTTCATTTTCTTTTCTGATTTTATGAGCCTTTTCTTCAATTTCAGGTGTTATCTTCATTCGTTCCTCATTTATACAATTAGGAACGACCACACACTTTTCTTTTACTGACTGTAGCCATTCACTGCCTTCTATATAGTTAGGTGATGTTGCTATAACCTTATCAGCCCTTTTAAGCAGTTTTCTATTCTGTGACTTAAAGAATACTCTAAGCAATTTCTGGCGAACTATGTCAAGGTGCCAGTACAAGATAAACTTAATATCATTATTTTTCAGTTCTTTAAGAATAAAATGAGCAACAAAAGGATTAGGATAATGAAATATTACAATATCCGGCTTGAATGTCTTTATGACATTATGTAGTCTTTTTTTATACGAGATTGACAATGACTGTGCTGATATCTTTGCGAAGCATCCGCATCTGATAACCTCTATACCATCTACATAATCATTTACATCTTCTTTGCCATCATTAAAAGCAATTACTTTTTGCTCATATTCATCTTTAAGCGCATTCACACAATCACGCGCTATCTGCTCTGTTCCACCCGAAAAAGGATAATAGTATTTCGAGATATGTAATATTTTTTTCATCATTCTTACCTAATCATTTATTTGTCGCATTAAAATTTTTCTTTATCATCAACGCTAATCTCATCGCCTAGCTGTACCTCAACAATATCCAGATTAGTAACAGCCTCAACCATATGCTTGCATCCAGCCTTAATTGTCACAACATCTCCTGCCTTCACATCCTGTTTCTCGCCATCAATAGTGACAATTCCTTTTCCTGAAACAACTGTCCACACTTCATCTCTATGATGATGCATATGATAGCTCATGCTCTCTCCGCCCTTCATAGATACCTTTACTGTCATAGAGCCATTCTGCACATCAACGACTGTGTATGTTCCCCATGACTTTTCTGCAAACATTGCCGCTGTCTCGATTTTCTCCACATACGGCTTCATATACCCGCTGCGCTCTTTATCAGAGATTATGATTCCATCTCCGCTGGCAGCGATTATCATATCCTTACATCCCATGCAAAGAATTGGGATATTAAGTTCATTTACCACATTTGTATTCTCACAGGTTTCATCCATGATAGCTTTGCCTTTTGCTTTATCTGCCATTACCTCAGCCATCATGTTCCATGTTCCGACATCCTTCCAATCTCCACTGTAGCGAAGCACCTGAATACTTGGTTCCTTTTCCACAACTGCATAGTCAAAGCTGATTTTTGTCATCTGATCATATCTGTCAAACATGTCCTGATAATCTTTATAATCAATCATGCTATGAGCCTTATCTATCAGATATCCCAGTTTGAATGCAAATATTCCAGCATTCCAGAGTGCGTTCTGCGCCAGATATTTCTTAGCTGTCTCTGTATCAGGTTTTTCCTTGAATTCCTTTACTGCACTTACATTATTTCCATCCTCTGGAATGATATATCCATATTTTTCACTTGGATATGTTGGCTCTATTCCCATGAGAGTCAAGCCTGCATTTCCTGCCTGCGCCAGCTCCGCAAGCTCCTTCACTGCCTCATAATATGTATCCTCTACATATGGGTCTACCGGACATACCACTACAGGCTCATCCTCTTTCACACCAAGTACATCATGTAAATAATTAGCAGCAAGGGCTATTGCCGGGAATGTATCTCGCCTGCATGGTTCCACACATATTGACACATTCTCACCAAGCTGATTTTTTATCGCGCTGGCCTGTGACTTGCTTGTAGCTATTGTCACTTTAGCCTCCGGATCAACCTTTGTAATCTGACGGTACACTCTCTGTACCATTGACTCATATTCGCCTTTTTCGTTTTTAAACAGCTTGATAAACTGCTTGCTTCTCACATCGTTTGATAACGGCCAGAGTCTCTTTCCGCTTCCACCTGACAATAAAATAATATTCATAAATCTATACTGCTCCTTCATTTTTTAACACACCTAAAACTGTCTTAAGAAGAATACTTATATCCCCCTTAACACTCCACTCCCCAATATACTTAGTATCCAGCTTCACCACTTCCTCAAAGTCCGTGATATTGCTTCTGCCACTCACCTGCCACAGTCCGGTCAGTCCCGGCCTAAATGACATTCTGGCTCTGTGATGTGGTTCATACTTCTCCCACTCATCGAGTGTTGGTGGTCTGGTGCCTACCAGGCTCATATCTCCCACTAGTATATTGAAAAATTGTGGGAATTCATCCAGGCTTGTTTTCCTGATGAACTGCCCGATTCCGGTTTTCTTCTTTCCGTTTGGCAGCACCTTATTGCCTATGATTCTCGGGTCGAAATCCATCTTAAACATCATTCCGTCACCCACTTTATTCTGTGCCGCAAGCTCCTTCTTTCGCTCCTCGGCATCCATATACATGCTGCGGAATTTGTACATCTTGAATTTTCTTCCGTTTCTGCCGACTCTCTCCTGCGCGAAAAATATAGGTCCAGGCGATGCTATGTATATCATAGGACCCACAAATATCATTATGATAAGTGTGAACAGGCAGCCCACCAATCCTCCGACTATATCCATGCCTCTCTTTACCAGAAGCGCGCTGGTGTTGGCATAGTTCACGCTTGATGTGACTACGGTATAGTCGCCTATCTTTTCTATCTGCTTGTAGCCTCCCTGGGCTGTGCCATTTTTGGTTATTCCTGTATGTACCGCTATTCCCATCTCAAGGAATATATCTGCCATCCGCTCTGGATATTCATCCTCGCTACAAGGCGGGATGAGCACCTCATCCACCCACTCATCACACGCATAGTCCACTATACCATCGTGGTTTGCAACTATAGGTATGCCACATATAGTCATACCCTTCATGTCTGTATCCAGTGAAGCTGCTACTATCTTTGTATAGCCTATACAGCTTTTCTCCACTGTGCACAGTGTATCACGAAGCATGGCATCGGGTGCTATGACAAGCAGTGATTTCTTAGATGTTCCGAAACCCTTTTTCTTAAGGAAGCTCTTGAGTGCAATTCTTGCTACATATGATATTGTCACATAGATTGGAAACATGATATAAAATGATAATCGCGAGTATATATCAGCCATCTGTGTGGTGAACAGAAATAGCGCTGTCGCCAGAAATACAAGCACTGCGTGCTTGCAGGTCGATATGAATTCATCCAGATATCCGCGTTTTAGGACGTTCTTGAATGAATCTGCCATTATCTCCACAAAGAAATCTATCAGAAGAAATGCTACACCCAGTATACGGTAGTCCTTGTCCACATATGGGTTATTAAAGCCGAAGCGTATCACATATGAAATAAAAAATGCTATAACAATGCATGCGATATCTATAAGCATAAAGTCTATATGCTTTGTCCATCCTCTGCCTTTCTTTCTGTACATTCTTTCTAAATTCTCCTTATGGTATCTTTTATTTTCCTTTATACCTGTTCTAGGGGAGGTACCTTTGTACCCCCCCCCCCGAATATTTTTAGCCTGTTTTGTTTTTTGTATGTTTTATTCGGTTATTTGTATCTTTTTCTGTATCTAATCAGGTTTTTCAATAATATATTTTCACCCATTTTTAATTCTTTGTCAATGAATATTAGGTTTTCTTTATAATTTTTGACACTATTTCTAAATTTTTCTTCTCCCTCTCTACATGATTATACACTTTTACACTCTGTCTGCTAAATTTTCTAAACTGAAATATTCTTTTTAACATTCCCCTCTTCATCATAACAATTCTTATTTGTTCCCACAAAACCATCAATTAAAGCTAATAATATTTGTGGCTCATTTGCAAAGACTGTCATCCAAACAGAATAAAAGCCATCTCCCAAAGCAGTCATAATAATTTGCTTTTTTAAATCTTCTCTATAGCTATCTGGCGCATCTTTCATATGTAGCCATCCGTCCAATGACTCCTTTGCTTTATAATAAGCAGTATTTCTTTCTATAAGCCGCCTATCTTTATCCCCTTTACTCAAATCAGGAACATTACCAAGTTTTACTAGCTCATACGTATTGGTTGCCTTTTCTTTTAACTCACCTGTCGGATCTAATTCCATTAAAAGCTGCTCATTTACCTTTGGATAACCATTTTCATATAAGTAAGCAATTGCTGTATTATTCACATCAGGCCATAAAAAATCATCATCATTTTCAGGAGTTGTGTTAGCTGATTTTCTAGCATTACAATATTTACATCCCAACAGCAAGTTCTTCCAATCCGTTATATCTCCGCCCTTTGATTTTGATACAACATGTTCAACCTCCGGTACATGCTTAATTGGAAATTCACAATATGAACAATAATAACCTATCTTTTCACCTAAATATGGCAGTGCATCCTGATATTTTTTTATTGTATTATATGGTGATTCACCTTTATCTACTGGTCTCATTTTTCTTCACTTTCCATGCCTGTTCAGTATATTTTTGATGAACCCACGCCATATAAGCAGGATTATCACTATATTCCGCCTCTAAATCAGCCAATTCTTTGCCAAGCCTAGCTATATCGTCTTGAGTCTTGGCCTCTTTCAAGGCTGTATAATATTTTGAGGCTGCTTCGTATATCTTTCGTTTTCTCTCACTATATTGAGGCAATTCTACGCCCATAACATCTTCAGCTATATCTTCCAATCCTTCTCCGGAATACTCACTATCTAATGGCTGATCCAAAGTAATAAGCTCTCCTTCATCCAAAGATTGAATAATAAAAGGAGAATGCGTAGCACATATAAACTGTATTCTAGGAAATTGTTCTTTCAGAATTCCTATAATACGTTTCTGCCATGTAGGATGCAAACTCAAATCAATTTCATCTATTATAACAATTCCAGGTGTCATTTTGAGTGCATCACCCTTTAGATAAGGATTCAATATGCACATTCGCGTAGCTATATCAAGTACCATCTTTATTACATTTCTATAACCATCACTCAACAGCTGAAACGGAAGGATTGTTCCATCTGCTGTTTTTAATGCAATAATATCATCCTCATATTTGGTCGAAGATATAATTTCTTCTCCCGGCTTCAATTCATCACAAAATGCATCATTAACAGCCTTTAAAATTGCCTCATATGCAGGAAATAATTTTCCCCCATTTTCTTCTAGTGAAACAGCTTTAAGAGTATCAATATAACGAAATGCAATTTCAAGTCCATGTTGCGAATCCAAACAATGATTATATGCGTCAGTCCTACTAAATACACCTTTTATATTTGTTTTCTTATTTCCATCTTTAAAAAGGCGTGCTGTACTCAAATAAAGCACTAATGGAAGAACCACTTTACTATCCGAGTGATTCGCATTAGATATTTTATTTTCCCATTCAATTACAGCTGGCTGCATCGGATTAGAACCACCAAATTTAGTTCTTGCATCTTCTTTTAAAATAACTCGTCTAAATTCAATATTGTTCTCTGTATTATTTCCGCCCCACTGCGCCTTGCAACTTACTTCACACGGATACTGTGCAATTGATCCTGTCGTCAAAATCATGCTATCATCTGAAATCAACGTTTTTCTTCTTGCATCGGTTGACTTTATATTATATACAAACCGTGAAGGTACATAAGTCTTGTAAGCTGCAAGATAAGCTCCCAGCATCACATTAGCAGCCTCCAATACGGAAGTCTTACCAGAACCATTTTTCCCAGCAAAAACATTCATTCTTGGATTGAGCACAAATTTTTTATTATCAAATCCTCTATAATTTCTAAGGCCTAACTCTTGAATTTTGAACTCACACATTTTATCCGCTACCTTTAGCCCTTCCTCATTTTATATTAACTATATCATTTTTTTATTATCACAGCAACCTTTCCGTAACACTACAGAAATTTTTGATGTATAAATGATGTAAACATCATTTTTTATACACTTTTCAGGAAATATTTACTTCTCGAACAACCTCTGCTTCCTCTCTATCATCTCATCAATTCTTGCGATATACTGCCCTACATCCTTGACATTCTCGCATCTGTCGATTCGGTGTGTGCCGTCCGGATTCGGTACCGGCCAGACTCGCTTGGTGGAAGCTCCTGCTCCGCACGCCACGATGGTCTGCTTTTCCTCCATTATCAGTATGTTGTATACGCCGGCCTTGCCCTTTGCCGCATAGCCCACGTTTTCCATGTTGCCTGCCATGCCCTTCTGCCTGTAGAGATAGTATGGCTCAAGCCCCATCTGCTTACAGTAGGCTGCGCAGAGATCCATATGCTCCTGAGTGTTGACCATCTGCATATCGCTGTAGCGGTCCTTGAAGATGGTGAGTCTTGCAGCTCGCTTTACTGCGAGTGAATGGATGGTGACGTTGTCAGGCGCCAGTTCCTTCACCAGCTCCATTGTGTGCCTTACATCATCGAGTGTCTCCTCGGGAAGTCCCATGATGAGGTCCATGTTTATGTTGTCAAAGCCCAGCTCACGCGCGAGCTTGAAGCTTTGTATCGTATCGTCTACTGTGTGGTGTCTTCCTATTATATCAAGTGTCTGCTGCTTCATGGTCTGTGGATTTACTGATATACGGCTGATGCCGTTTTTCTTTAGTGCCAGGAGCTTTTCTCTCGTGATGGAGTCCGGTCTGCCTGCCTCCACGGTAAATTCCAGGCAGTCCTTTAAATCAAAGCTGCATTTGATTTTTCTGATAAGCCTGTCAAGCTGCGCAGGGCTTAGTGTGGTCGGTGTGCCGCCTCCTATGTAGATGGAGTTTAGCTTCTTGTGGTAGAATTTCTGTGCTGTGTAGTCTATCTCCTTCTCGAGTGCATCGAGGTAATCGTCTACGCGGTTTTTCCACACACCGAGCGGGTATGAGGTAAACGAGCAGTATGCACAGGTGCTCGGGCAGAATGGTATACCTATGTACAGGCTGTAGCCATTGTCATAGTCCACCTTGTCGAGCAGTGCCTTCTCACGCTTTGCTATGCCTATTGAGAGGTCGATTTTCTCATCGCTTGCGAGGTAGGTTTCCTTCAGATAGTCGTAGGTTTCCTTATCGTTCATTCCGTCCTCTATGCACTTCATGGCTATCTTGGTCGGTCTGATGCCTGAGAGTGTGCCCCACGGAAGGCTCTTTCCTGTGCCCTTTTCTATCATGGAATACAGGGCGAGCTTGAGGCGGTTTTTGGTTTCCTTGCGTTCTGTGCCGGTCACAGATATTTTTGTGCAGATACTTTCTCCGTCTGTTTTAATGTCACTTTCGTCGGCTTGCTGCATCTCACCTGTCATGGAATTATTTCCGCCGGCTCTATTCAGCGTCCACTCCACTGCAATTTCATCGCCCACATAGTCTATCTTAAATACCTGTGAGGCATCCGCAAATTCCTTTACGCCATCATCTGTCATCTCGTGATGTGTGCAGGCAAGGTTTTTCCCCTCCACCTCATCAGGTGAGCAGCTATAGTACATCTGCACATCCTCCTGAGGGAAGAACTCCTTGAGCAGTGAGTGCACATCATATTCAAAATCCGGTTTATTAAATACTACTACTATCATAAGTAAGGGTTATACATCCTCTCGTTTTCTATAGTTGTTGTGTCGTTGTGGCCCGGGTACACCTCTGTATGCTCAGGCAGTGTCATGATTTTTTCCTTCACTGTGCGCACGAGGTCTGACATGCTGCCGCCCTTGAAATCCGTACGTCCGATTGAGCCGCAAAACAGCGAATCGCCTGTAAAGATCACGTCCTCATACGGGAAATAATAGCAGCAGCCGCCCGGTGTATGCCCCGGTGTGTGAAGCACTACTATGTGAAAGCCTGCGATGTCAATTTCCTGCTTATCCTTCAAAAATACATCTGCATAAAAGGTCTTTGACTGGCCCATCATGTAGCTGACATTGAGCTGCGGGTCATCAAGTGTGGCTTTGTCTGCCTCATGGATATATATCTTGATGCCGTAGCGGTCTGCGAGTGGCTTTGCATCAGTGGCGTGGTCAAAGTGTCCGTGTGTGAGCAGTATTGCTACTGGCTTTGCGCCTGACTCATCCACTTTTTTGGCGAGCTGATTAGCACACGCGCCCGGGTCTATTATTATCATTTCCTTTGTCTTTATATTGGTGACAAAGTAGCAGTTGGTCTGCACCGGTCCCACTACGAAGTGGTCTATCTTCATATTTACCATATGAGTGTACTCCTTATCTGTTATATGTTATGCTTCACGCAAGAACCACCGGGATTTAGCCGGTGGTCCTCTCTACGTCTATTACACTTTCTATCTGTCTGAGCTTCTCCACTAGAACCTTTATCTGGTCCCTGCCTTTGATATTAAAAAATACCTCGATTGTAGCGATGCCCTGCTTGCTGGTCTTGGACTGGATACCACTGATATTGATTTCCTTCTCGGTAAATATCTTTGTGATATCTACGAGCAGTCCCGGCCTGTCATGACAGAATATCTTAAGGTCTGCCTGATACTCGGCACCGTTGTCCATGAGGGCTGTATCCTGCCACTCCGCTTCTATGAGCCTGTCCTTTTCTATCTTGGACAGATTGATGATATTCACACAGTCTGTCCTGTGGATGGAGATGCCTCGGCCTCTTGTAACAAAGCCCACGATCTCATCTCCCGGAACAGGATTGCAGCACTTCGAGAAGTGCACAGCCACGTCATAGAGTCCGTGTACCACAATACCGCTCTTTGACTTGTGCTCGGGCTGTGTGCCTGCTGCCGCCTGCTGCTTTTCTGCGATGCTGCCAAGCACATCTGCATCTGTCACCGGCACCACATGATCCTTCTTGTACTCATCGTACATCCTGTTGACTATCTGGCTCTCCTTGAGTCCGCCGTGGCCGACGGTTGCAAGGCATGAGTTCCAGTCGTGGAAGCCGTATTTGCGGCGTATTTTCTCCTGATACTCAGGCTTGTTTATCTCAGCAAAGTTGATACCTTTTGCCTTGGCATAGGCTGCTATCAGATCCTTGCCGTGCTGTATATTCTCCTCCTTGAGCTCACTTCTGAACCACTGGTTGATCTTGTTCTTGGCCTGTGTGCTCTTTACGACCTTGAGCCAGTCACGGCTTGGTCCCTTGGAGTTCTGTGAGGTGATTATCTCTATCTGGTCACCGTTTTTGATGACATAGTCTATCGGCACCAGCTTGCCGTTTACCTTGGCACCGACCATCTTGTTGCCGACCGCAGAGTGTATGCTGTAGGCAAAGTCTATAGGTGTGGAGCCCTTTGGCAGGTTCTTTACATCGCCGGACGGCGTGAATGCAAATACATTGTCGGAGAATAAATTTAAATCACTCTTTAATAAAGTCATAAATTCCTTATTATCCGACATGTCCTGCTGCCACTCGAGTATCTGGCGCAGCCAGCTGAGCTTCTCCTCCTCGGTGACAGTGGTGGTAGTGGCATTGCCGTTGTTTGTTTCCTTGTACTTCCAATGTGCCGCGATACCGTACTCAGCTGTACGATGCATCTCATAAGTACGTATCTGTATCTCAAACGGCTGTCCGCTCGGACCTATGAGTGTCGTGTGAAGCGACTGGTACATGTTCTGCTTCGGCATGGCAATATAGTCCTTGAAACGGCCCGGTATAGGCTTATACTTCTCATGTATGATACCAAGCACTGCGTAACAGTCCGGTATGGTATCCACCAGAATCCTGATGGCAAAGAGGTCATATATCTGGTCTATAGTCTTGTCCTGATTGACCATCTTCTTATAAATACTGAAGAAATGCTTTGCCCTGCCGTATATCTCTGCCTTGATACCGGCATCTGAAACATACTTCTTGACATCGTTTACCAGACCCTGGATGTAGGTATCGCGCTCTGTCTTTCTGAGGGCTACCTTCTCTACCAGATCGTAGTAGGCATCCGGATAGAGGTACTTCATACAAAGGTCCTCGAGCTCTATCTTTATCTTGCTGATACCAAGTCGCTGTGCGATAGGGCAGTAGATATCCTGTGTCTCTCTGGCGATACGCTGCTGTGCCTCCTTGGACTGGTACTTGAGTGTACGCATATTGTGCAGTCTGTCTGCCAGCTTTATGAGGATGACCCTGATATCCTTTGCCATGGCGAGAAACATCTTACGCAGATTCTCAGCCTGCATCTCAAGCCTATCCGCATTCTTGTCCTTCGGATCCTTGGTGCTGTCTGTCAGGTGCAGGTGCTTCAACTTCGTGACACCATCCACCAGATGTGCGACATCGTCTCCAAACTCTGCACGCATCTCATCCATGGTCATGATGGTGTCCTCCAACACATCATGGAGCAGTCCTGCTGCAATTGTTTCCTTATCCAGCTCGAGCTCGGCGAGTATTATGGCAACACAAAGCGGATGTATGATATAAGGCTCTCCTGACTTACGCGCCTGACCCTTATGAGCATCATAAGCTACCCTGTAGGCTTTGTCCACAAGGCTTGTGTCATCCGACGGATGGTACTTTTTGATTTCCTTTTTAAGCTCATCGTAAAGCTCCTCTGGGCTCGTAAAATCCTTTGTTCCCCTTATACCGCTGGTATCTGAGCGAAATTTGTCCGCTATTTTTTCTAATTCTTCTGTTGAGTAATCTGCCAATAGTCTCACCTCGATTGTAGTGTATCTTTAGTAGCCATTATATTTTATTTCTTTTAAAATTGCAATCTCATGTTGTTAGCCGATAACCATCTTTACTCCGCCATACATACCGGCTGAGTTGCCGAGTGTGGCAAGCTTTATCTCTGTCTCACGGCTTGCATGGAAAGCATACTCTTTATAGTACTTTGCTGCTGTATCGATGATGATGCTGCCTGCCTTTGAAAGGCCTCCGCCTACAACAAATACCTCAGGGTCCATAACGCATGCTACTGCTGCCATTGCCTTGCCGAGAAGCTTCATAGACTGCTCTACTGCCGCAATGCCAGCTGCATCTCCTGCCTTTGCCGCATCGCATACATCCTTGGCTGTGAAGCCTGCATTTAAATCAAGCTTTGTTGCCACATCCCTGTGTGCTGCAATGTATCTCTCTGCCACTCTTACGAGACCGTTTGCTGATGCATACTGCTCTAAGCAGCCCTTCTTGCCGCAGCCACAGCACTCTGACTCATCATCTACCATAGGCATATGTCCTATCTCTCCGCCTGCTCCGTTTACTCCGGCTATGATTCTGCCCTCGCGGATGATTCCTCCGCCTACACCTGTGCCGAGTGTAATCATGACTACATCCTGATGACCCTTTCCGCCACCCTGCCACATCTCACCGAGTGCAGCTACGTTGGCATCGTTTCCGGCCTTTACCTTGATACCACCACACAGTACTGAGAGTGACTGTGCCACGTTGAACACGCCCCAGCCGAGGTTGACACACTTCAATACTGTTCCGTCATCCTTTACAGGTCCCGGCACTCCCATGCCTATGCCCTCGATGTCACCCATCTCGATGCCATGCTTCTCGTTATTCTCCTTGATGGATGCTGCGATATCAGGCAGGATGAGCTCGCCGGAATTCTCTGTGCGTGTAGGAATCTCCCATGTATCGACAAGCTTTCCTGTGGTCTCGAAAAAGCCTATCTTTACAGTTGTTCCACCTATATCTACTCCGTATGCATATTGTTTCATTTTTTCGTCCTCCAAATCGTTAAACTATGTTTATATTTTATTGCCTAATTGCATATTTTTCAATGTTTTTCATTGTTTTTTATATTTTTTCTATATATAGAAGCGTTTATATCATCATCCATATGCCCGCTATTTGTAAATCCAAGCTTTTTGGCAAGACGCACCGATGCCACATTTTTCTCATCTATCCGGCAGTAGAGCTCCTCAAAGTCTGTGTTTTCGCGCGCGTAGTCTATGATGAAGCGGCACACCTCCGTGGCATAGCCTTGGTTCCATAATTCCGGCGTTATCATATAGCCCAGTTCATCATGCTCAAGCCCTGCCCGTCCTATCAGCTTCCCTGTTTCCTTTGAAAACACAAGCCACATACCATACTCGTAAAAGCCATACATGTTCTCTATGTATGCTTTCTGGTATTCAAGCTCTGTCTCATAGTCATACAGCGGCTCCACAAAGTCTGTCATGCCGGGCTTGTCATAAAGCTCATAGAGCGCCGGAAGGTCTGACAGTGAAAGCTCACGTATCAGGCATCTGTCTGTCTCGCCAATATCCCACGGGATGTGATTATACCGCCTGCGCACCCGCTCCAGATACTCAATGTCTAATTCTGCAAGGCTTTCCACTGCATAGCGCGTGCCACACTGCGGTTCTCCTACTGATGCTATGCAGAGTGAGTCAGCTATTTGCTTCTGCTGCCTGTCGGATACTATCCAGATGCAGTCTGCAGGAGCTTTCGGTATTCTTAGATTTCCCGTATTAGCTTTCGCTGTGTTATCTGCATATTCTTGTATCGTTGTTTTTTGGAAGTCATTAATCGATTCATCAGCCGGTAGCGCAACATACAGTTTTTCCCACAGCTCATCAGGCAGTTTTTCCTGAAATTCATCATGCAACTCGTCTGACGCAGATGACATATCGGCTGCACGCTTCCACTGTGGCTTAAATATCTCGTCATGATAGTAAAAAGAGGCAAGTTTTTCGCTTGCCTCATCAATAATTATTATCATTAAACTGTCTCCGGCTCCGGATAGTCCACTCCGAAGGTCTCAACTGTAACTGTCTTCATGACCTGAGCCTCAAGTGGTTTGTCCATGTAGTCTGTGCGCACCTCTGCGATCTTGTTTACCACATCCATTCCCTCAATTACCTTGCCGAATGCCGCATACTCACCGTCGAGATGTGGTGCATCCTGATGCATGATGAAGAACTGGCTGCCTGCTGAATCAGGTATCATGGTACGTGCCATTGAAAGTACACCGGCTGTGTGCTTTAAGTCATTTTTGAAGCCGTTGTGTGTGAACTCACCCTTGATTTCATAGCCAGGGCCGCCTGTGCCGTTTCCGTCCGGATCTCCGCCCTGGAGCATGAAGCCCTTGATTACACGGTGGAAGCATACTCCGTCATAGAAGTTGTGATTGATTAAGCTGATAAAGTTGTTTACTGTGTTTGGTGCGATTTCCGGATAAAGCTCCGCCTTGATCACATCGCCGTTTTCCATTGTGATTGTTACGATTGGATTCTGTGCCATTATTTTTCTCTCTTTCTTTTATAATATTATGAGGCTTGGAGAATATCCATTCCTCGCAATTATTAAATATCAAATTAATTTCTACCCGATTGATTTTACCTGATTTTACTCACTCAGAGCCTCGACTACCTTCGGAAACTCCATGAAGTGTGATGCCTTCACCAGTATGGTGTCGCCCTCCTTCACATATGAAAGAAGCTCCTGTGTCATAGTCTCCCTATCCTCGAAATAGTGGATGTCTACATCGGATGATTTCTCCGCGGCTCCGGCTGCATATTCCTTTGCAAGCTCTCCTGCGGCAAAAAGTGTATGGATATGATTCTCTCCAACTGCTTCGCCTACCTCATGGTGCAGCTTTTTCTCATCGCTTCCAAGCTCGCCCATGTCTCCAAGCACTGCTATTGTCCTGCCCTTTGCATGCGAAAGCACCTCGATAGAGGATTTCATAGATACAGGGTTTGCATTGTAGCAGTCATCTATCACTGTCATGCCGTGCGTTTTGATAAAATTGGTACGGCCTGCGATTGTCTCTGCTTTCTCGATTCCTGACTTTATCTCAGCTATTGTGAGACCAAGCTGCAATCCGACAGCTGCTGCCGCCATGGCATTGTATACATTGTGCTCACCCGGGATGTGGATGTGTGCATCAAACTCACCCTCCGGAGTGACAAAATGAGCCTTCATGCCGTCAAAGCCTAGATTTTCAATATTTGTGGTATATACTGATTTATGAACGCCTGATGCTGATTCCTTGCCATAGTATATGGCAGGCTTTCCATTTACCGTCTGCACTGTGGCCAGCTTGTCGTCATCTGCATTCAGCACTGCGACCGCATCCGGCATCATATGCTCAAAGCACTCTGTCTTTGCTTTAAGCACACCATCCCTGTCGCCCAAAAACTCCAGATGGCAGTAGCCGATGTTGGTGATGACCATAACATCCGGGCAAGACATAGTAGAAAGCCTGTGCATCTCGCCAAAATCAGATATGCCCATCTCAAGCACCGCTACCTGATGGCTTTCCCTGATTCCGAAAATGGTGAGTGGCAGGCCTATCTCATTGTTGAAATTGCCTGCGGTCTTGTGGACGCTGTATTTCTGTTCAAGGACTGATGATATCATCTCCTTGGTGCTGGTCTTGCCGACACTTCCGGTGATGCCCACCACCTTGATATCAAGGCTTTTTCTGTAAAATGCCGCGAGCTTTTTCATGGCATCGGTGGTTGATTCAACAAGCACATATGGGCCTGCCGGATCCGTCAGCTCATGCTCAGAGAGCACAATTGCCGCCCCCTGCTCAAACACAGTCGGAATGAATTTGTGTCCGTCCACCCTTTCTCCCTTTATCGGGATAAAAAGATAGCCTTCCTTCACCTGTCTGCTGTCTATGACGGCGCCAGTGATTGTCGTATCAAGCAGTGTCTCATCGCCTATGTATGTGCCATCGCAGGCCTTTGCGATATTTGCAAATGTAAGATTCTTCATGTACTTATCCGACATGCTACACCTCATATTTTTTCAAAGATATGTCAATCAGATGCTCACAGAGCTGATTAAAGCTCATACCGATAACCGCTGCCTCCTGTGGCAGAAGACTGGTCGGAGTCATACCCGGCAGTGTGTTTGCCTCGAGGCAGAACATCTCATTTTTGTCATTGAGCAAAAAGTCTGAGCGTGAATATGTGTCAAGCCCGATAACACGCGCAACCTCCTCTGCATAGTGCTGCATATCCTTTGTCACCTGCTCAGGAAGCTCGGCCGGACATGTTTCTACTGTACTGCCCGCCTTGTATTTATTCTTATAATCGTAGAAGCCCTCCTTCGGTGCAATCTCTATAATAGGAAGAGCCTTGCCCTCGATAACGCCGACAGAGAACTCCCTGCCCTGTACAAATTCCTCGATAACCAGCTCATTTTCCCACTTGAAGGCATCGTCAAGTGCCGCCTTGAACTCTGCCGCATCCCTAACGATGGTGACACCGATGCTTGAACCGCCGCAGCATGGCTTTACCACGCATGGAAGTGTCAGGTCAAGCTTTGTGATATCGTCCTGTCTGGTCGCTCTTGTCATGGAAATACCCTTTGGAGTAGGGATACCGTTTGCAAGGAAGAACTGCTTTGATGTCTCCTTGTTCATGGCGATGGCTGAGCTTAAATAATCGCTGCCTGTATATTTGACACCGAAAAGATCAAATGCTGCCTGTATCTTTCCGTTCTCTCCGTTTTCTCCGTGGAGTGCCATGAAAACAATGTCCGCCATCTGACACATTTTGATGACATTTGGTCCGAAGAAGCAAGGTGACTGGTCCTTTCTGGAAGCCTTTACCTTTGCGAGGTCAGGTGCCTCTGTCGGAATATCACTGACCTGCACGCTTATCTCGTCCGCGCGGTCAAATATACCTGTCAGGTCCTCCTCCCTGTCACTATATCCCATAAATACATCCAATAATATAACTTTGTGGCCGTTCTCTTTGAGCGCCTTAGCTACCATGCTTCCTGTCTTGAAGGAAACATCTCTCTCTGTGCTGAGCCCTCCGGCAAGTACTACGATGTTCATTTTTGTCCTCTTTTCTTTGATTGAATTATCATGCTTTGGTTTAATTAAACACAATGCAATGCTTCTTTTTTAAAGCTATGAGTAATCAACATAATTTCTTCAAAATTATAACACCATTTGTGCAAAAAAGAAAGACCGGTTGCCCGGTCAAAAAAGAAATTCTCATTTTATTTTAAACTGTGTTGGCTTCCAGCAGCTGTATCATTCTCATAAATACCATCCGCCCGTGCAAATCATCCTGTGAAAGTGATTCTCCGTACTTCAATACTAATAATCGGCACTGATAAAAATTCAGCTCAGGATTGCCAAAAAGCAAAATCCGCAAGGCTGCATTTTCCAGGTAATTGTGTATATTTCCCACCTCAATAAATATATCTACAATATCATCGAGGTTAATAAGTCCTTTCTGTTCATAATAAATTCTTCCCAAATATTTCATCCCTCCATCGATTATTTTTTCGTAGAACTTCTTTTTTTGTCTTTCTTTTGAAATTTTGTCGCTTTTGCGAAATTTCACTCTTTGTTGATGGATTCATTTTTCCATATAATATATCAATATTCTAGGCGCGTTACGCGCTTGTATTTTGAAGATTTCTATTAGAATCTTCAATATTGATTGGCGATTAGCAGTTTTCGACAAAATATGACATGGTTTTAGGTTTAATTTAGTTGGTTTTTGTTTAATATTGCTCTTTTTATATCAGAATTTTTGTAATGATAAATTTGTACTATATTTTGAGGTTTTTGTTCTAATTATTTCATTTTTTAAAATTTATATAAATGGTTAATATAAAAAACCGGCAGCCAACGGCTGCCGGTTTTCGATGAAAGAAAGGTTAAATTATGATGAAAAACAAGAGTCTAACATTCCGGTTCGATAAGTCCGTATGTATGTCCTTTTCTCTTGTAGACTACATTTACTTCGTCATTCTCTGCATTTCTGAATACGAAGAAATCGTGGCCTGAGAGCTCCATCTGGATGCATGCATCCTCAGGATACATAGGCTTCATACCAAATCTCTTTGTACGGACAATCTTGATTTCCTCGTCCTCTGCATCGTCTGCCTCCACGAAATCATCCTGGAATATCGCCGGTGCATACTTCTTTGCGGAAATCTTGGTTCTGTATTTGCGAAGCTGTCTCTCGATTACTTCCTCTACGAGATCAATTGATACGTACATATCATTGCTGACCTGCTCTGAACGGATAACATGTCCCTTTGCCGGGATAGTAACCTCGATTTTCTGTCTATCCTTTTCTACGCTGAGTGTAACGTATACGTCTGTGTCCGGTTTAAAAAACTTCTCCAGCTTTGACAGCTTCTCCTCTACTGCCTGCTTAAGCCCCTCTGTTAATTCGATGTTTTTTCCTGAAATTGTTATTCTCATGATGTCCAACCCCTTTATCGTTTATTTGATACGTTGTCTGTATCATGTAAATATTATACCATAAATTTCGTTTTCATCAATCATTTTTATGCAATTTATATAAATAATCAAGGGTTTATTTACGGTTTTTCGCGAAATCGCTTGATTTCGCTATGATTAGGGATTTCATCAGAATAAAAAACATCAAGTCGAGTGATTTTTTATACACTATCGCAACATTTCTCAACTACAACAGCACATCTAAGCTATCACAACGTTTCTAAGCTACCACAGCGCATCTAACCTATCCCAGTGCCTCAAGCTGAGAGGAAAGCTCCTCCCACGCCTCCATATCAATAAGGATTTCTTCCTCGAGAGCGTCTATCTCGTTTTGGATTTCCGTGAGCTTTGAGTAGCTTGACTGATACTCCGGCTTCATGAGCTCAGCCTTGAGCTCATCGAGCTTTGCTTCCTTGACCGCCAGGTCCTCCTCGGCCTTTTTGACCTTTTTTTGTATCTTTGAGCGCTCCTTGCCCGGGTTGTAGTATGCCTTGCCGGTTGATGAGACAGCCATGCCGCCAGCCTGGGCTGCGCTATTTGCATTGGTGCTTTCGCCCACATTACCTGCTGCAGCGTTTTGTGACGTGCTCCGGTTTGCATCACTGCCTGTCTGACTGCTGCCGTTCTGGCTTATCGCGCCGCCAAATATCGCATTGCCTCTGTATACATTTTTGCTCTCCTCAGCCTCACGATCGAGCTTTTCCTGATACTGCTCATAGCCAAACTGATAGAGATTGGTCGTGCCATCCTCGAACACAAGCAGCTGTGTGGCTACCTTTTTCACAAAATATCTGTCGTGTGATACAAAAATCAGTGTGCCCTTGTAGTCCTTAAGCATGCTCTCTAGCGTTTCCTTGCCTACGATATCCATATGGTTAGTTGGCTCATCGAGCACGAGCACGTTCGGTCTGGTCTTTAAAATCTTGCAAAGCGCCAGTCTGACCTTTTCTCCTCCGGATAGCATATTTACGTTCTTGAACACGTCCTCCCCTGAAAAAAGGAAGGCTCCGAGTGCATTTCTGGCCTCGGTTTCCGTGAGATTCGGATACTCATCCCAAAAATCATCGAGCACAGTCTTGTTGCTTGTATACATGGCCATCTGCTGGTCGAAATATCCTATCTGCACGTTGGTTCCAAAGCGGTACTCGCCTGAAAGTGCAGGGATCTTACCCACGATGGTCTTTAAAAATGTCGATTTTCCAAGTCCGTTTCCACCGAGTATGCCAAGCTTTTCGCCTCTTTTCAAATCAAGCGACACTACGGAGAGCGGATGGTCATAGCCGATTGCAAGCTCTGATGTATAAAGCACATCGTTTCCGGTCTCCTTTTCGGGCTGGAAATTGGCATGGAAGGTCTTGTTGTCGTACTTGTCCGGCGCCTCGATAATCACCATGCGGTCGATAGCCTTCTGCTTTGACTGCGCCATGGATGTCTTGGTCGGCTTGCCCTTGAAGCGCGTAACCATACGCTGCAAACGCTCTATCTCCTTCTGCTGGGCGATGTGATCCTTCATCTGCTTGTCGTAGTTTTCCTTTTTGCGGGCGATAAAATTGGTATAATTGCCCGGATAGCGCCTTGCTGTGCCGTACTCTATCTCGTATACCACATCTACCACATTGTCGAGAAACATACGGTCATGGGATACGACAACCACTGCCTTCGGGTACGACTTCAGATAGCCCTCAAGCCACTCAATCGTCGTGACATCGAGGTGGTTGGTCGGCTCGTCCAAAAGCAGTATGTCAGGCTTTGACAAAAGCAGCTTTATGAATGCTATCTTGGTCTTCTGCCCTCCGGAAAAGTCACGGATTGGCTTTTTACGCTCATCATCTGAGAAGCCGAACTTGCGGATCATGACCTCATATTCCTTCTCATAATAGTAGCCGCCATCATCCTTGAAGGCCTCCTCCATCGCGGTATATCTGGATACCTTTTCATCGGAATAATCATGCTCGAGCTCTGCCGCCGCGCGCGCAAGCTCTGCCTTTCGCTCGTCCATTTTCACGAAGCATTTACGCACCTCCTGCTCGAGTGTCACATCAGGATCATCAAACGCAATCTGCTTCAGATACCCTATCTCCGGATTTCCTGCCTTTGCAATAAAGGCGCTCTCATCGCTGTCGAGCTTTTCCATCTCAACCTCGCCTGAAATGAGCTTTAAAAGTGTTGTCTTGCCACAGCCGTTTCTGCCGACTATCGCTATCTTTTCTGTGTTTCTGATTTCAAAATCTATACTATGCAAAATGACGTCGTCGCCAAATGCGACAGCGCCATTACTTATCTGGTAGAGCATATACTATCCTTTCATGCTTATGCCTGCTGCTTAATTGTTAGCCATAATGTAGTTGACAAACTGTGTTGCAGTACGTCCCGAAATGCCACCATGGCTGAGCTCCCACTTGTTTGCCTCCCTGCACAGCTCCTCGTCTGAAAGCGTGCAGCCGCTCTTTCTCGCAAGCTCTGTTACGATGTTGAAGAACTCCTTCTGTGATGGCTTTGAGTAGCTGATTGTCACACCAAAACGGTTTACAAGTGACAGCTTCTCCTCAACCGTATCTGAGTGATGCTTGTCATTGCTGTTGTCCTGGTCATTGCGGTCATTCCATGTCTCCTTTATCAGGTGACGGCGGTTAGAGGTTGCATAAATCAGTATGTTGTCAGGCTTTGTCTCCACACCGCCCTCGATAACTGCCTTTAGGAACTTGTACTCAATCTCATGCTCCTCGAATGAGAGGTCATCCATATATATGATAAATCTGTAGTTTCTGTTTTTGATTGCTGCGATAATCTTTGACAGATATTTAAACTGATGCTTGTATATCTCAATCATGCGCAGTCCGTCATCATAATACTGATTGACAATGGCCTTGATGCTTGTTGATTTTCCGGTTCCGCTGTCTCCGAAAAGCAGCACATTGTTGGCCTTTTTGCCCTGTACAAACGCTTCTGTATTGTCTGTGAGCTTTTTCTTCTGGATTTCATAACCGATCAGGTCATCGAGCATGACCGCATCCATATTGTTGATTGGCATGAAGGAGAAGCCACCGTCCAGATGCTCCTCAATCCTGAATGCCTTGTTGAGACCAAACATGCCGACTCCGTATGCCTTGTAAAAGCCTGTTACCACATCAAAGAACTCCTGCTCATCCTTAGCTGCCTCAAGCTTCTTGCTCAGCGCCCTTACTTTCTCGCTGACATTGTGATTATACATAAGGTCCTTTTTCACAATGGCCTTATAATTGCTGATCTGTGTGAAGCAGTCGATTCCGAGTGCTGACTCGATTGGCTTGAAATCATAATCGAAAAGCTTCTTAAAAATCCTGAAATCGTTTGCCACAAGCCCGTTTACGCTGCCATCGCTAGCTCCGACCTTCTCACAGGTGATGGAAAACGGATTCTCGCTCATCATAAGGAAGAAAGTGAGATAGTTGTGCCACAGATTGTCATCAAAACCATAGTCTGTCGCTACCTTTAGGATTCTCTTGACCTGTGTATTGATGTCGCGCACAAGCTCTGTCTTGTTGTACTCGCCCACCTCAAACTGCTCAAAGAGCTGGCCCAATTTATAAAGTATCTCATCCTGAGATAAATCTCCGTACATAAGTAATTTTGATATTTCCTGATACATGGCTGTTCCTCCTGGTTTTGCCTTGTTTTCGCTGCTAACATATGATTATAAACACTGCGCCACGATTTTGCAAGAGCTTGTGTGCCCGGTATGGCGCAGGAGACGTAAAAAGGCGGAGCTAAAACTCCACCTTTATTGTTGTGCCACGCCCCACCTCGCTGTCGAGCGTCAGCCCTGCATCATGCAACTCCACTATATGCTTTACTATCGCAAGCCCAAGGCCTGTGCCGCCGGTCTCCTTCGAGCGGCTCTTGTCCACTCTGTAGAAGCGCTCAAAGACGCGCTCCTGCTGGTCCTTTGGGATGCCTATGCCGTTGTCCTCGACCGTGAGAACTGTCTTGCCACCGAGCTTATGTACCGTCACATTTACGGTGCCACCCTCATTGTTGTAGCGGATAGCATTCTGGCAGAGATTCTCAACGAGCTCCGTGAGAAGCTGCCTGTTGCCTCGTACCATACAGTCAGTGCCATCAAAATTGAGTGCTACTTTTCTCTGCTCGGCATTCACCTGTAGATTTTCCATGCAGTCCTTGACCAGACCGTACAGATCAAGCTGCTCAAAGCCCTGCTGCGCCTCGCTGGAATCAAGCTCCGAGAGCTTTATGATATCATTGATCAAGGAAAGCAGGCGCTGTGCATTTCTTCTGATTTCAGTGGCAAAATGAATCTGCTGCTCCTTTTCGACCATGCCGTTTTCTATGAGCTCTGCGTAGCCGGAGATGGCTGTGAGCGGAGTCTTTAGCTCGTGTGACACATTGGCTGTGAAGTCCTGTCTGCTCTTTGCCGCGGCAAGCACGCCCTCATGCTGTATCCTTATCGCATTCATGAACGGCACGAGTTCCTTGTACTCTGTCTTTTTCTGGATGACAGAGGCCTGCTCCAGGTTGCCTGCGAGTGTCTCGATTGGCTTCATGAGCTTTCTGGTCAGGCTCTTTGCGAGAACCACACATATTCCTACTATTATAACCGTCACTATAAGCATGGCAGGTATACTGCTTGCAAACATGTTCCAGATACTTCTTGCTGCAATAGAGACACGCAGTACCGTTCCATCATTGAGCTTTATGGCATGATAGAAGGTATTGCTGTTCATGGTGGCTGATGTTCTCACGCTGTCTCCCGTACCTTTATCAAATGCTGATTCAACTTCCGGTCTATTGCCATGATTTTCAAGTTTTTTCACATTATTTTGATTGTCATACAGCACTGTGCCGTCCTTGTCAATCCAGGTGACACGAATACCCTCCACGTCAATCTGCGGGATTTCATTTATATTCTGTTTTAGTATTCCGGTGCTTTCTATTGTCTCTGCCATGACCTGCAGGTCTTCCTTTACCTGCTTCTGAAAGAGGTAATAGTTGATTACTGTCATGGAAACCATAGTGGCAATTGCTACAAAAAGTGCTGTTGCTACCAGATAGTAATTAATCTTCTTTTTCATGCTGTACGCTCCGCTTATGTATATTAGAAATCATTATAACAGCTATTATTCTATAACATAGCCCACATTTCTGACTGTCTTTATCCTGCTGCCATAGTCACCCAGCTTATGGCGGAGTGTCTTTATGTGCATGTCCACTGTACGTGTCTCGCCCTCAAAGTCAGTATCCCAGACGCTTCTCATGATGACCTCCCTGGTCATGACTATTCCCTGACTGCCCATCAGAAGCCTTAAAAGCTCGTACTCCTTGTATGTAAGGTCAACCGGCTCATTGTTCACTGTAACCACATGGCGCTCATGGTCAATCACCAGATCATCCAGCTTTAAAAGCTTCGGCTCCTCCTTCGCTGTTCTCCTAAGCAGTGCCTTTACTCTTGTGATAAGCTCCATGATTGAGAAAGGCTTTTTGATGTAATCATCTGCGCCTCCGTCAAGACCTTTTATCATATCCATCTCTGTGGTCTTGGCTGTGACCATTATAATAGGAATATCCTGTGTGGCCGGACGTTTTCTGAGCTTTCTCACGATATCGTAGCCGCTCTCATCCGGAAGCATCACATCAAGCAGTATAAGGTCCGGTACTAGCTCATCCAGCTTCTTGTAAAATTCCTTTGCGTTTTCAAATGCACTGACGATGTAATTACTGTTTTTTAAAGCAATAGTCTCTATCTCACGTATGCTCTCATCGTCCTCTACAATATAAATAAGTGCCATAGCTTTCTCCATTTCAAAAAATCTTATGTAAAATTTTTACCTGCTTTTTACTTTCGATTATACATTACTAATGTAAAACAGACGATGGTTTTATGTAAAATTTATGTAAAATCCATCGTCTGTATCAATTTTGTCTGTATATAACTATGATTTAATTTTTCAGCATAAAGATTAAATCATGATTTGCGAACCTTGTCATCAAGCGCAAACTCAACCCACTCAGCAATATTTGTCGCATGGTCTCCGATACGCTCGAAGTATTTTGCAACCATGAGAAGATCCTCTGCCTGCTCACCATCCTCCGGATGCTCCCTGATGAAATCAATAAGCTCAGTCTTTACCTTATCAAAAAGATCATCAACCACATCATCCTGCTTCATCACTATGTGAGCCTTGTCATTGTTCTTCTCAACATATGCCTCGATTGCCCTGATAAGCATAAGCATTGTCTCTGAAGCCATGCTCTTGACATGCTCTATATTGACCCTGTATGGCTTGTCACTGCTCATCAAAATGGTCATCTCGCTGATATCGGCCGCGTGGTCTCCTATACGCTCCATATCAGTAACCATCTTCATCGCTGCAGAAATTGTTCTAAGGTCTCTTGCTACAGGCTGCTGCTGCATGAGCAGATTAAAGCACAGGCTCTCTATCTTTTTCTGCTCTCTGTCTATCTCCGAATCGCCCTCCATGATAGCTTTGGCGCTATCGGCATCCTGATGTATAAATGCCTCGATTGCTTTCTGGATTGACTCCTCAATCATGCTTCCCATGTGCATCATTTCTTCATTCAGCTTCTTAAGCTGCTCGTCGAATTTCGATCTCATTAACCAAACCTCCCTGTGATGTAATCCTCTGTTCTCTTGTCCTGTGGATATGAGAAAATTGTCTTTGTGTCACCAAACTCTACCATATCTCCCACAAGAAAGAAGGCTGTATCGTCTGACACACGCACTGCCTGCTGCATGTTATGTGTCACTACTACAACTGTGTACTTTTTCTTTAAATCCTCCATGAGCTCCTCTATCTTTGAAGTAGAGATAGGGTCGAGCGCTGATGTTGGCTCATCCATCAAAAGCACCTCCGGCTGTACGGCAAGCGCTCTCGCAATACACAGTCTCTGCTGCTGTCCACCCGAAAGCCCCATAGCAGATTTCTTTAATCTATCTTTAACTTCATTGAATATCGCAGCACCCTGAAGGCTTTCCTCAACTATCTGGTCGAGTATCTTTTTATCCTTGATGCCATGCACTCTCGGGCCATATGCGATATTGTCATATATGCTCATAGGGAACGGATTTGGCTGCTGGAAAACCATACCGACCTTTTTGCGAAGTACGGTTGTATCGACTGATGGTGCATATATATTCTCACCATCTATCTCTATGCTTCCCTCGATTCTGACGTTGTCAACCAGATCATTCATTCTGTTGATACACTTTAAAAATGTAGACTTACCACATCCTGACGGTCCGATCAGCGCTGTCACGCTGTTTTCTTTTATGTCCATATTGACACCATGCAGTGCATGATTCTGGCCATAATACAGATTCAGGTCGCGAACCTGAATTTTGATTTTTTTCTCCATTTGTATCTCCTGCAACATGTAATAAATTTCTTGTCTTCGAGAATACATTATATGGATGCTTTGTAAAATGCTCTATCAGATGTATGTAAAATCTATGTCAAATTTTTACATGAATAAATTATTCGCACTGTTTGTATTTATTATTTGTATACACTATTTATACACTACCATCGGCTTTATTAAAGTACTGTCTGGTTAAAGTATTGTATCTTTAATAATTAAAAGCTCATCCATTATCCTGTCTGCATCAATATTTGAGTAATTGATAATGAACTGATGCCTGTCCTCCTTTGGCTTCCTCAGGTTGAAATGGGTAATCGCCTGAAGCTTTATGCCTTTTTTCAATAGTAGCTCTTCAACTGTTTTGTCCGGAAGGTTCGTGTCAAACTGTATGATAAAATGCAGTCCGGAATCATTTTCTATCACCCTGCATTCCTTTTCAGTGAAGCAGCCTTTTATGGACGAAAGCACGCTCTGGCGCTTTCTGCCGTAGTGCAGTCTCATCCTGTTTATGTGCTTTTCAAAATAGCCCTCGCTGATAAATCGTGCCAGCGTATACTGCTCGAAGGTCGATACCGTACATGAGTAAAATGAAAGCCTCCTGTAAAACTCATTTGCCAGATGCTCCGGCAGCACCATGTAGCTGATTCGGATGGTGGATGTGAGAGATTTTGAAAATGTATTTATATAGATGACCTTTTCACACGCATCAATCGAGAGGATGGGCGGTATCGGGTGTCCGTTCATGCGAAACTCACTGTCGTAATCATCCTCTATGATGTATCTGTCACTGCTCTCGTTGGCCCATGCCAAAAGCTCATAGCGGCGGTTCACAGGCATGGTGATTCCTGTCGGGAAATGATGTGTCGGGCTGATATGTGCTATCTGCGCGTTCGCTTTCTTTATAAGCTCCACGCTGATGCCCTGCTCATCCATCTGCACCGGCAGGCATTTTGCATTGTTGCACTCGTATATCTGGCTGATTTTCTTATAGCCCGGATCCTCCACGCAGTATACCTTGTCCGTACCCAAAAGCTTCACAAGCAGTCCGTACAGATACTCTGTTCCCGCTCCAACTATTATCTGGTCCGGGTCCACATTCATACCGCGAAACGACGACAGATGGCTTGCTATCGCTTCACGAAGCTCCCTCACTCCGCCACACGGCGACACCGACAAAAGCTCCTGCTCCCTAAGAGAAATCGTCTCTCGCATGAGCTTTGCCCATATGGAAAATGGAAAGTTACCCGAGTCTGTCCTGTTTGATGAGAAGTCAAATATACTTTCATCCTGCTCAGGCGGCAGCTTTATGCTAAGCTCCTTGTGCACCGGTGCCTTGATTACCCTGATATCTGACACATCGGCTATGAAATAGCCCCTCTTGGGTCTTGCAAACATATAGCCCTCGCCTATCAACTGGTCATATGCATTTTCAACCGTAATGGTACTAACTCCCAGATTCTTGGCGAGGGTACGTTTTGATGGCATTTTCTCTCCGGAGCTTAATTTTCCCTGTGATATATCGTTTTTGATACACTCATACAGGCATTTGTAGAGTGGTCCGTCTGTTTTTGTAAGGTCGTAGGTCAGCATTTGATTCACCACTTTCTGGCATTTTTATTTTCCTTATTTTGAATATTTTAATATTACCAGATGTGGCGTAATATTGCAACCATGATATATGGCTGGCATGAGCAAATGCAGCCCGGCGGCGCAGGCGACGAGTACACTCTCGTGTTCGCTACGCTTTGCTGCCAAGATATTGTAAGAATTATGCATTATAGGTTTTCTATGGCAGACGAAACCGTCGCTACTCGCCGCCTGCGTCACCTAAACATATTTGCTTACGCCTGACTACTTCCGTCATATAAATTGATGCAAAAATACAAATGCAAAAACCAAAAGGAGATTTAACAAATGGAAAACAATAAGAATACTCAATACGAACTCAACAAAGGGCTTGCGCAGATGCTCAAGGGCGGTGTCATCATGGATGTCACGACTCCGGAGCAGGCCAGGATTGCCGAGGCTGCCGGTGCATGTGCTGTCATGGCGCTTGAGAGAATCCCTGCTGATATCAGAGCCGCAGGCGGTGTTTCAAGAATGAGCGATCCTAAGATGATTAAGGGCATTCAGGAGGCTGTCAGCATCCCCGTCATGGCAAAGTGCCGTATCGGTCACTTCGTGGAGGCGCAGGTGCTCGAGGCTATCGAGATTGACTACATTGATGAATCTGAGGTGCTTTCACCTGCTGATGATGTGTACCATATCAATAAGAGAGATTTCAAGGTGCCTTTCGTATGTGGTGCAAGAGATCTCGGTGAGGCACTCCGCCGTATCAACGAGGGAGCTTCCATGATCCGTACAAAAGGTGAGCCCGGTACCGGTGATATCGTGCAGGCTGTCAGACATATGAGAAAGATGAATTCTGAGATTGCTAAGCTAACTTCCATGCGTGAGGATGAGCTTTTCGAGGCAGCTAAAAATCTTCAGGTGCCTTTCGAGCTGGTCAAATTCGTTCACGATAACGGCAAGCTTCCGGTTGTAAACTTTGCGGCAGGCGGTGTGGCTACTCCGGCTGATGCGGCTCTTATGATGCAGCTCGGTGCTGAGGGTGTGTTCGTCGGTTCAGGTATCTTCAAATCAGGCGATCCAGCCAAGAGAGCTGCCGCTATCGTAAAGGCTGTGACAAACTTTACAGATGCGAAGCTTATCGCAGAGCTTTCTGAGGATCTCGGAGAGGCTATGGTCGGAATCAACGAGAGCGAGATTAAAATCATCATGGAGGAAAGAGGCAAATAAAATGAAATCAGGACTTAAGATTGGTGTTTTAGCTGTTCAGGGAGCGTTTATTGAGCACAAGCGCATGCTTGAATCTTTAGGCTGTGAGTGTGTTGAGCTGCGCAAAAAATCAGATATCTGTGATATAGACGGACTCGTGCTGCCGGGCGGTGAGAGCACTGTGCAGGGCAAGCTGCTACGTGAGCTTGATATGTTTGATGAGCTTAAGGGAAGAATCGCAAACGGACTTCCGGTGCTTGCAACCTGCGCCGGTCTTATCCTTTTAGCTTCACATATCAGCAACGATGACAACGTATATTTCGGCACTTTGCCTGTCACTGTTAAAAGAAATGCCTACGGCAGACAGCTTGGAAGCTTTGAGGCCACAGCAAGGTTTGACAATAGCTTTGACTTTACCATGACATTTATCAGGGCGCCTTACGTGGAAGCTATTGACGACTCCGCCAAAAATGATGTACATGTGCTCGCCGAGTATGACGGCAAAATTGTCGGTGTGCAGTATAAGAACCAGATTGGGCTGGCTTTTCATCCGGAGCTTGATGATGATACACGGATTCATGAGAGGTTTTTGGAGATGATATGATTATTCAGGAATGTTATTATAATTTGTAATAGCATTCCTTCTTGTTTTCTATTTATATTTTTATTGCCATATCATTTTTCATCATTTATAATTATATATCATGTGTTTCAACACTATTATCCGGAGGGGTTATGAAAATTTTAATTAGTAGGGAACAATTGGAGCTTTTACTTGAAAAAAAGCGCGATTTTATAGGCAAAAAGATAACAATAGATACAATTATAGCAGGTATATCTTTCCTAATATCAGTATGGACAGCAAACTATGAAACCATATGGATCATCCCGGGAATTGTATTTAAAACTATATTTTGTGTTATCGGAATTGTTTACATGATAAAAATAATATATGATATTATTGATTTCAAAAACAATAATTACACTCATACAGACTTATTGAGAGATATAGAAGGATTGGACATGATACAGCATAATCATTCATTAATTATAATCAAAAACAGTGCCCCCGGCATAAAAACAAAATATCTTACATATTATGATGAAAGATGGGACTGTAAGCTGTTTCCCAATTTAAAAACCGCAGATAAAGACAATGAAGCCTTTATCATCAGTAATTTATCAAATGACTTAGGTATACCCAAAAAAGAAATCAAATGCAAATATATATCATCCAGAGTACAGGAAAAATATTCCGTAAGCCATAACGAAAACAGAGTGTATAACCATAGGCTGTACGAAGTAGAATTTAAAAATATTCCAAAAATAATGAATAAAAACGACTTTTCTATTAACTCCCGACACTATTATTGGATGACAATTAGTGAAATGGAAAAAGACGATAATATAATGAAAAAGAATATGGAAGTAGTTGATTTTGTAAAAGAATGCGAAAAATAATTTTTTAAGCCGGGGCATCTGCCCCGGCTTATATTGTTTCTTATGTCTTATAAGTTCAATATATAATATGATTAGACGTTCAATAGGTATCATAATATTGTTTTAATAAGCCTAAAACTCCAGAGTCACCTTAAACAGATCACCGTCCACAGTCAGCTCCAAAGTACCATTCATAAGCTTCATAAGGCTTTCTGCAATAGACAGTCCAAGTCCGCTGCCCTCGGTATTTCGCGAGCTGTCTCCTCTGACAAAACGCTCCTTGAGCTCATCGCTTGAGATATTAAGCGGTGTAGCTGATACATTCTTGAAGGTTATGATGGCTCCGCTGTCCTTTGGAATGATGTCAATATACACTCTCGTACCCGTCTGGGCGTATTTGTTGATGTTGTTCATCAGATTATCAAACACTCTCCACAGATGTCGTCCGTCTGCATGAATCATGACAGGCGTAACGTCATTTTTGATAATTAAATCAAGATTATTTTTCTCGAATTTTTCTTTGTATTCTCCAGCCACCTGTGACAGCATAACAGCCGCATCCAGTTCCTCCAGTTCTACATTTATGCTGCCCGTAGATGCCTTTGACGCTTCGAGTAAATCCTGAATTAATTTTTTCAAACGTGATGACTGTCTGTCGAGAACGTCAAGATATTCGCGTACCTTCTCGTTATCTATATCCTCCTTCTGCAACAGGTCCACATAATTGATAATGGAGGTGAGCGGTGTCTTGATATCATGCGATACATTTGTGATGAGCTCCGTCCTGAAGCGCTCGCTCTTCATTTTTTCAGAGACCGCGGCCTCTATTCCATTGCTCACATTGTTCAAATCCTCACCATGCTTTCTGAAAAACAGCATAAGCCTTGATGTATCAACGGGCTGTGAAAAATCTCCGTTTGCTATAGCTTTTGCGGCGCATCTTATCCTGTCATACTGCATGATAAATGCGATAAGAAACGCAAGCTCTATAAGCTTTATAATGAATATAAATCCAATACTCCCTATTCCAAAGCCTATAAGCTCGAGCAGGCATATGAAACCGAATGCAAGCATACTGATCAAAAACAGCGGTACATTTCTTTCTATCCAGGCAAAGCCATATCTGATTGGGGCAAATACCATCCTGCATAGCTTTTTGACAGGCTTTAAGAAAAATCTAACAACATAGTAGCACAGTGTATGCTTCCAGAACTCATGTGCCCTGATTCTTACGTATGTTGTCAGGATTGCTTCAAGTGAAACCATTGTTGCCGCCAGACAAATGAGTGCCACCACCGGAAGCTGCTTTATAAGCAAAAAGCCTGCCGGAAATACCATAAAGTCTGCGAGCATTGTCACTCCCAGCATCACCCCATATGGCAGCCTATCATATAATCGTAATTTAATTTCTTCTGAATCCTCACGTTTTCCGGCAACCGTCAGCAGATACCCCGCCGTAATCACAAAACCAAGTATAAATACGACAAACAATACACTCAAATGAGCCTCTGTAAATTCCATGACGTCAAGTAAGCTGTCTGCCTGATTGAAGTAATCGCCCTTTTCCTGAAGCTGCTCAGGCAGCTTTGCATACACATAATAGTACTCAGGCTTATCTTCTGTTGAGGTATATGGATAATACACAAATCCTGTATCTGATATATTAAATGTATCCGGTAAAAGCTCATAGCTCTCATTCACCTGCTCCACCACTTTTATGATTTCATAACGGTCATAATAAATATCCTCATCATAATCGTAGTAAGAGCCGTCACTATCAAAGTACGAATCGCTGTCTTCACTCAGATTCATGCCACACTTTATATGATTTCCTTTTTCATCATAGCACTTTACATTTTTCCACTCGGCAAAGCCTGTAATATCGAGTGACTGGCCTGTAAACATCTCCTCGTAGGCAAAGTAATTATTTCCATTCTCATCGGTTTTCTCAACTGCCTTATATAAGCCAAGCGAGCTGTTATCGTTAGAGCCTGTCATCACCCTCACCTTTGGAATGACATAAGCGGTACCATCATTCAGGCACAGATAAAAGAGCCCATTTGTCTTGGAATACATGATTGAGCTGATTCTCTCACTGTTCATATTGTTTGATGCATCGTCTGACTCTTCATAGCTGCCGCTCATTGCATCCCACAGATATGATAGCCTGTGCCACTTTAAGTTCTTTGCCTTGTAGCTAAAAATATAATCCGGATTTGATATTTCATCCACACTTGAATACACCTTTGCTGCATCAGATTTTACATCTACCTTGTCCTCTGATGTTTCATTACTCTTTACCACTGCGGCCTGCAGATTTGTATCGTCCATCATCTGCGAAAATGCATTGTCATCACCGGATTCATAATTGTACACCATCTGTCTGCTATAGGCTCCTGCAATATTCGCATGAATTTTATCCCTTAGCTGTGCTGTGCTTTCATAATTGTTTGTATACACTGCAACTATCGTTGTCACAACAAGCCCTGCCGCCATGACCGAGCAAACTATAAATGCCGTAAGCTTAAGCCACGGATTCCTTGATATTTTTTTCATATCATTCACCTTCCATTTTATAGTGCTTCACTTGACAAAGCTGTATCAAGCATGCACCTATTCAGCGTCAATTTTGTATCCGCGCCCCCAGATAACCTTTAAGTATCTTGGCTCAGCCGGATTTATCTCAACCTTTTCTCTGAGATGACGGATATGTACCGCCACCGTGTTTTCTGTCCCATACGGCTCATCCTTCCAGACCTTTGCATATATCTGATTCGGCGAATACACCTCGCCCGGATGCTCCATGAGAAGCTTCAAAATATCGTACTCTGTACGTGTGAGATTTGCTGCCTCGCCATCAACTGTCACCGTCTTTGATTTGTCATCGAGCTCAATGCCGCCTATTACCAGCTTTCCTGCGCTTGTATTGCCTGCGCCAAGAAGCATGTATCTCCTGATCTGTGACTTCACCCTTGCCTGCAACTCTACCGGGTTAAACGGTTTCGTCACATAGTCGTCTGCTCCGACCGTGAGCCCGAGTACCTTGTCAGTGTCCTCACTTTTGGCAGTGAGCAGTATGACCGGCACATTAGAGATTTTTCTGATTTCCACCATTGCCTCTATGCCGTCCATGACAGGCATCATTATGTCCATCAGGACAAGATGCACATCATTGTGTTTTACTATATCGAGCGCCTCCAGCCCGTTTCGCGCCGGGATTACCTCGTAGCCATCGCTGGTCAAATAAATGCTGATTGCTGATACAATGTCTTTTTCATCATCACATACTAATACTTTATACATAATTGCCTCCGGAAGTTTTATGTTGATCTTATTGTATCAATTGTAACATTAAAATCCAATTATGTAACACATTAAGATTTGTTTAAGAAATAATCTTAATGAAACTAAAAAGAAGCTCCGATTTACTGATATCAAATCGAAGCTTCTTTTCTTAGTTAGATTATTATATTTGTTATTTACTATATTCGTTAATTTATTATTATGATTAAAGGGGTAAAATACCTTTTGACCCTCATATCATTATAATAACCGGTTGATTTGCTTACTTCGCCTGGAATTTCTTTGCCAGCACCTTTGTCAGGATGTTGATTAAGAATACGATTACGAGAAGCACAACCGCAATTCCAAATGCCTGGTCGAATTTTCCTTCACTTGTCGCTGCAAGGTAGAGCTTGATGGTAAGTGTTCCACCTGACTGCATTATCTTTGAGAAATATCCGCTGGCAACCTTTGGAAGCATTCCTGCACTTCCTGCTGTAAAGAGGAGTGCTGCTGACTCACCTACTATTCGGCCGATTGCAAGGATAACACCTGTGATGATTCCCGGCATGGCTGATGGCAACAGGATGGTGCGGATGGTGTGCCATTTTCCGGCTCCAAGTCCGACTGCTCCGTGTCTGTAGCTGTCCGGTACAGTTTTAAGCGCCTCCTGTGTATTTCTTGTGATGAGAGGCAGCACCATGAGTGTCAGTGTCAGTGAGCCTGTCAGGATACTGTAGCCAAAGCCTATTGTCTGTCCAAAGAACATCATTCCGAAGAGACCGAAGATGATTGACGGTATTCCTGCAAGTGTCTCTGTGGCAAACTCTATTGTGGATACGAGCTTACCCGGCTTTGCATACTCATTCAAGTACACGGCTGCTCCCACTCCGACAGGAGTTGCTATGAGCATGGTGATAATTATGATGTAAAGTGTATTGAGCAGGTTTCCCGCTATTCCGACAGTGCCTCTTAAGACAGATGTCTCGCTGGTCAGAAACTGCCAGTTTACCTGGCCGATTCCCCTGACAAATACATATATGATGATTCCCGCAAGCAGCACTACCGATAATGCTGCACACAGATATATGAAAAAATATACTACATCATCGCCTATTCTGCGGCGTTTTCCATTTATACTAGTCATTTTCCACAGCTCCTTTCTTTTTGAGTTTCATAAGGGTGAGGTTGATTATCATGATAAACACAAAAAGCACAAGACCTACTGAGAAAAGCACCTGTCTGTGAAGTCCGCTGGCGTATCCCATCTCGCTGACGAGCTGTGTGGTAAGGAAACGCACTGAGTTGAACGGAAGTGGAAAGCTTACCGTTCCACCGGCTACCATGTTGATAGCCATCGCTTCTCCGAGCGCACGACCTATTCCGAGCACAATTCCTGTCATGATTCCTGATTTTGCTGCAGGAACCGTCACTTTAAATATTGTCTGTATCTTTGTTGCTCCAAGAGCAAGGGATGCCGCTCTCATCTGCTGCGGTACTGCCTGTATTGATGATACGCTCATATTTATTACCGTAGGAAGAATCATGATTGCAAGCACTATGATTGCTGCAAGCAGATTTGATCCGCCGGTAAACTGATGTGTTGCTGAGTTTGCAAAAATATGTTTCTCCAGCTTGTATAATACCGGATTAAGTATCATAAGTCCTAAAAGTCCATAGATTACTGATGGAATGGCTGCAAGCAGCTCTACTGCCGGCTGCACTACCGCTGAGAGCTTTTTGTTTGACACCTCAGTGAGAAATACTGCCGTAAGAAGAGCAATCGGTACTCCTATGAGTATAGATACTGCTGTTCCTATGATGGATGTGAGGATTATGTACAATATTCCGTAGCTTGGGTCTGCCGCTGTCGGCGCCCATTTTGTTCCGAATAAGAGATTTAACACTCCGACCTTGAAAAATGCCGGTGCGCCTTTAAGGAACATATAAATTGTTATTGATAATACTGCGAATATTGCCACAACCGCACATACCGTGAATATTATTTTGGCAACATTCTCTACTATGGATTTATGTTTCATTTGATACTCCTTGTTTCAAAAAGTTCCCCAGGAAACCTGCCATTTCCTGAGGAAACCCTGTATCTTATCGATATGTATTAATATTGATGTCTCGCATCGATGTCTGTATTTCGTATCATTAATATGCCCGATAATTTCTACTGAGGGAGGATAAGACCTACCTTCTTGATAACTGCCTGTCCCTCATCTGAGTTTACATAGTCAAACCAAGCTTTAACAATATCGTTCTGCTCGTCAATCTTGCCCTTTGTAGCCATTACGAATGGACGAGAAAGGAGATATTTGCCTGCTACAATGTTTTCCTCTGTTGCCTCTACTCCGTCAATTTTCATTGCTGTTACTGTATCATCAAGCACGTCAAGTGAAACATATCCGATTGCTCCCGGTGTTGAACCTACCTTTGCAAGAACTGCTCCTGTTGAGTCAAGCTCCTGTGCATATTTGCACTGATCCTTTACATCAAGAAGCTCCTCGAAGGCTCCTCTTGTACCTGAAGCTGCCTCACGGCCGATTGCTACGATTGCCTCATCTTTTCCACCAAGGTCTTTCCAGTTTGAAATCTCACCTGTGTAGATTTTCTTTAAGTCATCTGATGTAAGCTCTGTTACTGAGTTGTCCTTGTCTGTGATTACTGCGATTCCGTCGATTGCTACGATGTTTTCCTCAACGCCGTTTGCTTTCTCATCATCTGTAAGTGCTCTTGATGAATCTCCGATATCTACGCTTCCTGCTGTCACTGACTCGATTCCTGAACCAGAGCCTGTATACTCAACTGTTACTGTTACTCCAGGGTTTTTCTCCATGAATGACTCCTTGAGTGCCTCACAAAGCTTCTCCATTGAAGTACTTCCTGCAAGTGAAAGTGAACCGTTTAAGTTCTCATTTGATGTACCTTCATCTGCGCTTGTATCTGCATTGTTGTCTGCTCCGTCTGAGCCTGAACCACATCCTGTAAATGCTGCTGTCATCATTGTTGCAGCAGTTGCTAAAACTAAAAGTTTTTTCATACGATTTTTCATTTTAATTTCCTCTTTCATTACTTTCTTGAATTTATTTCTTTGTTTGTTACAACTGATATATTAATGGGGAAATGTAAAATGCAAAATCATTAGTGTGTAAAATGCATGTAAAAAAATATTTTTAATCTACAATACGACTGTAAATTCATATCCTCCGGTGGCTGTACATCTGTTCTGCCGGATGGTGGCTCTTTGAGCGTTGGAGTCTCTTTATTTGTACTTTCATCTGCTGTATTGCCGAATGTATCTGTGTTTGTGTTTTCTGTTCTAAAAGATCCGGGAATGTTCCTCCGTTTCCGGCAATCAGCTTAACACATGCATCCAACGCCTCGTTTGTACTTATATAATTTGCGATGTTTATCGTGCCTTCAATTGCAATGAGAACAATTAAAACTCATAACATTGCTATGGCTATAAATTTTCTTCGTAATTTTTTGAGCATTTTATCACCTGCACATTTTTTCTATTTCATGCTCTACGTCCATTGGGTCCAATGGACTTTCCGCTGTTTCATATGTCAATATAAGATTTTTTCCCTGATAATATCCATTTTCGTTATATTTCATTATCTTTCGATAAGCTTTATTTCGATAATCAGGATTGTCTATCAGGCCAAGATGCTCCCACAGAATTATGTCGCCATTTTTCTTCTCAACCGTAAAATCGGGATATCATTTTGGGCTGGGTTTGAGGTGCTGTTTGGGGAATTTATGCGGTTTCAGCTACTTTTTTCTGCTTTTTTCCGGATTTTTGCCCCTGCCATATGGAAACATTTCTACCCAAATATTATGATTAAAGGGTCAAAAGGTATCATCGATACACGCTTGCATGCAATTCGATGTATACCTTAGTGACACGCACCACACCGAGAAAGTAGCAATTTGCTGCGGGGACGCAGAAAATTAGCGGACTTCGAGGTGTAGTCAGATTATGGAAATGCGTAGCATGTAGCAATCTGATTAATCATAAATGAGGGGCAAAATACCTTTTGCCCCTCATATCATTATTATCTTGTATGAATAAAATAAACTATGCATTATTGCTTTCTATGAATGAAATAAACTATGCATTATTGCTTTCTATGAATGAAATAAACTATGCATTATTGCTTTCTATGAATGAAATAAACTCAGCAGCATTTCTCGGTTTTGAGAAATAGTAGCCCTGAATGTAATCTATTCCAAGCTCATCCAGTTTTGCCAACTGCTCCTTCTCCTCGATTCCCTCAGAAACAATCTCAAGCTTTAGCTTTTGAATCATGCCCATTGCGGCATCCATAACCGGCTTGCCCTTTCCGTTGTCAAAATATGCATTTGTCATGCCTCTGTCAAACTTCACAATGTCAATCGGCATATCAACAATATAGCTTAAATTTGACTGACCTGTGCCAAAATCATCCAGCGCAAACCTCACTCCCACCTTACGCAGGGCATTCATATTATCAAGCAGTATCTTTTTTTCAGTGATAGATGCAGACTCTGTAATCTCAAGTACAATATCGTTTGCATCCACATGATATTTCTCCATAATTGCAATAAAATCCTGCGCTAAATGGTCATAAGCACACTGCACCACTGACAGGTTGCATTCAATATACTCAATTCCCATCGCATGTATATCATGCTGTACAATAAATCTGCACACTATCTCAAACACGCGCTCTCCAAGCCTTAAAATGAGTCCCCGCTTCTCAGCTACAGCAATAAACCTGCCCGGAGGTATGATATTTCCCTCGCGCGACCTTATTCTGACAAGCGCCTCCGCAGAGGTGAATTTATGCGTTTTAGTGTTATAAATAGGCTGGTAAAATACCTCAACACGGTTATCGCGCAATGCCTCTATTATCTCATTCTCAACCGAATTTTCATCATATATGTGCTCAATGACTTCATTATTTATGAGCATCACGCCGCGCCCCGTAAACTCAGCTCTGTTACGCTTGGCATATTGAAAAAGCCCCAGTATATCCGATGGTCTCCGCACAAGCTCAGTAGACCTTAGATAATATATCTCCCCAAACAGCATCGTCATATTGTCACCGCCCCATGGCTTGTCGAACCTGCGTTCCAATATTCCGATTGTTTTTTCTGCACAATCAGTATTCTCAAAAACCAGCAGATACTCGTTTGCCGAGCTTCTAAAAACATAATTATCAGGCAGCTTATTTATAAAAGAAACCACCTCATAAAAAATACTTTTTTCCATCTCGCGAGTGAAAAAATCATTTCCATTGCTTCCATAGCGAATACACACTATCGATACATCATTCCCCTGTCCATATGCCTCCTTCATGTATTCAAAAAGGGCATTGAGGTTGAAAAATCCTGTATCCCTGTCAATATTTGCCATCGGATTTTCAAGCATAATAAAAAGGATAAGCACACCTATCACACTCGCAAAGCTGACAATCAATATTTTTTTATCTATAAACTGAATAACCGCCGATATAAACATAAGAGCCACCCAGACCTGCATGCTCTTTCTTCTTCTCGGATTTATAGCCTGACTGTATTTTTTTGTCAGCATTAGAATAAGCGCCAGCAGAATTACAGTTACTGCATATGTTATAATAACAGCCGGACCATATGTATAAACTATATTATCCGAATCATAAATTTTAATCGGTACGACCATTATCAGAATATCAGTTAAGATTCCAAATATCCACAGCCGCTTTCTCCACTTGCGCTCAAGCTCTTTTTTCCTGAAAATATCCACGCATATATACCAGAAGGCCACCATGGCAACCCATGTAACCGTCCAGAGATATAATTTGCAGATAATATTGGTAGCAGTATGAGGATATCCGCTTCTTTTTTCAATTGCAACAAGTGCGAAAATATCAAAGAAAAGTGACAGCAAGCCTGCAATCCATACCTCAACAAAAGCCTTCGATGTATGTAATATAATCTTTTTCTGCGAAATATAAAAATACATTATTACGAACATCACCGCAATGGCACACATTTGTGAAACAATATTCATATCCCCTATTTCCTGTACCTTTCCTAAATCAGGCCAATACACTAGTACTATTTTACCGTTATTTTACCAATAAAGCAATATATTGTTTTGATTTACAAAGAACTAAATAAAAAAGTTACTATTCACACTGAACAGTAACAAAAAAAACACGCTATGCGCGTGCTCCAAAATAATACAGTTGGTAACTATTCAGATACATACATAAATAAATCGGCGTGACAAGATTCGAACTTGCGACCTCTACGTCCCGAACGTAGCGCTCTACCAAACTGAGCCACACGCCGTCTGCAATTCGTTTTGCAACTATTAAATAATATCACAATGTATAAATTTTGTCTACCCCATAATATATATTTATGGTATGATTTATGCTGTATAAGATAAAAATTTACACTATTGTGCCCAGCCTCACAGCGAGGTATCATACCCATGGCAGAACTGTAATTTAATCACGTAATTATTTTCTTTATACTATGAAGCCGGCCCGACAGCACAGTGACCGGCTTAGCACCACGGTATATAAATTATAAGGAGAATATCATGACAAATCAGACAAATCACATAAATAAAACAGCTATAATAACCGGAGCTTCACGCGGTATCGGTGCCGCCATTGCCAAAAAGCTGGCTTCCTGTGGCTATAACCTCTCACTTTGCTGCCGCAATTCATCTGACAGGCTAAAGGCACTGGCTGATGAGCTTCACTGTGCATACGGAATTGAGGTGCTATGCTACACCGGAAATGTAGGAGACTTTTTCTTTGCCAAGGATATGGTTACGAATACCATTTCCCATTTTGACCATATAGATGTGCTCATTAACAATGCCGGTATATCGCATATCGGGCTGCTGAGCGACATGACACCGGAGGAATGGAACAATATCGTGGCGATAAATCTGACCGGTGTTTTCAACTTTGCAAAGCTCGTCACCCCTTATATGGTTGCCGATAAATGTGGCCGCATACTACAGATTTCCTCTGTCTGGGGCAATGTCGGAGCATCCTGCGAGGTGGCATACTCAGCCTGCAAGGGCGGTATAAATGCATTTACCAAGGCACTCGGCAAGGAGCTTGCGCCATCGCATATTCCGGTAAATGCCATAGCCTGCGGTGTCATAGATACCGATATGAACCGCTGCTTTGATGAGACAGAACGCGCTGAGCTGGCCGATGAAATTCCTGCCGGACGCTTTGCCACAGCCTGTGAAGTCGCAGATATGGCTTACTCCGTCATCACTGCACCTGATTACCTCACAGGACAGATAATCACTTTTGATGGTGGCTGGATTTAAAATTATAATTTTAATTTTCGTATTTTTTAGATATTTGTTGATTTTTGTAATTATTGTGTTACAATTCATTTATGAATAGTATAAATAACTTTCTATTAGAAAAGCAACTATCAACCATTAGTACAACTGTGCCTGACAGGCTTGATTATCTGATGAGGCTCCACAACTTGACCAACATTGCTCTTTCTGAAATCATGTGCTGTGCAGAATCAACTATTTCAGGCTACAGGACAGGCCGTAGAGTGCCTGACATTTTTGTCATTTGCCATTTAAGTACAATTTTTGGTGTCACACCCAATTATTTTCTTGGATTCACAGACGAAATTTGTCCAACTCACAACTGATTATGTGATATATACAAGGCCTTCCGGTATCACTTCACAACCATCACCGGCTGCTGATGCAAATGTCACATAAAATATATTGAAAACTGAAAGGGGGAAATGTTACAGTCTAAGCCAAAACCGTAACGAAAAACAGCCCGGTGCACATATCACAATGTGTGCCGGGCTGCAGATTTTATTGTTATTCTGCCACAAGTATTATCGTGGTTCTCGCAGGAACTCTTATGGTGTTGACACCCAAAAGCTCTGTCTTTGCCGTGAAGTCCTCTCCGTCAAAATACTCTGCATTGGTGTTGGTGTCCACATGCCAGTGTTTTCCGTTCGGAAGCACCGGAAGCTGCATCACAAGCGGCTCCCAATATGCATTCATGCAATAGAATACAATATCATCCTCCGTATCCTCCTCATTTCTTCCGGCATACATGATGCCGATAAGCTTTGTCTTGTAATCCGTTGAGGCATTGAACGGTGTACCGTTGTGCACACTGATTTCCGGGAACTGGCAGGATGAAGGCTTTGTCATCTTTCTGAGTATAGGATGCTCTTTCCTGAACTGAATCATATGACGCACGAAATCATGGATTTCCTTGAATTCCTCAAGCCTGCTCCAGTCGAGCCATGAAATGATATTGTCCTGACAATACGCATTGTTGTTTCCAAACTGGGTGTTACAGAACTCATCGCCCGCAAAAAACATCGCCGGGCCACGGCTGCACAAAAGCGCTGCAAATGCATTCTTTATAAGGCGCCTTCTAAGTCCGTTTACATTTGGATCATCTGTCTCGCCCTCTGCTCCACAGTTCCAGCTATGTCCGTTGTTGTCTCCGTCTGTGTTATTCCAGCCGTTTTTCTCATTGTGCTTTTCATTGTATGAGTAAAGGTCATACAGTGTAAAGCCATCATGACATGTCATGAAATTGACTGATGCCTTGTGTCCTCTGCTCTCCGGGCTGTAAAGGTCGCGTGAGCCGGTGATACGTGTGATGGCATTTCCCGCCATACCGTCGTCGCCCTTTAAAAAGCTTCTCATGTCATCCCTGTATCTGCCGTTCCACTCAGCCCATCTGTTCCATGACGGGAAGCTTCCCACCTGATACAGTCCGCCTGCATCCCAGGCCTCTGCGATGAGCTTCATCTTGCCAAGTACCGGGTCGAATGCCAGCGACTCAAGAATCGGCGGATTGGCCATAGGTGCACCGTTTTGGTCTCTTCCGAGAATGGAAGCCAGGTCAAATCTGAAGCCATCCACTCTGTACTCAATGGCCCAGTGTCTCAGACAGTCTATGATAAAGCTGCGCACAACAGGATGATTACAGTTCATAACGTTTCCACAGCCACTGAAATTGTAGTAGTGTGCATCCGGTGTAAGCATATAGTACACGTTATTGTCTATTCCCTTGAAGGAGAAGCACGGTCCCATCTCATTTCCCTCAGCGGTATGGTTGAACACCACATCAAGAATGACCTCTATGCCATTTTCCTTTAAAGCCTTTATCAGCGATTTCAGCTCGTCTCCCTCGTGGTTGTGCTCCTCGTTGAAGGCATAGCTGGTATTCGGTGCAAAAAATGATACTGTATTGTAGCCCCAGTAATTGTAAAGCTGCACACCATCGACCACTCTCGCGCTCTCCATCTCATCAAACTCAAAAATCGGCATGAGCTCCACTGCATTTATTCCAAGGTCCTTAAGATACGGAATCTTATCCTTCAATCCGGCAAATGTGCCCGGTGCGCTGACACCTGAGGACTTATCCTTTGTATAGCCCCTCACATGTGTCTCATAAATCACAAGGTCCTCAAAGGGCTGCTCAAGCTGCTTTATGTTGCCCCAGTCAAAGTTGCTTTTTACAACTCTGGCTCTGTACTCAAAATCCTTGCCACCCTCCGGCTTTTCTCCCCATTTTCGCTGTCCAGTGACCGCTCTGGAATATGGGTCTAAAAGGACATTTTCCTCGTTAAACAAAAGTCCCTTTGCCGGCTCATATGGTCCGTCAAACGAAAATGCATACTCAAATTCATCCGGCTTTATATCAAAAACAAGCATGGAGTAGGTATCTCCTATCCTATATGAATCAGGAAACGGAATCCTCGCATACGGCTTTGGTGCCTGTGGCTTGAACAATAAAAGAGTACACCTCGTTGCCCCATGGGAATTGATAGTAAAGCTCACTCCGTTCGATGCCACGCACGCTCCGTACATTCTGAAAAAGCCCGGACGTATCTTAAATCCCTCTACCACATCAAGCGGCAGCAGGCCTGTATTTACTACATCCTCATGCTTTTCTTCTTTACTGCGCTCTCTCCACATATACATATTGCTCTTTGCTCCCTTACTATATTTGTATGATGGTACATGCCTTTTGTTGCATGACTGCTTTTTATCTTAATTCGTAAAAAAATGATATTGTAACTATTCAGCCCTTCTTTTTCTCAGTGGTTCTGAATAGTTACCTACTGTTAATTTACATGCAGCTTTCCAAGCCCATCAATTTCTATTTTACTATAATTTTGTGAATATGTGTTCATTAAATTGCATATCTCCTGAGCTTTTTCGCCCGAAGCCACTGTCGGCCTGAAATCATTGTATGAGCTTACGCTGCTTAAGGTGCATGGAATAATCTGAGCATCTATGCCCGGCTGCAATTCACCATTTATCAAAGTAAATGCCTGCTGATAAATCGCCGTGTTCTTGTCTGCCGGATTTTTATTGCCTCCGAAGCAGAAATTTCCAAGACTGTAGCATATCATTTTGCCGTTATAGACCTCCATCCCCTGCAGCACATGAGGGTGGTTTCCGACTACCAGGTCTGCTCCCCAGTCGATGATACGATGTGCTGCCGCCTGCTGATAATCATTAGGGTAATGGTCACCCTCTATGCCCCAGTGGCAGCATGCGATAACTATCGCCGCCCCCTGATTGCGAAGCTGCGCTATACCGTTTTGGATATATGCCTCTCGGTCACCGTTTTGTGACAAAAGGCTGACCGACACTATTCCAATCCTTGTCCCATCAGCCGTCTCGTAAATACCGGTATGATCATTGAAGCCATACACTATCCCGGCATTGTCGAGCACATTTCTCGTATCGTCCAGTCCCTGCTGTCCATAGTCGTATGTGTGATTATTTCCAAGACTGCAGGCCTCGATGGAGCTGCCCGTCATAATTCCGATGTAGCCAGGCTTTCCTTTAAGGTTCCAGCGCTTTTCTACGCGCTCCGTCGCACCCGATAGCACACACTCCAGATTGATGAGTGTCATATCGTCAGCCTCAAAAATATCTCTCACACCGCCGAAAAAGTAGTCCTGTCCCTTTGAGTCATAATAAGAATTAAAGCTTCCGTCATAGCTTTGCTCCTGATTGTTGCCGAGTGTACAGTCTCCTGTAGCCGTAATCACTATGGTTGACATCTGTGGCTGCTGTGTATACGCTTCTGTTGCCTCAGCTTTGGCTGCATCAGACTGTGTATTCGCTGTGCCTTCTGCCGTACTGTCAACGGCATTCTCATCTTCTTTTCCGGTATCCGATGTGTCTTTAACTACATCCACACCATTCCGGTTAGCGGCTTCCTTTATATTATCTCCAATATATTCTTTTCCTATAAGTGCTCCTGCCATAATGATGCATAAAACCAAAAGCACACATAATAGAATTTTTAATCCCTTGTTTTTCATAGTTCTCCTCATATGTAATCTTATACTGTGTTATATTTGAAAAAGCTTTATTCAGAATCACCACACACCCTTAAAATATCAACCGTGTGCGCACTTGCTCCCATCAGGTCTGCTCTCTCACATGTTGAAAGATGATACTGTACAAACATATCAAACTCTTCCTCGTCAAGAGCATTCAAAAATGGTCTGATATAATTTGCCGCGCCATCGGCTGCTATTATCTTTTCGCGTGTAAGGGCTGCCTGTGCGTTTAATACCTCTATATCTTCTAATCGGACAAAACTGTACAAATCATTAGCTTTTTCTGTACAATGGAAGCTCTCATCGAGCATTCCGCCCTCTATACCCTCTTTTATATGCTTCTCCTTTATGGCATAGGTTATCACGCTGTACTCATTCATAATGTATGCCACAAGTATGTAACCGCCCGGTTTTGTCACTCTTTTTGCCTCATTCAATGCGGCAAGCTTTTCCTCTGCCGACTTCAGATGATACATCGGTCCGAATACGAGTGAGAGATCAAATTCATCGTTTCCAAACTTTTTAAGCTTTGTGGCATTGCCCTGGTATGCCTTTACTTTATCGCTCTTTTGCTTCAGTCTGCCGAGGTTATGCTTAACTAACTCAAGTGCCGTCACATCATAGCCCTCCTCGGCAAGAGGCACTGAATATCTGCCTGTACCCGCACCGACATCCAGGATTTTGATCTGCGAGCGAAGCGCTTTTATATCACTTAGCATTTTTTCATCAGAAGCAAGGTTTACTACCTTATTAGCTGCTTCCGCAGCTTCTGCATCAGACGGATATTCCTCATTATCAAGCTGCTTCTCATTCATCAAGCTGCCAAGACAATCGTGTATATACTTCATGGAGGTGATAAACTCTACCCTGCCGTGACGGCTGTTCAGGCGCTTTTCCTCGTTGAATTTGTTATAGTATTCTTCTAATTCTGTCACGTATATTCCTCCCTGTATTATTCCTCGATATGCTCACGTCCCTGCGCAATGATTGTGCGCACATGTCCGTCTGCAAGCGAATAAAACACTGATTTGCCCTCACGTCTGCTGTTTACAAGCTTGTTTGCCTTTAATATCCTAAGCTGGTGTGATATGGCGGACTGTGTCATGTTAAGCACCTTTGCAAGGTCGCAGACGCATACCTCCGCTTCAAACAACACAAAGAGGATTCTGATCCGGGTGGAGTCGCCAAATACCTTAAAAAGCTCTGCAAGGTCGTAGAGCTCGGTTTCCTCAGGCATTGTATCATTTACTATTTTCAGAAGATCTTCGTGGATTTCGTTGCAGTCGCAGCATTCTATCTGTTCATTTATGTTTTCGCTCATGGTGGTGTCCTTTCTGCGTTATTTTTGCGCTATATTGCGTTATTTTTACTTTATTGGCTATGGGGCGGGTGCTCCGCATAAATTGCATGTGCCTTCGCTCAGTATTTCGATATTAAGACTCTGTAGGAATTATGATTTAGGTTTTGGCTATAGGACGCAACCGGCTTTTAGCGCCGTCCGTGGCGCTAACGCCTTGTCCGTGCGTCCATGCACGGACATTGCTGTGTTTTGACATAATTCCAACAGACTCTAAATATCTCCATATTCGCGATGTCACATGCAATTTCTGCAAGCACCCTTTGGTTTTGGCTCATTGAAGGGTATGGACGCATCGTATTGGCGGGAGCGTAACTGCTCAGTGCCTTCGCAGTTACGGGGCTGGTCCGGATGCGTGTAAGGGCACTGCAGGAATTTACTTAGCTTTTGTTTATTAGCTATTGCCGTTTAATTGTCTTTTGTTACTGTCACACTTTCGTGTGAACAGTAACTTCTTTATACGCGAAAGACAGAGTGCACCTCTTGGGTGCATTCTGTCTGGTATTTTTTATATAGTAGTTTTATGGCATTTTGATATCTACTCTTTGATATCTGCTCTTTGAGCTCTATGCATTTAGAGCTTGTGTACGAATAATGCGCGGATTGCATTTAGCACTGCTATCACCATTACTCCTACGTCTGCAAATATTGCGAGCCACATATTGGCTATTCCAACTGCTCCGAGCACGAGGCAGATCAGCTTGATGCCTATTGCGAAGTATGTGTTTTCATATACTATTCGCAGGCATTTGCGCGATATTTTTATTGCTTTTGCTATCTTTAGCGGATCATCATCCATGAGGACGATATCTGCGGCTTCGATTGCTGCATCTGAGCCCATGGCGCCCATTGCAATTCCTATATCGGCTCTTGAGAGCACCGGTGCATCGTTGATTCCGTCTCCAACGAAGGCAAGTTTTTCTTTGCTGTCCTTTCTTGCGAGCAGTTCCTCCACCTTTGCTACTTTATCACCCGGTAAAAGCTCACTGTATACTTCATCGATTCCCAGCTCTGCCGCTACTGAGTCGGCTACTGTCCTTGAATCGCCTGTAAGCATTATTGTACCTTTTATTCCGGCTTTTTTCAATGCCTTTATTGCTGCCGCTGAAGTTGGCTTTATCTTATCTGAGATAAGGATATAGCCCTCATATCTGCCGTCTATTGCGATATGGACTATGGTGCCGACCTTGTCAGTTTCACTGTAGCTTAAGCCCAGCTTTTTCATAAGCTTGTAGTTTCCTGCCGCTACAGATACGCCATCTACCTTTGCGGTGATTCCGTGGCCGCTGATTTCCTCAACGTCTGTCACGCGGGTTCTGTCGATTTCCTTTCCATACGCCTTCTGTAAGCTCCTGCTGATTGGATGCGATGAGCTGCTCTCTGCAAGTGCTGCGTACTCGAGCACCTTTTCTCTATCGAGCGTATTGTCGTAGACTCCTGCCACCTCGAAAACGCCCTCTGTCATGGTGCCGGTCTTGTCAAATACAACGTATCTGGTCTGTGATAAGGTCTCAAGATAGTTTGAGCCCTTTACAAGAACACCCTCGCGGCTGGCGCCTCCGATTCCTGCAAAAAAGCTGAGCGGAATACTGATGACCAGCGCGCACGGACAGCTTATTACAAGGAAGGTAAGTGCCCTGTATATCCATATGCCCCACTGTGGTTCAGCTGACATGAAAAGTATTCTGACAATCGGTGGCAGTATCGCAAGTGCAAGTGCACTGTAGCAGACTGCCGGAGTGTAATACTTGGCAAATTTTGATATGAAGTTTTCTGATTTTGATTTCTTTGAGCTTGAATTTTCAACGAGATCAAGTATCTTTGAAACCGTAGATTCGCCAAACTCTTTGGTCGTTTTAATCTTTAAAACACCGGACATATTGATGCATCCGCTGATTATCTCATCACCGCATTTTGCATCCCTCGGCACGCTCTCACCTGTAAGTGCGCTGGTGTTTAATGTAGATGAGCCCTCAACTATCACACCGTCGATAGGGACCTTTTCACCGGGCTGTACAACGATTACTGAGCCGATAGCAACCTCATCAGGGTCAACCTGTGTGAGCTTTCCGTCCACCTCAATATTGGCATAGTCTGGTCTGATGTCCATGAGCTCGCTGATATTCTTACGGCTCTTTCCGACTGCATAGCTCTGAAACAGCTCTCCTATCTGATAGAAGAGCATAACTGCTATAGCCTCTGTATAGTCACCATTCTCATAGAGCGCAACCGCTATCGCACCTACAGTAGCAACCGCCATCAGGAAGTTTTCATCAAATACCTGCTTGTTTTTGATTCCCTTAAATGCTTTTTTCAGGATATCGTATCCTATAACCAGATAAGGCACCATGTAAAGCAGGAACCTGATAATTCCCTTAACCGGTATGAAATGTAATATAATCATGAGTACCGCTGCGATTATGATACGCGCAAGTACTTTTTTCTGCTTTTTATTCATACGCCATAGCTCCATTCATTATAATCTCTTGATAATCACCCTTACTATAGCGCAGGCATTGAAATAATATCATTTGTCATTCCTGCGCCCGGCAATTTATAAGAAAATCTCGCAGTCGTCCTCTACCTTTTTACAGTTCTTAAGAACCTCCTGCATAACCGCCTTTGCATCCTGTCCCTCTTCAAACTCAACGCTCATCTTTAGTGTCATGAAATTGACTGTAGCATCCTTTACACCTGCTGTATTCTTTGCGGCATCCTCCATCTTGTTGGCGCAGTTAGCGCAGTCTACATCGATTTTGTAAGTCTTCTTCATAGTGGTGTTCTCCTTATTTTCATGAATTATTTATTTTACTGTACGTTTTTCATTGAACATATGAATGATTGTTCATATGTTGATTTTATTATAGCACCTTTTGCACTGTTGTCAATACACAATGTGCCTCTAAACACAAAATTTATTCACATACTCTAATCACATAATTAATCTCATAGTTTATAATTCAGGCTTCATCTGTGATATTTTCTTTCCAGCTGCTTCCCTCTTCTATCCCATTTGCCGTAAGCCATTCATCCTCAACCTCTACATGACGCTGTCTGCCGTTTTCGTCCTCGAGATAAACCACGCATTTTGCTTTTGCGCCGTCTGCTCTTTCCTCACAGCCAAAATCAGCCTCATATATGTGTGTTACCGTATACATCTGCACTCTACCTTCTTTCATATGATTTTGCATGACATAAATATATAGAAACTTCCCACATGTACAGGTGGATGTATCCACTCCAAAATATCATGTGGGAAGCTGTTTATCAACTATATTTATGATTATAATGCTGCTTTAATCGCTGCAAGCAGCTCATCATATGTCTCATATGCAGGAAGCTCAGGGTAGTCCTTCTTGATGGCATCTGTGCTTCTGAAAAGAAAACCTGCCTTGCTGGCCTGTATCATGCCTAAATCGTTGTGGCTGTCACCGCTTGCGATGGTATCGTATCCGATAGACTGCAGTGCCTTTACAGTTGTAAGCTTTGACTGCTCACATCTCATTCTAAAGCCTGTAATCTCGCCATCTTCAGCAACCTCAAGCTCGTTACAAAAGATTGTCGGCCAGCCGAGCTTCTTCATGAGCGGGCCTGCAAACTGTGAAAATGTATCACTGATGATGATTACCTGTGTGATTGAACGAAGCTTATCCAAGAATTCCTTTGCTCCCGGCATTGGATCTATCTTTGCGATTGTCTCCTGTATTTCTTTTAATCCGAGTCCGTGCTCCTTTAAAATATTTATTCTATAGTTCATGAGCTTATCATAATCAGGCTCATCTCTTGTTGTCTTTTCAAGCTCAGGAATGCCTGTCTCCTTTGCAAATGCAATCCAGATTTCAGGTACCAATACTCCCTCAAGGTCTAAGCATACAATATTCATTTTGATTCCTCCGTGTATTTTATTCTGTGGATTTCGATGAAGCTCAATATAATTGTCAGGTAACAATTCGAGCCACCTTGAATAATTACATTTCATTTATAGTTCACCGATTTAATCCAGTAAAGTATATCATACAAGACGACTGTCTACAATAGAATTATACGTGATTTTCAAAGGATTTTTCAGTAAATCATTATTACCGTCCATTACGCTCGCTGGCTTTTGCACGCGCACCGGCTTCCGCAGAGAAAACGCCCTCATCATCTATGATATTTCCGCTCTCAACATGCTTTTTCAGTATATTGTTAAACGCATAATCCCAGATTTTCTCTGAGCCAAGTGCTGTGCGCTTATTTCTGCCGAGTATCTGCGACAGCTTTACACTGTGCTCACGCCATGAAAGCCCGTCCGATGCATCGTTTAGGAGCATTGGCTGAATATTGTCCATGGTGCGGGCAAATCTGGCTTCCGGTGTCTGCTGCGCCTCAAATTCCTCCCACAGCTCTAAAAGCGGCTCGCCCTGTTCCTTTGGCAAGAGTCCGTATATACGCTCCGCCGCCTTCTGCTCACGCTCATGCTGTGTGGCCTTGCCTGCCTCATCATAGGCATATGTGTCTCCTGCGTCAATCTCTACTATGTCGTGTATCAAAAGCATTCCTACTGTCTTTAGCACGTCTATCTTCTCATTGGCATACTCACTCAAGAGCATGGTCATGATAGCCATATGCCAGGCATGCTCCGCATCATTTTCCTTGCGGCTTGCATCAGCTAAATAAGTCTGGCGGAATATCTCCTTTTCCTTGTCGATTTCTCTGATGAAATCAAGCTGTTTTTCTAATCTTTCTTTTTGCTGCATCATTTTACTTGTTCCTTCTTCCTATCCTATCCGATTTTTAAATATGGTCTCAAGTGTTTAATCAATTCATGCACTTTTGTGCCTGGAGCTGAACTTGCAGGAGTTTTTCCTTCATTCATTGCATCCAAGCGTTCAGCATTTGTTATTGCAAAATCCATGAAAGTTTTTAAACTCATTACCAATCTCCTCCTGCCAGCATATTTGTCAGATATGGATCTGCACCATAACGCCCTTCCAGATATTGTTTATCATAGGCTGCAGTACTATTTACTCGTTCATTGTTTTCTCTTCTGATTTCATATAGGGAATATATTTCACTTTCGTGCCTTTCATTTTCTGCCGCAAACCAAATTTCATCCCGTCTGAAAACTGTATTTTTCATTGTTGTCATATCATGGGAAGTAAAAAGTAACTGCGCTCCCTTTTTGTTTACATTCTTATTCTTAAACAATGAAATTACATAACGAAGCAGCTTAGGATGCAATTTTGCATCCAATTCATCAATAATCACCAGCCGGCCTTCTTGCAGTGCTAACAAAATCACAGGTAATGCCGCGATCATTTTCTTTGTTCCATCTGACTCATCATTAAAACTTAATTCATAAATTTTTCCCTCTATCATACGCTGCGTATACAGTTCATGATTTTCTTCATCATACCGATAACCTGATACATCAATATCAACATCATTTAGTGCACGAACAATTCTCTTTCGATATGATTCATCATCAGAAAACATTATTTGTCTGTCTGCAATCGGATTTGCATAGTTTTTGACAATGCATGATTCAAACCACTTCTGAACTTCCACAATTACCGGTATATCATAGTTGATTGCCAGAAAAGATAAATATGGCATCTTGGGGTTTACCGAGCGGTTAATACTCGCTTTATTGATGCTTGCACCCAATGTAATTTCAGCACCTTCCCTATCAAAAACCATACCCGTTCTCTTTCCACCAATGGATTTCCAATACAGAGATTCTTCAACAATGTCATCCCCGCATATTGATAAGTTGTACCTGTATTCATTTTTTCCCTGTCGGAAATACACTTCAAATTCTGTCGGCATTTTCCTAGATATTTCATTAAAATAGAATGGTGCCGCACTTATCTTCTGCTGAATAATAATCTTTTCTCTTGCCTTCTCCAATTCATATATTGGCTTAACCACTGTAGAAATCAAACATGAAAGAGCTAGTAACAGATTAGTTTTTCCCCCACCATTCGGACCATATATAACCCCTACGGGAAGAAGTGCATCTGCTTTCTCGCTTTTTAACAACGATTCTGAAAATTCCGGAATAGATGTCGCCTGAAAATCGAATGTTGTTGTTTCTTTATATGATTTAAAATTTTTAAAAGAAAATTGACACAGCATCCTGATATTCCTCCCTCTGAACTGTCTTATTTGCACTTATTATATAATTAATATATTCGTTTTTCAAGTTTTATACCCATATTTCATAAATTTTATTTTTGAAACATGGGTATAAAAGTCATTTTTCTGATTTTATAATATTATTTTAAGTTTCCTTAGAAAATTTCCTTTACATACATAAAAATACAATGCCTCTACAGCGCATCCTTCATTGCTTTAACGTACTCACCGACATACTTTGGTGAAGCATCACCATACTCATCGATTATCTTGATGATGGCAGAGCCCACAATGGCACCATCCGAGATATCTGCCATCTTCTTTGCCTGCTTGGGTGTTGAAATGCCAAAACCGATAGCACACGGCACATCTGTGTTTTCTCTGATTACCTTGACTATTGAAGCCAGATCTGTCTTAATCTCGCTTCTTGTACCGGTGACTCCGAGGCTTGAAATCACATAGATGAAGCCGGTTGCCTCCTTTGCTATCATCGCAATGCGATCCTTTGATGTAGGTGCGATAAATGAAATAAGGTCCACATCATATTTCTCGCAGAGTGGTAAAAACTCTTCCTTTTCCTCATATGGGATATCCGGCAGAATGAGTCCGTCAATGCCTATTTCCTTACATGTACTGATAAACTTTTCTGCACCGTATGAGTAAACCACATTTGCATATGTCATGAAAACCATAGGGATTGTGACATCTTTTCTCAAATCTCTCACAAGGTCAAAAACCTTGTCTGTTGTAACTCCGGCTGTAAGTGCCTTTATGTTGGCGCCCTGGATTACAGGTCCCTCTGCCGTAGGATCGGAGAACGGAATTCCAAGCTCTATAAGGTCTGCGCCGTTTGCAACAGCTTCTCTTACGATTTTCGCGGTTGTCTCTAAATTTGGATCACCACAGGTGATAAATGGTATAAATGCCTTGCCGTTTTCAAACGCACTTCTTATCTTACTCATAAATATTCTCCCCTCTGTATCTTGCTATTGCCGCGCAGTCCTTGTCGCCTCTGCCTGAAACAGTAACAACGATTATCTTGTCCTTGTCCATTGTAGGCGCCAGCTTCATGGCATATGCCACTGCATGTGAGGACTCGATTGCAGGGATGATTCCCTCTGTCTTTGCGAGGTATTCAAAAGCATTTACCGCTTCATCATCTGTTACCGGTACATATTTCGCTCTTCCGATATCGTACAGATATGCGTGCTCCGGTCCGACTCCCGGATAGTCAAGTCCTGCAGAAATTGAATAAACCGGAGCAATCTGTCCGTATTTGTCCTGACAGAAATATGACTTCATGCCGTGGAAAATACCAAGACGGCCTGTATTTACTGTAGCTGCAGTCTCAAAGGTATCTATTCCTCTTCCTGCTGCCTCGCAGCCGATGAGCTCTACGCCCTCATCCTCTATGAAGTTGTAAAAGCTTCCGATGGCATTTGAGCCGCCGCCCACACATGCGATAACCGCATCAGGCAGTCTGTGCTCCTTTTCAAGCATCTGCTCCTTGATTTCCTTTGAGATGACCGCCTGGAAATCTCTTACGATGGTAGGGAACGGATGTGGTCCCATAACTGAGCCCAGGCAGTAATGTGTGTCCGAAATTCTCTTGGTCCACTCTCTCATTGCCTCCGATACGGCATCCTTTAATGTGGCTGTGCCTGATGTAACAGGGATAACCTCTGCTCCGAGCAGACGCATGCGGTATACATTGAGCGCCTGACGCTTTGTGTCCTCCTCGCCCATGAATACAACACATTCCATACCCATAAGGGCTGCGGCCGTTGCTGTTGCCACGCCGTGCTGACCGGCTCCGGTCTCAGCTATCAGTCGGGTTTTGCCCATTTTCTTTGCAAGAAGTGCCTGCCCTAATACGTTGTTGATCTTGTGGGCTCCTGTATGGTTTAAATCCTCTCTTTTAAGGTATATTTTTGCTCCACCGAGATCCTTTGTCATCTTTTGGGCGTAGTACAGTCTCGACGGTCTTCCTGCATAATCATTAAGAAGCTCTGTGAGCTCTCTGTTAAATTCAGGATCGTTTTTGTAATAATTGTATGCTTCTTCTAATTCTTTAACGGCATTCATGAGGGTTTCAGGAATGTACTGTCCTCCGTGAATACCAAATCTTCCGTTTGGATTTGTCATGATGTTTTCCCTTCTGATGTATATATGGTATCTATGTGATATTGTTTAATGATATTATGAAATCCGCTATCAGCCTGCTCTTAATTCATCAAGCTTAGCTTTTTTGTCGTCCGCTCTCATCAGCGTCTCTCCGATAAGCACTGCGTCAGCTCCGATTTCACGTATTGCCCTGATATCATCTGTGCTCTTTACACCGCTTTCCGATACAAATATGATGTGATCGGGAATCAGGTCACGAAGCTTTTTGCTGTTAGCTGTATCAACTGTAAAATCCTTCAGATTGCGGTTGTTGACACCTATTATTCTGGCACCGGCTCTTACCGCCATCTCTGCCTCTTTTTCATCGTGTATCTCCACAAGGGCGCTTATGCCAAGGCTGTCACAGATTTTTATATATTCACCAAGCTGCACCTCTGACAATATGGAGCAGATTAAAAGCACCGCAGCGGCACCGAGTGTCTTTGCCTGATATATCTGATATTCATCAACCGTAAAATCTTTTCGGATGCACGGAATCGAAACCGTTTTTGCAATCTCCTTAAGATACTCATCCGAGCCTAAAAACCACTTTGGCTCTGTCAGTACCGAGATGCAATCCGCACCTGCCGCCTCGTATTCCCTTGCAATTTCAAGATATCTGAAATCCGGCTCTATAAGCCCCTTTGACGGCGAAGCCTTCTTGCACTCGCATATGATGCTCAAGTAATCCTTTTTGAGTGCTTTTTCAAATGCAAAATCACAAAGCTTTTCGTTTTTCGTCTGAATCGCGATATTTTTCATTTCCTCAAGGCTTATTTTTTTCTTGTCCTCTGCCACGCGAAGCCTTGAATATTCTGCTAGCTGGTCTAAAATATTCATCGCTTTTCCTTTCCTGTTTTGTGTGCTTAGCTGTTGCTTACCTCGATGAGCTTATCGAGTGTTTCAAGTGCTTTTCCTGAATCAATGATTTCTGCTGCAAGCTCGATACCCTCTTTCATGCTGTCGGCCTTTCCTCCGATATAAAGTGATGCGCCTGCGTTCATAAGTACCGCATTTCTCTTATGGCCCTTCTGTCCGCCTAAGATATCACGTACAATTTTCGCATTTTCCTCAGGTGTACCGCCTTTTAAATCCTCCTTTGTACAGCGCTCAAAGCCGAAATCCTCCGGTGAGATTACTGTGGTTCTGAACCATCCGTCCTTTATCTCACATATCTTTGTCGATGCGCTCATGGAAATCTCATCGAGCTTATCCATGCCATATACTACCATTCCACGCTTTACTCCGAGGCTTACAAGCACCTGTGCAAGCGGCTCTACAAGATACTCATCATACACTCCTAGAAGCTGCATGGCCGGTGAACCCGGATTTGTGAGCGGTCCTAAAATATTGAATACGGTTCTAAAACCAAGCTCTTTTCTGATAGGTCCGACATATTTCATTGATGTGTGATATTTCTGTGCAAAGAAGAAGCACATGCCGACTTTATTTAAAAGCTCCACACATTTCTCAGGGCTCTGGTCTATGTTGACACCGAGCGCCTCAAGGCAGTCTGCTGTGCCGCATAATGAGGAGGCAGCCCTGTTTCCGTGCTTTGCCACCTTCATGCCGCCTGCTGCCGCAACAAGTGCAGAGGTTGTTGAAATGTTGAAGCTTTGTGCATTGTCTCCGCCTGTTCCTACGATTTCAAACACATCCATACCTGTTTTCACCTGTACCGCATGCTCTCTCATGGCTGCTGCACAGCCTGCGATTTCGTCTGTTGTCTCAGCCTTTGCGCTCTTTGTGGAAAGAGCTGCAAGAAAAGCTGCATTCTGGGTTGGTGTTGTCTCACCGCCCATGATCTCATTCATCACTGCATATGCCTCATCATATGTGAGGTCTTCTTTGTTTACGATTTTTACTATGGCTTCTTTTATCATGATTATGTCCTCCTGTATTCCGGTAATATTTCGTTTATAATTTTGTTCTGCTATTTGTTTTCAATTCAACAACTAATATATAAATTCATTAAACGCTGCAATTTTCAATTAAGCTTTGATAAAATTACTAAGCATCTGCTTTCCGTCCGGTGTCATGATTGACTCTGGGTGAAACTGCACACCGTATATCGGATATTCCTTGTGCTCAACAGCCATGATCTCACCATCATCTGTAGTGGCTGTAATCTTCAGGCAATCAGGCATCGTGTCCACATCTGCAGCAAGTGAATGGTAACGCGCTACCTTTGCTTTTTTCGGGCAACCCTTGAATAAAAGGCTTTCTGTGTCAAACGATGCATCCGATTGCTTTCCGTGCATGAGCTCCTTTGCATATGTGACTGTCGCACCGTATGCTGCGCATATCGCCTGATGGCCGAGGCACACGCCAAGGATTGGGATTTCCTTTCCAAGCTCCTTTGCCACAGCTATTATCACGCCCGCATCCTCAGGCCTTCCCGGTCCCGGTGATAATATGATGCGGTCAGGCTTTAAAGCCCTAATCTCTTCAACTGTCATCTCATCATTTCTGATTACTCTGATATCAGGCTCTATCTCGCCGATTAGCTGATACAGATTGTAAGAAAAGCTGTCGTAGTTATCAATCAGTAAAATCATTCTTCCACCTCCTGTGAGACTTCCAGTGCCTTAAGAGAAGCCTTTGCCTTGTTTATGCACTCCTGAAATTCCTTCTCAGGATTGGAATCCGCAACGATTCCCGCTCCGCTTCTCACGAAAACCTTGCCGTTTTTCTTGTAGGCAATACGGATTGCAATACATGTGTCCATATTTCCTGTAAAATCTATATATCCAATCGCGCCACCGTAAATGCCTCGCTTGTTGTCCTCAAGCTCTCCGATAAGCTGGCACGCTCTGATTTTTGGTGCTCCTGAAAGTGTTCCTGCCGGAAGCACGGCCTCTATTGCATCGAGTGCGTCATACTCTTGCCTTATCTCTCCACGCACTGTCGAGCCTATATGCATCACATGTGAATATCTCTCTATGGAATGAAGCTTTTCAACTTTTACAGTTCCGAATTTACTTACCTTTCCGAGGTCATTTCTTCCAAGATCCACAAGCATATTGTGCTCTGCGAGCTCCTTTTCATCCTTAAGCAGCCCTTCCTCAAGCTTTTTATCCTCCTCTGCTGTGGCACCTCTCGGCCTCGTGCCTGCCAGCGGGAATGTGTGAAGCACTCCATTTTCAAGCTTCACAAGAGTCTCCGGAGATGCTCCCGCGACCTCCACATCGGTTCCCGAAAAATAAAACATGTACGGCGAAGGATTTATCGTTCGAAGCACGCGGTAGGTATCAAAAAGGCTTCCCTCAAACGGTGCGCTCAATCTGTTGGATAAAACTATCTGGAAAATATCCCCCTCTTTTATATGGTGCTTTGCTTTCTCGACCATCTCACAATACTGCTCCTTTTCAAAAAGCGGTGTGACCTCACCCAGCAGCTTGCCACCCATATTCTGTTTTTTCTCTCCGTGCATCAGAAGCTCCCTAAGCTGCTTTAGCTCAACAATCGCTTTGTTGTAGCCTGTTTCCGGAGCATCAAGTGACATATTTGCGATTAGTATTATCTTTTGGCACAGATTGTCAAATGCTATTACCTTATCAAAAAGCATCAGATCAACATCCTTGAAATCCTCTGTGTCCCTTGCTTTTCCTCTGATGCTTTTCTCCTTGTAGCCCAGATAATCATACGAAAAATAACCTACAAGGCCACCTGTAAACGAAGGCAGATAATCAAATTTCGGACTCTTGTACTCTGAAAGAATCTGTCTGATGTACTCTGAAGGATTTTCCGTCTCCACCGAAAGCTTTCCAAGCTTCATGTGACCATCTATGCAGTTAATCTCAAGCTTTGGATCATATCCCAAAAATGTATATCTTCCCCAGGCTTCATTGGCCTGTGCTGATTCAAGCAGATAACAATGTGTTGAAACATTCTGCAGAATTCTCATAGCCTCTATAGGAGTGATAAAATCTGATAATATCTCACAGCTTACAGGGAGAATGTCATACTTCCCGGTTTTTGCTATTTCTTTAACTTCGGTCAGTGTAGGTGAAATTTTCATATGCTTGCCTCCAAATTTTGTGTGGTAGTGAATAAATGCCCAACATACAGCTCGAATTCGCCTTTTCAAGGCTTCTGTGCAGCTTGCGCTGCTACAATTCTCGCTTTATGTTGTACTGTCCAGTGTTCGCATGTGTCCTTGCATGCGAGCATGCAGACTTGCAAACTCCATTGTACCTCTTTGTTCACTAAAAAAAGTCCTTGACAGAATTTTAGTTCTGTCAAGGACGAATAATCTTAACTATCCGCGGTGCCACCTTGAATTCACGATAAAGCTCGTGCGCTTGGCAGGATACCAACATATCCCGGACAAATGACGTATGCCCTCACGTCGCAGAATACTCTGGATATCCGGATGAATGATAAATCCATTTGACTGCGCCCTCAGCGGTCCATTTGACAACTTGTTTCACACCTGATTCTCAGCACCACAGGCTCTCTGTAAAGGCATCATTGCCGTTATCTCCGCTTCAACGGTTTACAACTTATTAAATTGTCGAAACAGTTTAAACTGTTTTCACTTCTTTAACAATTTAATGCTTTATCTCACTAAATTTGTTTAGAGTTTATCACTCCTTTTTGTGTTTGTCAACATGCATTTTAAAATAAATTGTATGTTTAAATGGCCATCAACTACAAACAGCAAAGCTTAATATGATAAAAAAGCAAATCTATTTTTCTTGTTTTAACAGCGACGATAATCTCTTTCTGTCTTACTATAAAGGCAAATCCTAATCCATGCACTAACAAGAAGCATGTAATATTCTGCTCTAATGCATCTTCCAACCCTTCCTCATCATATCCTACAGAAAGTGATACAAAACCGAAATCATAAGCATCTTTTACTGTTTCCACATGATGTCTCCATAGTACAAATCAGAAATTGCAGGAAATTCATTTTGTAAATAGAGACTTAACTGCTCTACAATTCCTTTTCCCATTTTTCTTCAAAAGCGGAGATTATGGTCTCAATTTGTTTGAAAGCACGATGTAAATATAAAAAACAGGCTTTATTTTTGAGCTGTTATGGGTTTTTTACTGATTTCAGCTACTTTTTGCCTGGTCTTTTCCGGACATTTTGCTGGGTTTGTGGTGCTGTTTTTGGGATTTCTGCAGTTTCAGCTACTTTTTCTCAGGTTTTCCCTGGCTTTTGGGCTGGGTTTTGGGTGCTGTTTTTGAGATTTCTGCAGTTTCAGCTACTTTTTCTCGGGTTTTTCCTGGCTTTTGGGCTGGATTTGGGTGCTGTTTTTGAAGTTTTAGAGATTACAGCTCCCCAAGTCCTTCCTACTATGCTATCAACCTATGGCTATTGAACATTATACTAATTTAATCCTACTTTCTTAATAGAATCTATTAAATTGCCACCTCACTCGGATGCACGGACCACAACTCAGGTCATGACTCCTGAATTGCTTGTGCTATGTTTGAATTTCGGTCTGATTTGTCAGTGTAACCTTATCATATACCGATTTATACTTTCCTAATAACTCAAATCCTGCAAGACTTGTCATAGTTTCATGTATATGCAGGTAACGGGAGGACATTAATGTGGCATAATAGTATCCTGGCTTTCATATCATAAGCCTTTTATTCTACTCTATCAACTTCAAGATACTCTGCGCTCTTTTCTTAAATACCTCATTTTCCGCTTCTGTGGCTACACCTGCAATTCGCCTGATTTCATCCTTATACGGCATGCAAAACTTAACCGCATCCGTCAAAAGTCGGTCTGACTCTAATGTGCTGTCCAGTGCATGATCGAAATCATATAACGGAGCCATACTCACATACGCTCCTGTATCCGTATTTCTAAGCCATCCGAAATTACCTGCATGCCTGTCGCCGTTTCCGATTACCGCATCTATGATAAGCATCTGTGCTCCGGCTTTTCCAAACAGCTCAATTATCGTCTGCTCATCAAAATCATCTGGATCAAGTCTTCCGGACTGATCAGCCTGCTCAAGCATCAGCATTGGCGAAGTGATATTATAAATTGCGATTCCCCCTTTTGTCTCATCTGCGTTTTCTACGGAAATACCACATTTCCTGCAAAGCTCAATACATTGCAGTTCCACAGAAATATCGCCATACTTGTAGAGTTTTCCATCCTGTTTCCACTCCTTTGACAGCGCACCTCCCACATAAAGCGTCGGAGCAGCCTGTCCTGCAAATGCTTCATTTCCGTCCCAGAAAGGCTTGTAATAGGGACTTATCTCCTCAAAGCGTATAGGATCATCCGTGGCTTTTATCCAATAACAATCGCTGAAGCTCAAAGCTTTGGTTTCGCGGTTAATGCGCATACGAGCTCCCTGTCCGAATGTGATTCCCTTTAATTTTCGGGCCATCGTGTTTGTGCCGGATGAATAGCGGTACTTCATCCATTTTGTAAAAGTATGATTGTTTGCACCTTTTTGCTTCATAAGTCCGGGCAGCAGATTTGTATTTAGTATTTTTTCATTATCTATATCGTAAACCGGTGTGTTTTTGCACATTAATAACATAAAATCACCTCGCATTATATAAATTCGATTGATATCATTATTATAGTTGTTATTAGATGTGTAATCAATCAAAAACACCAACTAATCTAAAGTCTGATTTTAGATTAGTCGGCATTTTACTATTTTTGTACGATAAGTCTTATAATTTCATTCTCATCCCCTTTATCATGCGTCCTACCAGCCCTGATCCATCAGCCAGTTATTCAATCCTCTCTCCCGTCGGTTTGGATCTGTCTCATTTGAAAGTTCCGTGTACTCGCCTTTTATATTTCCATCAACAATAAAAAGTACCCTGCTGCACCGCGATGCCACCTTTGCGTCATGTGTCACCATAACGATCGTTGTTCCCTCTTTATTAAGTTTTACAAGTTCATCCATAACTTCATTTGAGGAAGTACGGTTTAATGCTCCTGTAGGTTCATCCGCAAAGAGAAGTTTCGGAAAGTTCATCATACTGCGGCAGATGCAGGCGCGCTGGAGCTGTCCACCGGAAACCTCGTTTATATCGTTGTCCGCCACCTCTATGATGCCAAGTTTTCGCATAAGTGCCTCTCCACGCATCTGCTTTTCCTTGTTGCTCTCCTTTGTCTTTTTACTCTCTGCCGCAGGAAGTATGATGTTGTCTAGTATCGTTAGATTTTTCATCATATACATCTGCTGGAAGATAAATCCCATCTCATCAAGACGCAGTTTGGCAAGCTCTTTTTCTCTAAGTTCGGTTATATCTTTTCCATCAAAAATGACCTGTCCGCTCGTCACACGATCCATACCGGATATCGCATACAAAAGTGTTGATTTGCCTGATCCTGACGGTCCCATAATGGCGATCATCTCGCCCTCGTTTACCTCTAAATTTATATTTTTAAGGACATTATTCTGTCTTTTATCTATCACATAAGTTTTGCAAAGATCCTTTGCGCTAAGTAATGCTGCCATGCTTCTTTCCTCCTACTCAATATTCGATATATCGCTGCTCTTTATTCCTCTGATATGAAGTGCCGTAAGTCCCGATGCCGCAAGCGTCATCAAAAAGACGATACCCGGATAGATCAGGAATATTTTCCATGGATCTATTACATAGGATAATTTCGAGACTCCAAGCATACTATAGATTGGACCATCCACGAGATGTGTTACCGGAACGGAGCATATCGCTGCAAGCAGCACCGCTATGAGCGTGACAAACCCGAATCGTCCGGTGTGCCATCTGATTATCCGTTTATCTGAAAAGCCTGTCGCTTTTAGTATCGCGATCTGGCTCTTTTCATCGCTGATAAACGATCTTTCCATCAGAACACAGATAAGAACTACCACTATCAGAGTGATACCGAGGAACAGATACTGCACAGCCTCCATTGCAGATGCGCAATTCATGCTATCGTCACAGTATTCTGCAGCATTCATCACATCCTCATTGTCAAACAACTTCTTTATCTTTTCTTTTCGATTTTCAATTTCAGACGCAGCCGGATCATCGGTAAAATTAATCTGATATGCTGCCATACTTGCAATATGAGCAAAGTCAGTCGGTGCATCCTCGTGAAGTCTTATTACCGCACCAAGCTGGTTCATGCTCTGGAAATATGCCACAATGATACATTCCCTCTTCTCGGTTCCGTAATCTATCGTTACCGTATCTCCGATCTTTGCTCCGGTCATTTTAGCGATCGTCGGCGTTATCGCAATCTCATTTGCATTTTGCGGAACAAGCCCTTCGGTATACTCATAATCCGAGGCTTTTGTATGAATGCCCTGTAAGCATACGATCGAATAATCCTTTCCACCGGCACTCACACCATATTTATACTGCACCTCTGAGATTACCTTTGCAGGCATATCGTTTTCTGCTAGAAGTTTTTCCGTGTCACTTAAATAGTTTTCCACTCTCTGCCGTCCATCTGCGGTCATACTGCCCATCATCTCAGTCAGATCCGTATAATAAAGGTCGCTGCGCGAGGCTAATGTCGTGACAAGTGTGTCGCTTCTCATCGTAGACGTTGTGTTTACAAGCAAAAGCACAAGTACTGTGCATATAAAAAACGTTATGATTATCGTTGCATAGCGTCTTGGCGCGCTAAGTACATCATTTATGGCTAAAAATCTGCTTGTGCTGCCACGGCTTTTTCCCAGACGAAGTGGTGATTTTCTGTTATAACGCTCCCCTGTCTGTCCTGAGCGTATAGCATCGATAGGTGATAATTTTTTAACAAGCTTTGTACATCTGAATGCAAAAAGCAGTATCGCTGCCACAACGATAAATGCGCCTGCAAACTCCAAAGCATAATAGCTGTTTCCGCCTCCAAGCACCATATTGCGGCTTACCGACTCAAGCATCATATTTGAAAACGGTATGCTGCATATAAATCCCCCTATCGCTCCTGCTATCGCAAGAAGCAGATATTTTGCCATATAAAGTCCTCGTATATTTGTGCTTTTTATTCCTATAGCTTTTAGTACTCCGATCTCACGGAACTCCCCTGATATCGTAAATGTGATGGAAAATTTAAGCACGATAAACGAAACGAGCATCATGCATACGCTTAAGACCAGCATCAGAAATGCGACTATCATATCGATCAGATAGCACATTTTTATCATGGAATGAGTACCGGAAAATGTCACGCCCTCTTCTCCCGATACCGCCGATGCAAGTTTTGATTCATCCGCACCACTTTTCAGATCTATATAATATATTTTTCCCTGCTGTACACCTTCTGCTGTATCCTCTGCCAGCTTTCCTTCGTCCTGCTTACTGAGTAAAAACCGGTTATTCCCCATCATACTTGAACCAAGCAGTGCATCCTTTGCCTCCCCATCAAGTATTACGGAAAGTTTTACATTGCCATATGTTATCGCGATCTTGTCCCCGGGCCGTAGATCATTTTTTTGCATGAAATCTCCTGTCGCATATGCGTGTCCCGGCTCGATTGATTTTATCTTTTCATTTTTGCTGTCGAAGAATTTCAGTCTGCTGTCCTCTATAGCCTGGTACACGGTCGCATTTCTTGCTTCCAATGCTTTTCCCTTCGTGTCAGTCAGATCCGATTTATTTCCGAACACTACGTTTTCTTTCCTGTACTCCTTTACATCCTCCTGCTTCTTTAAAACATCCCTTATCGGATCATCCGTGTCCGTTCCCATCATGATAACAACATAATCCCCGACGCCTGCTTTTTTTAGAAAATAATCTGTGCCGTTCATGACTGCTACTACATTGCTAAGACCACTCGACACAAACATCGTTGCCAGAAGTATAAAGGCAAACAGGATTATGTTCATTGTCTTTTTTCTTTTCAGATCTTTTTTCAATATTCGAAAAAACATATTTTCTCCTCTCTGTAATATGTATTGTTACGTTGTATTCATATTACATGGGAAATTATTAAATAATCCTTAAATGCATTTTATACTTTATGGATTACTACTGAGGCAAGAAATTCATCCTCCTTTATTTCTGCAAATATCTCTCCGCCCATCATGTGCATAAGCTGTCTGCATATGTAAAGTCCAAGCCCTGAGCCTTTCGCATTTCCCACGTTGCTTCCGCGGTAAAATGAGTCAAAAAGATGAGGAAGTTCATCTTCCTTTAATGTGCAGCCGCTGTTTTTTACCGTGATAAGACAGCAGTCCTCCTCCGTGGAAAATGAAATCGTGATATATTTTCCATCACCGTATTTTAAGGCATTTTCCATAATATTCTGCAACACCTCGATTAGCCTGTTGCTGTCTCCACACAGCAGACAGTCCAAGTAGCTTTCAACCTCAAATGTAGTATGCAGATTTGAAAGTTTGTCCGTATAATATGCACTTATATATTCCATCACAGATGACAGATAGACCTCGCCCATTTCTACCGTAAGGTTTAAAAAATTCTCCCTCGATGCAGCCATAATCTCGGTTACATATCCCTCCATCTCCGTTACGTTTTTGTCAATTCCTGCATATACCTGTGCTCTTTTTTCCGGTGTGTCATAGAGATTTTCAGATAATGCTTTGTTGTACAACCGAATCGCTGAAAGCGGAGTTTTAAGATCATGTGCCAATGAAAGTATGAGCGTCTTTTTCTCTTTTTGAAGCTCAAGCTCCTTTTCCCTGCTGCTCTCTAAATTATCGCGCAGCATATCCATTCCCCACAGAAATCTACCAAAGAATTTGTTCTTTTCTGCCTTGATAGGGACAGATAAATTTCCCTTTGCCAGCTCCTCCGTAAGCGACATCATCCTATGGAAAGGCTTTAATATCTTTTTTCCTATGTACATCACTAAAAAAACAGACAGTAAAAACATGATTCCCATACCAACATTCATAAGGATCAATGTTTTGTGGTCTGTCTGTGTATAGATTACCTTGTATATTGTGCCTGTTGTTTCCTGAGTTCTCCTTATTCCCGGCTCATTGATATGTGCCATGATAAAAAAGAGCACATTTGATATTGCGATCAGTATCAGCTCTATACCAAGAAATATCCCGACAAATTTTCTGTATTTATTCATATCTGTATCCTGTTCCCCACACTGTTATGATGTGCTCCGGTTTCTTTGGATCTTTTTCCGTTTTCTCGCGCAGCCACTTTATATGTACTGTCAGAGTCTGCGGCTCGGATTCGCTGTCGCTCCCCCATACACTGTTAAACAGATAATCTTTTTTAAGGGTAATGCCCTTATTCTCCACCAGAAGCCTCAATAACTGAAATTCCTTTTCCGTGACGCTTACCGCTTTTCCTTCAACGGTCATTGTCTGCGTTACCGTATTTAATTTGAGGTTATTGCATATGATCTCCTCGCGGGCATATTTGCGTTTGAATATACCGTTTATCTTTGCGATCAGTATATCCACATCAAACGGTTTGCTGATGTAATCATCCGCTCCTATCTGCAAGCCTTTAAGTGTGCTTTCCTTATCGGTTTTGGCACTTGCGATAAGTATGTGTGTGTTAGAGGTCTCTCGTATCCTCGAACAGACCGAAAAACCATCAAGTCCGGGCAAACCGATATCAAGCACCAAAAGCTTTGCTCCGTACTGCTCAAATATCGATAATGCCTTTTCCCCTGTATCTGCAAGGCTTACTGTGTAGTTTTCTCTTCTTAAGAAATCACATAGCAATGTGCCTATTTCCTTGTTATCCTCTACTATGATAATGTCTGGCATTGTTCCGCCTTTCTCCTATAAAATATACTCCATCTGGCGTTCCTTTGTCTTAAGCCCCATCTTCTCATAAAATTTCTCAGCAGATGTGTTTCCGCTCCATACATTGAGAGTGACCTCGTAGCAGCCGAGATGCTTTGCCTCATTCTTGACATATTCAAAAAGCTGCTCTCCGATATGCTGTCCTCTGGTCTTTGCATCTACACACAGATCATCTATGAAAAGTGATGTAAACGGCACCATATTGTTGGAAAACGGCTGCTGTCTTATCTGACAGAATGCATATCCCATGCAGATATCATCATCACCTGCCGCAACATATATCGGCTTTGTATCGTCCTTTATCATTTCTGCAAGCTCTTCATTTGTATATTTTGTCGTCCCCGGGATAAAAATATCCGGTCTGATATCGGCATGAATCTGAAGCACCTGCTCTAATAATTCAATAAGTCTTGGTATGTCTTTTTCGTGTGCTCTTCTAATATTCATTTTTAAGAATCACGCTTTCTATTGTGGTTAATGTATAGTTTTTATATTTCAAAATAAATCCAGCATATTATCGAGATAAATGTGCTCTCTGACATGTATCTGATACTGTGGCTTCGTCATATAGTAGAGCAGAAATTCAAGTATCATGGCACTTCCAAGCCCTCTGCCCTCTATTTTAAAATTGCTAAAGCCCATCGGCAGATAAGTGTTTTTTATATCATCTATTCCGATAAAGCTGGGGTTTTCCATCGCCTTTGAAAAGAGATATCCCTGCCCCGCATCAGGTGCAGTGCAATAATGCTCCGGGCAATCCTCGCCCAGATTTTTGCGGCTAACCGTCTCGTAGCATTTCTTCCTGTCCATGCAGCCAAACCAGCAGCACTCATTGCACAAAAATTCTACTTTATCCTTTTGATGCTGTGATAATGCTTTCAGATTGTCAAATGATTTGTTCAACCTGAAATCCGGTACCACATAGCGGAATTTCTCTCTGTTTAGCTCATTTTCAAATTTACAAAAATCCGTCAGAACCTTTGTGGTTGAAGACACAAAATAAAAGTCAGGGTAGTTTTCTTTTATGTAATCAAGCAGAATATCTGAGTAGATGATTATGCCATTTCCAAAGCCCCTGCTTCGCTCATTATCTCTGCCTATATCAAATATCCTGCACAGTTCGTTACATTTTTTGTCAGGAAGATGCTCCTTAGTAACCAATGAATTGCTAAAGGTAAGTCTCGCGGATATCCCATATTCCTGCATCAGCTTAAGCACTTCCTTCGAATCGTGCTCACCAAAACCGACGCGGCCTCCGCCCCATATGCAGTCTGCCGGTGCACCGTATATTGAGCCTATGTCGCACCAGTCATGGAAATATTCCCTGTGCTCACGATACAGTGGGAGAAATTCTTTGTATAATTCATAAAATTCAAATAATCCCGGTAGATGATAATACGCTTTCATTTTGACTCCTTATTATAATCTGCTGAACCTGTGCTCATTTTAATAATTTTCAATCACATATTCCTCAAAAAGCGGTAGCGTAAAATACACATATCCCCGTTTCTCTCCCGATACAATTCCCTTTCTTATAAGGCGCTTACGGTACGGATTGAATTCGTTTGTCTCCATCCCAATTGCATCCCTGATTTCTTTTATTTTTCCGCTTTTTATATCTGCAATCCCCTTTGCAACCATGCGATCCTTCTGAGAAAGCTCCGACCAGATTTTGTCATATACAAATTCGCTCAGATACTGTTCATACTCGCCCAAAATGCCATTGTAGTCACCATCATTGTTCCACGTCAGATACCCTAAAACCTGAAATGCAAAAGGATAGCCTTTGGTCAGTCCCGCCATCTGTGCTGCTTTCTCCGGAGATATGTTAAAAATAGTCTTATACTTATTGATTATTGCCGCGTTATTTAATGGTTTGAGCTGGATTTTAGGTGCTCTGTACAAAAATGTAAGGCTCTTCTCATTCTGAAGCTCCTCTATATTTTCATACAATCCTGTTCCTAATAGAAATACAGGCAGCTCCTGTCTTACAAATATCTGAAAGGCTCCTGCAAAAACCTTCATGTACTCACTATTTGTCATCTCATCTATCGTAATAAGCAGTCTCTTACCACTCTTTTTAAGCCTTTCCAAAATCTTTATAATAGCTGTCTCTGCATCTGTAATCGGCTGTGTCCCCTCTATAGATACTCCAAAACCGAAAAATGATAGATCGAGCTTTGCCGATTTTATAAGTCCCGCACATATATTATCACTATTCAATTTTGAAAGCATTGCAGGCAGCAGCTCTGTTGCCGGATTGAGTTCTATAACCACCCAGTCATCATTTTCTCTTAGCCTATGCGAAATTTCTGTCATCATTACTGTTTTTCCTGAACCTCGCACACCGGTAATTATAAACATCTGCTGATTTATTGTATCCGCTGTAAAATTCTCAATTATCTCATTAATCTGTACCGGACGGTCTACCGACTCTAGTGGACTTCTTCCAAATGTAAGCGTGAATGGATTTTGCATATCAGCCTCCCATTTTTACTGTTGTTTACTGTTTTGAATTTGTTTTACTGTCTTTTACTGTTGTTTACTGTTTTGGTTTCATTTTACTGTTGTTTACTGTTTATGTCAAGATTACAGTTAATGATAATTCGTATCATATAAACCATTTATGCTAATTCGCATCGTATAAACCATTTATGCTGATTTGCATTTTTGTAGTAACCGGTTGCCGTTGTAAAATAGTTACTGGTCACACTGTTAGGCATGAACAGTAACACAAAATAAATCCCGGAGCGTATTGTATGCTTTGATAGCATATCAATATCACGCTCCGGGGGTTCTATTTACGCCTGATTTAGTTTAAGAAATTCTGTATGATAACTTCCTCTGCCTCTTCCTCTGTAAGTCCGAGTGTACGGAGCTTGAGAAGCTGCTCGTCGTTTATCCTGCCGATTGCTGCCTCATGTATGATAGCCGCATCGATATTTTTTGCCCTGATTTCAGGGATTGAACCGACCTCTGCATGATCCATGATGATAGAATCACACTGGATATGAGCCTGGCATTTGCTGTTGCCGATGGCATTTGGATGGAAGGTCTGGACTGAGTTTCCTTTTCCTACGGATCTGGAAACAATCTGTGCAGAGCTGTCCTCTCCGTTTAACTGTACCTCGATATTTGACTCCGCCTTCTGCTCTCCATCTGTCATGAGACGCTCTGTGACATAGAGCTTTGCGTCCTTTCCAAGCTCCACATTGGTCTCACGGACTGTAGAATCAACACCCTTTATCTGTGCTGTATCGAGTGTGAAAACAGAATTCTCACCCACAAATATATTTGTTACAGGGTTGAGTACTCTCGCACCTGTTCCGTTTCCCTCGCCGTAGTGCTTTTCCTCATATCTGACATTCGCATTTTTGCCTACATGGAAGGTATGGATGCCGTCGTGTCTGCTCTCGTTGCAGCCGCTGTTGTGGATTCCGCAGCCTGCCACAATCCTTACATCTGCACCATCTTCCACATAGAAATCGTTGTATACAAGGTCTGTCATGCCTGATTTGCTGAGTACTACTGGGATATAGACAGCCTCTCCGTCCGTCTTTCCATCAATATAAATATCAATGCCGGGCTTGTCCGTCTTTTTCTTTATCTTGATGTGCTCGCTGTCTCCGTGGCAGATTGATGTGCCGTTTTCACGCAGATTAAAGGCACCGGTCTGACTGAATTTATTATCATTTATGACGTCCAATACGCCCTCTGTTACGTTGTCAAGCTTTACCATATTATGCTCTTCCCTCCAGTCTCTCTACGCATTTATGACATTTCTGTACACCATTGAGATAAGGCAGCACCTCGTCCTTTGTGCCGATTTTCTTGATTTCTCCGCCATCAATTATCATGATGCGGTCTGCCATATTAATGATTTTCTCCTGATGTGAAATCACTATGAGGCTCTGCTTTTTCTCAGTATGGATTTCCTCGAATTTCTGTATGAGCATTGAAAAGCTCCACAGATCGATTCCAGCCTCCGGCTCGTCAAATATACAAAGCGAATGCTCCTTGGCAAGCACTGATGCAATCTCAATTCTCTTCATCTCTCCACCTGAGAGTGTGCCGTCAATCTGGCGGTAAATGTAATCCTTTGCACAGAGTCCTACCGCGGTGAGAAGGTCGCAGCACTCCTTGTCTGAAAGCTCATCCTTTGCGGCAAGCTTGAGCAGCTTCATGACTGTCATTCCCTTAAATCTCGGTGGCTGCTGGAATGCAAAGCCTATTCCCACATTTGCCCTGTGATTGATGTCGAGCTCTGTGATATCCTGTCCGTCAAGTATAATCTTTCCGCTGTCCGGTGTCTGAATACCTATCAGGGTCTTTGCCAGAGTGGATTTTCCACCTCCGTTTGGTCCGGTAATGACAAGCATTTCTCCGTCCTCTACCTGAAATGATATATTGTTCAGAAGGCATTTCTTTCCGCCCTCATCATCTACGTTTAAAGTTAAATTTTCTGCTTTAAGCACGATTTTCACCTCATTTTTTATTTATGATACAGCATAAAATCCTTCTCCTGCTGTTCTTATTACTTTTTCCGTTTACCGTTCACATTCACACATTAGTATGCCCGGCAATGATTACAGTATAACATAATAGTAAACGTTTACAAGGTATAAACTCTCTGGTACTCGCTAAAATACATATTATGGCTTTTTATAAAAAGTTTGCTTATCTACTAATTTCCCTTATCATTGAATACTCATTGCACAAGGTTCCGTCATTTTGTCTGATAGAATTAAATTTGATGCCAGTTATCCTGAAGCCCATCTTCTCATAAAGTGCTCTCGCCCTGCTATTGCCCTCAATAAAATCCAATTCCATCTGCAATATATTCGGATTGCTTTCTGCTATTTTTATCATTTCCCGGAACATTCTCGTTCCGATGCCCTGATTCCAGAATTCGCTCAGCAAACCGATTGCCACATTTGCCCTGTGTCCGGTTTTCGCGCGTTTATTCCACCAGACCATGCAATTTCCGGCAATTTTTCCATCTGCTTCACAAACCAGCAGCGTATGTGTATCCGACAAATTGCAGCTATTTATGAAATCAATCTCCTGCTCGATGGTCTGTGTCTCACATTCTTCCGGTGTCCTCAGTAAGAAATCCGTTTCACCGGTTGACTTTTTCATGTACTCTATAAGAGCTTTGGCATCCTTTTCATTTGCACTTCGCAAAATGGCAGTTCTGCCGTCTTTTAATTTAAATTCGATATCTTTTATTATCATATTTTCTATAGTACCAACTTCCTATTGATTTATCTTTGGAAAAATCTTCCGAGAGAACTAATTTAAATGTAAAAAATGTAAAACCGGGCACGATATCCTGCCCGGTTTACACTATCCATAATAACTGTTAAGCATCACACCTTGCATATTCACAAAAAGCTCATTGCAGATGTCTTCTCGCTTCTTAGAAAGCTTCATAAAACGCTTTGTCTTAGAAAACTCCGTCTATAAAGCCCTTCATATCGTCCTTAGACACAAGACCAATCTGCTGACCGGCAACCTGACCGCCCTTGATTGCAATAACTGCAGGAATATTCATTATACGATACTCTCTTGCCAGATCAGGATTCTCGTCCACATCAATATTGTAAAACTCCACATCTGTGATTTCATCAGAAAGCTGCTCCATTACAGGCGCAAGCATCTTGCATGGACCGCACCACTCTGCCGAAAAATCAACAATGATAGCCTTATTATTTTTAACCTGTTCAAATTCACTGCTATTAATCTTCTTTACCATAGTTGTTCTCCTTCCATCTGTCGAACGAATTATTTTCGTTGCACCTATACAGCAATAAAAAATAACTGCTATACTATAGTACACCAAATAAGAAATAACAATGCATCAGAAACTTATTATTCGATGTACTAGCACTACTATAATACATAAATCAGATTATGTCACATAAAAATATTATAAACCGCAAAATTTATCATTTATCACGATTAATTCTTTTTGTGCTCTGCCATGTAGGCCTCTATATCCTCTGTGGTTCTGATGATATCCTCCGACAGACACACTGCACCGTCCTCGGTGATAAGCAGATCATCCTCAATCCTGATACCGATTTCCCATTCATCTATATACAGTCCCGGCTCGTCACTGATAATTGCTCCCGGACGAAGCCTGCTGTTTGAGTCAACTGTCACGTCATGCACATCAATTCCCAGATGGTGTGACACGCCATGCATGTAATACTTCGAAATCTCTACAGAATTCTTTATAAGTCCAAGCTTCATAAGCCCGTCTGCAAGCACATCCTTACATACTTCATTTAATTCCTTTGTAGTCATTCCCGGCTTTGCAACCTCGACAATCTTTCGGTTTGCAGCAAGCACGATATCATATACCTGTTTCTGGCGCTCGGTAAACCTGCCATTTACCGGATACGTTCTCGTAATATCCGAATTGTAGCCATCTATTCTGGCTCCAAGGTCAAGAAGAACCAGTGTTCCATCCTCCATCGTCTCACGATTTGTGTCATAGTGAAGCATTGTTCCATTCATTCCGCTTCCGGCAATTGTAGGGAAAGCTGTCCACTCTGCCCCACCGCGTCTTATGATATATTCAAAGTCTGCCTGTGCCTGATATTCTTTCATGCCCGGCTTTAAATTAGCCATTACACTGCAAAGTCCGTCCTTTGTGATAGCGATTGCCTTTTTGGTCAGTTCAATCTCATCCTCATCCTTCTGCATACGCTCCTCTGCCACAAGCGGGAAAAGATTCTTCACATCAACTCCCGGATAGTCTGTCTTAAATTCATTGGCTTTTACCACATTGTAATCCGGCAAATCCACTTTCTGATGACGATACGTGTCAAAATATGCTGTGTATACATCCTCACGCGTCATTATCCTGTCCAGCGTGCTCTCAAGCTCATAAATATATTCTATCTCATCAATTCCTGATATTTCCTCGGCTTCCTCCATAGTCACTTTCCTGCCGTACCAGCGCTCCATCGTAGGGTCTGCCTCCTCTATGAAGAGCATTGTCTTAGCAGGCTCTACACATTTATCCAGGACAAGGACCATGTTGTCACGTCTAAGTCCGGTCAGATAGAAGAAATTGCGGTTAGCCTGTGCTGTGAATAAATCATACTCATCTGCACTCACATGGTGCTCGATGCCTGAGTACAATATTGCTATAGAATTGTCCTCCATCTTGTCTAAAATTCTTTGTCTTCTGCTTTCAAAATCCATTTTGCTGCCTCTTATTCATTATTTGTAATTCCTGTCTTCAAAAACCGCTGACATTCATACGCCCTTACGTTATCACAATATATGTATTTTTACAAGCCATTTGGACCCGCTAATACAGGAATCAAAGGTTTTCTATATTTATATATTTTCTTTCTCCAAATTCAGACATAAAGAAAACCCTTGAAAATACTGGATTTCCAAGGGTTTTGATGTTCTTTTGATATTCTTTGTAATTATCTCTTTGTTAACGTTTTGATAACAAGAAAAGCCCAGAAATAGGGGCCTTGTGTATGACAGTGTTGCATATGTGTTGTATGCGGTTAACTGCCCACACATTCCCAGAACTACTCATTACTTTAACAAAGAAAGGACTACTACTATGAAAATACATTTTGCTTACTATAACCAATACAAGAACGGAATTGACATTGCTTTTGCTCCTTAATTTCTTACATAATTACTTTCCATTCCTCGTTCATGAGCATATTATTATCATCACATACGGTTTCAACAAGTGAAATATAATCGTAGTTTTCATTGAGAACTCGCTCCATCAATAGAGCTTCCAATCTAGCTAATTCATCATGTCTTTGATAGAATCTTTCTCTTAAAAATGATGCATACTTAACCAAGCGAAGTGACCCATGGCATATCACATTACTTCCCACTCCATCTACTGAAACTGTAAGGCCCTGGCGTAAAGCATTCAAGACACCCATCTCACTTCGATCATCTGTAAATGCAATAGTATAGTTTTTCCCGAATATCGTCATAGCTTCTAATGTTGTATGAGAATCAGTTATTCCTATTATTGGGAAGTTCATAGGCAATTTTTCTCTATAATATATTTCTTGCAAGTAATTAGCTTTAAGGTCACTTTCAGGTGCGCCCGATGTGATTTCAAATGCATCGAACTTGCATTCATTAACAAGGGCATTTATAAGTTGCTCTGGGGCACCCATTCTGTTATGGTGCATGGTATCTACTGCATCCCAATAAATATGGCAGAGTACGCTTACACCTCCAGCATCTTTGATTTTATTAAAAACATCCATAGCTGCTACGAAAGCCCTGATATCTACTTTTTCATCTACTTTCCCCGAATAGAGATCAACCAAATCTAACAATATTTGTTTTTGTTCATCAGTAATTTCAGTTACCTGAGGAGCTATTGCTTTATTCGCCCCTAATGACAAGATGTGAACCGGGCACTTGGCGGCGTGAACTTCCTCCCCTCTGATAAATATCATGTTTGTTTTGCATCTGTCCATTTTTTCACGTAAATGGATGCTGCCCAAATAATTATTATGGTCGGTAATCGCAATAAAATCGAAGCCATTTTTTCTAGCTACTACAGCACGATGTTCCGGTGTTTCAAGGCCAGCTGAGAATGTGGTATGTAAATGGAGATCTCCCTTCATCACCTTTTTGCCATATAGGTCACTATCTAGTGCGTATACAGAAGTCTTCACTCCTTGTACATTTCTCCCTGTTTTATCATGAGGCTCGACAAATATGTTATATTCTTGTTCAACTCCAAACTCATAATAAAATGATAGTTCGTTATTAACAGCCTCCACATCGAAAGAATCATAATGAGCTGTTCCCAGTTCACTATTATACTGGTACTCGTAGCGCGGAAGAATTGACACACTATATACACCCTTTAAATGAACAAAATCATGTTTTGATTTAATAGTTATTTTCTGGGACTCACCCGTATGGAATACTCTCGGAACAACACTGATATATGGTTCAATATTGATATTCATTTGTCATTCACTCCTTATATCTTGAATATTTATAAACTCAAACTATCTACAGATTACTCTCCGGTGGATTCAATCATTGCAATAAAACTATCTATACATTTCCAGTATTCATCTCCAAGTTCGTACAAAGCTCCCAGATGATCACTTTCTTCTGCTAGTAGGAATTCTTTTGGAGCTAGAATTTTTTCAAACCCTCTTTGTGTATCCATATAATCCACCAATCCATCATTTTTACCATGTATGAACAGAACGGGAACCTTCATTTTATTCAGTATCGACATAAGATTCAAATCATCCAAATCAAAATGCAATTCTCTTCTCATAATAGAATTGAGATGACTCTTAATTTGATTTAATGATCCTTTCATTTTCCATGAATAAACGCATTCGACTATTTTCCAAAAGTCAATAGGAACAGAATCAACTATGACTCCTTTAATCTTTCGGTTTGCTGAAAGCTGAATGGCAGATCTTAAAGCAATCGTACCTCCCATAGATGCTCCAAATATAATTTTTGTTTTCGTATTCTCTTGGTCGATTAATTCCATCCATGCGTCTATATCTCTAACGTCATTGACACCTAATCCAGAATATTGCCCTTTACTCTGCGCGTGTCCACGAAGATCCGGAATAAAAACCTCATATCCTTTCTCCAGAAAATTTTTTGCATATGGCACCATGTCTTTTGCACCACTTCCGTAGCCATGACATAAGAAAGCTATCGTCTTTTCCTTTTTATCCTCATTTTCAAAATAATATCCATGCAATTCGTTACCTTCATATTCTAATTTCAGTTCTTTATACTTAAAATCACTTTCATTAGTGCACGTTGTGTTTATCTTCAAAACATTATATTTTCGAGGTTGAGCAATTACAGAAAAAACAACACGTGCCTTGATTCTTTCAAACGTATGCCATTCTCCTCCTCTCTGTTATGTTCATTCATTCCAAGGTGGACTAGCTCAATAAAAATCAAACAACGGCACAATGCTAGAAAAAGCCGGATTATTTTCGTTTAAACTTTATCTGAAGAAAGATTTTTATGAACGCCCACTTTCCCTTAAAACTATTCCAAGTGATAAATACAAGCAACATTACTGCAATAATCAAAAGAGAGTTCTTTATTGCCAGGAGTGCTGCAAGAAAAACCGGAATTATGATGTTGTACAAATCCTCAAACGGAACGCATATAAAGCTTCCAAGCCAATCTGCCTTGATATATTTCACAACAACAGTTCCAATAATCCATTCAAATATCAGATAGAAAACACCTATTGCGATTCCAAGCTTTGATATCAACGAAATCTGGATAAATAAAGCAACAACCAAAACTGTCTCTATCGCCAATGACAGTTTGATTAATAACTTGTAATTTATTCTCCCACTTGTTGCCAGAGTGATCACTCCGCTCTTTAAATCATTCTCATAATCAATATTCTGATGAATCAGTAGATATCTGATGCCATTAACAAATGATATCAACTGAAAAATCCAAAAGAATACCATCGGTACTTTTACGATGAAAAACAAAGGTAGTAATGGAAAACATCTTTGAGCAATTGAACACTCAAGCAAACCAATTACCCCCTTTTCCTTAAAACGAAAAAGATGAATCGAATATGCTGCGCCAGCAAGATAAATAAAGGCTGTCAGTAATAAATAACCAATTACATTTTGTATGAGGAGTAATAAAGGAATGATTCCAATAGCCACCATTAATACCATAGATATAATGATAACGGTTGTCGATAATTCACTGATTATTTTATGTTTTCCAGCTTTTCTATCAACTTCAATGTCTGAAAAATCATTGATAACGTAGCTAAATGCAAGGAACATGGATATATAAAGCATATATGCGATAAATCTGACCAGAAACTGTTCCGCACTATACTGCTGCATATCCAAATAATAAAAGTACATGAGTGCCCCCATCATCAACGGGACTTTAGAATCATACCACTCAGAAAGACGAATATAACTGAATAATTTTTTCATTTCTTAATTTCCTCGCTTAATCTTTTTAAGACTTTAGGTGCTGCAATAATAAACCATGCCGTAAAATGTTCCGGGTTTTTAGTCAATTCTTCTTTCAGTTCTCCAAAATCAACCCAACGTAGTTCTTCTATCTCTTCAGGATTAGGTCGAATATCTCCACAATAATCAGCTAACAACACATGATCGTATTCATATTCTGTTATTCCATTTGCAAATTCTGCACGATAAACGAAGTCAAAATATTCCTGGACAGGGAACTTCACCCCCAACTCATCCAATAAGCGGCGTGATACGGCATCAGATAATATTTCCCCTTTTCTAGGATGTGAACAGCATGCATTTGTCCATAAACCACCTGAATGATACTTTTCAGAATTGCGTTTCTGCAATAGCATCCTTCCATCATGAACTACAAACACAGAAAATGCTCTATGCAATATGCCTTGTTGATGAGTTAATAGTTTCGGACAGGATCCAACTTCTTCATCAAAAATATTCACTAATATCAATTCATCTTCCATGATAATCACCTCAAATACATATACATTATTAACTGTACTAACCGATTATTCCATTCCAAAGTTTTGAACATCTTCGACACCTGCCCCGAGATAATGGAATACCGAAGCAACATAGTTTTCTTTTTTTCGCACCAAAGTCCTAGATCGTGAATTAGCTATAAAATACATGAACAATGCCAGAAAAACCGTCCATGACATTTCCTTTTTTCCTATTTCTATAGCAGAATATGTTTGTCGTGATATTCCTATTGCTGCGCACAGATCAGCCTGTGTCACATTAACGGAAGATCTCAAAACAGGTAACCAGTCCCTCATTATTTCAATAATCTGCTCTTTTGTATAATACATCTTTACCTCCTAACGCTCTGGTATTTTTGTATTTCCTGTTATTTCTTGTACAATTTCATCTATTGTTTTCTTGCGTTCAGAACAAGTTGTTCCGTCTCGAACGATATTTAAGCTTTCTAGTAACTGTTTTCTTATTAAATCAGCTGTTTTCAAGTATATTTTGTCGTCTCTAATATATTGAACAACAAATTTACCAAACAGTATCTTATGTCGAATATATTTTTCAATCAAAACAGTGGGGAGTAATCCAGAAGCTGCATATCTATTAATCACCTTATCGTAATTGTTAAACAGGTATGTCTGAAAGAAATGTATTTCATTGTCTGATAGTGTGCATTCAACATTACGCTTTTTTAGTCTCCCCAACTCCAAAAGAAAATCTTCATCGCTTTTCTCAAGTGTCAGATATGAATTCTTCATCAATTCTAGTACTAGTTTCATAGCTTCAAAAGAATCATCTTGATACTTTTGTTCTTTTGAAAAATCTTGCACCAAATATGTAGTAATGAACACCCCCATGCTAATAATAATGGTAGCCACCACACCATACTTATCATAATTCACATTTGCCAACTTCAAATTCTGCGGCGTGAACCCTCCTGAAATATTCCCCATATCCAAAACTAATACTGCACCAAGGGCAACGCTAATCGCAACGATTCCTATAAAAATACCAGGTAACTTATATTTTCTTTTTTTATGTTCATTCATTCTATTCATCTCACACATTAATTACGAATCATCGATTTCCTCATGAATGCATCATTTGTATCCGTGCATCTTAAATATTTCAAGCTATCATTCAACACAAATTGACATCCATGACAAAAGTCAGGAAGATTTCCTTTATAAAAATAATCCCTTATTTCTTGCATGCTTTCTTTATTCCAGATAGTATGGAAAGATTCGTCATTAATATTGCCTATTCGATATGTCGAATTAATACAACACAAAAAAACATTTCCATCGATATCAATGTATGTCTTTTCAACCAACCAATCACAAATTCCTATGCATGAGATTTTGTCCTGGGTCCATAAACAATGATCAAGATCATCTATTGGTCGTTGTTTTCCATTAAATGCTTCATGGATCTGTGCTATTTGCATTCTCCATTCTTCATCTGAACGGAAACTTTCATCTACCTCTGCTGTATTATCGCCTATGACTTCAACATAAGTATTGGGGTAGGTGATATGCACACCCATTACTTTTGCTTTAACCTCAGCAATTTCTAACTGATACTTCACAGCTGCCTTATAATGTATTGGGGAATCATCCTCGTTTCCTAAAGCAATGCTAGGTAACATATTGGAATAAATTATTTCATCAAAACCATATTTTGCAGCAAAGTCCACCATAGCGGTAATCTGAGAAATATTTTGGCGCATAACAACAAAAGTTAAAATTTTCTTCACATTATGACAGCATGTTTTCAAGATTCCTAAATTTTGGACAAATTGATCAAACGAAAGTCCCGTTCGTATTTTTTCATAGATTTCTTTCGAGCATGCATCACACGAAACACGTATGTCGTCAAAGCAGTTGTCAACTATGGTTGCTATTTGTGAATCAAATATTGAAAGATTGGTGCATGCCGAAATAGCGATTCCATACCTCCGATATTCTTTCAAGTATTCCTCGAAATTTGGATTCATAAATGGTTCTCCATTTCCATGAAGAACCGCCACTTCAATGTATGGAAGCAATTCCTCCAAACGACTAAATGTATCTTTACTCAAATGCTTTGCGCCCGCATTGCCCTGGTATATATGCGGACACATTATGCATTTTGCATTACAGTAATTAGTAATCTCTAATTGCAAAAATGTTGGTTTTGTATCCAAAATCAATTTTTTATGCAGCACATTTAAATGGATCTTTGCTTTATTAATTGCACGTAATATATCCCATCGTTCATTCTCTATTAAAGTTTTCTCAAACTCCTCAATCCCAGTTTTGTCATATGGATTGAAGATAAAACCGTTTAAATATAATAATAATTTCGCAGATGGAACCGGAATACTTGTCCAGTATTCATCAATATAATTATAATCGACTATTACCATATCTTTTTTAATATTCTCATCATATATATCTACAAAGAAGATTTCTTTATCATTGCAAATAAAGCCATAGTACATGGATCGCACTTCCATCTGAATTCGAGCAATTGTGATTTTGTCACTCAATATTGCTATGTTCATGTTGTTCCGTTCACCTCACTCCAGCAAAGTTTGTTTTCACCTTACTCCAATAATAACCACAATCCTTACACCAACTAGGTAAAACACCATTTTTCATATTCATTCTGAAGTTTTGATATGTCATCCCATTCCATATTTCATCAAAATTCTCCACTTCAAGAATATTGCCCATATAATGATGCACGTTGTAGCAACAGGTCGATACATTACCCGCCAAATCTATATAACATCGTTCTATGGCCCACTGACAAATCTCAGGTGCACATATACTATCATTAGTAAGTGAATCTAGCGTGACTAGCTGATTTAAGTAATCTCCGGTCAATGATGCAGATGAAAATCTACTCTTACTAACCATAATTCTTCTATCAACGGTTGACCAATCATACTTTTTGATTTCATCAAGCTCCAAAGCCAATCGGTTTTCATCAACAGCTTTATTAAATATTCCAGGAATCACGATATCTATCCCTAGTCGTTCAGCTTCTTCTGTAGCTAACTTTAAAGAACTGGCTGCCACATTAGGATAATGTATAAGGGAATCCCGCTCATTTCCAATACACGGATTCACTCCTAACATATTAAACTTAATGGATGCAAAGCCGTACTCAGCTGCAAATATTACTAAATCCACAGCCTGAAGAATATTTTGAGTCATAATTACACAGTCTAAGTTTTTACGTAGATTAGGAGCAACAGAATTCAAAATTCTGAGATTCTCTATAAAATGATCAAAGCTTAATCCTTTTCTAATTCCTTCAAAAACTTCTTTTGTACATCCATCACAAGATATATTAAGATAATCTATATATTCACCAATATTGTTCAGTAGAGATGTATTAATTCCACATAAATTAGTGTTCGTACCAACACGAACACCGTATTGCCGATATAATTTTAGATATTGCTCAATATTCTTACATAAAAAAGGTTCCCCATCACCATTCAGCATAATTATCTGACAATATGGAAAAATATCTTTTATTTTTTGTATCACTTCTTCCGATACATCCTGCGCCCCATTATTACCTATGTAACTATGGTTGCACATTATGCATTGTGCATTGCATCTGTTGGTATGTTCCAGCTGGATATAAGTTGGGTAAAAATCCACCATTCCAGAATTCATACTATCCAAATAGCGACTTATTTTTTTTGCATTTTCGCTTTTCTCATTATCAAAGAGTACTTCCATGGTTACATTTCTCCAATGATTCCTGAACAAGCCAATCTTCCAACATCGGTTTCTTTCCACATTCCCATTTAAAATCTTCGGGATCAGAACAATATCCGCATGATTTCATTGGTCGTTTTAAGTATTCTTTTATTCTATCTGCTGTTATGCCTGGCTCATACAAATCCAACAAATCACTCTCAACATCAATCTGTGTATTAAAGCGCTTATTTAAAAACTTTGACATGAATGGAGCTGGGCAAAGAGCAAGTTTTCCGTTGCTAACGAATGTACAGATTTTACTCGGACAGCTCGTGTACATTTCTTGAATATCATGATTTCCTTGAATGTTTAACCGCTTATGAAAATCAATTACTAATTCAGAAAAATTACTCTGTATTCCAAACATTTGCAATCGGCTCTCTATTTGGTCCCTAATTCTATCTGTTACTGGATAACAGCTTATGTCCAATACAACACCATTCTCCGCAATACTATTTAATATAGTATCTTCAGTTTTGGGAATCAGCAGTCCGTTTGTTAAAATCCTAAGATCCGTCTTTGGAAAATATTTGCGCACTATTTCTATATATTTTCCCATGTCAGGATTTAAAAAAGGTTCTCCCCCCATTAATCTAATAGTGAAAATATGATCAAACAGTTCGCTGAGTCGAGCAAAATCTTTTTCAAAAACAGTAATATCCACTGGAGCGTCTTCATCATCAACGATATTTGAAAAATGTGAACATCCTTTACAATTTAAATTACATTTATTAATTATATGTGTTTCCAAATAATCCAAATATTGCATAGTACACCTCTATTAGATATTTATTACGTGTGCTCTAAAGCTTCCATAATATTTACCAGCCAAGTGACATCCTAATTCAATAATATTAAGACCGGCATCCTTTTCCCTTTTGACCAATCCCACAACATTGTGTCCTAACATTTTATAAATATTCGGATCAAAATTCACTTTGCTTCCGTATCGTTTCTGAAGCTTACTGCTTGAATATCCGTTTCTAAAACTCTTCTTTGCCACGCCTTTTACCGTTGTAACGTTATGTGCATAAATACATACATCTGGGATGTACATAAGTTTTGCGCCATATTTGATAGCTCGCCAACACAGATCAACGTCTTCCGCATTATTTGCAAACCAATTGCTAAATCCCTTTAGCTTAACCAAAAGCTTTCTCTTATACGCACAATTCGCCGTTACAAAAGCATCATTAAGTTTGCATTGATCAACAATATATGGTTCATCACCAAAACTCATAATGAGTTTCCATGCGAGATTCCCCCAGTATTCTTCAATATGATTTATAGGCGTAGCTATCTCCACCTTTCCACCAAGCCCGTCAATATCATACTTTGCAAATGCCTCGGATATCTTTTCAATCCAATCATTCTGAACAATGCAATCACCATCCGTAAATGCAATAATATCTCCCTTTGCATGTTTAATACCCACATTACGTCCTGATGCCGCATTTCGTTTTGGATTATCTACAACCAATACCTGTGGGAACTTATTTTTTATAAGTGCAACAGTATTATCCGAAGAGCCACCATCCGCGACAATCACTTCATCTGGAAGCACTGTATTGTTAAATAGCGCATTCAAAGTATCGACAATATTCTTTTCTTCGTTATACACGGGCATTACAACTGAAATCATATCTGCACACCATCCTTATACTTTTCACTCATTCGTATTTTATTCTGTAACGTAATATCTTTTTCTTCTAAGCAAATACATTCTAGCATCCCTTGAATAAGGAACTCACAGCCTGAACAAAAATGTGGGAGCTTTCCTTCATAGAACATTCTTCGAATATGCTGAATCGGCATCCCATTCCATATATCCTCAAACGATGCATCAAATATATTTCCTATTCTGACATATTGGTTAATACAACATATCGACACATTACCATCCAAATCTACATATGGTCTTTGAACACACCAATCGCAAATACCTGTAAATGTACAATCGACAAGATCTGGCAGTTTTTCAAAGTCGTACTCTGCAAACTCTTTTTCCTTATATGTATTATTCCCTGATAATCTGCTGTGCAATGCATCGAGTTCATCCTTGTTTTTGAAAATTTCCGTGCGATTAAACTCAACTAATTCGCTTTCTGCATTTTCAGGGACATCATCAATTCGTATCTCAGGAACTCTTACAACTATCCCTTTTTCAATACCCTTAGAAATTGCTTTCTGAAGATATTTTTTTGCAATAAAAGGATAATGCGTCATAGTATCTTCTTCGTTCTCTAATCGAACGTCTGTGCTTAATTCAGTAAACACAATTTCATTAAACCCTAGTTCCGCAGCAAAAGACACAATGTCCGGGAGACTCTGGATGTTTTGACGCATTGTAATAGACATCATACGCATATGAAGATTAGGACATTCGGCTCTAACCATTTTGCAGTTTTCTACAAATGCTTCAAAAGAAAGCCCCTGGCGTATATATTCATATGTCACTTTATCAGCAGCATCACATGATACATTTAGCTCTGTAAAGTTTTCCCTTAATGCATCGATTATATCCATATTTACAATAGACAGATTGCTATTGGTCGCAAATTTAATCTTATATTTTGAAAATACAGATAGATAATCTTTTATATTAGGTACCATAAAAGGTTCGCCGTTTCCATGTAAAAAGACTGTTCTAAGATAAGGCAATAAATTTGTCAATTTTTGAACAATTTCAGATTGCTGCCTCAACGGATGTGTTCCATTTTTGTAAAAATGATTACACATTATGCACCTAGCATTACAAATGTCTGTGCTCTCCAACTGTATTTCCGTTGGATAACTATTGAGTCTGATTTCTCGTTTAATCATAGAACTCTCTATTTTGGCCTCATTTATTGTTTTGCACAACATCCAGTCCTGCTGCTCCAAGGCATTTTTTTCCATGTTAAAAATCAGGTTCTCGTCATCGATATCAATTAACGCCGACAAGAACAGGAAAAATAGCTTCCTAACTTTCTGCAATTTTGAATAACTTTTACGCAGCATTTGTCGAGAATCCCAATCAATTACTACTGAATCATCCTCGCTTATAGTCTCTACGGATAAGACAACTTCAATTGGCATCTGACCTTTATATTTTTCTAACAGTATGACAGCTTGACTTCTTCTTTCTGCTGAACACAATAGTACCGTTCTCATACTCTTATCCATGACCATTCACTCCTAATTTTTTATCTACATAACAGTTCTGCCAATGATAATGCTCGAGTAATCCTATCGTTACACCTGCATGCTGATAATTCTCTCTCATCTAATGGCTCATATTGTTTGCCTAGCGTATAACCGTCAATAGAAAAATCAAATCCACACTTTTCATTAACTAAAGCTGACGTACTTTTCAAACACATTCTCCTGCAATTTCTGTCATATATTTCTTTTTCGTGCATGTAATAGCATTCTCGGTTAACGGTTTTATATGTAACATGCTCTTGCATGAGTAATACCTCAAGACCCAATTCCAATAAATATGGAATTCTTGTCACTCTGTCTGTTTCAATTTCAGTTATTCCGTTATTCCTGAGGAAAGAGTAGCTTAGTAAGTTCTCTGCCCCATTTCTTGATATGCCCATATATCCCCAGATAATCGGAAGATCAGGGCACATCCTTCTTATATAGCTAGTAGCACCAACATCCTGCACTATAACTTTCTCTATCAGACATTCTTTTTGTAAATACTGAACCAACTGCATTACTCTTTCAAAATTGCGTTCTGTAAGATATCGAGGTGTCTGATACACACAATGTATTCCTAATCCACGAGCCAATCTTGCAAAATTGATTAATTCATGGTCAGAAAACTCGAACATTCTCTTATTGCAATACAAATCCCCTAGAACAACACCATCGATACTTGGAATATCAGAAATTTTAACAATGTCATCTTTTGTATATTGATCTAAAGCAACATAATTCATTATCTCATCTCCCGGTTTGTTCTTGAAAAATAATGAAGATAGCTTTTCAATGGCATCCCCATACTGAAACGTTCTATATTACTCAACAGATCCCTCACCATAGGAACTCGTAATCTGCCATCTACAGTCCTTCCTTCGATTTTGAAAGAAGTAATCCCCATAGCCATATATATGCCTACGATTTCTGCAGTTCTGGTTGGATGCTCTGAAATTGGTTTTGCATGGCAAGAAGTATTGTCACAAGATTGTAATTCAAAACCTTTTCTGCAGAACAATATATGTTCACCATTTTCAAAACCATGTGGCAGCTTACATTGTCTTATATCATTAAAACAAGTTCCTCCTTCAGCTACCAATTCATATTCCAGGTCTGGAACGGCATTTATGATTGCTGCCATCTCATCAATATAAAGGTTGGCGTAAAAAATGATTCTTGTCACCCCTAGTTTTCTAAGAAGTCTCACTGTTTCAATATTATATACACCAAGCAACGTACTAGCATGAACCTTTGCGTGCTGTAGTTTTCCTTGCAAATCAGCTATCAAACCGAATTCAGAAAGAATAACTGCATCAACCTGATAATCATCAAGAACTAATATTTCTTTTTTCAGTCTTTCTATATCCGACTGTGCTACATTAACATTAATTGCCACATATAATTTCACATCTGATTTGTGACACAAAGATACAGCCTCTTTAATATCGTTTAAATAAAAATCTGCTTTTTGTGGTCTTGAGCTAAAGCCTTGCAATCCAACATATATGGCATCCGCCTTCTCGCTAATCATTAGTTTTACATCTTCTAAACACCCCGCTGGAGCAAGTACCTCATATTTACCAGGCATAATGTTCACCTCCTGATTACACTTTTCTAATCATCGAGTTAAACTCTGTACACAAATTCCAACAGCCTCCACAGCGGCCGCAAAGCATTTCCTTTCTGTAATGCTGCATCAGTGTGTTATTCCATACCTCAGCAAGTGTACATTCCTTAATATTTCCAATATTTCCAACTTGGCTCCCCCAACACGGACGGGCATTAAGTGTATCATCCATTAGTAAAATTCCATAACCGGAAAAACATGAATAATTCTGTGGAATTCGATTATGTTTTATACAGAACTCCTCCAGATGATCTAAATACTCATATGAACTAGAAATATAAGATCCACACTGTTTTAGTTCCTTCAACTTTTCCACTACCTGCTTCAGCCGGAGACTGTCTGTAACTGACAGTTTATCTTCCGTCATACCGTATGTATCATAAACAGATATTTCGAGCCAAATCTTATTATTATCGCAGAATTCAACTAACGGAATCATATCTTCCAAATTGTAACGAGTTAGTACCGTAGTGAGATGAATAATCACATCACCATATTTTTCTCGCATTTTGAGTGCTGCTTCCACCCCTCTCATTGCTGACGTGAAATTAATTCCTCGCTGAAATTCATAATGTTCCGGTACTAATGAGTCAAGAGAAATGATTATATACTTTAATCCTGCATTGCCAAGTGCATCCCACTTATTTTCCAAGAGCACCCCATTCGTCATTAAAATAGGTAATATTCTCCTTTGACAAAGAGCTTCCGTTAATTCAACTACATCCTTTCGAAGTAATGGTTCTCCTCCGTTCAAAGCAATAGCATCAACGCCTAATTGCTCAGCCTGATCAAATACTGAAATCAAATTCTCTGTATCTAATGCCAATGGCGATTGAAAATACGTTTCAGGATGATTTTGCTTAGCATATCCGCAGTAAATACAACCAGAATTACATCTATCAATAACCTTAAACATAATAAATCGAGGTGCAGTTGGACAGCTATCTTTTTCTATGCATGAAATCACTTCTTCTCGAATATCTTTCATTTCTTTCTCATAAGACGTTCCGAAAGAAGATGAACGAGCTTGATATATATGTGCAAACATATTTCCTTCCATACTTACTTTCTCCTCCATTATTCATATATTGCGTCCTGCAAATAAAACTCATGTCCAAATATCAAATCGGCAGATGAAATTATTTTTCCTTTATATCCAATCTGCCTGAGTTTCTTTCTCTCAGCGATAAACTCAGCAGATTCGCAAACCACAAGACAATCTACTTTATAACTGCACATCTCTATTTCATCGACAAAACGTATATCTCTGTAGTGAAAATGCAATTGTCTATCATTTGTCTTGTCAACAATGTACGTAAGGTCTATTCCCGTTGCTCCAGCTAATGTCTGAATAATAGAAGTTCCAAGATCACCATTACACCATACACCTACTGTATGGATTTTTTCGTCCAATAACCAATCAACAACGGATTCGCCCTGAATCATATTTGAAATCCACTGCTGCTGTAATTCATACTGAAAGTCTCGACGATAATCAGTTTTATCATGAACATTTCTTCTTCCACAATGAGGACAGCTTGAAGCAAACTTAGTACTCTGTTTCCAATCGCTTCTTGTTTCTCGAACCGAGTATTTCTTTTGACAATATGAACATTCTGTAGAAACCATCAAATCTTCTGAATCTTCAACTGGCGTAATACTGTATATTTCGCCCTGAAAGGCTTTGTTTTTTTGCGACAATCGAATCATTCTATTCATCTTATCCCACTCGGAATTTGACATCATTGACATGTTTAATATGGGCATACCCGCCATAATAAACTCTTTTTGATCCTGGATAATCCCCCGTGCCAAACAGTGATTATGATATGCCGATCCAGGATATTGAATAATATTTATCATAGCCAAATCATACTGGCGGTTATGATTCCACCAATCAAAATTCTCTATAAATGTATCCCACGTTTCATTCTCTGCCCCGACAAGCATATTTCCTGAAACAATCATTCCGGCATCATATGCATTTTTTAATGCCATCTCAATGCCGTTTTTATCGGTCTTCTTATTCATATTCTGCAAAATCGCATCGCAAATGTTTTCAACACCAAATTGAACATTCTGGCATCCTGCTTCCTGCATTTTCTTTAATACAGAACGAGAAGCAGTTTCTATTCTTATTTCAGCAAACCAACGTATCTTATATTCAGAAATTCTTTCACAAAATGCGGTTATTATTTTCTCATTGAGGCCAAACAACTCATCAATCAGATAGATACCATTAATCTGATATTTTTCAATTAATTCATCGAGTTCTGAGAAAAAGTTATCTAATGATCGCATTCTGTACTTGTTTCCAAGTGTATGAAAGCAAAACGTGCATAAAAACGGACATGATCTACTTAGCATCATCGGAAGTTCTTTAGGTTCATCACTATACTCATACTGAAATTGAAAATAGTTCTTTTCGCCCATCTTGCGTTTTCTCATTCCTTGTTGATGTGCAAAATACTCATCAATATCTAATCCTTCATAAGACGGAAATGGAATACTATCAAAATCACCGATTATGGGTGCAGCACCTGTATAAATGTACTTGTCAGAATACTTATAAACTACGCCTTTGACTTCTTCTATTGATGCGCCTGTGGCAATCGCACTAAGCACATTGCAGGTCGTTCTCTCTCCTTCACCTATAACCGCATAATCAACTTCCGTGATTTCCGAAAAGACAAGCGGGGAGGAGGAATAGCCCGCGCCTCCGCCTACAGTAATAACCGATGGATTAATATTTCGCGCAAGTCTAAATAATTCTCTTAGTTTCAACCAATCATGTGCTGTACCGCCACACAGAATAACGTCACAGAACTTGATTTTTTCCATAAGTTCTTCTTTAGTTCGGTAATTCAGATTAATAGCATCCACATTAAAGCCAGCTCGCCGAATTGCAGCGTTTATATATGCAGTCCCTATTGGAATGAATGCTTCTGTATTTTCAACATCACCAAACTTAGGAATTACAAGCAGAACATTCATTACCATAGCCTCCTGTTATTTCTTTGAGACGGACCTATTTCTCAATAAGCCAATCTTCTAATATAGCCTTCTTACCAGCTTCCCATTGAAAAACTTCAGGTTCTTTGCACAGTCTGCAAATATCCATTGATGAATTCATTTTTTCTACAATTATTTCACTGGTCAAATTTTGTTGCCAAATTGATATCCTGTCCTGTTCCGAAACATGTACATCAATTCCAAACTTTTGACAATAATGCTTTATAACGTACGGTGCAGGACAAGCCGAAAGATATCCATTATGATAAAAATGACATTGTTTGCTAACACAAGTGTCATAGGCTTCCTGCGGATCCGCAGTTCCGCTTAAATCCATTCTCTTTCTAAATTCGGTAATTGGCGGAGTTATTTCATATTGTAATCCACATTCCTGAAGCTTTGCCTTTATTTCTGAAAGCATTCCTTCCGTTGGAGGATATAACGAAATATCTATCACTATGTTTAATTCAGAAATAGCCTCAAGAATCACACTTTCAATTTTTTTGATTAACAGTCCATTTGTTACTATATGAATATCCGTGTGAGGAAAGAATCTTCGTACCACTCTACAATAGTCCAAAATCTGCGGATTCAAGAAAGGCTCGCCTCCCAAGAGCCTTATCTTATAAATAATAGGTTGCACCTTTGACAATCTTTCAATATTCTTTTCAAAACAGCTGATATCCTCTATATCTTCGTCAGTAGCAATGTTTGAAAAATGAGAGCATCCCTTGCATTTCAAATTACAAGAATTCATCAAATGCATCTCTAGATAATCTAAATGTTGCATACACATACCTTTCTCAATGGAAATCAATAGAAATCGAGTTCAGATAATTACTCATATTTGAGTTCAAAATCAGCACTAATTCCTGCTGCTCTTTATCGTCTGTAATCTGTAAGGCGCTAACAAACGTAACCAGTGCCATAATTAACTGCTTGCTTGATTCAACACTATTACCGCTAATACTCTTTAAAACTTTGTTTAAATGATTCCACATTGTATAACAATCTGTAGCATCCTTTGCATTATTATGGTATATCGACTGGATAACATTCTTAATAAAGGTCTGGCTAATATAGCCTCGATAATCGGAAGTATTCAGATAATGATTTGCGATATCAATGGCTACAGAATGTGAAACATAGTATTTCACACAAAACAACCCAAATCCTACAAAATATCCTTCCGGACAAACGATACTTTCATTTTTTCCCAGAATTGTCTTTTTCACAATTGATGCGATATCATTAGCAACTCTAATAAATACATCCTTATTATTTGTCACACGTGGATCGACATTTTTCCTGTAACCACTTATCTTTTCGACAACATGAAGTAATTTCACAGCACCATCAGCATTTACGTTTTGTCCATACAGATAGTAAAAGCACATCGCCCAAGCATCGCTATAATCAGCTCCCATTTGACGTATCTGAGGGATAATCTTATCCAATTCTCTATTCGTTATTTTCATATGGCCTACGACTTTTGCTAACTCTGGACTTATTTCACCCCCACCACTGACTATGTTTCCAAATTCATCACACATCTTGTCAATGTCACTGTAATTTAATTCATTGTAATAATGCTCAATGTATTTTAAGTAAAGAACATATAATACTGGCAAATAATTATCTAGCCAAATATCGCCCTGTTTTCCCGGATCAATAAACTTTTCTTCATACACTGCTTTTGAAAAATCAAATGCTTCAGCAACTAAATTGTCCATAGTAATATCTCCGTTCAATGTAATGCAATCATTGTTCAAAATCCATCAAATCTACATTCGTGGCCATCAAAATTCAGTTCAAATGGATTAAGCCGCTGAATATGAACCGGATGTTTCAATAATTTTTTCAGTTCATTTCTAACAACATCTTCATCGAACGCATTTTGAGTTTCTGTCAGCAACGTAATCACATTATCTTCCTTTATCATTTTCCATTCTCCGATAGCGCCCTCAGAGAACAACAAATCTTCGATTTCATCAGGAGAAATATAACGATCATCCATTTTTATAGAATCCAAAAAACGACCTTTATGCTTGATTCGTGGCATTCCACAACCACACGTACACGCTTCCTCCATAATCATAACCAAGTCATCAGTCCAATACCTTAAAAGAGGAAAACCTTTATGCCAAAGAGATGTATATACAGCTATTCCCCAATTTCCGGGTGCAACCGGATTGTAAGTAATCGGATCTAAAACTTCTATCATTATGTATTCTTGTGGATAATGGAGACCCTCTTTTTTAGGGCATTCCGCAGCCATAGGTCCAAACATCTCACTAGTTCCAAGAAGGTTATAGCAATTTGCTCCCCAGACATGCTCTAAAAGTTTTCTTCTCTCTTCGGATAGATACCCTCCACCTAAGATTAATTTATTGACATTGCTTTTATTAGCTCTTTGGCACAAATCTCCATCGTACATTATTCCGGATACAACACTAGGCCTTGTCGCAATTGTCGTCACCGGGACATTTTCACAGGTATCAATCATGTTCTCAGGTGAAGGTTCCGGACAATTTACGTAACTAGCTCCCATCGTTGTGAATTGCCACATCATAGTATGAGCCATAACGCCAGTATCAACAGGGGCCATTATTGCACCAATATCCTTATTTGAAATTCCTAACGAATTGAAAAATCTGCGAACAAAAAGCTCATGTATTTTCTTATCCTTGTTGCTATAGGCATAAAAAGTTTTTGCTCCTGTCGTCCCGCTACTGGAAAAAAAACCATATATATCATCTACTGGCGTTGTTGTTCTCTGCATCACAGTAGTATTTCTCAGATGCTCTTTACGCATAAATGGAATCTTTTGAAAACTATCATAATCATTGAAACAGTTTTCATCGTTAACTAATTTCCTGTAAAAAGGCGAGTCAAATGTTCCTTTCCGATATAAACCTTTTAGTATAGATAATTCTGTTTCATACATAATTTTTTCCTCCGTTTCATCCGCAATTTATGATTTTACTAAAATAATCAATTGTCTGATTCAAGCCATTAGTCAGTTCAACAACTGGCTTCCACCCCAGGATTTCTTTTGCAAGAGATATATCTGGTTTTCTTTTTTGTGGATCATCCGCCGGAAGATCTTGATACACTATTTGGGAAGTAGATTCAGTCATAGAAACAATAAAGTTCGCTATCTCAGATACTGTCAACTCACAAGGATTGCCGATATTGATTGGGCCAGTCACATTAACATCACTATTCATCAGTTTGATCAGACCATCTACTTGATCACTAACATAACAAAAACTACGTGTTTGCTTTCCATCCCCATATATGGTTATGTTCTCTCCCTCTAATGCCTGAACAATAAAATTCGATACCACACGACCATCATTTTTTTGCATGTTCGGGCCATAGGTATTAAAAATTCTTGCCACTTTTATATTCACACCAAACTGTCTATGATAATCAAAGAACAGGGTTTCTGCAGCTCTTTTCCCCTCATCGTAGCATGAGCGGATACCTATCGGATTAACATTTCCCCAATACGTCTCCTTCTGAGGATGCATAAGTGGATCCCCGTAAACTTCGCTCGTACTCGCCTGCAAAACGCGTGCATTATTTATTTTGGCCAGATTTAATACATTAATTGCCCCGATAATATTTGTTTCAATAGTTTTTACCGGATTGTATTGATAATGTACCGGACTAGCTGGACACGCAAGGTTATAAATCTGATCAATATTTAAAAATTCTAACGGCTCGGTTACATCCTGAAAACAAAACTCAAAACGCTCATTCAACAGCAAATCAGAAATATTGTCTTTAGAGCCAGTAAAAAGGTTATCAACGCAAATCACGTCATTACCTTCATTTAATAATCTTCTGCATAAGTGGGAGCCGATAAAGCCGGCTCCCCCCGTTACTAATATTCTCATATTCATTATCCTCTTGAGTATTACAACAAGAATAAATAAGCAAACAGCATTATAAAGCTAACAAGGTTACACCATACCGCAATGGCACCATTATCTAAAAGGCCATCGAGCTGACCATCAAAATACACTACATCGTTTGCAATATATGACGGTTTTCCCTTCTGGAGGCACTTAACAACATATCCAAGTTCGTTATCAAGGATTAGCAGCTGCACAACAAACTGATGGAGGAAATCTGTACTTTTATAGCTTGCAAATGTATTAAAGAAAATCGATGTTAAAGAAATATCTACAACAAGCCATGCTGGAATCATAAAAAGCAGCATTGGATTCATTTTAATTATAGAACTAAAAAGAATAGCAATTATTCCCACCAGATAAAGCATCGTTTTCCTTGGCATAATTCGCATCACATAATCGGGATGTTTATCTGCAAGATAATAATTTGCTGCTCCGTAATGCCACAATCTCTTAAACATTGCTTTTACTGGAATCCATGTCTTCTTGCTGTGATAAACAAGCCCATCCTTTGTGCATTTAAATACATATCCCTTTTTGGTTATTCGGAGTCCCATGTCTACATCTTCCCCGCCCGGTTTGTCTGGGAAAGAACGGTCGAATCCGCCAACCATTTCAAATATCTCTTTTCGTACTGAGCAGTTCGCTGTAGGAGTCCATGGGACTTCCTGCATCCATCTAGGGAAACCAAAACAAATGACAAAAGGCGATTTTTCTACTGATTTCCAGAACCATGTATCTTCACCGACAAACTCAAGTAATCCAGCAACGCCACCAACGTGATCATCTGTATATAACTTATAATGCTCATTCAAAAGGTTCGGTGTTGCAATACAATCAGAGTCTAGAAACAGAACAATATCATATTTAGCATTTCTAGCTCCCACATTTCTCTTTTCTGCTACCGAAGGACCAAATTCAATTCTCTGTGCATCGTATTTTTTGCACATTGCTTCAATCTCTATTACGTCTTTTTCGGAACTGTCATCAACCAGAATAACTTCCGAATCTCCATTAAAATTTGATCTAGCAGTATATACACTCTCCAAAAGGTCACCAAGCAACTTAACTCGTCCTTTTGTCGCAATTACGATACTAATTCCATTCAGATTCATCATGATTACACCCTCTCAATTACAAAACAAATGATATTTACGATCATAAATATTACGGTATAGGACAGTAAAAGATCCCAGATTCGCTTTGAGTCATCTTTCATTCCATATTTAATCTGAAATCTATTAAATACCTGACCACAATAGAATGCTCCTAAACTCTTTTCTTTCAACGATTGCTTTATTCTGTAATATTCATACATGCCTTGTATTCCCATTGCACATAAGAAATGAATCGGATTGCAAAAACCTTTTGTTTTCACTCTCTTAATGTAAGACCACACCATGTCCCAAACAGCTAGTAGTCCTACAGAAATAGAAGGAACCCAATTCTTAGAAACAACTCCAACTATTAAACTAACAACAAAAGCCAACAGAATAAGTATATAGTTCTTTGGTATTACTCTCTTGTATAACTCTTTATGTCTATTGCAAATGAGTCGCTCCATCGTTCCCCATCTCATTGCTCTATTATGTATTGCCTTGAAATTATTCCATGTTTCTCTGGAATGATATGTGACCGCATTTGGAGCAGAACCAATCATATATCCGGCTTTTGTAACACGGTATGTCATATCTAGATCATCGCCTCCCAGTTTAAATGGAAAGTTCTCCTCAAACATCCCAATTTCTTCAAGAACAGATTTTTTAAAAGAAACATTATTACCTATAGTCCAAGAATGAAAAGGATAATCACGTGCAAAGGAAAACGAATTGACTAACGATGTTAACTCTAAAATCTTCCACCAAAAAGTTTTCTTGCCGACAAACTCTGTGTAGCCAAGCACCCCACCCAGTCTGACAAAATTATTCTTTTTATATGCATCTACATATTCATTCAACAAACCTTTTTCAACAACCACGTCTGAATCTATAAAAAGAATATAATCATACTGAGACTCTCTGATTCCCTTATTACGTTTTTTTCTAACACTGTCATCACCGTCAATATATCTCGCATCATACTGTTTACATGATGAAACGATGCTTTCTTTTTCTTCTCCGGTACTACTATCTACTACGATTACCTCTGTTCTACCGTCATCATATCGATTTCTTTCTTCAAAAAGGGATTTGAGTAACGCATCTACAAGATGCGAACGATTCCAGGTTGGAATTACAATTGAAAAGTCCATACCATTACCTCTCTCTCATATAATTGATACTAGTTTTCACCAAATAAATCGCGGCTATATACCTTCGATTTATAAGGCTCCAATTCGTTAGTTACCCTATTAGCAACAATCACATCGCTCTTTTCAGCTAAAGCAACAAGACTATCTGTCACTTCATAGTCACAATATGACACTCCATTAAGTATTGGCTCATATATAATTATGTTGATACCCTTCAGCTTCAATTTACGCATTATATCCATAATGCTAGCTTCTCTAAAATTATCGCTTTGACTCTTCATAATTAATCTATAGATGCCAACAGTACGGGGCTTAAGTTGCAATATTTTCGATACTATATAATCTTTGCGCGTATCATTAGAATCAACAATCGCAGATATCAGGTTTTGAGGTATCCCTTGATAATTTACACATAATTGCTTTGTATCCTTTGGAAGACAGTAGCCACCATACCCAAAGCTAGGATTGTTGTAATGCGTTCCGATTCTAGGATCCAAACAAACTCCATCGATAATGTCTTTTGCGTTCAGACCTTTTTCTTCGGCATAAATATCTAACTCATTAAAATAGCTTACTCTCATCGCTAAATAGGTATTTGCGAATAGCTTTACAGCTTCAGCCTCAGTAGCTCCCATAATCTGAATAGGCGGACGGCTATCCAACGATTCACACAGTAAATCAACTATTTTATGAGATATTTCTCTGTCATCACATAATGCTCCAATGATTATTCTGCTTGGATGCTGACAGTCAAATAAAGCTCGGCCCTCTCTTAAAAATTCTGGTGAGAAGAAGACTTTGGAAGTATTGAATTTTAAAGATATTGTTTTTGTGAATCCAACAGGAACAGTCGATTTAATAACGATTATCGCATCCTTATTTATTCGGGAAACTTTTTCAATAACGCTTTCGACTATTGAGGTGTCAAATTTTGCAATCTCTTCTTTATAATTTGTTGGTACTGCTACTATTACGTATGAAGCATCTGCATACGCTTCATTTTCATTTGAAGTTGCCCTCAAATGGAAGTTTCCTTTCTGCAAAAAATTACGGATTCCTTCATCGTCGATTGGCGATTCTCCTCCGTTTATCAATTTGACTTTTTCTGCATCTGGATCAACTAAAAGCACTTCATTGTTTTTTGCTAGAATTAAGGCATTTGATAAGCCAACATATCCAGCACCTGCTACTGCAATCTTCACAGATTGATTCCCTCCTGTTCCATTTTTTCGCAGAGTATTAAACTCTCAGTAAAAAGCTTAATTCTCATTGGAAACTAAGCATTTATTCTGAATACTGACGGCTTATTTGACGGCAAATAACTCTGAAAGTTTATCCATATTCTTCTGTTTTAGCTCCATGGATGGGTGTACATAACGGTTCAGTGTGATGCTAACATTGGCGTGCCCCAGAATTTCACTCAGGCTTTTCACGTCAAAACCAACCTCGATGCACCTGGTAGCAAAAGTGTGGCGAAGTGTATGGAAATGGGCATTCCGAATACCGCATCGTTCCAAGATTGCTTTGAAACGGTTCTGCATGGTGCGTGGCTCAACATATTTGTTTTTATTTCCGGTTAGCACGTATCCTTCCTTTACCGCTTGCTGAATCAGTTTTTCGCGCAAGGAGCTCTCTATAGGGATGTCTCGGATGGAACACTGGCTTTTAGGCTCTGCTATCAGAATCTCAGTTTTCTTTTCACTGTCCGGTGTTTGTATCCGCTGCATCGTCCTGTGAATATGGATCATGTTATTTTCAAGAGAAATATCATCCCAGGTCAGCGCACACAATTCTCCAACCCTTATACCTGTGAACAGGCAGATATAGATTCCCAATTCCGTGAAATCCAATTCTTCCGCTAGATTGGCAATTAAAATCTGCTGCTCCTGAACACTCAGCACCCTTAGTGGTGCGTTTTTTACTTTCACAGATACATCCAGGGCGGTACGATCTGTCACATATTTCATTCGGGAAGCATATTTAATGACAGCTTTGGTAAGAGAAAGTGCATCAGCTACCGTCTTTGCAGCGAGTCCACTCTGGTCTTTACCGCCGGATTCCATTAGATTATTACAAAAAGTAGATACTACTGAATAATCAATTTCACTCAAGTTCTTATTTCCAAGCCGGGGGACAACATTGCATTTTAAAATGTTCCTATATTTAATCCATGTTGATTCCTTCACTGATGACTGAATGGAACGGAGCCACATCTCCGATAAGTCAGAAAACAGTGCATCTTTCATTGTTGAAACTGACGGCTTATTATTTTCCAGGGCGTACTCGGCTCTTTTCAGTATCAGCTGTTTCTTTACCTCAGAGTATGATTTTGAATATACATAACCGTATATCGCCTTTTTGCCGTCACGACCTTTCACATATCTGCCTTCCCATCTGCCGTCTTTTCGTTTGTAGATATTTTCGCCTTTTCTCGGCATGAGATCACCTCCTGACTAATATTTTGACGGCAAACAAAAGTAAGATGCTATACGCAGCCAATAATGGATGCTAGTGCGAAGATATATTATACATTGAGCAAGCTTTGCGCGAAAAAAAGCCCTCAATTGTAATCCAAGATTCCATACCCGCTATCTTGGATAAGTGTAAAAGTTAATAG
>OMGL01000015.1_pt1 | contig 134368 bp, 115 predicted proteins | sample 1645831 | NCBI WGS metagenome assembly OMGL01 (sample SAMN00849301, study PRJEB25192) | human gut metagenome | reverse complement strand
ACTCTTTCTATTACGGGATAGTGTTTAACTTGTCCAACTTTTTGGGGTCACTTCAAAATTGGGGTGGCCTTTTTTTATTCAATAATCTATATAATAAAGTTGTAGGATGGAATAGAAGGTTTTTAAATATATAATTAAACATAATACCGATTATAAAATAAAAAAGCTATGCTTAAATGTTAGTAAAGATATAAAAAAAATAAGCCTGATATCTATTATCAGGCTTATTTTTTTTATATAAAATCAGATTAGCATTTTATTTTCAATTCATTTAAAATACGTCTCATCTCTTCAAAAGTCGTGATGCGTGTTGGAACTAATGGTAAGCGTAAGCGATTCTTTATCATTCCCATCATGCTTAACATGGCTTTAACTCCAGCAGGATTTCCATCAACAAATAATAATTTGAATAATTCTGTAAATTGATGATGAATAGATAAAGCACTATTATAATCGCCGGCTAGTGCCAAACGTGTCATACGGCTAAACTCACGAGGAAATGCATTTCCTATTACAGAAATAACTCCTACTGCTCCTAATGTTATTAGCGGGAATGTAATTCCATCATCACCTGATATAACATCAAAATTAGCAGGTTTATTTTTAATGATATCATCCATTTGGGTAATGTTACCGGAAGCTTCCTTTATTGCTACAATATTGTCGAAATCACGAGCTAAACGAAGTGTTGTTTCAGCCGTCATATTAACGCCTGTACGCCCGGGAACATTATATAATACTATAGGTAGTTGAGTTGCTTCAGCAATAGCTTTATAGTGCTGATAAATGCCTTCTTGCGAGGGCTTATTATAATATGGTACAGCTACTAGGACGGCATCTACCCCTGTGAAGTCATCGTTCTTTAAAGTGTCGACCACGGTTTGAGTGCAATTACTGCTTATTCCTAATAATATAGGAATACGTCCATTAACACGTTCTATGACGAGTCGTTTTATCTTCTGCTTTTCTTCATTTGTCAGAGTCGGAGTTTCTGCGGTAGTACCTAATACACACAAAAAATCAGTACCGTTCTGTACCTGAAATTCAACTAATTTTATCAGGGAATCATAGTCCACACTTCCGTCTTCATTGAAGGGAGTAATTAATGCGACTCCCATTCCTTTCAACCTTCTTTGTATCATAAATAAAATATAAATGCTATTTTAAATATACAAAAGTACGAATATTTTCTATTTATACTTCGATTTTATCACTTTTTTGCTTATTAAATGAGGATATGTCAATTTATTCTTCTTCAATCATAGCCAAAAACTCATTTTCATCTTTAATTGGGATATTAAGCTGTTGTGCCTTTCCCAGTTTACTTGGTCCCATATTGTCTCCAGCCAAAATGAAAGATGTCTTTTTCGATATACTGCCTACATTTTTCCCTCCATGTTTTTCGATTAGGGCTTTATACTCATCGCGTGAATGACGGGCAAAGACTCCGCTTATTACGATAGACATTCCTTTCAGTTTGTCAGAATATCCCGATAAGTCTTCTTCGTCAGCTTCCAGTTTAAGCCCGGACTGACGAAGTCTTTCCACCAATATGCGATTTTTCTCATTAGCAAAATATTGAATGATACTTCCAGCTATTTTTTCACCGATTTCATCTACATGGATTAAATCATCGAGATTGGTCGAAGCAAGTGCCTCTATCGAACGAAAGGCTTTTGCTACCTTTTTAGCAACAGTTTCACCTACGAATCGTATACCTAAAGCAAATAGTACACGTTCATATGGGACCTCTTTAGAACGCTCGATTCCTTGAATAATATTTTCGGCAGATTTCTCTCCCATGCGTTCCAGACGGCAGATATCAGCTGTCTGTAAGGTGTAAAGGTCGGCTATATCGTGAATTAATCCTTCTTGATAAAACAGATCAACAGTTTCAGGACCTAGACCTTCTATATTCATGGCACGACGACTGATAAAATGTTCAATCTTACCTTTAATCTGTGGCGGACATGCCGTTTCGTTCGTACAGTAATAGGCGGCTTCATCTTCGTAACGAACCAATTCACTTCCGCATTCGGGACAATGTGTGATAAAAGTTACTTTTTCACTTCCAGCTGGACGGGCAGAAACTTCCACTCCTGTTATTTTAGGTATAATCTCTCCTCCTTTTTCTACATACACCATATCGCCGATATGAAGGTCGAGAGAAGCAATGATATCAGCGTTATGTAATGAAGCACGACGTACAACAGTTCCCGAAAGCTGTACCGGATCTAGGTTGGCAACGGGTGTTACGGCTCCTGTTCTTCCTACCTGGTAAGTAACTTTTTCGAGTTTTGTAAGCGCACGCTCAGCCTGAAATTTATAAGCTATTGCCCAACGGGGAGATTTTGCTGTATATCCCAAATTACGTTGCTGACGAAGAGAATTTACTTTCAGAACGATACCGTCGGTTGCAACAGGAAGATTTTTGCGTTCTACATCCCAATAGTTGATAAAATCGAACACCTCCTGCAAAGTACGTGCTTTACGCGATATATGCGAAATCTTGAATCCCCACTTGGCTGCTTCCTGAAGGTTTTCATAATGTCCGTCGTGAGGAAGATTATCTCCCAACAAGTAATACAGATAAGCATCAAGCTTACGGTTTGCCACTACAGCAGAGTTCTGCGATTTCAGTGTTCCCGAAGCTGCATTACGAGGATTTGCAAACAAAGGCTCTTCGCGAAGTTCACGTTCGCGATTCAGCTCTTCGAATACATTCCACGGCATCAAAATTTCACCTCGTATTTCAAAATTCTTTGGATATCCTTCTCCATGCAGAACTAAAGGTATAGAACGGATTGTTTTTACATTATCGGTTACGTCATCTCCTCTTACTCCGTCACCTCGAGTTACGGCACGTACTAACTTTCCGTCTTCATACGTCAGTGAGATGGACGTACCATCATATTTCATTTCGCAGCAGAGCTCGAATTCTTCGTTCAATGATTTACTTACACGTTCGTAAAATTCGGTTACTTCTGCCTGAGAATATGTATTGCCCAACGAGAGCATTGGATACTTATGTTCTACTTGCGTGAAGTTCTTATTCAAATCGCTTCCTACACGAACACTAGGTGAATTAGGATCGTAGTATTCTGGGTGTAGTGCTTCCAGATCTTGCAGTTCACGCATCAGCTTATCGAATTCCAGGTCGGAAATAACGGGTGCATTCAGTACATAATAGTTATAGTTATGAACATGCAGTTCTTCACGTAGCTGGTCTATTCTTTCAATGTCAGTCATGTTATATGATAAAATGATGTTTCTTGCAAAAATAGTAAAAATGTCATAGTGGGCTATGTGGGTACGGCGGAAACTTTGTACTTTTGCAAAAAAAATAACAAAGACTTATGAGAATAGATATTATAACTGTTTTGCCAGAAATGATAGAAGGTTTTTTTAATTGTTCTATCATGAGCCGTGCACAAAAGAAAGGTATTGCAGAGATACACATACATAACCTGCGTGATTATGCTTACGACCGCTACCGTAAGGTGGATGATTATCCTTTTGGAGGATGTGCGGGAATGGTTATGAAAATTGAACCTATAGACCGTTGTATCTCGGCTTTAAAAGCTGAGCGTCATTACGATGAAGTTATTTTTACAACTCCCGATGGCGAGCAGTTTAACCAGAAAATGGCGAACACACTTTCCATGAGCGAGAATCTGATTATTCTTTGCGGACACTTTAAAGGCATAGACTATCGTATTCGCGAACATTTCATTACGAAGGAAATCAGTATCGGAGATTACGTGCTGACTGGAGGTGAACTGGCAGCAGCCGTAATATCGGATGCTATCGTGCGAATTATTCCTGGCGTCATTTCCGACGAACAGTCAGCCTTATCAGATTCGTTTCAAGATAATTTACTGGCTCCTCCAGTGTACACCCGTCCGGCTGAATACAATGGTTGGAAAGTTCCTGATGTCCTTTTGTCTGGGCATGAGGCTAAGATTCGTGAATGGGAATTTCAGCAGTCACTGGAGCGTACACAGCGTCTGAGACCAGATTTGCTGGAAGATAAATAAGAATCCTCTTATATAGGATAACATGAATAGTTGTATGTCGTGATATTGCATAATATTCGGATGTTGTTTTATAGTAAATAAAAAAGATAATAATAAAGGAAGAGTTTTTGGGTGTTGAATAATCCAGACTCTTCCTTTATTATATTCAGAAATCCTAATTCCTCATCTACTAATTTGTTCTTTGTATTAAGATCCAGTTTCCTTCTTAAAATAATAGCTCTATAATCTGCGCAAATACCACAGTTTTCACTCCTGCATTAGGGAAATCATAGTACAGACATTTCAATATTCTTTTCCTTTAATAATTCAATCAGTCTTTTTGCATTCTCAGTATATAAGTAGACTTTCTTTCCTTTCTGATCAGTCAGAGATACATTATACCACCCACGAAGAAGATGAAACTTCGCAGATGCATGACAATCTGCTTTTATGATATTTTGTAAAATCAGGGTTTTCACTATGACATGTGGAGTCCGTATCTGTAAGATACCATTCATTAAAGAATAATAGGTACGGCTGTGCATCCAACTTATAACTATTCCTATTACAATGTAGGATGAATAATGGCATAGAAGGCTGGAGTCGTCTTCAGGAGATTGGGTAATTATATTCAGTATATAATAGAATGCCAATCCTCCAAGAAGCCACAGTAAGGCTATGTAACCTCCATAAACCAATCTGTTTTTAACCTTGAAGTTTTCCATACTGTGTCAATTTATAAATATAATATTAATTCATATCCGTTGGAATGTCGATATATTTATCTTCGCCGTTGATGCAGAATTTCAGACGAGAATTTTCCAACTTGGATAGCTTTTTGAATTTTACGATAACTGTTGTTGTATCTCCAAATTGAGCATCCACGTGTTTGGCTTTATAAGTTTTACCATTGTCATATTCGAGCATGATATTTTCTATGCCGAGCCCGTTTTTACTATCTTTATCGTCTGAAGTAAGTGTAAAGATAACTGTGGTTTTTCCTCCTTTATTTGAAAGGCTGACGAAATGAGGCTCAGCAAATGCAATAATTGCCATCAGAAGAAGCGAAAGAAAAGATATTGCTTTTTTCATTGGTAATGTAATTTAAGGGTTATTACTTTTATCTTCTCTATACTCACAAATATAAAGTTTTTTGTCGGATTAGCCAAATGAATTAAAGGGTTATGTATGACGTATAAATATCTTTACTTTTCAATATCTGACAAGTGACTTAAACTCCATCCCGATATAAGGGCAGGATTCTTTGCTTTTACTTGTATCGGAATATTCTACTGTATTGAGAAATGGTGGCCGATTGGTAGTGTTCGGTTGAATACAAATCTGACATTAGAAAAAAGTTCTGTGTATTGTTGGTTCGATGTAGAACAGAAACCGGCAGGCAGAGTGAAAAGCCATAAGAATTCCCAATTCACCTTTCAGCTTGTTGTTGAATTTTCTATGTTGAATGGCAAATATAGAGAATGCCTAAAAGAATTCCGAAGCGTTGTACATTGAGCGGGGAATAAACTTAATTAAATATTTTTTATTATAAGTGGATATGAGAAAAGTATGGGCTCTGTTGTATTTCTTAAAAGAACATATGAAATAAGGGTATGTTATCTATCAGGCAGCTTACGAGAATACGCTTGTTCGTTTTATTCAAGGAGTACTACTTGTACACGACGTCTGTTTCCGGATTTGCTGAAAGAGAAATAATTTTACATTTTATATCGAAAGAAAGAAAAGAAGAATAATTCATTTTCCCATATATACGAAGAAGAACTATATACATTCTCTTTTCAATGTACATAGTTCTTCTTGTTAGTTAAAGAGCTTTATAGAGCACCTGATGTAAAAATATTTTAAACTTCTAAAGCTCCGATAATTTCGCGTACAGATGAGTATCCATGACGTTCCAGATAGTCGTTGATGCCATCGGCCACTTTAACTGTAATAGCAGGGTCGATAAAGTTTGCAGTTCCTATCTGAATAGCAGTAGCACCTGCCAGCAAGAACTCAACAGCATCTTTCCAGTTCATGATACCACCTAGTCCCACTACTGGAATCTTTACAGCTTTAGCTACCTGCCAAACCATTCTCAAGGCAATTGGCTTTACGGCAGCACCGCTCATACCACCTGTTACTGTTGATAAGATAGGTTTACGCTTTTCAGCATCAATAGCCATTCCCAGTAAAGTATTGATGAGTGATACACTGTCGGCTCCGGCTCCTTCAGCAGCTCGTGCTATTTCTGTAATGTCGGTTACGTTTGGCGAGAGCTTTACGATCAGTGTTTTGTGATATACTTTACGTACTGCACTGACTACTTCGGCTGCACCATGCGCTGTAACGCCGAATGCCATACCACCTTGTTTTACGTTCGGGCAGGAAATATTCAGCTCGATGGCCGGGATATTGTCCAGTTCATTAATTATGCTTGCTGTTTCAGCGTAGTCTTCCACTTGTGAACCTGAAACGTTTACAATCATATTTGTGTGGATATCCTTGATCTGCGGATAGATGTGGTCTACAAAGTAATGTACACCTTTGTTTTGCAATCCTACGGCGTTCAGCATACCCATAGGAGTTTCTGCCATACGCGGATACGGATTACCTTCGCGATGATGTAGTGTTGTACCTTTTACAATGATACCGCCAATCTTTTCCAGGTCTACAAAGTCCTGAAATTCTAGTCCATATCCAAATGTACCCGATGCTGTCATCACGGGATTCGACATTTCTAATTTACCGATGTTTACACTTAAATCTGCCATAATAGTTTCTTTATATTAAATACAGGACCTTCTTTACAAACACATACATGACCTTCATCGGTCTTTTCTACGCAGCACAGACAGGCTCCGACGCCGCATGCCATGGTATTTTCCAAAGATACTTCACATTCAATATTGTTAGCTTTGGCATATTTGGCTACAGCTACCATCATTGGTTTGGGACCACAAGTGTAAATCATATCAAACTTATTGTCTTTCAGAACACTGTGCATTGTTACATAACCTTTTTCTCCCATACTTCCGTCTTCAGTAGTGGTATATACATCGCCGAACTGCTCGAATTGTTCCAGTTGCAGCAGATCGTTCTTAGAACGTGCACCCAATAGGAAAGTCGGTTTGCAGCCCATCTTCAGCAATGCTTCACCCAGATAAAGCATCGGAGCAGTACCCACGCCACCACCTACTAAAAGAACTTTTCTGTCAGGATTTTCCGGCATAGAGAACCCGTTTCCTAATGGCAATACTACATTTACTATATCACCTTCTTTTACAGTAGCCAGTTTACGTGTGCCATCACCTACGAGTTGTACAAGAAACCATACCTCGTTGGTCTTTCTGTCTACATAATTAATAGAAATGGGACGCCGAAGGAAGGTTGTATTTGAACCGTCAATACGAATTTCGGCGAACTGCCCCGGAAGCATATCCGGTAGCGGAGCGGACTGAGTCAGCTTGATCAGAACATAGTTTGCATGTAAACGTATGTTCTCTGTTACTGTCAAATCTAATATGTATTTTTTCATAAAAACTAGGGTAAATTCGTTTTGTTTTGCAAAGATAACGAATTTACCCTAGTATCTTTCTTTTGGTTATGGGAAAGTCCCTGATTCTATCTAAATAAATTATCCGATAATAAGCTGTACTTTTATCCGGATATAAAGATTTTATTAGTTTTTTTCAGGTTTGAATACCTGATACGTACCATTATCGAAGAAAATTCTTATTTCAGTGATTTTGGGGTGAGGCTTTTCTATGTATCTAATTTCCTCACGTACAGATTCTTTAGGTGTATAAGCAGGCGTTTCTGATACATTTTCCTTGCGAAAATCAAAAAGAATCGGGCTCTCGGTCGATTTTTCGGGATTCTCAAAGCCTTGTGTGTACTGAGGTGTTGCAGTGTCTGGCGTATTTTCACCTTCCATTTCACCTTCTCCGTATAGTAACCATTCAATGTTAACATATGGACAAGCTTTATGGATACGCATAACAACATCAAGGCTTGGTTTATTTCTGCCATTGAATATATGCGATAGTGAAGATGTGGAAATCCCAATCTTTTCGGCAAACTCGGCATTACTCAAGCCTTCTTTCTGCATGATTTGTATAATACGGTCCTTCATTAACAAATGGAATAGATTATTTATCTGTTTACAAAGGTAATGTTTTATGTTTTCTTTTGCAAATTTACATATATAAAAGTTGGAAACAAAAGTAATTTATGAATGTAAATACTGGATGCGCTTTTTAGTATTTACGAATGTAAATTGCTTGATATAATGTAAAGTAATCACTTTAATATAATGGCATATTTTTCTGATTAATAAATAATTATTATAGTAAAATACATTTGTTTTACCAGGATACTGCTCTTTTATTAAAACAAATGTAAATTTGTTAAAGCTTTTCTTGGAAAGTAAATAGTAAAATACTGGTTTTTACTATATTTTATAGTATAATTATTTAATGAATAATCACTCGTTTACATATAGAATTGTATACAAAACAAATGGCTCTCCCCTCTCTTATTCAGGCATTTATCTCTAATATATCTATACTTATGTACTTTTGTGTGGTGATTTACAAATGTATTTATTACATTTGTTTACAAAAATACTCAAACAATTGTAAATAGAGATTATTTATTATATACTAGCTTCCTTTAATGACCAAGTTTACACCTATACATTCGTAAAGGAAAAATTTAGAGATTGATTTGTATATTGGGAGAAGTTTATTTCTTGATTCCGTGTTATTGCTGTATTACCCTTTTACGTGTTATACATATTGATTAGGTTTCTTCCTGTTTTATCCAAAATCCTTATGCTCTCAGATTTTAAAAATTACGGCCAATGATTCGTTCGTTCCTAAATTTTAAAATCTCGTGTGGGTATAAAAAAAGACTCTGTTCTGTACGTTTAGTGATAAAACGTACAGAACAGAGTCTTCCTTTTCGTTTTTTTAGTGGTCAGAAATTAGATGTCAATGAAGAATCATGAAGATAAGTTCCTTTAATAATTCACCATCCGATATTGACGCGTTACCTATTCCTTTCGACTTAGCATCACACATACGGATAGCTCCGATGATCTGCATTACTTTTACTCCCGTGTATCTTCTCATAGCAAGCATATAGTCTTTGGCTTGCCAGGGAGAACGCAGCCCTAATTGTGCGGCGATTCCCTGTTCTGTTTTTTCGGGAGCATAGTATGCCAGCATCAGATTTGCATAGAAATTAAAGAGGACTGCCAGAGTTACCTGAAGTGGATTGTTTTTAGGATTTTCTTCAAAATAATTTACTATCTGATTTGCTTTTAAAATATCTTTGGCGATAAGTGCATTGCGTAATTCGAAGTTATTATAGTCTTTGCTTATTCCGATATTTCGCTCTATTTGTTCCGGAGTGATACGCTTCTGACCGCTGGGTAGGGTGATAATTAATTTTTCCAATTCGCCTGCCATTCGGTTTAAATCGGTACCAACAAATTCGGCCATCATCTCGGCCGCTTTAGGTTCTATTTCTACTTGTTTACGTTTTAAATATGAAGCGATGAATCCCGGAAGCTGTGCATCTTTCAGCTTTTTTGATTCGAACAGAACTCCGGTCTTTTCGATTTCTGCTGTAAGTTTTTTTCTTCGGTCTAATGATCCATGTTTGTAGCAGATAACCAAAATAGTAGACAGCATTGGCTTTTGCAGGTAGTAAACCAGCTCATCCAGATTCTTTAAATTTTGGGCTTCTTTTACAACCAGGACCTGATATTTCGACATCATCGGATAGCGTTTAGCACCGTTGATAATGGTGGCAATATCTGTATCTGCACCATATAGAACAGTCTGGTTGAACTCCTTTTCGGTTTCATTCAGCACACTGTCCATGATGTAATCAGCTATGCGATCGATATAATAGTCTTCTTCTCCCATAAGAAAATAAATGGGAGAATAGACCTTGTTTTTTATGTTTCTGACTATCTCTTCGTATGTTGTTTCTTTTGCCATGGATAGTAAAATTACCAGTCAAATTTCAGATGCTTCACTGTCTTCTTTTCATCGATAATCATACGTAGCGCATCGATTCCGATCTCTACATGTTCGTTGACAAACTGCTGTGTGACGAGCGAGTCACTCTTTTCTGTTTTTACTCCTTCCGGTATCATTGGCTGGTCGGATACTAACAGTAGTGCGCCTGTCGGGATATGATTTGCAAATCCTGTTGTGAAAAGGGTTGCGGTTTCCATATCTACTGCCATGGCACGTGTCTTCAAAAGATACTTTTTAAAGTCGTCATCGTGTTCCCATATGCGGCGGTTAGTTGTGTAGACTGTGCCGGTCCAGTAGTCGCGTGAATGGTCGCGGATAGCAGATGAAACAGCACGCTGTAGCATAAACGCAGGCAAGGCGGGGACTTCTGGCGGGTAATAATCGTTCGAAGTACCTTCGCCTCGTATGGCAGCAATAGGCAGGATCAAATCGCCTATCTGGTTTTTCTTATCTATACCTCCACATTTACCCAGGAAAAGGCAAGCTTTGGGGTGGATGGCACTCAGCAGGTCCATGATGATGGCTGCATTCGGGCTTCCCATTCCGAAGTTGATAATAGTAATTCCTTCTGCGTGTGCAGAAATCATATTAGCATCATGACCTAAAATAGGGACGTTAAAGCGATCTGCAAATATCTCTACATACTTGTTGAAGTTGGTCAACAAGATGTATTCTCCGAAGTCTTCTAGTTTTCTTTTTGTGTATCGTGGTAACCAGTTTGCCACGATTTCTGCCTTAGTTTTCATGATATTTTCGTATTTTTGTATGAAAAACGATTTTGTCTATTATTGCAAATTTACGAAATGTTGGCATTAAATTTACCACCTTACTCGTTTAAAATCTCTAATAAAGAGGGGAAAAAATACATTTTCGACGTATTGCGCAAGAAATACGTTGCCCTGACTCCTGAGGAATGGGTGCGACAGCACTTTACTAATTACTTGTTAATGCATAAGGGATATCCTTCAGGATTGCTGGCAAATGAGATACAGATTAACTTAAACGGTACGAAGAAGCGCTGTGATACGGTATTGTACAACCGTGATCTGACGGCTAAAATGATAGTAGAATATAAGGCTCCGGATGTAGTGATTACCCAAGCTGTGTTCGATCAGATAACGCGTTACAACATGGTGCTTCGGGTAGAATATCTGATTGTGACCAATGGTATCAATCATTATTGCTGTCGTATCGATTATGCAACTAACTCATATGTGTTCCTTCCAGAGATTCCGGACTATGCATCTTTGTAGTTTATTTGTTTCTCTTCCGATATGGATCAGCTTCATTCCGGTTGCTATACTGAACGGAGGTTTTCGCGATTATGTGCTGGTGAAATTTCTACCCGATAAGTGTGCTTTGGCTGTCAGTGGAATTATATTAAGCATATTGATATTACTCGTTGCCAAAATATTATTATCTCGCGTCAAGAAGCTCTCCCGTACGGATTGTCTGGTTATATCCTTTGCATGGATATTGCTGACAGTCTTGTTTGAATTCGGTATGGGACTTGCTACGGGAAGCTCTGTCTGTGAACTGTTGAAGGCTTACAATCCCTCAAGTGGAAATTTATGGTTGCTGGTGGTTATAGCAACTGGAGCAGCTCCATTTCTCGCTTTGAAATCGAGAAATAAATGAGCCTTGTGAATAAGGCTTTGTCTTAATTTTATCTGTATAATATTATTATCTTTATATTCGGTTTAATATACATGTCTATATATTGATATATAATGTATTAACTATGCAGTTGTTTGATTTGAATTATACAGATGATTTATCATAAGTACAGGAAAATTATTATATTATTTCTTCGCTTAGTAAATAAAAAGCTCCGGTATATCCGGCGATGTAAGCCAGAATATACCGGAGCAGTCTATTGTTATGTCCGTAGAACCGGAATATTATTTAATCTTTGTTTCTAAGTGCTTTTCAGCAACAACACCAGCCAGTTCTGGGTCTATCATGATACGTCCGCAATATTCGCACACGATGATTTTCTTACGCATACGGATATCCAACTGTTTCTGAGGCGGGATTTTGTTGAAGCAACCACCACATGCATCACGTTGAACGTAAGTAATACCCAATCCGTTACGAGAGTTCTTACGGATACGTTTGAAAGCCTGAAGCAAACGAGGTTCGATAGTTGTTTCCAGATTCTTAGCTTTTTCTCTCAGCTTTTCTTCTTCCTGCTTGGTTTCAGAAATAATTTCCTCCAGTTCGTTTTTCTTAACTTCCAGGTCTTTCTTTCTTTCTTCCAAAGCTGTATTGCTCTTTTCTATTTCTTCTTCTTTTGCCTTGATTGAAGCAGTATATTCTTTGATACGCTTTTCGCACAGTTCGATTTCCAGGCTCTGGAATTCGATTTCCTTAGTCAGCACGTCATATTCGCGGTTGTTGCGTACATTGTCCTGCTGAGCTTTATATTTTTCAACCGAAGCCTTTGCTGTTTCAATTTCGATTTTCTTGCTGGCAATATTCGACTTCAGTTCGTCTATTTCAGTCTTGATTTTCTCGATACGTGTGCTCAAACCTGTAACTTCGTCTTCCAGGTCTTGTACTTCAAGAGGCAACTCTCCTCTCAATGTCTTGATTTTGTCGATTTCAGACAACATTGTTTGCAACTGATACAGTGCTTTCAGTTTTTCTTCAACGCTCAGTTCGCTGGGATCTTTTTTTGCTTCTTTAGCCATAGTTATTACAAATATTTGATGGGATTTGTATTGACACTCGTCATGCTGACGCTAAGTGACGGAAACATTTCCCGTATGATTGAATAAAATATTTCTTTTGTATATTGTTCACTTTCATAATGCCCTATTTCAGCTACCAGAATACTGTTTTCATAACTGAAATAATCGTGGTATTTCACTTCTCCGGTAATGAATACATCGGCGCCGCTTGCCACTGCACGGGGCAATAAAAATGCACCTGCACCTCCACAAAGAGCAACTTTCCGAATCATCCGTCCGTTGGTGCGCGAATGTTTTACGCAGCCTACTTCGAACGTATGTTTGATGCGATGCAGAAAATCGTCTTCAGCTTCCGGAGTTGGAAGTTCACCCACTACTCCTGCACCAGCCTGGCTCCAGTTGTTTTGCAGAGGATATAAATCGTATGCCGGTTCTTCGTATGGATGAGCAGCAATCAGAGCTCGTACGACTGCCGATTTTTTGAAGGCTGGTAAAATGGTCTCAATACGTACCTCGGGTTCTTCGTGCAGTTCTCCTTGTTTGCCGCAGAAAGGATGTGTACCCTCTCCGGCACGGAAAGTCCCCTTTCCTTCCAGATTATAGCTGCATGAGTCGTAGTTGCCTATACATCCGCATCCGGCATTGAATAGTGCCTGACGGACTTGTTCTGCCTGTTTGACAGGAACAAATGTTACCAGCTTCAGCAGTGCATTTTCTTTGGGTTCCAGTATCTGTACGTTCTGTAAACCTATCTTTTCGGCAATTTTGTAATTGACTCCCTGGGGAGCATTATCCAGATTGGTATGCATCGAGAAGATTACAATATCATGTTTGATTGCCTTCATGATGCAACGTTCTACATAATCTTTCCCGGTTATCGACTTATACCCCTTAAAAATAAGAGGATGGTGTGATACAATCAGGTTGTAACCCAGCGAAATGGCTTCGTCTACCACTGCTTCGGTTACGTCCAGACACAACAAAGCCCCTGCAGCTTCCGCGTCTGTCAATCCGATTTGCAATCCGGCATTGTCGAATCCGTCTTGCAAAGGCAGAGGCGCGAACATCTCAAGGGCATCTACTACTTCCTTAATTTTCATGTTTCGCGAAAATTTTCATGCAAAGATACAAATTTTCTGCGATATATTTATGTTTGAGACATACTTTTTATTGTTTTTGGGTTGCAGCAAGGCTTGTTGACCGTCTGGTAAGGATATGACGAAAAGAAGGAAATCTTCGTTGGGAAAAATCAAGACAAGTTCTGATTTTTTGTACAAACTTTATTCTGTTTTGTACAAAAAATCAGGATAGTTCGTACAAATAAAGCAAACAGTTTGTACAAAAAATAAAAAAATAAGCTGATGTTTTTTCATAAAATTGCCGGAAAAATCGTAATCTTTCCGGCAAGAATATAACAGGTAAGTATTTGTGCGTATTATTTCTCCGGGATAACAGGCAGATACAGGTAGCTGTCGTAGCGTCCTCCTGTATATATACAGTGCTTTCCTGCGTTATGACTAGCGGGGGAAGTTACCACTTCTTTCGGATCGGCACACTGATTTTCATTGCCTCCCAGTGTAACCAGATCGACATTGTTTCCCGGTTGGTAAGTATACCCCTCATTGGGAATGCTGATTCTTGCAGATCCGAAAGGAATGGCCGCCGCGGCAGGGCGATAGGCTTCTACGGTAAGCTGGAGTATTTCATCCTTGTCGAACATCAGCCCCATCGGCCATATTTCAATTTCCAGCGGAACGATTTCGCCGGGTTTCAGTTTTTGTTCCGTAGTGTATGTGTAATATGGTTCCGCTTCTGTGGTACGCAGTGTGTCGAGCTGGCGCATGGATGCCCGCATATATCCTGTAGCGGCGATAGTTGCTCCTGTCGGATCAAAGAAAGGCTTTCCGTCTTTTGAAAGTTTCTCTACTTTGATGGCAAGATCCATATCGTCATGGTCGGGGGCAGATACCCATAAGTGCAGTTTCATATAACCGGTTATTTCGGTAGGTTTTGTCATACGGAACCGATAAGTAACTTTCGGCTGTCTGCTTTCCGACTGGTAGGAACTGATTGTCTCTTTTTGCGGCAGACTGGTTGAAAGTGAAGAGTCGGCAGCCGAAAGATATAGCTTGGTATACTTGGTACGCGCCAACGGGAATTCATTTTCCACACGGTTTACAATATTTTTACCTCCAGGATTAAGTACAGACAAGCGTACTTTAGGTGTTTGCTCCCATCCGTTGTCAATGTTTTTTAAGTAATAATCAAAGAAACGACGCAAGTCTTCCACGTTTTCCGGCGAATAATAATCGTACCACTCATTGGTATCGTGCACTCGTAGCCATTTCTTATCCGATGAGATACGGCGATATCCCGCAAAGGTTCCATGTGTATGTACAGAGTTAGTATAACTTGCTACTACATAGGCCGGGACAGTGATGTTTTCCAGACGGGCTGCCTTGTCTTCCCAATAGCTGCACATGAATGGCTGTTCTACAATCATGCGTGGCTGATCCTCGAGCATTCCGTGGGCAGAAGAGAATGTTTCGGCTATCATTTCCGGAAATTCTGGCATGGGTATTCCTCCCCTGTGACTTGACTCGCGAAAATGATCACAAAAACCTTCCCAAGGAGCGATGGCAGCCAAGTGCTTCGGTTGTTCAGCGGCAATGAACCATTGTGACACTGTCAGCCAGGAATTGCCGGACATGCCAACTTTGCCATTGCACCATTTCTGGGATGCAATCCATTCTATCACATCGCAGCCGTCAAGCGCATCTTCATGTCCCCAGTAAAGCAGGTTGCCTTCAGACATATATGCACCGCGTTTGTCGGGATTAACCACAGCATATCCGTGAGCTACCCAATAAGCAGGATCAGGACCTTCAAATTTTTCGAGCCCTGAGGTGGCACTGATTGCCACACCCGAACGCATCGGGACATCATCGAGCATTTGTCCCCGATTTCTTTCCCATATGGACTCCAGGCAAGAATAGCCGGACAATTCTCTTCGTTTACCGGACGGAAAACATCGGTGTAGATAGTTACTCCATCGCGTAATTTAATAGGAACATCCCGTTCCAGCAGTATGTCACAGGGCAAAGGCATAGCTCCCTCACGACGTACGGTTCCTGCTTTCAGGATAAGAGTTTCTTGTTTAAATCCAGGATATCGGACACGAGGTGCATCGACGGGAAGTGCCTTACGCAATGGAACGTCGAAGGTTTCGCCTGAAACATTGTGCAAAGTCATTTGCTGTTGCTGTGCAGGTAATAGTTGTGGGACAAGTATAGCAAACAATACTGCCCCGATCATGTTTTTTCTACTCATTATCATATCTGTTTTTGTTTGATTTTCTTTCTGGCAAAGTTCTGCACTTTTTGCCGTAATTGTATGTTAAATCTGGAAACATAACTGGTTAATTACGAAACAGAATATAAATTTGTAATAGGAAAAAACATTATTTACTGGTTATGGAAGAAAGAATCATTCGTCTGCCGGAGCTGATAACGTATCATCAGATTAATGAAGTATGGGAGGAAAGTATAGCTTGTTTCTGCACCAAAAGCGATATGAAAAATATCAGTAAGATACCCCCTGTTCTTGCAGACATGTTTTCGTTTATAGTTGTGGAGGAAGGTATGGCACACTATATACTCAATTATAAAGAATATAATGTACAGAAAGGTGATATGTTGTTGTTTTCGCCTAATATGCTGGTTTCACTCACAGGTTGTACGGACGATTTCAGATGCATGAACTTGATGTGCGAAAGGAGTTTATTCGAGCATATGCTGTCGTCCAATCCTGCCTTTCAGACATATTCTTATTACTTTTGCCGCACTGATACACCTGTGATTCAACTAAAACAAGAAATGCAGACTGCTATCCTGAAGTGTATGGAACAGATCCGTATGGCTATCATTAGCCGCAATACTTATCAAAAAGAAATTATTCAGAGCCTGGTGTATACTTGTATGTTACTGGTACTTGAGGTGATAGAGGAACGTGTATCTTCCCTTCCGGTATCACTGGGACGTACCGAAAGACTGTTTCACGACTTTATGGCGTTGGTAGTTGCTCATTATAAGCGGGAGCACTATATAAATTTTTATGCCAGCAGGCTGTCTGTTACAACCACTTATCTGTCTCGCATTATTCGGCGGCAGACAGGGAAAACCGCTGCTTATTTTCTGGGGGGCATGCTTTATGCAGAAGCCTGCCGCCTGCTTACCCGTACTGACTATACTGCCCAACAGATTGCAGAGGAACTGAATTTTTCTGATCAGTCAGCCTTCGGCAAATTTTTTAAGTCGAAGGCTGGTGTTTCTCCTCATATATTTCGTCTGAAAGGAGTAAACAGATAAGAGCTGTTCACAGGTAAGCTTACTAGGAAAATGCTCTTATTTCACAGAATAATCTTTTCTAAATCATCGGGAACATAGATGCAGCCAGTAAACACCTGTTGTGCTTCAGCAGTATATCGCTCTTTTCGGGTAGCGAGTGTCTTGTCCTCCGTGTGATAGAGCAGCAGATTCTTTACATTCAGTTTCGAAGCGAGTCGTCCGGCATCGAGAGCTGTACTATGATGCTTTTCGTAAGGCTTGAAGCGTTCACGGTCGTCGTACAGACAGAAAGCCTCACATAACAACCAGTCGGCTCCCATTACGTAATCGTGATTCAATTCATTATAAGGTTCATCACCAAGACATACCAGTTTTTTCCCATCGGGAAGTATTGTACTGAAACCATATTGTTTTTCTTTGGTTGAGGCTATGTCGAAGCACTGCAGGGTGAAGCCTCCGGCTTCGAAACACATTCCGTTGTCGACGATATGTAGTTCGATGCCATTTCCCAGCCGGGCTACAATTTTGGCAGGAAGTGTCATGCGGCAAATCCAGTCGAGTACTTGTATGGCTTTGTCGTGTCCATATACGTGGAACGTACCATCATATTTTCCAGCCTGCATAAGCTGAGCGACGACACGTACCACCCATACAGCTCCTAATATATGATCGGTATGTGCATGGGTAATGAACATGGCATGAATATCGGTCAGTGGTATGCCTGCTTTCTCTAGTTGGATAAGTATTCCGTTTCCTCCTCCGGCATCGACCAGCAGGGTTTTATTCGGATGACGCAAGGCAAAGCAGGTATTATAGCACTGGGTAACCGCAGCATTTCCCGTTCCCAGCATGACAAGTTCCGTTGTTTCATTTGTTTCCATAAGCTTCTTGACAGTTGATTATGATAAAAAAAGAGCAACAAATATCGGCTTTCTTCCGTCAGCCTAGATACTTGTTGCTCCGAATTATAATAAGGTTGAATTACCTGAAATTAATATGCACGTGCAAACAATACGCGGCGAGCCGACGGTTTGCCTGTTACCATATCTACGCCCGGAGTAAGACTTTCTTCGTCTGCTTCGAACGGAAGACAGCGGATAGTAGCTTTGGTTTCTTCCTTGATACGTTCTTCTGTTTCAGTTGTACCATCCCAGTGAGCCAGAATGAATCCACCCTTTTCAATTTGTTCCTTAAACTCATCGTAAGTGTTTACTTTTACGATGTGTTCGTTGCGGTACTTCAATGCTTTCTGGTAAATATTTTCCTGTATTTCTTCAAGCAGGTTCTTTACATATTCTTCGATACCATCGCAAGAACGAGTTTCTTTTTCCAGTGTATCGCGGCGCATGATTTCCATTGTATTGTTTTCCAGATCACGTCCTCCCATGACAAGACGTACAGGAACACCTTTCAGTTCGTAATCAGCAAACTTGAATCCCGGACGTTTGTTGTCAGCATTATCGTACTTAACAGAGATTCCCATTTCACGCAACTTGGTTACGATACCTTCTACTTTCGCATCGATTTGTTTCAGTTGTTCGTCGTTCTTGTAGATAGGAACGATGACTACCTGTATCGGAGCCAAATGCGGAGGAAGAACCAGACCGTTATCGTCAGAGTGAGTCATAATCAGTGCACCCATCAGACGAGTAGAAACTCCCCATGAAGTAGCCCATACATAATCCAGCTTGTTGTTTTTGTCGACAAACTGTACATTGAATGCTTTAGCAAAGTTCTGTCCGAGGAAGTGAGAAGTACCACACTGAAGTGCTTTTCCGTCTTGCATCAAACCTTCGATAGTGTAAGTATCAAGTGCTCCGGCAAAACGTTCATTAGCCGATTTAACACCTTTGATAACAGGTACTGCCATGTATTTTTCTGCGAAATCACCATATACATGCAACATTTTCTGTGCTTCAGCTTCAGCTTCTTCACGAGTAGCATGTGCTGTGTGACCTTCCTGCCACAAGAATTCGGCAGTACGCAGGAACAGACGTGTACGCATTTCCCAGCGCATTACGTTTGCCCACTGGTTGCACAAGATAGGCAGGTCACGGTATGAGTTAATCCAGTTTTTATATGTACTCCAGATGATTGTTTCTGAAGTCGGACGGATAATCAGTTCTTCTTCCAGTTTAGCTGCAGGGTCGACAATAACTCCAGAACCATCTTCTGCGTTTTTCAAACGGTAGTGAGTTACTACGGCACACTCTTTGGCAAAACCTTCTACATGTTCTGCTTCACGGCTCAGGTATGATTTCGGGATAAGCAACGGAAAGTATGCATTTACGTGTCCGGTTGCTTTGAACATATCGTCCAATATGCGTTGCATTTTTTCCCAGATGGCGTATCCGTAAGGTTTGATGACCATACATCCACGTACTGGTGACTGCTCTGCCAAATCGGCTTTTACTACCAAATCATTGTACCATTGTGAATAGTTCTCACTTCTTTTGGTGAGGTCTTTTAATTCTTTTGCCATAATTTATGTTGTTATTATCTTTTATATCGCTTTTCAGAGATGCAAAATTAGTAAAAAAGACATTGATAGCCTACAAAAACTATTATTCATTTAAATAATCAGGGCGTTTTTAGTTCTGATAATCGAAATACCACCAGTATGTATCACCAAATTCTCTACGCATCAGGTTACTTCCCTGGACGAGTGGACCAGATTCCTTACGGCGGATTTTGTAGTCAGTGTAACGCTGGATCATTGCACTGTCTGTAATCTGAATCTGATAATCGGGGTGACTGTCCTTATATATAAGTATAGCTTCTTTATAGTATCGGGCAAATTCTTCATCAGATTCACAGAAATCGGTAATGGCAGTTGCAAAAGTGTCAAGTCGTTTTTCAAGAAGTAAAGCCGATAGAAAATAATCGAGTGAAGTCGATTTCCCTGTGCCTTTGTAGCAAATGTTATGCAGGAACTCCATGCGGTCTTCACCGTTATACGGACGCACTCCCAGCAAATAGTAAATAGAGTCGTTTGTATAGCGGAGAACAGAAGACGAATCGTTTGCAAAGAACAATCCGTCGGTTTTATAATATTGCGGATACTCAAAGAGCTTTTCTCCCAAAGTTCCGGCATGCGACATTGCAATGCTACGCAATACGGTAAGTGTCCGGCTTGCTTCTGTAGAATGTTGGCCTATTTTCAGCACTTCATTGTATTGATGATTACGAAGATAATGTTCGGCTTCCAGTTCACGATGAAAAGTGCGGTTGCTGTTGCCTATTAGTATAGTCATGATAATAAACACCAACAGTATAATCAGATTGCTGTTCATCAGCGTCATCGGACTACTTTCTACATTCAATTGTACACGGAAAACCCTTCGTAACCAGAAAGTAACTAAAAAATATATCAGTAATATCAGAGGCAGCAGCCATCCCCATGAAGTATGGTAGTCGGACATGTAAACAGTTCTTCCTACATCAGTAAGAACTCCCAATATAAGGCAAGAAGGAAAATACGACAAAGCACGGACCTCTCCTTTCAAGCCTAACAGGCTATTGACTCCCCAGCGTAATAATAGTAAAATCAGGGTAATGATTATGGCACTGGGTAAAGGGGCAAAATGAGTTTTGCCGTGTGCCAGTGAGAAGTGTAAAGCCTCTAATACATCACACTGAAATACATAAAGATAGATAAAACTGAAAATAGAAAAAAGAAAGCCGCACACGACGGTTTGTATGCGTGCGGCTTTCTTATAGTTCTTATGGATATATTCATTCATAAACGTTACTTCTGGCGTTTCAACACTACTGCCGAACGGGCAGGTATATACAGCTTAAGCCATTCTTTCTTTTCTTTAGCATATAATGGATCGGCACACGTAAAGTGGGCTACTGAATCGTCTGCAAACCCAAATCCGCCGAACTCTTTACTGTCTGTGTTCAATACTACATGGTACTCACCTCGTGGAACAAGGAAACCGTAGTCTGTAAACGAACGGGTAGGATTAAAGTTGAATACAAATACTAAGTCTTTACGGCGATATGCCAGAATCTGATCTCCGTCATTGTGCCATATTTCTACGACATCGCTCTTCTGTATGTTCTTGACTCCTTCGATAAGATGAACCATTGCTTCGTCAAAGTCACCCAGGTAGTGATAACACAATTCTTTATTGTCTACCAGATTCCATTGGCGGCGAGCGTATTTATACGACCATCCGTTACCTTCACGCGGGAAGTCGATCCATTCCGGATGACCGAATTCATTTCCCATAAAGTTCAGATAACCGCCGTTGATAGTAGAAGCTGTGAGCAGACGAATCATTTTGTGCAATGCTATACCGCGCTGTACGACTCCATTTTCATCACCTTTCTTGAAGTGCCAGTACATATCCGCATCAATCAGACGGAAAATGATAGTCTTGTCGCCTACCAGAGCCTGGTCGTGACTTTCGCAGTAAGAGATTGTTTTTTCGTCTTTACGGCGATTGGTTACTTCCCAGAACAGGCTAGAAGGCTTCCAGTCTTCATCACGACGTTCCTTGATAATTTTTATCCAATAATCAGGAATGTTCATCGCCATACGATAGTCGAAGCCGTAACCTCCGTCGTTGAAAGGTGCGGCAAGTCCCGGCATACCTGAAACTTCTTCGGCAATTGTGATGGCACGAGGATTAACCTGGTGTATCAGCTTGTTGGCAAGTGTCAGATAGCAAATAGCATTGTCATCTTGATGACCATTAAAGTAATCGCCATAGTTACAGAATGCTTCTCCCAATCCGTGGCTGTAATAAAGCATAGATGTTACACCATCGAAACGGAAACCATCGAAGTGGAATTCTTCCAACCAGTATTTACAGTTAGAGAGTAAGAAATGAATAACTTCGTTCTTACCGTAATCGAAACACAATGAATCCCATGCCGGATGTTCACGGCGATCTCCCTGATAGAAATATTGGCAAGGATCACCAGCCAGGTTACCTAAACCTTCCATTTCGTTCTTTACCGCATGCGAATGAACGATGTCCATAATTACGGCAATTCCCATCTGATGAGCTGTATCAATAAGCTGTTTCAGCTCTTCGGGCGTACCAAATCTGGACGATGGAGCAAAGAAGCTTGATACATGATAACCGAAACTTCCATAATAGGGATGCTCCTGAATAGCCATAATCTGAATGCAGTTATAGCCGTCCTTAGCTATGCGTGGAAGGATGTTTTCACGGAATTCGTTGTAAGTCCCCACTTTTTCGGCATCCTGCGCCATACCAATATGACACTCATAAATCATTAAAGGTGACACATTCGGTACGAAAACTTTTTTCTTGAATTTGTAAGGTTTATCAGGATTCCAGACCTGTGCACTGAAAATTTTAGTCTGGTCGTCTTGAACGACACGTGTTGCCCATGCAGGAATACGTTCTCCGCAACCTCCTTCCCAATAAACTTTCAGCTTATATAAATCTCCATGCTTTATCGCATTTTCCCGAAGATTGATTTCCCAGTTACCTGTATTCTTGACTCTTTTCAATTTATACTTGGCTTGTTCCTGCCATCCATTGAAATCACCTATCAGATAAATTTCAGTAGCATTAGGAGCCCATTCACGGAAAGTCCAACCTTTTTCTGTGCGATGCATGCCAAAATAAAGATGTCCGGTAGCAAAGCCGGACAGTGTTTTCTTGCCGATTAATTCTTTTTCCTTATTAATTGCATGCTGATGTCTGCCTGTAATAGCCTCTTTGTAAGGCTCAAGCCAAGGATCATTTTTAATGATATTCAATACTTCATCCATAGTATTAGAGTTTATATTAATATGCCCGAACTTTTACTATGACTTTTTTCACGCCGTCTGGAGTTACGCCAGGAGCGTGTCCGTCTTGTGGAAAGAATATGGCAAACATACCCGGTGTAATAGTCAGATAATCTTTTGCAAATCCTTTGTAGAAAGTGATGTCTTTTTCTGCATTGTATTCTTCTTCCGGAAGGTCTGTGCGCGGAGTATATCCCATTGTTTCAACTCCCGACAAAGGAATCTGAATATCTATGAAGTTATTATGAGTTTCAAGTTTTGCTTCTTCCTTAGTTTTGGGTCGTGCTTGAGCAAAATTAACGATAAGCTCACCCTCTTTTAAGACGACCTTACCTATTTCGTGTGCGTTTAAGTCTGTAGTTTTCAAAAATTCCACAGCCTGTGCAAATAGTGGATTCAGAGAAACATATTTCTCAAGATTTTCTAATTTATCTATTACCATAGTAGTAACAATTTTGTGGTTTTAATTTATATGAAAATGTTTGTTATTCAAAATCATCGATTGTATAATTTGTAAAATCGGCAAAACGCTTCAGTTGCCTGAATACGTTTATAATTTCTTCTATAAAACAAGGATCATCAAAAAAAGAATCAGGAATGGAATAAGCAACAGTGTAATCTTTACATTTTATATATTCCGGATAAGGAAAATCTTTTGGGAATCCTTTAGGCAAGGTTTTTAAGTGTTCCTCTCCTATTACCGGAAAATATTTTTTAAAATCAGGATCCTCTACAATAGCACGGTATTCCTCTATGTTATCTACAACCGACTGCCGGACAGCTTTAAGCATATTGGACGGCATACACCAGCTTCCTCCTGCCAGCATACAGTTGCCAGGTTGCAGATGTACGTAATATCCGCAGTGGTTCGATTTTTTCCCACGTGCGTTAATATATCCTCCTATGTGATTCTTATAAGGAGATTTGTCTGCCGAAAAGCGGACATCCCGATAAATACGATATGTACAATCATGAGGACGAACATGAGATATACTTTCATCGAATAATGAAATACGCGCAATGATATCCGCTAATAAATTTTCAAAACTGCTTTGTGCGTTTTGATATTCATTTTTATGTTCCTGAAACCATTCACGGGTATTATTCTCTGACAAGCGTTTCAGAAAATCTAATATTTCTGGTATATTCATGTCCTTCCCTTTTTTGTAACACAAACATACAAAATATATTTTGATAAATCGAATAAAACGTGAGTATTTTATAGATTATCAATTATATTCAACAAATCTCGATGGATTCTTCCGTTTGAAGCCAGAACCTGTGAACCAGAGGAATAAGAATCTCCTCCCTTGAAGTCTGTAATCATACCTCCGGCATTTTGCAGAATAATTGTTCCTGCAGCGATATCCCATGGACCAATAAAAGCTTCGATACGTGCTTCGAACCTTCCTGCTGCAATATAACACAATTCTACAGCCGCAGCTCCCATAAGCCGCAGTCCTGCTACATTCCCGTAGAGTGTATTTACCAAATGGTTGGCCATTGGCTTATATTCTTCTGTTGCATAAGGGAAGCCAAGAGCTATAAACGAGTCATCTAAATTGGATATGGCAGATACATGAATTTCATTGCCATTCAGATAAGAAGGAGCACCTTTATATGTCCAGAAACATTCATTCCGGCAGATTTCATATACGACGCCTAGTAATAATTCTTTTTTACTTCTCAGGGCAATGCTCACGCAATACGGAGCATTGTCATGAATGAAATTGGTTGTTCCGTCCAAAGGATCGACCAGCCAGCAATATTGCTCGTCGTTTAATGTGCCACTGCCTTCTTCTGCTATGAAACCAGCCTCGGGAAGTAATTCTTTTAGACGGGTTACAATCTTTTTTTCCGACTCTTTGTCTACGTATGACACATAGTCGTGTGCATGTTTTTTTTCGATTGCCTCGCGATGGAATTTTTTTCTTTCTTCACGAATAAAATCCCCTGCCTCAATCGCAAGAGCACGTACTTTATCTGTTAGTTCCGATAGGTTTAGCATTATTTTTTCTCCTCTAAAAGTCTGCCACTGCGGAATGTTCCCTGACGAATTATTTTTCCGTTACTGTCTGTTTCGACAAAAGGACCATCCTTTTTTCCTTGCTTGAAGAATCCTTCAAAGCGGACTCCGTCTTTGCTTACGATAGTTCCTTTGCCATCTTCTTTGCCACGAGAAAAATGACCGGTGTAGACAGATCCATCTTGCATACGTAGTACGCCTTCTCCTTCTGCCATATTGTCTTTCCACTGGCCTTCATATTCATCGCCATTTCCCCATTTATAATGGCCTTTGCCCGATCGCTGGTTCTTTACCCATTCGCCTTCATATACAGCTCCGTTCTGCCAGGTAAATGTACCGGTTCCTTCCTGCCATCCGTTTTTGAACTGGCCGACGTATTTATCTCCGTTGGGGTAAACATAGATTCCTTTTCCGGTACGTTCTCCGTCTGCGTAGTCACCTTCATAGCGTTCGCCGTTTTGAAAATAGTAAATACCTTTTCCATGCTGTACATCTTTTACCCAATCTCCGATATATTTATCGCCATTGGTGTAATAAAATGTTCCTTTCCCGTGGCGTTCGCCATTTTTCCATTCTCCTTCGTATTTTGAACCGTCTTCCCATGTCATGACACCTTTGCCATTCTTCAGATCGTTGGTCCATTCACCTTCGTATTTGGCACCTCCTTTCCATGTATATGTTCCATGGCCGTTTCGCTTGTCTTGGTGCCACATGCCTACATATAAATCGCCGTTATAATAGTACATTGTACCCTCACCTTCCTGAAAGTCTTGATACCACATTCCTTCATAACGGTTGTTGTTCATGAAGTAGTAGGTTCCTTGACCGTGTTGCTGGTCCTGATACCAATGTCCTACATATTTTTCTCCATCACTGAATATATATGTACCCTCTCCTTCACGTTTTCCTTTTACATACTCACCTTCGTATGTATCTCCATTCTTAAAAACTGTTTTGCCTTTTCCATTTGGACGACGTCCTTTCAACTCTCCAGTATATTCTGCTCCATCTTTAAATTTGTAATATCCCAATGACATTTGAGCAGAAACGGACAAGCTTCCAAATGTCATCAATGCAAACAATAAATATGTATGTCTAGTCATTATTATCTTTTTCGTTTTATTTGAATGTTCAAAATTAGTGTTTTCTGTAAAGAGAATATAAAATCATTACACTATTTTACCTGCGACAACCGCTATTAAGTTTTCTTTACAGAAATACTTTTGTGCCAGTGCTTGAAGCTCATCCGATGTTACTTCACGGATAGCTTTTAATGTATGATCGAAAAAATCATTTTTCAAACCAGACGTTTCGATGAATATCCAAGCATCTGATAAAGAAAAGGCACTTTCGTATGAACGACACATATCACCCAGCATGTAATTGCGTACCATATCCAGCTCTTCGTCTGAAACTTTCTCTGAACATAAAATATCCATTTCTTTATAGACTTCAGCGATGAGAGGTTCTACATATTCGTTTGCAGCTTCTGTACTGATGCCTAATACACCTGTATTGGGATAATTGACAAGACCGGCGCCGATACCATAGGTATATCCTTTATCTTCACGGATATTCGACATCAGACGGCTACCAAAATACCCTCCGAACAGCGTAACCAGTACACGCAGCTTCAAATAGTCAGGATGTTGTTGATTTATAGAAAATGTACCTATCTTTATAGAACTTTGCAAAGCATCCTCTTTTTCTACAAAAATGCGTTTGCAATCTTCTGTTGTAGGAACAAAAGTTTCGTTTTTTATTTTTCGGGTAGTGTCTCCCCAATCGCTTTCGCCGAAGTGTTGCTCTATGCAATGTATAACTTCTGGAGAAACTTTACCTGAGACGTAAACAGAGCAGTTGCCTGAATGGTAATACTGATGGTAAAAACCTTTTAATACTTCGCTGTTAATACGATCGTAATCTTCCAGTTCAGCATATCGTCCTAATGGGTGTGACAGTCCGAAAAGTGCACGATTCAGACGTTTGCGAGCCATTACGTCAACACGCTGGGCGTTGACAAGAAACTGTTGTTTGTTTACGTCTACTACAACCGATAATTCTTTTTCCGGAAAGACCGGTTCTTTAACCATCGAGGCTAATATTTCAATTGTTTTTGGGAAATACTTACCTAATGAATATAGTGTCACAAAACCATAGTTTACCGATGATGATAAGTCAAGCCATGCGCCATAATAGTCCAGCTTTTCAGCAATTTGTGATGACGACAAAGACCGAGTTCCTTCGCGCAGCATGCGGTTGGTAAACATAGCCAGTAAAGGTTGTGTCTGATTCCATTGCCCGCCTTTTATGAGCAAATCCAGACGCACAACATCCTCGCTGCCAACTTGAATGATATTCAGTGGCGTTCCGTTTGGCATGATTGTACGTTCGGGAGTAGAAATAGAAAAATGGTCTATCTGGCGTATTGGGGGAGCTATTGTTCTGTCAAGAGTCATTACTTTATTTCTTTATGTTCAAGCAGGAATTTTTCCGCACGAGCTAAATCCTGCGGAGTATCTATTCCAATGGTTTCCACTTCACTGATACCGACTTTGATAGTATAACCATTTTCCAGCCAGCGTAATTGTTCTAATGACTCTGCTTGTTCCAGAGAAGACTGTGGCAGAGCTGTAATTTCTTTCAGAACAGCAGCCCGGTATGCATATAGACCGATATGTTTGTAATAGGTATGTCCTTGCAGCCATTCTGCCTTTTCTTTGTTACGTTGATATGGAATAATAGAACGGCTGAAATACAGTGCATTCATATTTTTATCGACTACAACCTTCGGAGAATTGACATTTTCTAATGCTTCAAATCCGTCATCAACGGTAAAGGGTTTTACCAAGGTTGCAATCTGTGTAGATTCATCATTAAAACATGCTTTGACAGCTTCCAGTTGCGAGCGCTGTATGAAAGGTTCGTCACCCTGAATGTTTACAATAACATCGTAACCGCTGCCTACTTTGCAATAGGCTTCATAACAGCGGTCTGTACCACTTTTATGATTGACAGAAGTCATAACAACTTTGCCACCAAAAGCTTTGACGGCACTTTCTATTCGCTCATCATCGGTCGCTACGTATGCTTCATCCAGAATTCCAGATACTTGTTCATAGACTCTTTGAATTACAGTTTTCCCTCCTAGCATAGCCAATGGCTTTGCTGGAAAACGTGTAGAAGCATATCTAGCAGGAATTATTCCAATAAATTTCATGGTATTTGTACTTTTTATTAGTACGCAAATTTACAAAAAAAATCTATTTTTGTAGTCAAAACTTCATAAATATGAAAACTAAGCATCGTTGCATCATTTGTTTGGGGTCGAATACAGAGAGTGAATATCATATGAATTGGGCGGAGGAAATCCTGTCAGATTTATTCCCTGAGATGCGGTGGGGAGAAATAGTAGAAACTGCCCCGGAAGGTATAGAAACGACAACTTCTTATTTGAACCGGGCTGCTGTCGTTGAAACAGATATGGGCTTCGAGGATATAAAAATATTATTTAAGGACATAGAAAAGAAATGTGGCAGAACCCCAGAAGGCAAACAGAAGGGAATCATTCCTCTGGATATCGATCTGCTTGTGTTTGACATGGAGGTTATAAAACCTGCTGACATGGAGAAAAACTATGTGAAACAAGCCTTGAACACTCTGTCGGAACAGGCCGATTATACCAGTTTTACATATCCCAGTCGTGTGTAATGCACTCCCTTGCTTTCGTAATGTGACATGACCTTTGCTGATGCTAGATGCAGTACTTCGTGCTGAGTTATTTTGCGACTGTGACAACTTAATGCTTTAGGTGTCTGGCTACGTCCGCCAGCTTTTATGAAAAATGTAAAACGGTTTCCGTCACGGTCGGCAGCCAATACGTTTTGGTCTACGTAAAAGTCAGCTTTGTATGTATCAACCTGTAAACGGACATTCAAGACTGTGAGGAACATATCTTTCAACTTTTCTCCTATCTCACCTATATAATGGCTTACCGAAGAAATATGTTTTTTCTGTACGGTCAGTTCAAAATGTACTTTGGCAAATTTTTTAGCCAATAATACTAATGGTTCATACCGTTTTGTTTCTACAGTAAATTTATTTGCTAACCAAAGGATGTAAGATGGGTCCACATAGAAGATTTCAGCTAAACGTTTGCCACGATACTTGCCAAATGGAATAATGTCGTCTGATTGTCCGTAGTAACTTTCAAAAACGCTGTTGTCTTGTACGTCAAGAGGTATATTACAGTTTTGGAGTAAGGCGAAGGCTCGTTCTGCTGCTGCGTCGAATGTTACAGCAAGTGTACGTACGAATAGTGGGGTTTTATCATCTGAAAAGATTCGCCAAAATCCATAATAAGGGCGATAAAGAGTCGGCATACTGATTACATATTTACCATCTTTAGGCATTCTTCCACGATTGAAAGATTCGATCCGATCGAAAACTTTAGCTGCCAGTTCAGGAGATAGTTGGTATAATGTGAGATTACGATCCATGACAATCCTCCTTCTTTTACAAGTTTCTGCAAGATACAGAAAATAATCCGAAAATCCAAAGTTGGAAGACTATAAAAAAACATGCCCATATTAACAAAAAAACATGCTGAAGTTTATCGTAAAACTTCAGCATGTTTTTTTTATTTTTCCTGAAAAAATTATTGGAAGAATACGTCATCCAATCGGCTGGTATTTTCTTCTTCTATTTCAGTCAGTTTGTCTTTGCATGGATCAAAATCCTCGGGTATATCGAAGTGTTCATCTTGAGAATATCCCAACGACTTGTCGGCATAAACTTTTTGCATGTACAATCCCCATACCGGTAATGCCATTGAAGCACCTTGTCCGTCGCGCATTGTATCGAAGTGAATATCGCGTTCTTCACCTCCTACCCAACAACCAGATACCAGTGAAGGAGTGAAGCCCATAAACCATCCGTCTGAGTTACGGTTGGTTGTACCGGTTTTACCACCCATATCAGCCTGTATACCATATAAGCGGCGAACTCGTCCACCAGTACCTTCGTTGATTACAGCACGTAACATGACGAGCATTTTGTATGCACTTGATTCACTTATCACTTCTTCTACTTGTGGCGTGAAAGTTGCGATGACGTTACCTTCATTATCTTCTATGCGGGAAACGAAAAGTGGCGCTGTACGTATACCTCGATTGGCAAATGCTGTATAGGCACTAACCATTTCTCCTACAGAAATTTCACATGGCCCCAGACACAAAGATACGGTTGGCTGTATGTCCTTGTTCAAGACACCAAAAGAATGAATCAATCGAACCAGTGCATATGGGTTGAGCTTGCTCATAAGATAAGCAGATATCCAGTTGTTGGAGTTTGCCAATCCCCATTTCAGTGTTACCATTTCTCCATAATGAGATTTAGAACTGTTTCGGGGAGACCATGCTTTTCCGTTTTCATCGAATAACGTCTGTTCTACATTTCTTACTTCGTCACACGGAGAGAATCCGTTCTCCATAGCTAATGTATATAAGTAAGGCTTAATGGTAGAACCAACTTGTCGGCGTCCAACCATAGCCATATCATATTGGAAGTAATTATAGTTAGGACCTCCTACATAAGCTTTTACATAGCCTGTAATCGGATCCATAGACATAAATCCGGCACGCAGGAAGTGCTTGTAGTAACGGATTGAATCTAACGGTGTCATGATAGTATCCTTTTCTCCTTCCCATGAGAAGACAGACATTTCGTGTTTTGTGTTGAATGCCTTCCGGATTTCTTCTTCAGAACATCCTGCTGCTTTCATTTCACGATAACGGTCAGACTGACGTACGGAACGTTCTAATATCGTATTTACTTCTTCCGGAGTGAGCTCGTTTGTGTATGGCGCAGTTTTACGTCCACGTTTTTCTTTAAAGAAGCGAGGTTGCAAGTATTTTGCTACATGTTCGTATACAGCTTCTTCAGCATATTTCTGCATACGTGAATCAATTGTCGTATAGATTTTTAATCCGTCTGTATAAATATTGTAATTGGTTCCGTCTTTTTTCTTGTTTTTTGCACACCATCCGTATAAAGGATTTGTCTTCCATGCCAAAGAATCTTCGTAATACTGTTGTTGTTGCCATCCTCTGTACTTCGAACGGACTGGTTCTTTGGCTGTCATTATCTTACGCAAATATTCACGGAAGTAAGTTGCCAATCCATCCTTGTGGTCAACCGGCTGAAATTTCAGAGTCAACGGTAAGGCTTGCAGAGAATCACGCTCAGCTTTTGTGAGGTAACCGGCCTTATACATTTGATCAAGCACCGTGTTGCGGCGTCCTCGTGAACGTTCATTGAAACGACGGGGATTATATAATGATGGATTTTTACACATACCGATAAGGGTAGCAGCTTCTTCTATCGACAAGTCTTTAGGATCTTTTGAAAAATAAGTTTTGGCTGCTGTTTTAATACCTACGGCATTATTCAGAAAGTCAAACTTATTAAGGTACATAGTCAGAATTTCTTCTTTTGTATAATAACGTTCCAGCTTGACAGCAATAACCCATTCTATCGGTTTTTGCAACAAGCGTTCCATTACATTGTCTGCTACCGGCGAATAAAATTGTTTTGCCAACTGCTGAGTAATGGTACTTCCTCCACCGGCATGTTTTTGCATGAAAATACCTCTTTTAATAACAGCACGCATAAATGCGCGTGCGTCTATACCAGAATGTTCACTGAAACGAACATCTTCTGTTGCAACGAGTGCATGAACCAGATTAGGTGACAAGTCATTGTAACCTACATAAACGCGGTTTTCTTTACTATACGACCAGGTTCCCAGAAGTTGCCCGTCATCTGAAATTATCTGAGTTGCAAATTTCAAATTCGGATTTTCCAGCTCTTCTACAGGAGGTACATAACCTATCCATCCTTTTGCTATGGCTGTAAAGACAGCAGCCACCGATAAAATTCCTAATATGAGCAAAGCCCATAATACATATATAAATTTCTTCCTCATGATAAATAAAAATTCTTATCTCTGATAATAACTTTTTTCTTACTTAATAAGTTCGCAAAAATAAAGAAAAACACCGGAATAAACGAATAAAATTGCAAGAATGATTGTTTCTGCTATTTTTAGCAGGAATACAACTTTTTACAAGCCTTATTTGATGCTACGTTTCTATTGGTAAATATATTTTTTTATTGGTTTTTAAAAATGCTTCTGTATTACGCATTTCTGTTATCAGGAAATAAAATAACAGCTTCTTTTTCTAAAAAAAGGATGGTCTTTTTATTTTTTTTGTCTACCTTTGAACTCCGGTATTATAAAAACAATTCATAAAACCGAAAATATGGAAAATAGAAGTTTAGTAACTATTGCCAACCATTCTAAAGAACGTATCCTTTATCTTCTGGAAATGGCAAGAGAGTTTGAAAAGAAGCCTAACCGTCACTTACTGGATGAAAAAATTGTTGCAACTCTTTTCTTTGAACCTTCCACGCGTACTCGTTTAAGTTTTGAAACAGCAGCCAACAGGCTTGGAGCCAAAGTTATAGGATTTACCGATCCTAAGGTTACAAGTTCCTCAAAGGGAGAAACATTGAAAGATACAATTATGATGGTAAGTAATTATGCCGACATTATTGTAATGCGTCATTATCTGGAGGGAGCAGCACGTTATGCTAGCGAAATAGCTCCGGTTCCTATCGTTAATGCTGGTGACGGAGCCAATCAGCATCCTTCTCAGACAATGCTTGACCTCTATTCCATATATAAAACGCAGGGAACTCTGGAAAATCTGAATATTTATTTGGTGGGAGATTTGAAATATGGTCGTACAGTTCATTCTTTGTTGATGGCTATGCGTCATTTCAATCCTACTTTCCACTTTGTTGCTCCGGATGAACTTAAAATGCCGGAAGAATACAAACTATATTGTAAAGAGCACAATATAAAATATGTGGAACATACAGATTTTACGGAGGAAACTATAGCTGATGCAGACATTTTGTATATGACTCGTGTACAGCGTGAACGTTTTACCGATTTGATGGAATACGAACGAGTTAAAGATGTTTATATTCTTCGGAATAAAATGCTTGAACATACTCGTCCAAATCTTCGTATCCTTCATCCTCTGCCTCGTGTAAATGAGATTGCATATGATGTGGATGAAAACGAAAAGGCATATTATTTCCAACAAGCTCAAAACGGACTTTACGCACGTGAAGCTATTTTGTGTGATGTACTTGGCATTACGCTGGATGAAGTCAAGGCGGATACCGAACGATAAATAAACTCTTTAAACAAGTTAATCAAGAAAGATTATGAACGAAAAGAAAGAATTGCAGGTGGCCGCTCTTGAGAATGGAACGGTTATTGACCATATACCTTCAGATAAAGTTTTTACTGTTGTTTCTTTGCTCGATTTGCAAAATACAGACGGTAATATTACAATAGGGAATAACTTTGAAAGTAAAAAATTAGGTAAAAAAGGTATTATCAAGGTTGCCGACAGATTTTTTACAGATGAGGAAGTTAGCCGTTTGTCTGTTGTAGCTCCTAATATAAAGCTCAATATTATCCGTCATTATGAGGTAGTTGAGAAGAAACAGATTGTTATGCCTGATGAGTTGAAAGGTATTGTGAAATGTAATAACCCAAAGTGCATAACCAACAATGAGCCTATGCAGACATGGTTTCATGTTGTCGATAAGGAACTGGGTATTCTGAAGTGTCACTATTGCGAAAAGGAACAGCAGAAAGATAACATAAAATTGATTTAATATATTATTATGAAGCAAGACTGGAAGCCCGGAACGATGATTTATCCGTTGCCTGCAGTGCTGGTCAGCTGTGGTAGCTGCAAAGAAGAGTATAATATTATAACTGTTGCTTGGGTTGGGACGATATGTACAAACCCTCCCATGTGCTATATCTCAGTAAGACCAGAACGCCACTCCTATCCTATTTTGAAGAAGAATATGGAGTTTGTTATCAATCTGACAACAAAGGAGATGGCATATGCTACAGACTGGTGTGGGGTGCGCTCCGGAAAGAATTTTAATAAATTCGAAGAAATGCATCTTACTCCGGGTAAGGCTTCCATTGTACAAGCTCCGATAATTGAAGAATCTCCCTTGTGCATAGAATGTCGGATAAAAGAAATAATTTCACTGGGCTCTCACGATATGTTTATTGCAGATGTGGTGAATGTAAAGGCTGATGAAAAATATTTGGATTCCGATACAGGAAAGTTCGATTTGGCTAAGTCAAACTTATTGGTTTATGCACATGGGGGATATTATGAAATGGGCGAAAAAATCGGTAAATTCGGTTGGTCTGTAGAAAAGAAAAAATAATAAGAAATATGAGGAAAACTGCTTTAATACTCATAACCAGTCTGTTGCTGGCGACAGGCCTTCAAGGTCAGTCACGCAAAAGAGAACGTGATGCAACACGTGATCCGGCTGTTAATGTGGGTATAAAAGCAGGTTTTAATTCTTCTATGTTTTTTATAGATCATTTTTCTATAGGCGGGAAAGAATTGAATGATATCCAGAATAACTATAAGGTTGGTTATTTCGGAGCTTTTTTCTGCCGTTTCAATTTGAAGAAACATCACTATCTTCAGACAGAACTTTCTTACAATGTTTCTAAAGGAAGTATTTCAATAGCCAATACAGTAGAAAATAAAGATATCTTATTCGATAATGCATTGGTTAAAACATCCATACACTCCATCGATCTGCCTGTATTGTATGGGTATAAATTTGTTGATGCCCGTCCGTATGGAATGGCATTTTTTCTAGGACCTAAAGTAGCTTATACGTGGGAAAAGCATACTCAGAATGAATACTCTGGATTTTATCAGCAAAATATAACAGAAAATCTCCGTCCATTATGTTTTAACGCTGTGGTCGGATTGGCCGTTAATGTTTCAAATATATTTTTTGATTTTCGCTATGAAGGAGTTCTTCATAATATGGTAGAATCGGTTTCTTTTGATAAAAGAATAACGGAGTCTCCTTATTGCGATCAGTATATATATATCAAACGTCGTAGAAACGTATTAAGTTTCTCAGTTGGAGTGATTTTTTAAACACATAATATTACCTTTTTAAAAAACTACATATGAAAAGAGATGATTTGATTTTTGACATTATTGAGAAAGAACATCAGCGTCAGCTGAAAGGTATAGAACTGATTGCATCTGAAAATTTCGTAAGCGATCAAGTAATGCAGACCATGGGTTCATGTCTTACAAATAAGTATGCAGAAGGTTATCCTGGTAAGCGTTATTATGGTGGTTGCGAAGTTGTGGATCAGAGTGAACAAATTGCAATCGACCGGTTGAAGCAAATCTTTGGTGCTGAATGGGCAAATGTACAACCTCATTCGGGAGCACAAGCAAATGCTGCTGTTTTTCTGGCAGTGCTGAATCCTGGAGATAAGTTCATGGGATTGAACTTGGCACATGGTGGTCATCTTTCTCATGGTTCGGCTGTAAATACATCTGGTATCATCTATACTCCATGCGAATATAATTTGAATAAGGAAACAGGACGCGTAGATTATGATCAGATGGAAGAAATTGCCTTGCGTGAACATCCTAAGATGATTATTGGTGGTGGATCTGCTTATTCTCGTGAATGGGATTACAAGCGTATGCGTGAAATTGCAGACAAAGTAGGTGCTATTTTTATGGTCGATATGGCACATCCTGCAGGTTTAATTGCAGCAGGACTGCTGGATAATCCTGTGAAATATGCTCATATCGTTACTTCTACTACTCATAAGACATTACGTGGTCCTCGTGGTGGTGTTATTTTAATGGGTAAAGACTTCCCTAACCCTTGGGGTAAAAAGACACCGAAAGGTGAAATCAAGATGATGTCACAGTTACTTGATTCAGCTGTTTTCCCAGGTATCCAAGGTGGTCCGTTGGAACATGTTATTGCTGCTAAAGCTGTTGCATTTGGTGAATGTTTGCAGCCTGAATATAAAGAATATCAAATGCAGGTAAAGAAAAATGCAGCTGTGCTTGCTCAGGCATTAATGGACCGTGGCTTTACAATTGTTTCAGGAGGTACAGATAATCACTCTATGCTGGTTGATTTGCGCAGCAAATATCCTGAACTTACAGGTAAGGTTGCTGAAAAGGCATTGGTTTCTGCCGATATAACAGTAAACAAGAATATGGTTCCGTTTGATACCCGTTCTGCATTCCAGACCTCAGGTATCCGACTGGGTACTCCAGCTATTACAACACGTGGAGCAAAAGAAGATTTGATGTACGAAATTGCAGAAATGATAGAAACTGTTTTGTCAAATGTAGACAATGAAGAGGTTATTGCTTCTGTACGTGCACGTGTAAATGAAACAATGAAGAAATATCCTATTTTTGCATATTAATGGATAAACAATAAGCCTTTGGAATTCATGTAGAAATACATAATTCTGAAGGTTTATTAAACAAAAGTTGCGATGGATTGTTTCTTCAAAAAGTAACAATATAAATTTGAGAAATATGAAAAAAACGAGTTTTATGGCTATTTTATTAAGCGCATGCTTGGTATTTAGCGGTTGTGGTTCTTTGAACAATACAGCAAAAGGCGGTATGATTGGTGGCGGTAGTGGTGCTGCTTTAGGAGCTTTAATCGGTGGTATTGCCGGTCATGGTAAGGGAGCTGCTATCGGTGCTGCTGTGGGCGCAGCTGTGGGAACAGGAGCTGGTGTCCTGATTGGAAAGAAAATGGATAAAGCTGCCGAACAGGCTGCCCAGATACAAGGTGCTGAAGTTGAGCAAGTAACAGACAACAATGGTTTGCAAGCTGTAAAAGTGACTTTCGATTCTGGTATTTTGTTTAGTACTAGCAGCTCTTCATTAAGTACTTCTGCAAAATCATCATTGAGTAAATTTGCAAACAATGTATTAAATCAAAACCGTGACATGGATGTAGCAATCTATGGATATACGGACAATACAGGATGGAAAAACAGTACTGCAGAACAGAGCGTACAGAAAAATCAGGAGTTGTCTCAGGCACGTGCTCAAAGCGTATCAAGCTATTTGCTAGGATGTGGAGTTTCAGCTTCACAAATTAAGACTGTAGAAGGTATGGGAGAAAGTAATCCGGTTGCCGACAATAGCACAGAAGCAGGACGTAAGGAAAATCGTCGTGTAGAAGTATATATGTATGCAAGTCAGGAAATGATTCAGCAGGCTGAAGCAGGAACTTTGAAATAAAGGATAAAATTTAATATAAAAAATCCGCTAAATCGAATCTTTGTAGAAAGAGGATTTAGCGGATTTTTTTTATGTGTTATGTACGTTATTCTTTTGAATTCTCTTCATCACCTTTAAGTATCGGCAATGTAATTTGATATTTTACTGCGAGGATACGGACAATGAAAACAGTCACTCCACCTAGAATTTGTGACATATACGATTCCATGCCTGTTTTAAGACATATCCAATATACCAGCCCGCCGATGACACATGCCATGGCATAAATTTCTTTTCGGAAGATCAACGGAATTTCATTAATAAAAACATCTCGAATAACACCTCCTGCTGCTCCGGTTATACTACCCATAATGATAGCTACCCAGAAAGGATATCCTAAAGAAATACTTTTCCCAAAACCTACAACAGTAAACAATGCCAGTCCGATACTGTCGAAAAGGAAGAATGTATTATTCAGATGAATAAGATATTTCCCGAAGATAATAACAAAAAACATAGCAAATGCTGTACAAATCAGGTAAATAGGATCTGTCATCCATACAGGAGTAACATTCAGCATGACATCGCGTAACGTTCCCCCACCAATGGCAGTAGCCAGTCCTACAATATATGCACCAAACCAGTCGAAACGTTTGGCCGATGCCAAACGAATTCCACTGATGGCAAAAGCAAATGTTCCTATAAAGTCAAGTATCTGAACAAATGAAGGCATTTTCTTTTCAATTTAAATGAAACAATTAATTTACCAAGTGTAGCTAACTCCAAAACTTAAGAGTTCCTGAAGCTGGAAATAGCTGTCATCCGGTTCTTCTTTAGAAACAGAATCATCAAAACGGGTATGAACAAATAACTTCGTCGAGAAGTACTTGTTGAAAGCAAAAGTGAAGGTGTTTTCCCATTCTGACAAGACTTTTTCATAGTTTGTCGTATAAGAAAAACGTGATTCCCAAGTTAGATTATTAATGATAATCCATTTTAATGTTGCTTCCACACGAGAACCTAGCTGATCCTTCGATTTTTTTCCTGCATCAATGTTGAATTTGGTTGGATCTACTTTATCGCTGGCTACACTGTAACGGGTGTAGTTGAACGGATTGATCAATACTGACAAATTACATATTGCATCTTTCACATATTTATAGTCCATACCGATACCGATATTCAACTCTGAAGGTGAAAGCCATGAAGATACCATCTTATCGGAGTTCGTTTCATAATTAGAGAAGAACTGGGTCTTGAACTCGGCCGAAATGGTATAATACCAGTTTGTGATAGCCTTGTATCCAAATTTTGAACTTAAACGGAGCAAGTCTTCACTTGTCTTATATTGGTGGACTGTATCAGAAGGAGCAGAAATAAAACCAAGCTTCCATTCTATTTTGTTTTCAAATTGAACTTTTTGCTTGTCATCATAGTTGAACTGCAATACAGCTCCTGAAAGTAAAGATACTGTACTCTCTCCTCCTTTATACCAGTTGTCGGATATATAATTCTGTGAGAACTGCGCATATCCGTTTCCGCTGATAGCCCAGAAATTAGGTTTCATTACCAATAAGTCTTTTTCTCTAACCTGACCTGTCTGAGAGGCAGCTCCTATTAAATAGAAAACTTTTTCTTTCTTTGGTTTTTTTATTTTCATCTTGTCGGATAAAGGTTCTATACCTTTCAGCTCGTTTTCATTTTTAGAAACCAGACTAGGATATTGCAAATAAAAAGCCAGTAATTGCTTGTTTACACCTTTATTCACATCAACCGAATGTGCAAGGTTCGGAACTTGGAAAACAGAATCCTTTATGGCATTTTCTTTCACAAAAGGAATTACTGGTTCCCAATTATCAATAGAGAATGCTTGTGCAATTGGTTCCGAATAATATGTAGCAGGAACAATAAGCTTATAGAAATCCGGGTTCGAACGTATCCATGATGGAGCTTCGGGCAGATAAATATCTTCCCATCTGTCTAGCATTTTCTGATAATCTTGTCGGAAACTATACAAAAAGGATTGGAAGTTTTTCACTGCCGGATTGATTTTCGGAGTATAAGCTTGTTGTATGTTCTTTACTTTAATGGTTTCTACTGTTTTTTTCTGTCGTATGGTATCGACGGCAGAAAATTGTTTCAACGTATCTGCCGGCATCGTATCTTGGGCGGCGATAGTGTCTTTTGTTAAAGTTAAGTCCTGCTGTTCAATTGCCTGAACGGCTTCATTTGTCAGGAGGAACATTGTAATAAACGTACCTAGTGCTTTCATTTTTCTAATTTGCCTATTTTCTATGCAAAATTACAATTTAATTTAGTCTTATTATAATGATATTATAACAAATTACATCTTAGTTTTTGTTTAGAGCAGATATTGAAGATTTTACTCTTTGCAATGTTTTGTCACTTTCCTTGTGTGTGATTTGGCTTTTTTTTATAATTTTGCAACTTTGAATAGTAGTGTTAGATAATAAATCACTTTAAAATAATCATATTGTGGCAGAAACAAAGTACATTTTCGTAACAGGTGGTGTAGCTTCTTCATTGGGTAAGGGCATTATTTCATCATCTATCGGTAAGTTGCTGCAGGCTAGAGGCTACAGCGTAACTATACAGAAGTTCGACCCGTACATTAACATCGACCCGGGAACACTTAATCCTTATGAACATGGTGAGTGCTACGTAACAGTAGACGGTCATGAAGCCGATCTTGACTTAGGACATTATGAACGTTTTCTCGGTATTCAGACAACAAAAGCGAACAACATTACAACCGGTCGCATTTATAAGAGTGTAATCGACAAGGAACGTCGTGGTGACTATTTGGGAAAAACAATCCAAATCATTCCTCACATTACTGATGAAATCAAACGTAATGTAAAACTGTTAGGGAATAAGTATAAATTCGATTTCGTTATTACAGAAATTGGTGGTACTGTAGGTGATATCGAATCGTTGCCTTATTTGGAAAGTATTCGCCAGCTGAAATGGGAGTTGGGTAGAAATGCTCTATGCGTGCATCTGACTTATGTGCCTTATCTGGCTGCTGCTGGTGAATTGAAGACTAAACCTACTCAGCACTCAGTAAAGGAATTACAGTCTGTGGGTATTCAACCAGATATTCTGGTATTGCGTACCGAACATAACCTTAGCACAAACCTGAAAAAGAAAGTTGCGCTATTCTGTAATGTAGATGAAAGTGCAGTTGTGCAGTCAATGGATATGCCGACAATCTATGAAGTTCCTCTTCGCATGCAGGAACAAAAACTGGATGTAACAATTCTTGAAAAGATGGGATTGCCGGTGGGTGAAACTCCGGAATTAGGTCCATGGAAAGACTTCTTGAACCGTCGTCATAACGCTACAGAAAAGGTTAAAATCGGATTGGTCGGTAAATATGATTTGCAGGATGCTTATAAATCTATATTGGAAGCATTGTCACAGGCTGCAACTTATAACGACCGCAAAGCTGATATTCACTTTATCAATAGCGAAAAGTTGACAGATGAGAATGTAGAAGAAAGCCTGAAAGAAATGGATGGTATTATTATCTGTCCGGGATTTGGCCAGCGTGGTATCGAAGGCAAGTTTGTAGCATTGAAATATTGCCGTACACACAATGTTCCTACATTTGGTATCTGTCTGGGTATGCAATGTATGGCTATAGAGTTCGCTCGTAATGTATTAGGCTATACTGATGCTAATAGCCGTGAGATGGATGAAAAAACTCCACATAATGTAATCGACATTATGGAAGAGCAGAAATCTATCACAAACATGGGAGGTACTATGCGTTTGGGTGCTTACGAATGTGTTCTTGATCCAAATTCAAAAGTATATCAGGCATATCAGACCCAACATATTCAGGAACGTCATCGTCATCGTTATGAGTTCAACAATGACTATAAGGCTGAATTTGAAAAGGCTGGAATGAAATGCGTGGGTATCAATCCTGAATCGGATTTGGTAGAAATAGTAGAAATACCTACTCTGAAATGGTTCATTGGAACTCAGTTCCATCCGGAATATAGCAGTACGGTATTGAAACCCCATCCTCTTTTCTTATCATTCATCAAAGCAGCTATTGATAAATAATAGATATTAATTTGTAAATAAAAAGAAATGGATAAAAACACGTTAGTGGGATTTGCTCTGATTGGTGCGGTTATAGTCGGATTCGGCATATATAATCGCCCCAGTCAGGAGGAAATGGCACGTGCACAGCATTATCAGGATTCGATACAGGCAGTGGCTCAAAAGCAAGAGCAGATGCAGAAAGCTCAAGAAATAGCTGCTTCATTGCCTGTTGTTCCGGATTCTACTTCTTTATTTTTCCAAGCATCGCAAGGTTCTGAAGAGTTTACTACGTTAGAGAACGATGTACTGCAACTTACTTTTTCTAATAAAGGAGGACGAGTATGCAAGGCTATGCTGAAAGAATATAATGATCAGCAACAGCAGCCTTTGGTTCTGTTCGATGGTAAAGATGCTTCGTTAAGTTTAGGATTTGAAGGTAAAAATGAAAATATTCTGAGCAATCAGATGTATTTTCAGACTACCAATGTAACAGATAGTACGGTAACAATGCGACTAAATGCTGCAAATGGTGGACATTTGGACTTCATCTATAAACTGTTACCAAACTCATACGTTGTAGACTTTACTGTCCAGGCAAGCGGATTGCAAAACTTCTTCTCTCCTTCTGTCAAAACGATGAGTGTTGACTGGAAACAGCGTGCACGACAGATGGAAAAAGGATATACGTTCGAACAACGTTATACTTCGCTTACTTATAAACCGGTAGACGACAGTTTCGATTATTTGAGCGAAACAAAAGACGAAAAAGAAACTATTCCAGAAGTGCTTGATTGGGTTGCATTTAAGAATCAGTATTTCTCATGTGTATTTATGGCAGAGAAAAACTTTGAAAATGCAACGCTTGAATCGAAGATGGAACAGAAAGGAAGCAGTTACATGAAGAACTATACTGCCGAAATGAAAACTGCTTTCGACCCGACAGGTGCGCAACCTAGTCGTTTCCAGTTCTATTTTGGTCCTAATCATTTCAAGACTTTGTTGGCAACTAATGATTTATCTTTCAAGGATAAAGATCAGGAACTGGAGGATTTGGTATATTTAGGTTGGCCTATCATTCGTCTGATTAACCGCTGGTTTACTATTAATCTTTTCGACTGGTTATCAAGCTGGGGACTGAGTATGGGTATTGTTATTTTGCTGATGACTATCATTGTCAAGATTCTGGTATTGCCTACTACTTGGAAATCATTTATCTCTTCAGCAAAAATGCGTGCGTTAAAGCCTTATGTAGATAAGATTAATGCTAAATACCCGAAGCAGGAAGATGCATTGAAGAAACAGCAAGAAACTATGGCTTTGTATAGCCAATATGGAGTAAGCCCTATGGGAGGATGTTTGCCTATGCTCATCCAGACTCCGGTGTTTATGGCTTTATTCTTCTTTGTGCCTAATGCAATTGAGTTACGTCAGCAGAGTTTCTTGTGGGCAAGCGACCTTTCTGCATACGATGATCTTATAAGCTGGAGTACTCATATTCCTTTGTTGGGAAATCATTTAAGTCTGTTCTGTTTGTTGTTTAGTGTGACAACAGTTCTGAACCAGATTATTATGATGAAACAGCAAGACATGGGTAATAATCCTCAGATGGCTGCCATGAAGTGGATGATGTATATCATGCCTGTAATGTTCTTCTTTATTTTCAACGAATATGCATCAGGTTTGAGCTACTATTATTTCATTTCTGGTTTGATCGGTATTATTACCATGTGGATTATGCGTCGTATGACCGATGAGAAAAAATTATTGGCACAGCTTGAAGCCAATAAGAAAGCTCCTTCAGAAAGAAAGACTAGCGGATTGATGGCTAAGCTTGAAGCGCTGCAAAAAGAGCAAGAACGTCTTCAGAAAGAACGTCAGGAACGTATGAATAAGAAATAATACAATTCCTGTACATAATAAAAAGATCGCCGGTAAATCGGGATAATTCAATTATCTTCAATTTACCGGCGATCTTTTTTGTTTTGCTTTATTCGAAAGAATACAGCTCTGAAGGAGTAGTTCGTTTCAATGGAATAACTTGTACCCCATTCTCATCAAAAGCGATTCCATGCTGTTTAAAAGCAGTTTCAACCGTCTTATATGCCAGCTCCGGATGATTGTTGTCTTTGCTCAAATGACAAAGCCAGAGATATTTTAAACCAGCCGGAAAATGTTCAGCAAGATAATTAGCCATCTCGCTGTTACTCATATGTCCGTTAGGACTGGCTATACGGGCTTTCAGATGTTGAGGATAAGGTCCCATCTGCAACATGGTTTCATCATAGTTTGCTTCGAGAATCAGATAATTGGAGCGCTCAATATATGCAGCAGCAGTGTCCGTAATATGTCCGATATCGGTTATGAAAGAAAAGGTCTTATCTCCCACGCTGATGCAATATCCTACGTTGTCCGTTGCATCGTGAGGCACTTCGAAACAAGTAATGCTGAAATCTTCTATCTGGATAGTTTCTTCCTTGTTGATAAAACGCCGGTGGGCATTATCCAGTTTTTCGGTCATGCAATAACTCCGATTGATGCCTGCGTGCACTTCCGGTGTAGAATAAATGGGTATGCTATGCTTTTTTGCCAAATGTCCGACAGCTTTAATATGGTCGGCATGATCGTGGGTAATCAAGACGGCGCGTATTGTATCCAGGTTCAGTGCATAATCTTTGAAAATCTTCTTTATGCTTCGTATGCCGATACCTGCATCTATTAGTATCCCACAAGTCTTTGTTGCCAGATAATAACAGTTGCCACTGCTACCACTGCCCAAACTCAGAAATCGTACTTCCATATATGTGTTTCTTATTTTTAAAAAGGAACACAAAAGTACAAAAAAGAAAGGAGCTTGCCAATATAGCAGGCAAACTCCTTTCCACAAAATGATGCTCTTTATACAAATTAGAATTCGAAGAATTTCTTTGCGTTATTGTAGCAGATGTCTTCTACCATTTGTTGTACACGTTCCATTTCGCATGCTGGGATTTCTCCATTTTCAACATCATTACCCAGCAAGTTACACAATGTACGGCGGAAATATTCATGACGCGGATAAGACAGGAATGAACGAGAGTCGGTAAGCATACCTACGAAACGGCTTAACAAGCCCAACAGTGACAACGCATTCATCTGTTTTTCCATACCATCTTTCTGATCGAGGAACCACCATCCTGAACCGAACTGAATCTTTCCTGGTATAGAACCATCCTGGAAGTTACCCAACATAGTAGCGATAACTTCGTTAGCACATGGATTCAAGTTGTAAAGGATAGTCTTAGTCAGCTTGCCTGAAGTATTCAGCTTATCCAAGAATTTAGCCATAGCTTTTGCAGTAGTAAATTCACCGATAGAATCGAAACCTGTATCAGGGCCTAAAAGCTTAAACATCTTAGTGTTGTTGTTACGGATAGCACCGTAGTGGAACTGCTGAGTCCAGCCAGTTTCCCAATCCATTTCTGCAAATACAATCAGCATAGCCGACTTGAACTTCAGGATTTCTTCTTTTGTCAGTTCAGTACCGCCATATACTTTATTGAAGATAGCTCTGATTTCTGCATCTGTATAATCTTCTGCATAGAACTCTTCGATACCGTGGTCAGACAACTTACATCCTTGTTCTGCAAAGAACTCGTGACGTTTACGCAGTGCAGCAACCATATCGTCGAATGAAGAAATTGTTACTCCACTCACTTCAGACAGTTTTTCCATGTAAGCACGGAAATCAGCAGGTACTTCTACTGCCATAGCCTTGTCAGGACGCCATGTAGGCAACATCTTGATTTCGAATCCGCTTTCACGAGTAGCGATATGATATTCCAGTGAGTCAACAGGATCATCGGTAGTACAAACTGTTTCAACGTGATAACGGCGCATCAGGTTGCGGGCAGTATATTCAGGAGTTGCCAGCTTAGCATTACATTCGTCAAAAATTTCACGAGCTGTAGACGGATTCAAAATCTTGTCAATACCGAAACAAGTTTTCAATTCCAGATGAGTCCAGTGATATAATGGGTTACGGAATGTATAAGGAACTGTTTCAGCCCATTTTTCGAATTTTTCCCAATCGGTAGTATCCTTACCGGTACAATAGCGTTCGTCTACACCGTTGCTACGCATTGCACGCCATTTATAGTGGTCGCCACCCAACCATATTTCTGTAATTGACTTGAACTGGTAATCGTCTGCTACCATTTTCGGAATCAAGTGACAGTGGTAGTCGATAATAGGCATTTTAGCTGCATGGTTGTGGTACAATTCCTGCGCTGTTTCTGTTTTCAGCAGGAAGTTTTCATCCATAAATTTTTTCATAAAGCTTCGTTTTTAGGTTTATGTTTTTTGTTATGTATTTTCATAAAAAGCAAATCCCGCAAAAGGAATTTATGTTGCTTAACATGTATTTCGTTTTATTTGTCGTTATCGAACACGAAAGTAGAAATTTTATTTGGAATAACAAAATATTTCGTATATTTGCAGCGAATATTTAGTAAAATTAATCTCTGAAAAAGAGGAAGAAAATGTTATTTGTAAATATATATTACTGTTTTATCAACTAGTTTTTTCACCTTTATACCTTTCTTATAAAGAGAGAAGCAAAATTGTAAAAATACGGAACTTAAAATATACAAGTATGAAAGCATTAAACAAAGAAACTGCAAACAAGACAGTTCGTCCAGAAAGAATCATTCAGTTTGGTGAAGGTAATTTTTTACGTGCATTTGTAGATTGGATAATCTATAATATGGACCAGAAAACAGATTTCAACAGCAGTGTTGTAGTAGTACAGCCTATCGATAAAGGTATGGTAGACATGCTGAATGCACAAGACTGTTTGTATCACGTAAACTTGCAGGGACTCGACAAAGGTGAAACTGTAAACAGCCTGACTATGATCGATGTTATCAGTCGTGCCTTGAATCCTTACACTCAGAACGCTGAATTTATGAAACTGGCAGAACAGCCTGAAATGCGTTTCGTAATCTCAAATACAACCGAAGCTGGTATCGCTTTCGATCCTTCTTGCAAGCTTGAAGATGCTCCTGCTTCTTCATATCCAGGAAAATTGACTCAGTTGCTGTATCACCGTTATAAAACATTCAATGGCGATATGTCAAAAGGTTTGATCATTTTCCCTTGTGAGTTGATCTTCCTGAACGGACACAAACTGAAAGAAACTATTTACCAGTACATTGAATTGTGGAACTTGGGTGACGATTTCAAGAACTGGTTTGAAAAGGCTTGTGGTGTATATGCTACATTGGTAGACCGTATCGTACCGGGATTCCCACGTAAGGAAATTGCTGAAATCAAAGAAAAACTGCAATACGATGATAACTTGGTAGTTCAGGGAGAAATCTTCCATTTGTGGGTTATCGAAGCTCCGCAGGAAGTTGCTAAGGAATTCCCAGCAGACAAGGCTGGTCTGAATGTATTGTTTGTACCTTCTGAAGCTCCTTACCACGAAAGAAAAGTAACTCTGTTGAACGGTCCTCACACTGTACTTTCACCGGTTGCTTACCTGTCAGGTGTAAACATTGTTCGCGATGCTTGTCAGCATCCGGTTATCGGCAAATATATCAATAAAGTAATGTTTGACGAATTGATGGAAACTTTGAACCTTCCGAAAGAAGAGCTTGAAAAATTTGCTCATGATGTTTTGGAACGCTTCAACAATCCGTTTGTTGACCATCAGGTTACTTCTATCATGCTGAATTCATTCCCTAAATTCCAGACTCGTGACCTTCCAGGTTTGAAAGTATACTTGGAACGCAAAGGCGAACTTCCGAAGGGACTGGTATTGGGTCTTGCTGCTATCATTACTTACTACAAAGGCGGTGTACGTGAAGACGGCGCAGAAATTGTTCCAAACGATGCACAGGATATCATGGACTTGTTGAAACAGCTTTGGGCTACAGGTGATACTCAGAAAGTAGCTGAAGGAGTTTTGGCTGCCGAATTTATCTGGGGCGAAAACCTGAACAACATCCCGGGACTGACTGCTGCTGTAAAAGCTGACTTGGACAGTATTCAGGCTAAAGGCATGCTGGAAACAGTAAAATCTATTCTGTAATTAATTGTTAGAAATTCCATAAGAGGAGGAAAAATATCCGCTCATGCAACGGATATTTTCCTCCTTTCTTGTTTTTGTATAAAGAGCTTTCTCTTTCCCTTACTTCTGCCATAATTCACTTTATATTCTCTTCAGAATAATAAGACTTGTCGAGCAACTATTCATACTTGCAGTCGCTCAAAAAAACATGCTGAAGAAAAAATTTTTTTCGTACGAATTTTTAAAAAACATCGAGAATAATTTCCTAAAAGATGCTGAAGTTTTTTACTGAAGAATTTGAATGTACTATTCAAACTCCAAATACCTTTCTCTAAACCTCTCATAAACTTGAGCATAATACTCTGGCAGACATTGTATCATCGTATCCACAAAGTCCTCAAGAGTTACTGCACTTAACTTGTAAGCATACTCTGGCTTCAGATACTCTGTAACTGATCTGATCTCCTTTTCTGTTGACGGATGCTCCTTCGGAGAAAGTACCACAGAATATGAGTCCTTCAAGTTTTCGACTTCTCTGTACCGTTCTGTAAGTAAAAGATTTCTGTAGATCTGTGTTAATTTTATTTTATTTGCTATCAATAGCCCTTCAAATTCCGCACAGAACAGTCCGGTATCAATAAGCATTTGTTTTTGTTCTTCGCAATTATGTGCTTCATTTAATCCGAGTATATCTGTATATTTCGTTTCAATAGCGATTATATGTTTCTCGCCATTGTTATCTTGAAATTGGATATAGGCATCCATGGCCGACTTATCTTTTGCGTATTTCTCAATTGGTGTCGGTATAAATTCCAATCCGATTTTTGTTACTACAAATACTGGGATATTTTTAAAGATAGATCTTATAGCAAGTGTCACCTTTTCAGGGTTTTCTTCTAAAAGTAACATCAGAGGATGAAATAGGTTGAATGCCATTGGCATACTCGAAAGCAGATTGTTGAATAATCGAAATTCATCTATCGTTTCATTATCCTTTCGATTTTTAACCCTTTTCTTAGCATACTCAAAAGTTTCTTTCATCAGAAAATTCTTTCCGGAAATTTCACCACCACTAATCATATTACCATATTTTCGTTTGGAAGTTTTTGTCGGTCCAACACCCTCCTCTTCTCCTATTTTCACTCGGTACATCGACTGAAGCAATCTAGCTTTTTTAGTAAAAGCGTTATCGCTTTTACATTGATTTCCCAAATTTAAAATACTTTCCATATGATGATATTATTTTATGCAAATAAGCTTATTTTACCGGAATACGGATGGTTCCAGTTTTTATTCCCTTGGCAGTAGCCTGAAGTTCTATCTCACCAGTTTTTTCTCCTGACTGGACTATAACAGTGAGCATACCTCCGAACGCATGCATTTCCGGCTTGTGGAATAAATCCAGACAAGTAGGATCTCCGTTTGCAGAAGCACGGTACTTACCTGCCCCTTTTACTTTGAAACTTACCAGACGTCCGTCATTCGGGCACAAGTTGCCGTCCTTATCAACAATGCGGAGTGTAACATATGCCAGATCCTTTCCGTCTGCCTGAAGAGAGCTGCGATCTGTAACAAGTTCTATATGATGCGGCTTGCCTGCAGTACGAACAGTCTTTTCTGCAACAGGATTCCCCTGTTCGTCGTATGCCACTACTCTCACCTCGCCCGGCTGATAAACTGCGTCATGCCACATCAGACGATAACGGTTTTCTACTGTTCCGTTCTTGTGTTTAGTCTGACGTCCATAGCTTTTTCCGTTGATAAACAATTCTGCCGAAGGATAGTTTGTATAAACAAAAACAGGAGTCTTTTCACCTTCACGTCCTTCCCAATTCCAGTGCGGCAGGATATGCAGTGTTTCTGCTTCTTTATTCCATACACTTCGGTACAGATAATAACGGTCTTTGGGGATAGATGCCAGGTCGATGATACCGAACATTGAACTATGATTCGGCCATGCATTGGTGTCATACGGGCTCGGCTCGCCTAGATAGTCGAATCCAGTCCACACAAACTGTCCGATTGTCCATTCATGATCTTCGGCACGCGCAAAATCAATATCAGGAATATTAGACCAGTTGCAATATTCCAGATCATATGAAGAAGACTGATGATCATCATACATAGCTCCGGCCTTACGTTCCACCGGGAACTTATATACTCCACGAGAGCTGACAGTAGACGATGTCTCCGAACCTAAAATAATGTTTTGTGGTAAACGTTCGTAAGCTTCATCATATAGGTGAGCACGATAATTCAGCCCCGGAATATCAAGCATTGCAGCAAATCCATTTGCTAGTACACTTTTCACTTGATCCATACCACAGGTTACCGGACGTGTAGGGTCTTCCCGATGACAGATATCCTGTAAGAACTTTGCTACTTTATATCCTTCCGGACTCCATTGGGTAGGAACCTCGTTGCCGATACTCCACATTACCACACATGGATTGTTCCGATACTGTCGAAGCATGTTTACCATATCCTTTTCCGCCCATTCATTAAAGAAGCGGTGGTATCCGTTGTCACACTTGGCGATATCCCATTCGTCGAACGGCTCAAGCATCATCATGAATCCCATTTCGTCGCAAAGTTCGACTAGTTCGGGAGCAGGCATATTATGCGATGTACGGATGGCGTCACATCCCATTTCTTTGAGTAACGTCAACTGATGGCGGAGCGCTGCAACGTTAATTGCTGCTCCCAAAGGTCCCAGGTCATGATGATTGCATACTCCTTGAAATTTACGTCGCTTTCCGTTCAGATAAAAACCTTTGTCGGCTATATATTCAATTGTACGAATCCCGAAACGTGTGGAATAAGTATCGAGAAGCGTATCACCTGAATAGATTTTTGATACAGCCTTATATAGGACTGGAGTTTCGGGCGACCAAAGCTTAGGTCGTTCTACGATAAAATTCTGAGTAAAAGGTTGGCCGTGATTGATGACTCCTTTGTTCGTTTTGGTTGAAACCACCTGTCCGTCAGCATCCATAATGTCCGTTACTACAGTCAGCTCTGTTTTTCCCGCATTTAAAATCGTTGTACGAAGACAAACAGAAGCATATTCGTCCTTCACGTACGGAGTAGTAATCTGAGTTCCCCATACCGGAACATGGATTTTTTCTGTAGTTACTACATGTACGTTTCGATAAAGTCCCGCTCCCGGATACCAACGTGATGATTGTGGACGATTTTCCAATCGTACGGCAAGTGTGTTATTTTTACCATCTTCATTTACTAGAGAGGTAACGTCACAATAGAAAGAGTTATAGCCACAGGGCCAGAAACAGGCTTCTTTTCCGTTGACAAACACACGAGCCTCGCTCATTGCTCCGTCAAAGATCAGGGTTGTCTGTTTTCCTGGAGTAGAATGAAATGTTGTACGATACCATCCTATGCCTACGTATGGCAAACCACCCGTACGTCCGGTTTTTAAGCTAGCCTGAGTTTCAAAATTCTGTGTGACAGCTACATTTTGTAAGTCGTTGTTCTTATCGAAAGGTCCGAAAATAGCCCAGTCATGTGGAATGTCTACAGTTTCCCATTTAGCATCATTGAATGCTGGCATTTCAGCATTGCTAACCTCTCCTTTGGTAAATTTCCATCCTTTTTCCAGCAGATATTCGCTTCGCTGTGCATGGAGATTTAGAGCCAGGCAAAATCCCATGGTCATGAGATAAAATGTCTTCATGTGTGTTTCCCTTAATATTACAATGTTAATATTTTTTTTGTATCAAAACCCTTATTTATCTAATGGAGGTCAAGTATTTCAGAATACTTATATCTTCCTATCTTTTCCGCCATCAGATTATAAGGATTTAACAAAGATACAATTTCTTGACAGAAGACAAAGTATCGTTTATAGAATATTGTCACAAAAGTTTTACCTCATAGAAATAGAATACTCATTTCTGGCCATAAAAATAAGCAGCTGTAGCTCCTCCATCTACAAGGAAATCAGCTCCGGTAATAAAGGCTCCCCGATTACTCATCAACAATTCGGCAACATTTGCCACTTCATCTGCTGTTCCCGGACGATGTGCCGGACATTGGGCAAACATCTTCTTATAAAATTCTCCACGTACACCGTTAAACTCATCAAGAGCCAATGGGGTAACAATGATGCCCGGAGAAATAGAATTAATGCGCGCTCCTCTTCTACCCCATTTTACGGCTTCCGACATAACACGTTTTACATTACAACGTTTAGCCAACTGGTATGCATGGAGTGTATCATTGATATGTTGTGGTTGCAAAACTTCGAGATCCAATAGTCTTTCAGTTGGTGTACAAGCCAGCAGCTCATCGGTTTCCGCACCAAGTGCTGGCAGACGATGTCCGGATTGACTGGAGATTGTAACGCCTGTACCTCCCCACATGATGACTTTTCCGACCTCTTCCAACAATACAGCCGTGCCATACAGGTCGACTTTCAGAATAGTTTCTATTGATGCTTGTGAAGGAGAAACTCCCGCAGCATTGACCAGCATGGCTATTTCTCCATATTGCTGTGCCGTGTCAATTAGATGTAGAATGGACTCGCGGGATGATAAGTCCATCTCCACCGGAAGCACATCAAATCCGGCACGGTTCATCGTATCGGCCATGGACTGTGCATTCTCCATTCGTTTGTCACCGACTACAATCTTCATTCCATATCCCATCCGTCGGGCTATCGCCATACCGATTTGTCCGGCACCTGTAAGTATCATTACTTCTTTTTCCATATCGCATATATTATATTGATTCCTATTGCAAAATTATCCTTTACTATTTTACTGATAGTTATACAAAACACAGAATAATTTCACAGATTCACAGATGGTGTAATTTGTCAGTATTGCAGATTATTGTCAATGATATAAAACACAGATTTACTGCATAGAAACACTGCTTTTCTTTATATTGTGTTATAAATATTATCTTTGCGCATCAATTCAGTTTAACAAGTTATGGGCATTATAATAAGGCAAGAAAATAGTACGGAATTGTCTGTTATCTGCAACCTGATAGAAAAAGCTTTTGCAGATATGCCGGAAAGCGACCATCAGGAACACCATTTAGTAGACAGACTGCATATTCCGATACATATATACCGGAATTGTCACTAGTCGCAAAAACTGAAAAAGGAGAAATTGTAGGATATATTTTGCTGACAAAAGTGGAAATCGTTTCAGAAAATGAAATCCATACATCTTTGGCTCTAGCACCACTTGCCGTTCTACCTGAATACCAGAACAGAGGCATAGGAGGAATGTTACTTAAGGAATCACATAAAAGAGCTGCTACACATGGCTATGGCACAGCTCTTCTTCTTGGACATAAAGAGAAATCGGTTTAGTCTGTATATTCTAAACTTAAACAAGGAATACGAAACTGAACCAATATATTTTATTGTACCTTTTGTTACTATTTTATTTATGACTTATTTTTATAAGTTTACCAATCTTTTGGTAAGCTTTCTTTTTCTATGCTATTAATTATAATTTGTACATTAAATTTTGTTTCAATCGTTCTACAAAATGATCGATGCGTTGCATCTCCTTAGGGATGTTGATACCTTGCGGGCAATCGGGCGAACATTGATTGCACCCGATGCAATGGCTGGCTTGCCTCAGTCTTGGTACACTGCGGTCATAACCAATCAAGAAAGCTTGTCGTGCCTTGTGGTAATTTTCATCATGTCCGTTTCGTGGCATATTTCCCTCATTGATACATTTATTATAATGTAGAAGAATAGCAGGAATATCTATTCCATAAGGACATGGCATACAATATTTGCAGTCATTACAAGGGATTGTCTGATATTGTACCATCAGGTCTGCTGTTTCTTGCAAGAATACAAATTCATCATCAGAAAGCGGATGCAGTGGCGAATAGGTACACAGGTTGTCTTGCAAGTGTTCCATGTAGGTCATTCCGCTGAGTACAGTCAAAACATTAGGGAAACTTCCAGCAAAACGGAACGCCCATGATGCTACGCTCTGTTCTGGTTCTCGTTGCTTTAATTTATTAACAATGTGATCATGAACTTTGGAAAGTCGTCCACCAAGCAACGGTTCCATAATCACGGCTGGAATATTCCGCTTCGCCAGTTCGCTATATAGGTATTCTGCATTAACGTTGATGCCTGATGCGTGCCGCCAGTCAAGGTAATTGAGCTGTATTTGTACAAAGTCCCACGGTATGCCCGATTCCTGTAACATATAGTCAAATACCCGTACATCCCCATGAAACGAGAACCCCAGTTTACGGATACGTCCGGCTTCTTTCTCCTTGAGGATAAAATCTGCGATACCACAATCATACAGTCTTCCGCGCATTTCTTCCATTCCCTTACCTGTACCTAGAATATGAAACAGGTAATAATCGAAGTAATCCGTACGCAGGTGCTTAAAAGAATCCTGATACATCTTTACGCTTGCCTCTTGTAGTTCTTTACCGCGAAGTCCAGCTCCATAAAGACGGTGATTGGACATTTTCGTGGCAATGAAATACGAATCACGGGGGTGCCGACTGAGTGCAATGCCAGTAGCCTCTTCCGATAAACCTTGACAATATGGCGGAGCGGTATCGAAATAGTTTATGCCATGTGCCAAAGCATAATCCACCAGCCGGTTCACTTCTTCCTGGTCAACTATTTGTCCTTCACCATCTGGATTAGATATCATCGGCCATCGCATACAACCATAACTAAGCAATGACACGCGGTCGCCCGTCAATATCCGGTAAGTCATATCGCCATCAGGTTCTCCGATAACATTAAATGATGACTTGCTTTGTTCATTACAACCTACCAATCCGGCAGTTACCATTCCTGCGGCTCCTGCTATCTTGAAAAAATCACGGCGGGAAATTGATTTTCCATTCTCTTTATCCATATGCAGTAAATATTTAGTATCTATTTTATTTTTTGAACTCTTTTCATATCATTCTGTGTATTTCGTTGCCTTCTACATAAATGGCACTGAAAGGACGTGCCGGACAAAGATTCTCGCAAGCTCCGCAACCGATACAACGCTCTACATTGATTGCCGGAATTTTAGCAGATTCTGGATTATCAGCAATAGAATGTATCATTTGAATAGCTCCGGTAGGACAATGACGGGCACAGTTCCCGCATTCTACACCGTCAGCCAATGGCACACAGTTCTCCTTTACCCATACAGCATGTCCTATCTGAGTAGCGGATTTTTCTGCTACTGATATTAAATGTATAGCTCCAGCAGGACAAACTTCACTGCATTTTGTACATTCAGGCCGACAATATCCTCGCTCATAACTCATTTCGGGCTGCATTAATTTGGTCAGATCTGTGGACGGACGAAGCACTCCGTTTGGACAGGTTGATACACAGAGTTGGCAGGCGGTACAATGTTGAAAAAAACTCCGTGCACTCCGTGCTCCCGGAGGTACAATTGAAGTAAAACGATTGGGAATTTTCTTATCCTCTATAACAGCCAAGCCTCCATCTACTTTCTTTTCCTGTGCTTTCAATATGCCAGTCGTAGCAATCGTAGCTACAACAGTCAGAAATGAACGACGGGTATCATTGATTTGATCAGTTAAAATTTTGGATGTATTTGTTATTGGCTGTGTGGCTTCTTTTTTTGTAGGATGTTTGTAATTGATAGCTCTCTTATGGCATTTACTGATACAATCCATGCAAGTGACACAACGGCTGTAATCAATCCGATGTTTGGCGATATCAATACATGCCGCCTTACAATTCTGGGTACACAGCTTGCAATTCACGCATTTATCCGTATCAATCACAGGTTTCAACCACGAGAAACGGGCAAGTAAGCTTAACACCGTACCTACCGGGCATACGGTATTGCAGTAAGTCCGTCCGTTCCGCCACGCCAATACTCCTATTATAATAAAGGTAAGCAAGGCGATGAGGAATGTCGGCAGACTTTTCAACCATACCTCCGTTTTATAGAAGGCGTAACAATCAGCCCGTTCCGCAAAGTAAGCGAGCAAGTTGTTTCCCCAAGCGTATATCGGGGCGAACAGATTGCTTGCGATCCGTCCGTATGAACTGTATGGCGCGAGCAATGCCACCAGCGAGCCGATTCCGGCTATTATCGCTACAACGAAAACAGCCAACACCCCATACCGCAGCCATGATTTGACCGGAGAATAGCAGTAACGGTTCTTCTTCTGTTTTTTGCCCATCCAAGCGATGATGTCCTGCATCACGCCCAGCGGACAGATGACTGAGCAGTACACCCGTCCGAAGACAAGTGTCAGCAACACGAAGAACCCCACAACCCCCACATTCAACGCCAAGAGCGCGGGCAGGAACTGTATTTTGGCCGTCCAGCCCAACCAAGCGTGCAGCGTTCCCGTGAAGTCGAGGAATAGCAACGTCACAGTGGCGAAACACAGAACGGCAAGTGTCAATCTGATTTTACGTAGCATACTATTCAACTGTTTTTATGGAATTTATACCTTAACCAAATCACTCCGTTCTCCATTGTTTGTACAGACAATAATTCAAGCGATTGTCCTTGTGAGGGATTTCCTTTACCGATATAATGGAAAATAGATGTTGAATTAGTCGAGCCGTCAATACCGGGATAAATAACAAGGCTCAGTTCATCTATCAGTCCGGCTTGCAGAAATGCTCCGTCAATGATGCCGCCGCCCTGTAAAGAGAGAGACTCCACACCAAATGTTTCCGCCAATGTCTGCATGGCAATGTTGAGGTTATCACCTTTTGTTCCAGCAAACAGGTAGGAAATACCCTTTTTCTGAAGGTACTCTAAATAAAATGCCGGAGCTGTTTCAGGCAGGATGGCTACAATGCTGTCCCCTCTTACAGTGGAAGATTCATAGAGAATATTTGCGTCCGGATCGGCTATCACAAAAAGACGTTCAGAAGTACTTCCGGCAATATAAGGTACAGGATGACCAAGTGGTGTGCTATCCCCTGTATGAAAGGTTTTTGGGAAATAACCTTCACATAATGTATGCTTTCCGAACATCCAAGCATCGGTATTCAGTTTACGACCAATTGCTGCGTATATACCAATTAATTCGTTCTTCTTTCCATTGAATGGTTCCGTCCAATGGTCGGTCAGCAGGTGGCCATCTACGGAGCCCATTACATGACAAATGATTTGTGGATACATAGTGTTATCAATTTAGTTTATAATCAGACGTCAAAATAGAATATTCGGACTGATGACCGAAGAGTTGCCGATACAATAAGGCTAATATGTGCGGTTGATAAAAGCCGAACTCTCCAGCTATTTGCTCTAATGGGCAATCATCCTTGCGAACACGTTTCTTAATATATTCCATCATCTTTAGGCGAATATACTCAGCAAGCATCTTTCCTGTTTCTATCCGTACTACTTCGTTCAGATAAGCTGGCGAAAGGGTGGAAAGTGCAGATTCGACCCGGCAGATTCCATCTTCCAGAGATTTCTGTCCACATAGGGAAAAATAGCGGTAGAGTGTCTTGTTTACTGTTGCTAGGTATTCTTGACAAATGTCAGAACGACAGGCAAACTGACGTTCATAGAAGCGGAGGCAATAGTCCAACAATAATTCTACACCCACAGATACCAATCGTAGACTGTAAGGGTCTATGTCCCGCTGCAGTTCTTCATGGATATGATCCAAACAGTCTTGTACGATATGCATTTCCTGCAAGGAAAGATGCAGTGATTCATTCTCCCGATAATCAAAGAAAGTATAGTCCGCTTTCTTGAATACAAGGCTCTTGGTACTAAACAGTTCCGGATGTAACAGGAGTCCCGATATACTACCGTCTATCGCATCTTCGTGACTGATACAGATTGTATCTCCCGGTTTTGTGAATGTAAGTGTGCCGTATTGAAAATCGACACATTGCCTGCCATAGCGTACTTCTCCACACCGTGTCCTTACAAAACGGACTGCATAGAAGTTACCTGTAAAACACAACGTAGTATCATCTTCAAGTTGTCCCGGATCAATAACCGCTACTTGAGGATGTAGTGTCGGTTGACGCATCTGTTTGTTGAACTCGTCTATAGTGAGTGACTGTATATCGTTCATTACTATTATTTGTTTTTATGTGCTGATACAAAAATACCGTTTCCGTCGTGGTGCGTCTATACACAGATTACGGATTGAAACACCAAAATCAACGAAAACGGTATGAGTTCCAATGAAAGCATCTCAAGTATTGGATGAGATGGATTCATTACAAATGTTTACCAAAGAAATCAGTTAGTTTGTTTACAGCCTTATCTACATATTCCGGTACCCAATACGTCTGGATGTGTCTTGCACCAGGGATTAGATACAATTCCTTGTCATTCGTTCCAGTAGCTTTGCTGAAACATTGTTCGGTCATATAGAACGTGTCGGCAAGACTACCCGCCATCATTAACAACGGTTGGTTGATGAGATACATTCCCTCACTGGCATCAAATGCCATCAGATCGATCAGACTGCTCTTTGTATAACGGAAGGTAGAACCCGGGTGCGCGTGAGATTGAAGGTAATACTCATAACCGTCACGATAGAGATCGAACGGAAGCTGTTTGGCCTGTTCCGGCGTCATTCCACTCATATCACCTACATACTCAGGAGCTTCTCCGTTGGCTTCTTTCTGACGTGCAACACAGGCGTCTGCAAGTCGTTGTTGCACATCGCCGATCTGTGAATCAAGGAAGCCATTACGACGTACCAGTCCGGAGTTGAACATACTGAGTGTGGCAACTGCCTTGAAACGTTTGTCAGTCTGTGCAGCTTTAAGCGTATAGCCACCTCCGCCACATATACCGAGTATACCGATACGATTTGCATCCACTCCGGGATATTGTGCCAGTATATCGGCTGCACGATGGATATCTTCGATACGGCTGGCCGGCTTGTCTACATTGCGCGGTTCACCCTCGCTTCCACCTTGATAGGCGGCATCAAATGCCAGACAAATGTAACCCTGTTCCGCCATCCGCTGGCTGTACAATCCTGCCACCTGTTCCTTACATCCACCGTTTGGATGTGCAACGACAAGAGCGGGATAGCTTCTTGAAACTTCATATCCGGCTGGAGTATAAACGTTGGCGACAATCTTCAAGCCACTCAAGTCGTAAGTAATGCGATGGATATTAACTTTGCCCATTTCATTCTTGGTGATAGCTCCCCGATAAACCAGTCCGAAAGGATTGTCGTTAGGACTTTGGATAGCAGAGAAATCCTCTGAAATAAATGGTTGTTTGTTTTGAGCGGCTGAAGCTCCGGCGAACAAAAGTGCAGTAACACCGCACAACATTGTCTTTAATAAGGTATTCATAATTTTTTTCTTTTAGAAGTTTGTTACATGCATTCTTTCAATATCTCAAACAGTTCATCACGGGAAAACTGCTTGCAGCATCCCGGCATCAGTAAACAGGTATCTACAGCGGCACGGAGGATACTTTCGTCCTTAATGCCCATTTCGCTCCAGTGCGATGGCAAGCCGATTTCCTTTATAAAATCCTCCAACGCTTCGATACTAAGTATAGCAGTCTGTTCTACCGTATCACCCTTTACATTCCATACCCGTTCCGCCATACGAGCCAGTTTTTCTTTGCCCTCATTTAGCAAATGGCGATAGAGAACCGGATGGATAACCGCCAATGCCTTTCCGTGGTTGCAGTCGGTATAGGCTCCTACGGCATGTTCCAGCATATGGCATTGAAAATCGGTCTGCTTGCCGAGTTTTAGCAGACTGTTTTCCGCAAGGGCAGAATCCCACATCAGTTCTCCACGGGCAAAATCATTGTCCGGATCGGCTATCAGTTCACGGAGGTTTTTGATGACGTTACGCATGACCGCTTCATTGATTTCATCGGAGAGATTGTCCGTTTGAGGTTTGCCCATATAGATTTCCATACAATGACTCAACGTGTCGAATGCACCACTGACGACTTGCCCCATTGGAAGAGTCCGTGTCAAGTCGCTGTCCAGTATAGCAAAACTGTAGTAAGCGCCTGTCAACGGCTGTTTCAGTTTCTTTTCGGTGTGGGTGATAACCGCCCCGTTGTTCTGCTCGGCACCCGTTCCTGATGCTGTTACGATAGCGCCCATAGGCACAAATTCAGTAGGATACTGGTGCTTCGTGTACTGCATCTCCCAAATATCCTCGTCTAATTTTACTTGTGCTGATACTACCTTGCAGCAGTCGATAACCGATCCGCCGCCCACAGCAAGGATGAAGTCTATGTCATGTTCACGCACCAGTCGTGCACCTTCCTGTACCTTGTCGTAAGTAGGATTGGGCATAATGCCTCCGAAGTCCACCACGTTCTTGCCACGTTCGTGCAGCCAGCTTATAATTTTGTCATACAGCCCTGTGCGTTTCAGCGAGCTGCCGCCGTATGCCAGCAGCACATTCTGTCCTATACGGTCTAATTCTTCCTTGATTGCGTTCTCTGCGCACCCTTTGCCAAAATGTTGACGGACAGGGTATCGATAAGTAAAACTATTCATAAATGTCTTTGTTTTTTTCTGTTTATTCATCACTTTTCGGAAAGAAGAACGGCAAAGCATTGTACAGATATTCCGGAATAGGACGGAACTCATGCCGTGCCCCTTCTTTCTGATGAAAGGTCATATTAGCCGTATTGAACATGTTGTTCAAACGTGCCATACCTTCTATTTGAAGAAGTATCTCTCTATAAGCGGAGTCATTTGTCCCACTTGCCGCCCAGATATAGAAACCTGTTCCGGCATAAGGTGACTGTTGTACCCTTTCTGCCAAATAAGCTGCTGTATCGTCAGGACGATTCATCCCGGCAAACCGTCCCAAAGACCAGCAATCGCCACTGACTGGCATAAAGTATCGGAATGCGTTCAATGTTTCATCAAAGGCATACCAAGTGGTGACTGCTCCCATTGAAAAACCTCCGATGGCACGGTGACTGCGTGATACTTCAATACCCTCCCTGTCGGTTGTTTCCGCATACGTGTGGTAACGGCCTTCTACAGCAGGAATCAGGTCGTTTACCAATTCTATGGGCAAGGCCCTGCAGTAAGGGGCTGCATCCACATAGTCAGGTGTAGGCTGTCCGTAGTTGTAGCTGGGTGTGACCACAATCATCGGGTCGATATCACCGTGAGCTATCATTTGGTCGAGCAGTTTGCGTACCACACCATTTTCATCTTCAAAGGTAGATGTCGCCGTACTGTAATGACCGTGTACAAAATAGAGGATATTGTACCGTTGGCTTTCATTATATCCATAAGGTAGATAGACGTATGCCGTATTGGTACGTTTCGCACCAGTGCCTTCTGCATAGTCCCGTGTGGCATAATCGATGCGGACTATGCTGCCTCTTTTTTCGGCTTCCTGCTCATAACCGTCTGGTACAGCATGTGTGAAGCTGATCATTGCCACGTCATCAGACGAAGAATTTTCTTCTCCGTTGTCTGGATTAATTGGTGTTTCAACTTCAGAGTCATCTGTACTACAAGCCACAAGCGGTAGGGAAAGCAGCAGGATGCTAAGGAATGATATTATTTTGTGTGTCATTTTGTTTAAAATTTATAGTTGGGTCGTAACAGTGACAACAGCTTATAGTCGAAATCTTTCCTTACCTCACATTTGTTCCCAAATATCATCGTGTTTCCGTTTTCACGGGTAAAAGCAGGCCATGAAGGAAGTCCTTCGTGATTGGGATTGCCGGTACGGGCGAAATTTATCCATGCTTTGCTGATGCGCTCTTCCAACTCCTTGACTTCCGAGCCTCCAGCAGAGGCTGCAGGTGACAGACTGGTGTTGCTGAATACAAACGGTATTTCCGAACAATGATATGACATGGCAAAACCTCCGTGAATAGGTGTGTCCCAGGCAAACAAATAATTATATACAGGAGCCCCATGCTGGTCGGCTTTCAAGCGGGCTGTCTTCAAGGCAGGCAGTCTCAACATTGTATCTATGTAAAGTGCTTCGCTGATGGAACGACCGGGATAGGCAGACGTGAAGGCAGCAATAACCGAGTCTGTACGGTTTCCGAATCGTGCTTGCAACTTTTTCATTGTCTCTTCCTTATTCCATGTGTGCATATTGTCATGGGCAAATTTATCCGGATTTCCCAACATCGGCATTGTAGTCCATTCGGTCATACACGAACCGATAAGCAACGGAATATCCTTTGCCTGTGAAGCAATGGAATCTATGACCGGCTGATATGGCAGATAGTCACCGTCTACCACGGGGGTCCATAGCAGTCCAGGATTACCCCAACTGTCTATGCTGTTTTCCTCTTGAGCGGTTTGAGCCATTGCCTTATTTCCTGCTGCTATCAATTGGCTGTAGGGAATGGTTTGTAACTTGTCGGCATTTTGCGGTGAGATTCCTAATGAGTCAAGCATCAGTTCTGCTACCCGGTGTGCTGTCTTTTGCGTAACATTGGTCATTCCACAAGCTTCTACAGCTCCGCTCTGAACGATGGCCTTATGGAACAGTCCCTGTGCAGCCGGAACTGTCATCAGTACCAATACTTTGGCACCTCCACCTGATTGTCCGAATAGAGTGACATTGTTTGGATCACCTCCAAAGACAGCAATGTTCTTCTGTATCCATTGCAGGGCTGTTACCATATCCATCGTACCGACATTACCGGAGTATTTATATTTTTCACTGTAAGCGGACAAATCAAGAAAGCCGAGCATATTCAGCCGATGGTTAACCGACACTATCACAACATCTCCTTTGCGACTCAGGTTTGCTCCATCATAAACCAGTTGCTCGATGGCAGAACCAGTCTGAAACCCACCTCCGTGCAACCACACCATTACCGGACCTTTCTTGCCGTCGTTGATGCCTGGAGTCCATACGTTCAGGTTCAGGCAATCCTCTCCCTCAGCAGGGTGCTCACGCATGGCGATAAAGTCGTTTCCTTGTGGTATGGGAGCCTGCGGACATATATCTCCATATGTATTAAATATCCGTACCGTATCCCAAATATCGGGCTGTTCAGGTGGCATAAAGCGTGCAGCCTTGGCGTATGGAATGCCTTTGAAGCTGTAGATGCTGTCCGCATATACACCTTGTGCCTGACCGCTTGTCAAGCTGACCACTTTGCTTTGTTCCTGAGCACAGGAACAAAGCAAAAACAGGCTTACCAACAGATAACCTATTGTTTTCATAATGCCTCCTTAATTTTGTTGTTCCAACATTCCTATCCGTTCCAGCCATTGGCGGATGCCTTCTTCCGAGCCGGCCACACTGCTACGTGAAATGCTATATCCATTTACCATTGTGGCATTAGGTTCCATTCCAGCAATGTCATCCACTGTTCCTGACCAGCCACTACCTCCATGTGAGGAGAAAGGAATAATTGTTTTACCTGCAAAGTCGTATTCGTCAAAGAATGAATACATAGCCATAGGCATCTGATACCACCAAATGGGATAGCCCACAAAGATGACATCATAATCATCAAAGTTTTCTATATCGGTAGCAAGAGCCGGATGTATATTATTCTGCCGCTCATTGTCGGCTTGTGAAGCCAAATCATCGAAATTACCCGGATAAGGTGTTGCTGTCTGTATTCTTACCATATCAGCTCCAGTAGCTTCGCCTATCACGGTAGCCATATATTCCACACTTCCATACAAATCTCCGTTTACAATCACACGGCTGGCGGAAGTGTTGGCATCCACCCCATCCGGTAGGGGCTCAGAAAAATAAGCTATAAGTACATGATGATTTGTTCCAGGTACCACTTCTTCAGTCGGGGAACTGATATTGTTATCTTCATTGTCACTGCACGAAGCAAGTATTAACGATACGCAGAACAATGCGAAATATGTGTATATTCTCATTTTTTATCCTCCATTATTTGATAACTCTGATTTCTTTTAACCATTCTGTGATACCGTCCGTATTTCTGCTAATGGCACCGAATCCTTTCAAGTGTTTGGCATCAGGTGTGAGTTCTGCAATCTTGGCAAGGGTCTCGTCACGGTAGGTAGATGCGTAGGTACAGAAAGGAATGACCGTCTTGCCCTTAAAATTATAACTTTCGGTAAAAGTATTGATAATCATTGGTGCAGTCCACCACCATACAGGACAACCGATAAAGATTGTATCATAACTGTTCCAATCTTCCACCTTGTTCTTGATAGCAGGGCGGGCATTCTGTTCCTTTTCTTTCTTTGCTACCTCTGTACAAGGTTTATAGTCTGTAGGATATGGCTTTACCGGATCGATACGGAAAAGTGTGCCGCCGGTCTGTCCGGCAATATACTCTGCCACATGCTGCGTGTTGCCACTCCAACTGAAATAAGCAATTAATGTTTTGCCATTTTGTGCGTACAGATTCATTCCTCCTATTAGGATAAGGGCGATAAGGATAATAATCTTTGTTCTCATATTTGTTCTTATTTACTGGTTATGTTACTTGATGATTCCTATTTTCCGCAACCACGCTTCCACGCCGTTGATGTTACGTCCGCTTGTACCGAAGCCTTCCAAATGTTCTGAGTCTGGTGTGAGAGCTACTATGCGCTGCAATGTCGCGTCACGACCTGTCGAAGCATATGTGCAGAATGGTATGACGGTCTTTCCCGTGAAGTTGTACTCCTCACTTTCTAAAAACGACCATATCGGCATTGGTGCGTCACCCCACCAGACGGGACATCCTACAAAAATGGTGTCGTATTGCTCCATATTCTCAACTGTTCCGCTCAATTCCGGACGTATACTGTTTTCCAGTTCTTCACGTGCCACCTCGGTACATTCCGTATAATCTTCCGGATACGGAACAACTGTCTCAATGCGGTATAAAGTGCCTCCAGTCAGATCGGCAATGGCTTGGGCTACTGTACCTGTATTATTGGTACGAGTAAAGTAGGCAATAAGAATATTGCTGTCTCCCGACGGTTCATCCGGATTGGCCGGGTCATCTGGATTGTCTGTGGAATCGCCCGGTGTTTCGGGTTGTTCTGTTCCAGGATCTTCCATTATGGGATCATCATTCCCGCAAGCGTTGAAAGTAAAGGCTGAAAGTACCATCATCAGGTAAACTAAATACTTTTTCATTGTTTCTATGTTTTTATGGGTTATTTTTCTTCATAACTGTTGTATTCCTCTTCTGTCACAGGTTCCAGCCACGTTACGCCCCCTTTGTCCAGTTGGGTACCTATGGCGATGTGTGTAAACTCACTGTCAGGAGCCGCACCGTGCCAATGGATGACATCGGGGGCAATCTTCACTACGTTTCCAGGCAACAGCAGTTGGATAGGTTTTCCTTTTTCCTGATAATATCCTTTGCCGGAAGTGCAGAGCAGGATTTGTCCGCCTTTATGGCTGTGCCAGCTGTTTCGGCATCCGGGAGCAAAAGTCACATTGGCCACAGTACATCCAAAACCATCTTGTGGTGCGACATAGCCTTGCAACCAAGCCTTGTCCGTAAAGTTCGGATTGTCTGGCATTAGCGTACCGAGTGCGAACGGGTCGTCACCTTTTTTAAGACTGTTCACGATAGCCGTCATTTGCTGAAGCTGGCTTTCGGTAATACCCTGACGTAAACAAATAGCGGAATGGGACTTTAACATCGGTTCTACCCCCGTTCCCATAGCTGAAAGAATGGATACGGTAGCTAGCTCGCGTTCCTGCCATGTCAAAAGGTCGCGTTCAAAAATGTCGTAGAACAGATGTTCCTTCAGGTATTGCTCAATAACTGGAGCAAAAGCAGAATATCCTGTTTTAGGTGCATCTTTTGGCGCACCGCTCAACTTTTCAAGAAGTTCTGCTCCACGGGTGTACTTGTCCCGCTCATCGGCTACAGGTGATGCTTCACGGCCTACGGTGTCGGTAATTCCTTGTGCCTTACGCTCGTCCAAGACTTCCATAAAAGTCTGTAAGGCACGCAGGCTGCGGGGAAATCCGCAATAGGCGTATGCGTGTACCAGCACCTCTTTTATTTCATTTACCGTCATCCCATCGTCCAAGCCACGGTCGAGAGATGTTTTCAAGTTCTCCAAATCGCCCCGTGCCGTCGTAGCGGCAATGGCGACAATACGTTGCTGACGGATGCTCAGCGTGTCCACCTGTTGTGCCTGTGCAGACTGGTAAATACTTAGTACAATCATTGTAAAGGATAGGATAATTGTTCTCATAAAGTTTTCTGCTTTAATTATTTGTTGCAAAGTTAATGCGCAAGCCGTCGCCCGTCCATACACAGATTACAGATAGAAGCACCAATATCAACGAATGTATTTCAGGCATACCTCATAGGCGTATAAGACTATCTCTAACGGCGTATGAGGAGGCTCAAATGCTATATGTGTTCAAAAAGGAAAGCATCCCCGAAACTTTCGTCCCGAAGATGCTTCACACTTATATATATTATGTGACTAAGAAGAGTAGTTAGTCAAGTCCTTTTTCTTTTAACCAAGCGGACAAGAGGTCGGCAAGCTGCACGTTGTTTTTCTCAGCAAACAGGAAGTGCGAGTTGCCTTTGATGCCTTGTTCAGGCAGATGTATCACTGTGGCATCGCCGCCGTGAATGTTGATACATTCGGCAAACAGACGCGCCATTTGCAGACGGACACGCCAACTGTCCATTGCCCAGTTGTCGCTCGGATCATCGGGAATGTAGTCGCCGTAGTAAATGATGATGGGGAAACGGGTCAGTTTCTCGAAATCAACCAAGGGAATGGATGTAGCACCTAATGCCCCAAACGGGCTGATGGTCTGCAAAGGTTCGGGTGTTTCGCCTTCGGGGAAGACAAAGCCGCTGCCCGGTTCGTAAGAGACAATGGCACGCACCTTGTCGCTCTTGATGGCAGTATGCCAGCCCGGTCCGCCACCTTGTGAGTGGGTGACGAGGATGCCACCACCAATCTTGTCTATCAGATTAGCCACATCGGTAGCTATCAGTTGCTCATCGTAAGCTCCCGTGTTTGGGGTGATTTGACGGAAGAACTGTTCCAATGCCTCTGTCGACTGTGGAAACTGGCTGCCGTCATAATACTCCGGCCATACACCCATACGGAAATTCTCAAACCAGAACTGGTCGTCTGTCGTTGCTTTGATGGTTTCGTCTACCGTACTGCGTCCGGCACGTCCACGGCGAGGTTGGTCTATCAGGTAGGTACTGAATCCCCGACGCAAGAAAATTGTAGAAAATCCCTCGCGGCCGTCAGGCGTACTTTCCCACGTCTTGGCGGATTGCCCGGCTCCGTGCAGGAATACGAGTGGATTCTTGCGAGCATCGACTGGGACTTGATACGACACGTAGGCGTGGTCGCCGTGCAGGGTCTGGCCGTCAGCCTTCAGTGGTTGGTGCGTGTCGTAAGTGCCCGGCTGCGTCTTTACCGAACCACCAATCAGGAAACTGCCTTGCTCACGGATGGCAAGGAAGCTGTCATTCGTCACTTTCTTTTGTGCTTGGGATGATCCGCTGCCACAGCTTGCGCATAGGGCAAGCAGGACGGACAAAATAAGATAATTCAATCGTTTCATATTTTATTATGCTGTTAGTTTTGTTCCACCGAATACGCTGGACATAGGCATTCTGTCCAACGCTTGGTCTATTTGTTTCACTTCTTCTTCCGATAATGTAATGTCAGCCGCCCCAGCGTTCTCTTGCAACCGGTCAGGCTTGCGTGTGCCGGGAATGGGGACTATCCACGGCTTTTTGCAAAGCATCCATGCAAGAGATATTTGCGCGGGAGTGGCATTTTTCTCACTTGCGATACAGCGTATGAGTTGCAGCAATTCGTAATTCTTTCCATAGCTTTCAGGCTGGAATTGCGGCATTCCCGCCCGATAGTCCGTGCCTGAGTCGAAATGCGAAGTGGCATCATAGCGGTCGGATAACAATCCGTTGGCAAGCGGAGAGAAGGCAACCAAGCCGATGCCCAATTCTTCCAACACGGGGAACAAGGCTTCGTGCCAGCGTGCCATCATCGAATAGCGGTTTTGCACGGCGGTAAGCGGACAGACGGCATTAGCACGGCGGATGTCCTCCTCCGAAGCCTCTGACAAACCCCAATAAAGCACTTTACCTTCATTTATTAAATCTTGTACCGTACCCGCCACATCTTCAATGGGTATCTGTGGATCGGGGCGGTGCTGATAGTAGAGATCGATATAGTTCGTCTGCAAGCGGCGGAGCGAACCTTCTACCGAGCGGCGTATAGCTTCTGGTCGTGAGTCTGTTATCAGCGGATAAGGCACTTGTCCACTTTCCATATCGAAGCGCAGGCCGAACTTTGTGGCGATAACCACCCTGTTGCGGTAGGCTTTCAGGGCATTGCCAAGCAGTTCCTCGTTGTCGTGCGGATTATCTGGCGTGCCATACACTTCGGCGGTATCGAAGAAGTCATAGCCCATATCCACCGCCTTTGTCAGCAGTTCCGTCATTTCCCGATGGTCAGCGGGCGCACCATAAGCATGGCTCATACCCATACAACCCAAGCCGATGGCAGAGACGCGAAGCCCTCTGTTTCCTAAGTTTCTGTATTTCATATTTGATTCTCCTTATATAATAGTTTCTCTCCATCTTTGAAAGCTATACCGACAGTTTCGCCCAACACGCGGTAAGTCCTTGCCGACGAATCGAAGGACAAGGGTTTCAACTTATCAAAGTCTACCCTGCCCGCATCGTTCAAGATAGATTCGTCTGCCTGCATATTGATGACTTCGCCCACTACATACATCTCGCCCAAGCGTTCCTCCATACCAATCACTTTGCACTCCAAAGTCAGAGGGTATTCCTCGATGACGGGTGCATCGACAAAAGCACTTTTTGATACGTGTACGCCTGCCACTTCTATTTTGTTTGCCTTATGTCCCGACACAAGACCAAAATAATCTGACAGGACCAAATTGTCAAGATTGGCAATGCTCAATGTGAAGACTTTCTTCTTCAACAGGTTTTCCGTGGTCTTATGACCGATAGCCAAGTTCAAGGCCACGTGATGAGCCGAGCATTGTCCGCCCCAAGCGACATTCATAGCATCGGGAATCCCGTTCTCATCGTAAGTCGCCACTATCAGTACCGGCAGCGTAGCCAGTATGGTTTTCTTTCCAAAGTTCTTTTTCATCGCATCTATATGTTAGTTATTATTCTTCAATGCCGCATCCCGTTTCCCTTTTTTCCACAACTGCAACGAGTTCACGATATTCTGCCAGATGATGTAACAGCTCGGCGCCACGGAGATGACTGGCGACAGATAGGTGTATGCCGTCCAGATGGCAAGCAGTGTGTTCTTCTGCCCATTTCCTTGTCCGCAACTGATGTAATCGTGATAATGCTTGCCCACTAACTTTCCGGTACAGAACTGCCAGGTACAGACAATCAGTCCCGACACGGCAAGCAGCAAGAGTACATGCGGGTCGAAATGGCTGTTCATTACCGAGCGTAGCGTCAGTCCGATGGCGATAATAAGTGAGATGCTCCACAAATAAAACGCAAGGCTTCCGCAGAATTTCACCACAAGGCTATGCTGCTTCGGCATAAACTCCCTTAGTGCCCACGCCGCCAAGAACGGGCAGATGAGCAACGGGAACACGTGCCGTAAAATCAGCAGGAATTGTTCTATAAATGACCCCGCTGAGTGCATCTCCACCAAAGGGAATACAGCGGGAATCATTACCGCCGCCACCAGATTGCTGATGATGGTGTAAGTGGTCAGCGTGGTCTCGTTGCCGCCAAGCCGTCCGGCAATGACTGCCGCAGCCGTGCCCGTAGGGGCAATCAGGCAGACCAATGCGCCTTGCGCCACAACACGGTATGGCGAGTCGGGGAAATAATGTGTCGGCACAGCCACCGCCAGGCAGCATACCAACTGGAACAAAATCATCACCACGTGCCACCGTTTAATGCGTATCTCGCGCGGATTAACCTTGCAGAAGGTGGTGAATAGCATCACGAAGATAAAGAAAGGCATAATATAATCGTTAGCCCCATTCGCCAATGCTTTGATCGGAGCGAGCCACGGGAGGTAGTGAAACAAAAAATAGATGACAAAACCCGCACACATACCGAGCGGCAACGTCCACATCTTGAAGAAACGGATAATCTTTTCTCGCATATTCAATCGGTTTGTTTGATGTTGCAAAATTACGGCAACGGAATATGCCAGTCCATACACAGATTACAGATTGGAGCACCAATATCAACGAAGAAAAGCATCCTCAAAAAACGAAGATGCTTTCCCATTCTTAAAAAAAGTCTTTTAGTTTACAGTTTTGTTCCCCAAATCATTCGCTTCACATCTTCCATCGAAGCGTTGAAGATGCGTTGTTCCTTGTTGAGCGAACGTATCTGCTGCATCTCGTTGTCCGTGAGGGCGAAGTCGAAGATTTGGATGTTTTCCTTGATGTAGTCAGGATTGGTGGCACCGGGAATAACGGAGAAACCTTCCTGAATGTGCCAACGCAGGATAATTTGTGCGGGCGACTTGCCGTGTGCCTCGGCTATCTTCTTGATGACGGGGTCGCGGAGCAGTAGTCCTTGGCTCTGTGCACCTCCCAGTGGATACCAGCACTCTACTTGAATGCCATACTTGGCGGCTTTCTTGCGCATTTCCACACGCTGGGCGTAGGGATGGCATTCTATCTGAAGCACGGCGGGCTTGATGGTGGACTTCTCCATAATCTCGTTGAACACCTCGTCGTTGGCGTCGAAGTTGCTGATGCCGATGGCGCGTACCTTGCCCATCTTCACGGCTTTCTCCATATCTTTCCACGCACCCACGAAGTCGCCCACGGGTTGGTGGACATAGAGCAGGTCGATGTAGTCCAATTGCAGACGCTTGAGCATCTCGTCAATGGCTTTCAGCGTCTTGCCTTCGCCGTACTCCGTAGGCCAGAGCTTGCTGGTGATCCAAATCTCGCTGCGCGGGATGCCGCTTTCCTTCACCGCCTGACCCACACCTTCCTCGTCATTGTAAGCGTGTGCTGTGTCGATGTGGCGGTAGCCGGCTTTCAATGCGGTGAGGCACGACTGCTTGCACACTTCGTTGGAGCCTTGCAGGAAGGTGCCCAGTCCGAAACGAGGCATCTCCACGCCGTTGTTTAGTTTGACCACGGGAACACCTGCGGTCGTTGTTTTTTCCTGTGCGTTCATTGCGCATACGCCGCCGATAAGCAGGGCGGCGGAAAGGATGAGTTTCTTGAATGTGTTCATATATGTTTTGTTTTTTAATTATTTCACTGTCTGTTACTTTCTTTGATGCTCCACAGCGACACGTGTTCATTACGGTAGCGGGCGTTGGGATTCACCTCGCCACGTGCCAGCAACGGGTCGTCGGGTAGTGATTGAAATTGGATGGCTTTCTGCGGACAGTTGTGGATGCAGGCAAAACAGAAGTCGCAGTCACCTTCGGTCTTTACCCCCGTGGAGGTCAGTTCGTAATTGCCGCGCGGACATACTTCTGTACAAATGGCACAGCCGATACACGCGTCTGTCACCTGAAAATATCTTTCGCTTCGTTTCAGGAATCCTACTTCGGGGTCAAGACGGGAAAAGGACATAAAGCCATCGTGGTTACGGTGGTCTTCCGCAGTGGCGGGCTTTATCTATTTCCGTTGTTTCAGCAAATCAGCCTTTATCTTCTCCACTTGTTCGGGGATGTGCTTATCCATCTTCATCTGCTCGTTCATGTCAAAATTGGGAAGCCAGTTGTCCACCATAACGAGGGTGTTGATATAGTCGAATTTTGTACCTGCTTTCTGTGATATTCTGTTCCATAGTTCGGCTGCATTGAAGTCAAGCATACCATAAGTGAGTACGGCAAACTTGTAGTCTGCCTTGATTCTTGCCTGCTTGATAAAATTACGTACCATATTCGGTGGCATGTGTCCGTAGATAGGATAAATGATGCCTATCTCATCTGCCTCGAAGTCGTGACGGTTCTGCTTTACCATTTGTGGAATACTGAGCAGTTCGGTATTCTCGTCCGCCAGTTGGCGAGCAATATAGAGGCTGTTTCCTGTGGCGGTGAAGTAAAGAATAATGCGTTTCTTCTTTTCTTTGTTACAAGAGATTAATGCAGGAGGTATACTCAGTGTTGCAGTTCCCGCTATGAACAGTCCCATCCGTTTCAAGGCATCTCGACGGGAAATACCTTTGTAGTTATCATTATCCTTACTCATATTCAATGTGATATTATTTGTGTCAAAAAGTTGTCGAACCACGTAGTCCATTCCCCCTGTACGCCGAAACCGTGCGGCCAGCCATCCAGTACATGTTCTTCTACCTGTACCCCAGCATCACGCGCAGCGTTGGCATTAGTGATGAACTGGCGGTAGAACGGATCTTCCGTACCGTAAGTATAGAATGTGGGAGGAATATTTCCGGCACGCAAATCATCCACGTTGTTATTTGATACGCTCAACCGTCCGTAGAACGAGTAAATCATGCCGATGGCGCATACGTCGGCCGAAACCTGGTCGAGTTCATCGGGTATATACCCATCGTCGAAGTGCAATGCTTCATCGCCACAGAGGATGCCGCCCGCGGAGAAGCCTACCGATGCGATATGATTGGAGTCAATGCCATAGTCGGCGGCATGGCTGCGGACATAACGGATGGCTCGGGCCAAATCCAGACTACCTTCTTCCATCGTATAGGGACGGACACGATAGTTCACTACAAAACTTTGCCAACCCAGTTCTGCCAACCGCCGGGCAACGGGTGCTCCTTCATTGGGACTGCGGAACATGAACGCCCCGCCCGGGCAAACCAGCACGGCACCTTTCGCCTCTACGTTGTCTGCCACAGGATACCATATCATATTGGGACGGAAGTCTGGGTCGTCCTGATAATTGCCGTTGTTGATGGTATAGCTTGTTACTGCCGGCATATTACCGTCGGGCCAAAGATAAGTCTGTAGTTGCATCTCGTCCTCGCTGCCTTCTCCGCCGTCTTCGTCCGCGGTGGTAAAGCGGCGTGCCGTTCCATACACTGTACCCGATGCAAGAGTGGCGTATGCACGGACATAGTAAGTGGTGCCGGGAGTAAGTCCCATTATATAGCTGGCAAACGATTCGGGAGAGCCGTCTGATGCCACATGTGAACCGCTCACGGTCGGCTCGGCGGATGTTCCCCAGCAAATTCCGAACTCGGTGATGTCTTCCATGCTGCCGGAGATGCGTCCGCCGGAAATGGCAGATGTAGCTGTTATGTCGGTCGTAACAATGGTTTCTACCGTTACTTCTGGCAACCATTCGTTTCCTTCTGTGTTATTACAAGCCGTTGCCATTGTCGCAGCAAGTAGCAGGCAAAATATCTGGTATATTGTTCTCATATGCAAATTATCGGATAAAGTTTGTATGTAGCCTTTCTTCAGTTTCGGAGGGGTGTGTACTATCGCACAGGTTGCGCAACATCCACGCCATATTGCGAGCCAGCGTGCGCATGGTTTGCAAACCTTCCGCATCCTGTAATGCTTCTCCCGGATTCCGCCCATGAACGCAGTTCCAATATTGTGATGGAACAACGGGCATATTGAGAATTGTGAAGTATTTGTTCAGGCGGTCGAATGTGGCTGTAGCTCCTCCGCGGCGGCAAACCACTACAGATGCAGCCGGCTTGTACTGTGCCAACTGGCCACTGGAATAGAACAGGCGGTCGAGCAAGGCACAGAGACTTCCCGATGGCCCACCGAAATAGACTGGCGAACCGATGATGATGCCATTCGCTTTCGCCAGTTTCTCACGCAAGGTCAGGTAAATCTCATCCTGGAATACGCAGAAACTTTTTTCCCTACACTTATAACAAGCGATACACCCTTGTACGGGACGGTTACCGATGTGGACGATTTCAGTTTTTATGTCTTTTTCTTCCAAGGTTTTCGCCACTTCCGAAAGTGCGGTAAACGTATTTCCACAGTGATGCGGACTTCCGTTTACCAGCAGCACTTTCAGTTGCTTGTTCTTATTTGCTTTTTCCATAATTGCAAAGCCATTTCACCGTCTGCGGGTCATAGTGTGAGAAGAACAGGCTCTGTCTCAAGTCCAACTGGCTGATGCGTTGCATGTCCTCGTCACTCAACGTGAAGTCGAATACATTGATATTTTGCTCCATACGTTCCTTGCGGACAGATTTCGGAATGACAATCACGCCGCGTTGGATAAGGTAGCGCAGAGCGGTCTGTGCCGCGCTTTTGTTATATTTTGTGCCGACGGCTATCAGTGTCTCGTTATCGAAAAAGTTGTTGCGCCCTTCGGCGAATGGTCCCCATGCCATAATGCGTGTGCCGTATTGCTCCATAATCTTCTGTGCCTCTATCTGTTGGTTGAACACATGCGTTTCCACCTGATTGACCATAGGCGGTATTTCGCTGAACTCCGCCAGATCAATGAAACGGTCTGGATAAAAGTTTGATACACCGATAGCACGCAACTTGCCAGTCTTGTACGCTTCCTCTATTGCACGCCATGTGCCGTAGTAATCGCTGAACGGCTGATGAATGAGCAGCAGGTCGATGTAGTCGGTCTGAAGTTTGCGTAAAGATTCATCGATGGAGGCTTTGGCACGCTCGTAGCCGGCATTGGAAATCCATACCTTTGTCACGATGAACAGTTCCTCACGGGGTACACCGCAATTCCTAATAGCATTACCCACGTTCTGTTCGTTACCATATGCCTGCGCCGTATCAATCAGGCGGTAACCTGCACTGATGGCATCTCTTACACATCGTTCACATTCTGATGGTGAAACTTGATAGACTCCATAACCCAAAATTGGCATTTCCACGCCATTTCTTAATTTTACTGTATCCATATTCTTTTTATTTTTAATGTATTAATCAAAGTCATGATGCAAAGTTACATCGGTAAAAGTCCTCTGTCCATACACAGATTACAGATAGAAACACCCATTTTACCGAATAGACTTGTCGGGGATACCCATAAATACACATTCAGATGTGAGTTTATGTTTGAATTCTTTACCGGTTCTCTTCCCAGAAACGGACTGCACCGTCAATCCAGCCCTCGGCACTTGTATCGATACCTAGTCCAAAACCGTGACGTAGGTTGGGATAAAGGTGAAATTCTGCCGGTATGCCAATGGCCTGCAATGCTTCCGTACGGCGGCGCATTGTATTTGGATTGGCAATTACATCATTCGATCCAACTACAGCATACGTTGGCGGATCTTGCCGTGTGTATTCACTGTGTCCTGTGTATGCCATTACCACCGTACTCGGATGGGGAAGTTGCGCAACTCCAAAGGCAGCCGTGCCATAAGAACCGATATAAGCTGCCATACGCGCACCTGCTGAACTACCCCACACGGAGTAGCCAGCCGTATCGACTTGCAATTCCGTGGCGTGGCGGAAGATATATTCAATGCCTGCAGCCAAGTCTTCGCAAGCTATTTGCGCACTGCCAGTCTGATATTGAATAACAAAAACATTATATCCCATCTGACTCAAAACCAAAGCATGAGGAAAGCCTTCGTGAATGGAACCTACATACGAGAATCCGCCTCCGGGACAGATAACAGCGAACGGTGCGCCCGGTCGTCCGCGGAAGAAGAACAGCCCGGCATCCTCACGTCCCAGGTCATAATAAATTCTGCGTCCGGTGGCTACCGAATCAATCATTTGATTGATATAACCTACACACCGTTCCGCATCTATGTAATTATGGTAAGGAAGTAACTGAGACACATTAGAAAGCTGCATGTCTGCATCATACCCCCATTCCAGTGGCAGAATGTAGCGGCTGAACCCGTCGAATGCAGGATGGGTTAATACATCGGCAATAGTACTGTGGATAGTAAGGTGCTCCTTGATTTCGGAAACAGGAATCTTTTTGTCGCCGGAAGGGGAATAGGATTCGTATTGTTTTTTATCGCAATTACTGAAAGATAGTGTTGCCATAAGCAGACAGATATTGATAATCATTTTCATTTTGACTTTATAATTTTGATAACGCAAAGGTAGTATGGAAGCGGTCCTTCATCTATACACATATTACAGAATGGAACACCAATATCAACGAAGTTCCGACTGTAGGATTACTCTCCAGACTATCGGATAACATATATCACTGAATCTTATACCGATTTTACAGATTTGACTTTCAGTACGATAAAAAGACCATAAAAAAGAGTATTTTTGTAACATTAACTAAAATAATGGAGGAAGATATGGGCGACATAATAAATATCAGTAGCATTCATGATTACAATGATTTTTTGGGGATTGAAACGCTTAACCCATTGGTTACGTTTATCGATTTTCGGGAAGTTAAGGTACTAAAACATAAACGTAAGTATTATGGTTTCTATGGTATTTATTTGAAAGAAAAAATACATGGTAAACTGACCTATGGACGTAGCCAGTATGACTATCAGGAAGGTACGTTGGTATTTGTGGCTCCAGGACAAGTAGCAGGTATTGATGATGGCGGAGAAACACTCAATCCCGAAGGTTACGCTCTATTGTTCCATCCAGATCTGTTGCGCGGCACAAGCCTGGCTCGTAAAATGAAGGAATATACTTTTTTTTCTTACGAAGTAAATGAAGCTTTGCATATGTCCGAGCGTGAACGACAGACTATTTTCAACTGCTTTGCTGAAATACAAGAAGAACTGCATCACACAATCGACAAGCATAGTCGCGGCATTCTTACTTCTAATATTGAAGTCCTGCTCAATCATTGTCTTCGTTTTTATGACCGTCAGTTTGCCACACGTGAGGTTATCAACCGCGATGTACTTACACGTTTTGAGACATTGATGCTTGATTACTTTAATTCAGACAAGCCGGAACAAAATGGTTTGCCCACAGTAGCATGGTGTGCTGACCAACTTCATTTCTCAGCCAACTATTTCGGCGACCTTATCAAGAAAGAAACAGGAAAGTCTGCCATCGAATACATTCATCTTGCCGTTATCAATCGTGTAAAGGTATTGTTGGCGAGTACAAGTAAAACGGTTAGTGAGATTGCTTACGAAGTTGGGTTCCAATATCCTCATCATTTAAGCCGGGTGTTCAAAAAGGTGGTGGGATGTACACCGAATGAGTTTAGAAATGCAATGTGAGACAGAGGTTATTATTAATGGCTCGATTAAAATTCATTATATATAATATTTTTATTTTCTTCCGGTTATGTTTTTCCCACTTTTGTATGATATTAGAAACAAGTAAATGACTAGTTCATATGCTAGTCAGAAGAGAAATACTTCATCTACATATTCTGCACTTTTTGTTCTGCACTTTAATAAAGAAGGTGCAGTCTTTGTTGCGTTTTTCTTTTGCAACCATCAAATCGAGCATACCGTAATATGGATGCATATTGAATATTGCCCACTCTTCCCAATATTGGAATCCTTTTCTGTCTATAGATACTTATAACACTAGAAAATAGACCATTATACACGTTTTATACCATGTGTGTATATAAACTCTAAAACTTTATCACTTCATTTTTCGGATAATTGGCAACAGATGATAGTACGTCATGAAAGCATTAAGTCTGTAAGTCATCGAATCACCGGATAACCGTTTCGGCGAATGTTTGCTGGTTTAAATTTTCGAGTATTGAACTATGTCATTTCTCATCATAACCAGTTTTGGGCATGGTCACGAATTGGTAACGTTGCGATTCCTAACTTGTCTTTTTCATTGCTTTTTCTGTCTTCCATTTTTCAAGCTATCTTCCTAAAACGCCTATCTGCTAATAGCTTTGCACATTTTTCTGTTTTATCACTTTTTATTCGTACATTTGTTACATAAATATCTCCCGATGAAAACAGAATTATTAAATTTCGATACCATAACTGAATATGATGATATGCTTGGTGTAGAAACCTTGCATCCACTAGTAAGTGTGATAAATCTTTCAAAAGCGAAACCGATGCGGCATATGCGACATACTTTCGGTTTTTATGTAGTTTTTCTGAAAGACGAGAAGAACTGTGATTTGATTTATGGCCGACAACGGTATGACTATCAAAAAGGATCGGTTGTCTGTCTTGCACCGGGACAAGTTATTGGCATAGAAGATACAGGTGAAATCTTCCAGCCTCAAGGTTATGCATTGTGTTTTCATCCTGATCTGATTCGCGGAACCAACCTTGGACGTGCCATGAGTGAATATACATTTTTTTCTTATGAAGTGAACGAAGCCTTGCATCTCTCGGAACAAGAGCGTCATACATTTATAGATTGTCTGATAAAGATTCAGGAGGAGTTACAACATTCTATCGATCGGATGAGCAAACGGCTGATTGCTAATCATATTGAATTATTGCTAAACTATTGCCTGCGCTTCTACGAACGACAGTTTATCACCCGACAGGATGCTCACCGCGATATTCTGACACGTTTTGAAAAGCTCCTCGACCAGTATTTTGCAGGTGACAATGCCATGCAAAAAGGATTGCCTACAGTAAAATATTGTGCAAGCGAGCTTTGTCTTTCGACGAATTATTTTGGTGATCTTATTAAAAAAGAAACAGGAAAAACTGCATTAGAGTATATACAAGATAAAATTGTCGGCATAGCAAAGGTACAATTGCTCATTCCAGCTCATTCAATCAGCCAGGTTGCGTACCAACTTGGTTTTCAATATCCTCAGCATTTTACCCGAGTATTTAAAAAAGCTACGGGAATGACACCGAACGAATATCGGAATATAATAGGTGGATGATTCTCGTTTTAGCATAAAATTTGTTACATTTGTCAGAAATAAAATCTGATTTTATGAACTGCAAACTACTATCCGTTGCCGTATTTCTGACACTTATGCTGACTTCTTTGCTGGCTGGCCGTCACAATTATTGTAAGGCTAGGAATGAAATAACAGCCGATTTGAATCAGGCTTTGGCACAAACCCTCAAAGAGAGAAAAGATTATATCATTACCCAAGATACAATCAGGGCGTACAAACAACTTCGCAAGACTTCAGGAGGACAGGTACTGATTGCTGTTTCCGATGAACGGTTTTGCCGTTACCTGAAAGATAAACGTCTTCAGCAGGCGGCATTTATTACATTCGATGTGGTTGATAGCGATTTTCAGGATAATTCTTTGGATGAACAAGCTGTCTGTAGTGACACGCTGATAGTAAAGGATAAACATGCAGGAGAAACACTTGCCTTAAAAGGATATGCCCGCTTGTCGGTTGCCAGTATATTGGGTATGTCGGATCAGCGCATTCCGGCTGCCTGCATGATTTCGGCTTTCCTTTGGGCGATGCTGTCGTGGCTCTATCTGAGGAAGAAACAAGAAGGCTCGGAAGCTGTCACCGGTTTTGGAGGACTGGTTTATTCGGAAGCGGACCAGCGGTTTTATACGGCGGCACACACTCCTATCCGCTTTACTCCAATGCAACAGCAGCTCATGTTGTTATTCTGGAATGCTCCGTCACATTCACTGACTAAAGAGGACATTTGCGCAGCACTCTGGCCCAAGAAAGAGGATGCCAATGATACACTTTATACGCTTATCCGCAGGCTGAAGCCGATTGTAGAGGAACATACTAATCTGAAAATCGTAGCAGACAGAGGTCGGAACTATTCACTGGAAATCAATAAGATATAAAACTGACACTGAAATGTCAGACAAATGTCAGTGTTTGTTCTGGCTGTCATTTATCTCTACCCTCTACATTTGTTTCCGAAACATCAAAACAGAAACAAATGGAATGGCTAACAAATCAGTTTCAAGGTAATGCCTCTGTAGAGGATTCCTTGGTATATGGCATTAGTCGGGCTGCCCGAAAAGCCTGCGCCGGTATCACATTTATTCTTTTTTCGCTTGCAGTATCTGCACAGACAGCCGAGCAAAGTATCGAACTGGGAGAAGTGGAAGTAAAAGCTGCACGGATTGTTCATAAAACAGACGGTCTGCTGCTCTACCCTTCCGATGCTCAGAAAGAAGCGTCCAGTTCAGGATATAGTGTCTTGCAGAAACTCAGTCTACCTAATATCCGTATCGATGAAGATGCCCGTAATGTGTCTACTATCGACAATAAAGGAAGCGTACAGTTACGTATCAACGGTATTATTGTAGATCAAGCCGAGATGTTATCACTCGATCCGAAAAGCATCCGTAAGATAGATTTCATTGACAATCCCGGTGTCCGTTATGGTGATGGTGTCGCTTATGTTATCGATATTACGACACGGCGCGTAACCAGTGGATACACAGTCGGCACATCCCTGAGTCAGTCACTGAATGCTAAAAACGGGAACTATACAGTCTATGGTAAGTGGAATACAAGAAAAAGCGAACTTTCGTTGAACTATGATTTCGGATACAAGGACTTTGACGACAATCGGATGGAGGAAACAGCCTTTTATCACTTGAATGATGGATCAGTCTATACTATTCAACGTAACGATATTGCATCACGCTGCCGGAGATTCAATAATCGTGTGAAGCTGACCTACAATTTAGCTGATTCTACCCGTTATGTATTTCAAGCATCGCTCAGTGGTGATTTCAGTCACGTACCAGGCGACTTCAATCGGAAAAATGTAGTGGACGGGACGAATGAGTACGTCGCTACCCAACAAGACAACAGCCGGACGGGAAGTCCGGTTCTCGACCTATATTATTTCCAGCAGCTTACCCCCAGACAGTCGGTCACGCTGAATGCTGTAGGTACTTATATTGATACAAATTCCTCTACCAATTACAATGAAGGCTCTCCCTACCGATACAATGTAGACGGAAAGACTTATTCTCTGATGAGTGAAGCTATCTACGAGAATAAGTTGAAACCTTTTACCCTTTCTGCTGGTATCAATTACAGTCAGAAATACACGAACAATACGTATACGGGCGATGTTTCTTCGCTTACCCTCATGCACAACAACCGCTTCTATCTGTTTTCCGAGATAAAAGGCTATTGGGGTAAACTACGTTATTCGGCAGGCGTAGGAGCCAGTTACCTGCATTACCGCCAGCAGGAGCATACGTACGACTACTGGACGTTTTGTCCGAAGGCGGCACTGAGCTATGATTTCACCAATGCACTACAAGTAAGCTATAATTTCCAGTCGAACGAGCGTACTTCCCGCATAGCCATGATCAGCGATGCCATGATCCGTACCAACAGCATGGAATGGACTGCCGGAAGTCCTGATCTCAAGCCCAACAGAGAAACATATCACACTCTCAGACTATCGTATTCCGAGGCCCGCTTACAGGCATACATCGAAGGCTTTTATAAGATATGTCATCGCCCGAACATGGCGGTGTACGAACGGACGGCAGACGATCAGTTTATCTATACCCAGCGCAACCAGAAAGAAATAGATGCCTTGCAGACAGCAGGATATGTCAATTATTGGTTGCTGCCCGATAAACTTTCCGTAGCCTTATACGGCGGATTGTTCCGTTGTTTCAACTTCGGATATGACTACACTCACTGTTACACTTCTTATTTTCTGACGGGAAATGTTCACGCTTATCTGGGAAACTTTTCGCTTCAGGCGTATGCCGACAACGGATGGCGTTTCTTGGAAGGAGAATCTAAGGGATATAATGGAAGCAGCATCCTGCTGAAAGGCTCCTATCAGTATAAATCCTGCCAGTTTTCCCTTGCCTGGCAACTGCCATTGATGCAGCGGTATAAGATGTTCGAAACAGATATCTTGAACCGCAATCTTCAGAAATCGACAGCTCTTTACAGCACGGACATCTGTAATCTCGTCAGTCTGACAGTTACATGGAGGTTACACAAAGGACGTAAATACCGGACGGTCAATAAAACTATTCAGTTGAAGGACAGTGATACGGGAATTATCCGATGAGATATTAAAAAATGAGCTGATAAGTTGGAAACAAAATGATTTTTGATAAATGCCTTTGTTTTCGTTTGAATAAATAGAAAAATATCTATTACCTTTAAGTATTGATAATTTCTAGTTTGATAAACGGTTTATATGAAGAAATATTTTTTCACACCGAGAGTAGGAAAAGATTATGAAAAAGGTTTTCATGGAATAAAAACATTAATTCTTGGATCGCATTTTTATTGTCCATATACGGATTGTAGCCATCTGAAAGAGGAATGTGCTTCCAGTAATACAATATGGAGTATGGATGCTGCCTGTCCATGTTATGTCGGTAAAGAAGATCAGAATTACTATAAATTGTCAAACAGCGATACTATCGAGGTGGACTCTTACCTGGAGGGATTCCCCTACCCGTCGTTTGATGCCTTTACCTATCTCATGTTAAACAAACGTGATTATCTTTCGGAAGATGAAAAACTTCTCTTTTGGGATCAAATAGCCTTCACCAATTATATCCAGCATTATTGGCCCAATGGCTATACACCACCGTATGAAGACAACGAAAGTCTGTTCGATGCAGATTATGAAGCTTTCAAAGAAGTGTTAACGGAACTAAGACCACAAATTGTCATTGTGTGGAACAAAGCAATCAAAGATTGTCTATTGTCTAATGGTGACCTTCAATTTGTAGGTATGATAAATATTCCTATTATTTCAACTTATATGTTTATATATGAGGGGGCAGAACCAGAACTTTCCCCAAAACAATTGGAGAAATTAAAGAAGGAGTATAACATCATATCCGAAAAAATAGAAACGAAATGGCTGAGGGAACTATTGATTGAGAGTTTCAATGACCCGCATGCAGTAGAGGCATTCAGACAGAAAATAGAATATGTTAAGTGTATTCAAGGTGGACGGAGTGATTCAAATATTGATAATATCGTAACGTTACTAAAACGGTGTGCTACCCAAAAGCTAATAATCAGAATGGGAAATAAACTTAATTTTGGCCCGGGCCTTTCCCGTGTACATAAAGAAATCTTTCTAAAATTGATCAAAGAATCTTTTGATGCTCCCTTAAAAGGAACTAATGAGGCTTTTTCTAAAATGTTTGATTACAAATTTGGCCATTGCAAAATTCCAGACAATGCAAACGATAATAAAATAAAATTGATGAAATCTATATTTAGTATGGTAAAAAAGAAAAAGATAGAAGAAAGAAGAGAAAAAGATGAAGAGAAACTGGTTTCGCATAATTAGTAAGATTTTAGTAAATTCGAAATCATAAATAACTCATTATAAAATAGATACACGCGATATTTCAAAAGTAAAAATGAAATAAATCATTATGCCTTTATATGTGCTTTAGATCGGTTAACTTTGCCATGCAAACTCAAGAAAAGAGTTTGCCAGCTGGAGGCTGTTTCCTCTGATTTAACATCAATGAACATGGGACAGTTAAAACAATTGGAGCAACAGATTCTCGATGAATGGCGCCGATTTGCAGAAAGTAAACACGATGCAGAAGAGTTCTCTGAAGACGGATTGCTTTGGAGGGGACTGATCTATTATGCAGACGGATCGTGGCACAGAAGAGAAGGCAATGAAGAAGAGTTATGGTTAAACGCAAAACGTCGTCTGCTTATTCTGACAAAAGACTTGAATGATACAGAGGCATGGAATATCCGGCAGGAAACCGGACGTCAGAATACAGCTGTATTCTCTTATCAGTATGGAGCACCATTTATCAAAAACCTGCGTATGTGGACCTACGGACTATTACATACAACTTCAGAAGAAGTACCCGATTTTAAGACAGTCCGTAATATGGAATTATCTGGTCCTTTTTTTGAAACGGCTCCCATTGCACACGTTAATTGTAAAAAGCAGTGTGGAGGTTCTAGTATCACCAATAGACTTCTTTCATTGTATCTGAATGATTATGCAGACTTTCTGAAAAAACAAATTGCGCTATATGATGCAAACATCATTCTGTGTTGTGGTTGTGTCAACGGAAAAAATCTTATTTTAGATTTTGTTCGCTCACAATATCTGACAGATTTACAAGTTGTACCCGATACGGGGGATTGGATTTATTATTCGCCTGCTACGGAAAAATGGGTGATTAACAGTTATCATCCTAGTGCCCGAATTGGATACGAAGAATGCTACGTTGGCATGATGAATGCTTTTCACCTGGCATTAAGCAGAAAAACATTGTAATTTAAGAAATGTATGTGACTATATAAATCAATATCTTATGGACAAACTAAAGATTTATCAGAAAATCAAGGAATTGTCTCATCAGAAAGGAACTGTTTATACGAGGGCTGATTTAGCTTACGACTTGCAGCAGTTGGGTATATCAAATGACTGCTTTGAGGTCGGAATATTGGTATGGGAAGCTTACCAATATTTCAATCAGGACAATTCTATCAGGACTTGTTTTTACGATAACGAAAAAAAAGGTTTATTAGTAGATGAGTATCAGGCAGATGGATTGATTGCGAAAAATGAAACAGACTGTTTGTTTAAATTAGAACAACAACGTTTGCAGAACTGGAATAAATCACTAAATAGTGTAAATAAATCAGTGGCAGAGGTTATACGAGAAGAAGCAGTCCGCCAAGGTAGTAATATAACCGGTGCCATTATCGGAACAAAAGGAGTAGAATCTGTAAAACAAGAAGCAACAAAAGTTTTCGGTAAGTACTCGGCATTGATTGGAAATTACGATGAAGCTAAACAACAGATACATCTTTTGATAGGAGATTTTATAAAATTACGTGCTTACATTTGTGATATCTATCACAGGTTTGCTCTGACACTTGTTGATGCGTTTGGTGAATCTATCAAAGTAGTTTCTCCCGAGCTGTTCGATTTTGAAAAGATAGAATACCTGGATGTACATAAGATGTTACGGAATGTACAGCTAGACTACAATACAATAAATGAAAAATGCTCAACACTGATGTCTGATATATCAGACAGTTTTGCGCAGTCATTGAAAACAGCAAGTATTGCTTATAGAGGGACAAGTAATAAACAAATTGGTTTGATATTAGCAGGTTTAAATATGCTTTCACATTATATGGAAACGGGAGAGAAAGTTGCAAATCTCAAACAAGAATTACTTTGCCTGAAGAATAGCGTAAATCATGACGTTGCCTTGATTAAGGGGGATATGGGAAGACTCTTTGTTATCTACAAGTCACTTAATGATGTTTTCATTCCTGAAGCAGAAGCTTTCTGTAAATTTGCAGAGCAGGTTCTTTCGGAAGAATGGTGTCAGCTAACAGATTTGCTCTATAACGATGATAAAACAAGAAGTCTGAAACAGAAACGTGACGATATCTTGGCAGAACTAAACAAAATAGAACAAGAGATGAATGATGAGGAGCTTAATATCGGTTATTACTCTATGCATATTACGGAATGTAAACAGCTACTGGACTGCTTACAGACACAATATAAGGATGCCAAACAAACTAAGCCCTCTAAACCTTCTTTTTTGAAGAATATATGCACATTGGGAGCGTTAAACAAATCTTACAACAGACGTATTTATGAGTGGAGCCAAATTTGCAAACCACTTGTCATGCAATACGAGAATTTGCAGGTAGATATAAAGCTGGATAGTGATGAATTAAAGTTGCAACAAACAAGATTTAAGGAGCATCAAATGGAGCATAATCATTTAAAAAATATGCTACAACAACAGAACAGCTTAATTATAGAGAATATCAGCGCCGATAAAAATATCCGTTTAAGGATGATTCCTCATTTGGAAGCTGTTATCAGCTTATTGCGATTAGGCAGAAAAATAGCAGAAAACCGATTAGATAATTCATTGGCCAAAACGGTTTCTATCACACAGCAAGATATTCGGATCCCTGAAGATTTAAGTAACAAAATAGACGTATTTTGTCAGTCTGTAAGAGAACATTTGGAAGGTTCTACAGTTTCTGCACATAGAAGAAAATCTATTGAAAGTAATGTAGACAATATTCCTGTTATTGAATCTATCCCAGAGATAAAACAGAGTGAGCACGAATTAGCAGAAATAAGAGCAGCAGAAGGCGTAGCTATTCAGCAGACAATCACTTTTCTTGAGAGTGCGATAAAACTGGAAGCCATGAAAGCCCAATGTGCAATTGCAGAAAATAATTATAATCAGGAGCTAACAAAACTACAAAGCCAATTTTACCAGTATCTGGAAAGTTTAAATGGCAGGAGCGATATTTTAATGAAAAGTCTGCAACGCATGAATACAGCTCAAAACCATGAACAACTAAAAAGCGGATTCTTGGCATTGGCTGACAAAAGTCGTAATTTATTTGAAGACGGAGATTGGGAGGACTTTATTAATGGAACTAAAACAATAGAATTATGAGTGAAATGCAAAATAACAGAAGACATCAGGCCCAAAAAGAGTTGGGGCTAGACAATACGGAAGAAGAATTGCAGATCGAACAATCCATACAGAAAGAAGAACTACGTCAAATGGAAAAGCAGTTGCGGCGCATGGAAATCGAACAGTCTTCATCTTATAGAACAGTTCAAAGCATAGCCAAATGGATGGATAAATTCTGTCTTGACCCTATAATTGGTTTTTTCATGCCAGGATTTGGTGACGCTCTAACTTCAGTTTTTGCCGTACCATTTATCTATGTTGCCGCATGTAAAGTTCGTTCATTACCATTGACATTAGCGGTTATTTTCAATATACTTCGCGATGTGGCACTTGGTTTAATTCCATTCTATATCGGCGATATTATTGATTTTTGCAATCGTGCTTATTTACAGAACTGCAAACTTATAGTCGGCTTTGTAGAAGATGATCAGGAGGTGATCAATGAAGTCAATCGGAAAGCTGTCTGGACAGGTATAATGATTATTCTTTTTTGTGTTATTATTTATTACTTGGTTAAATTGGTTGTTTATGTTGGCTCTGTGATATCAGATTTTTTTAATGGCTTGTTTGCTGCTTTTTGAAATAATAGGAAATCATTGATTTTTTATCTCCAAAAGAATCTTGTATGTTATTCATTGAATTTCAATCAGCCATTTGAAATATCATAAGTAATAATAGCCCTATCAAACTTTTTTGGTAATGATAGGGCTATTAGCAGAAGAGTAATAAATTAATCTATCTATATGGGATTTAAACTTCATTATTATTACATCATCGAAACCCACACAATACCCAGTACAACCGATACAATGGTGGCTATCAGTCCGGGCATCATAAACGAATGATTCAACACATATTTACCGATTTGTGTCGTTCCGGTAGTATCAAAGTTTATGGCGGCTATCACTGTCGGATAGTTGGGCAGGAAAAAATAACCGTTCACAGCTGGGAAAAGCGCGATAAGCATATAAGGAGAAATGCCTAGTGCTATGCCGAGCGGTAGCAGAGAACGAACGGTAGCTGCCTGACTGAATAACAAGATGGACATCAGGAACAAGGCCACACCAAACAGCCAAGGCATATCGGTAACAAGGCCGAAAATATTCTCTTTCATAACTTCCATGTTTCCTGCGATGAAGGTATCTCCCATCCATGCAATACCAAAAATTGCAACTACGGCCTGCATTCCTGCATTGAAAACAGAACCTTTTGCTGCCTTTATACCATCTGTTTTTGTGAATAGCAAAATGAGTGAGGCGGCAGAAAGCATCAACACTTCGATAATGTGTGACATCTCCATTTGAACTTCACCTTGAGCTGTTGTAAATGTCGGGCGGAGTCCGTCGATAGATCCGAATAAAACAATTCCTATCGTGGCAGCCAAAAAGAGAATGACAGAAGTAAGTGCCTTACCATGACTTGCCACTTCTGTGGTATGATAACCATCACCGGAAATTTCACCAGCTGCCAGTCGTCTTTGATATTCAGGGTCATCTTTCAGTTCTTTGCCGACTTTCATCGAATACAGTGCACCGAGAAGAACTCCAGCCAGCGTACAGGGAATGGAAATCTTCAGGATATCGAACAGCGAAATGTTATATCCGGCAAGCATACTAAGCATAGCAACCGTTGCTGCCGATATCGGGCTGGCAGTAATAGCCTGCTGCGAAGCGATAACTGCGATACCCAGCGGACGTTCCGGACGAATACCTGTATCTTTGGCAACCTCGGCAATAACGGGAAGAACAGAATAAGCTACATGTCCTGTTCCTGCAAAAAAGGTAAAAAAGTAAGTCACAAACGGGCTTAGCAATGTAATATGATGCGGGTTCTTTCGCAAAATCTTCTCTGCCCACTTCACCATCAGGTCCAGTCCACCTGCTGCTTGCATACAACTTGCTGCCGCAATGACAGCAACAATCATAAGCATTACATCTATCGGAGGTGCAGTGGGTTGAAGTCCGAATACAAAGGTCAGCACAGCAAGACCAAGTCCGCCCAATATTCCCAGTCCGATACCGCCTACTCTTGCACCGATAATTATCGCCACAAGGACAAATAATAATTGTAATAGCATAAGAATCTTTATGAAATAATTAATACAAGTTTTATTCTTTTCTCCAGCCGTAGTCGTTGTGATAAACCATCAGCTTACTCATTCCGCCGTCGATGGTCAGGCATTGTCCGTTGATGAAAGAATTGCGTTCGTCGCAGAGAAACTCTACAGCACGGGCGATATCTTCAGGCTCTCCTACCCGTTGTGACGGATGTTGCATGATATCTCCTTCAGTGTAGTCGGGAACATAACTTTCGTCGTGAAACTTACCTGTATCAATCCATCCCGGTGCTATAGCATTGACACGGGCTATACAGGCGAGGCTTACGGCAAGCGCATGGGTCAGTGCGGTAATGCCTCCTTTGGCTGCCGTATAAGCTTCTGTATCGGACTGCGACTGAAACGCACGGGTTGAGGAAAGGTTTACGATGAAACCAACACCGGCAAAATGATGCATGAAGAGCTTGCTAAGCAGATAAGGAGCTGCAACACCGACACGCTGTACATACAAGAAATCATCGTAACTACATCCGCTGAGGATTCCTCCTTTCATCAAGCAAGCATTATTTATCAGGCAATGTATTCCTTGTGGAGTTTCTTCTATCACTCTCGCCGCAAACTTTTGCAATACTTGTTCGTCGGCAATATCTCCTGTAAAGCCATAAACATTCATTTGTTTGGCACATAATTTTTCCGTTACAGTCGCAACGGCATCCGCATCCATATCTATAAAATAGACTGCATTACCTTGCGATGCAAAATACTCTACCAAGCAGCGCCCTATCCCTTTGGCTCCGCCAGTTATAACTATTGTTCTCATTGATTGTTATTTTCTTGTTTGCAAAAATACGGAAATTCATGAGTTCTCCCTATCTTTGTGCCCGATTTTATCAACCGTAACTAGCATGAAACCACAATTATTGATAGCATCTCCTGTATCTGGAAGCGGAAAAACTACTTTTACGCTGGGATTGTTGCGTATTTTGCAGCAAAGGGGATTGCGTACACAAACGTTTAAATGTGGCACTGACTGCATAGATACTCAGTATCATTCCATTGCTGCTGGTTACGATTCTGTAAATCTGGATGCCTGGCTTGCATCCGACAGTCATATCCAGTCTGTTTATAATAAATATGCAGAAAAGGCTGATGTATGTATAACTGAGGGGAGTATGGGACTCTTTGATGGCTATAATCGTATGCAAGGGAGTAATGCTCATATTGCGCGATTATTGAAGATACCCGTAATATTAGTGGTCAACGCACGTGCAACTGCATATTCAGTAGCGCCTGTATTGTATGGATTCAAACATTTCGAGAATTTGGTTCATGTAGCAGGTGTTATTTTTAATCAGGTTGCTTCATCCGTTCATTTAAATTTGTTGCGTGAAGCTTGCGTCGATGCAGGTGTAGAATGTCTGGGATATTTACCTATAATAGATGATTTTAAATTGCCTTCCCGCCATTCTGGCTTGACACTGACAGCCAGGCGTTCTATAGACGAACAAATAGACCAGATCGCTTCTCTAGTGGACAAATATGTGAATGTAGATAAGTTGTTAAGTTTATGTGAACGCATTTTCCCCTGTCAGCATATTCTTCCTTACACATCTGATTCGGAGTTAGAAAACAGACCAATAACAAACAGTAAAAAGTTACGTATAGCTATCGCACGCGATCCGGCCTTTTGTTTTTTATCGCGTGAAACGATTGATTCCTTGTCACGAAACGGGCAAATTACCTATTTTAGTCCTATATATGGCAGTGACCTTCCGGAAGCTGATCTGGTTTATATTCCAGGAGGATATCCGGAACTGTTTGCACGTCAGCTATATCGCCGGAAACGATTATTCGGACAGCTTCGCAACTATATTGAGAATGGGGGCAAACTGCTGGCCGAATGTGGGGGAATGCTCCTGCTTTCACACTCTATAACCGCACGTCGTGGGGGAACTGCCTATGAAATGGCTGATATCTTTCCTTTTAATTTTACAGTGACCGATTCGCGAGTATGTACTGGCTATCGTCAAATGAATTACCGGAAACTGATGCTGCGTGGTTATGAATCTCATTATACAGAACAGCTTATAACGTCTGAAAATTTAATTCCGGCAGCATCAGTTTATACAATGCGTGGTAATACGGTACCATCTTCGTTCTATCGGCATAATAATGCTTATGCCAGTCTTGTACGCTGGTATTGGGGAGTAAATGATATGCTGGATTTATGGAGTGATGAAGATCTTTTATAGTCGGTCTTTAAAAACTGATATTTATTCCAGCCATAACTGTTGCCCGTGGCATCGGATATCCTGCATTAATCTCATATTTTTGCGCCAGCAAGTTCTCACCGCGTGCCCAGATATTCAACCAACGGCAAGCTTGATATGAAGCCCGTATGTTCCATAAAACAAATTCTTCTGTTTTAATTGGATCGGTTTGTGTATAAAGTCCGGAGATATATTGTATGCCAGTAGATATATCCCAATGTCTATAGTTAAAGTTGACTCCGGTATAAAGCTTGTGCTTTGGGGCTGCCAAAACAGGATTCTTCATATGCAGATAACTATAATTCCCGTCGACAGACCAATATTGACTGATACGCCAGGCTGCTTGTAGTTCTATTCCGGAATTTTCTATTTCGCCGGAATTCTGATTTAGCATACCACTACCATTGGGATTGGGAAGAGTTTCAATAAGATTTTTCCCGTCAATGTAAAACAAGTTTACTCCATAAGTAAATCTGCCGTTCAGCAATTGTTGCGAAAAAGCCAATTCATAATTCCACATGGATTCCGGTTGTAAATCGGGGTTCTGTGGCGGAAACATATACATCTCCCGTAGAATTGGGTAACGGAAGCCCTTCGATGCAGAAGCTTTCATTTCAATCGTATGGGGCAAATGAAAAGCCAGTCCTGCTTGTGGCACCCATTCCAATCCAACACGTGAATGATGATCTGCGCGAAGTCCGGCATTGAAAGTCAGCCAAGTTCCTATATTTTGGCGCAGATCAACATAGCCAGCCAATCCGTTTTCATGCTTGTTTACCAGATCTGATGTTGTACCTATATGCTCTCCACTTACATATTCATTCCAAGCCTTACCTCTGTATCGAAACCAGTCAATCCCTGCTGTTATTCGGTTTCCCTTAAAAAACTGCATACTCTGATAGAGTGAAACTCCCATCATATTATCCCGTGAGTTAAAACGCCCATCCTGAGGTTTCTTTTCTTTCGAAGGTGTATATCCATCGTTAATCCAATGTTTTCCCCAATTGTAAAAAAAACTCAGACCTCCGGATGTCTGTTCATAGTTGTTTTCAATAGCGAATGAAGTTACCCCTCTCGTAATACGCTGGTCACCGTCGAGCAACGGAGCCGTTATCGGTCCCGGATATGATGCATTGAAATGGGTTATGTTTATATCTCCTCGCAAATTCCAGTTGCCGGTCATTTCATAGCCTAATTTTGCATATCCTCCGTATTGTTCAAACTCCATATTATTACGATGCCCGTCTGTACGATTATACGACCCTGACACTACACTGGAAAAACGTCCTTTACGAATACGGCTGGTGAATTCTGATTCCAATGTGTTGTAAGAACCATATCCCATGTGAATATTAGTATTTACACCGTTATCATGCATTTTGCGGGTGACAATATTTATTACGCCACCCATTGCATTGGAGCCATAGAGTACAGATGCCGGACCTCTTAGAACTTCTACCCTATCGGCAAGAAATGATTGGTAAGCATCTGCTATAGGGTGACCGAATATACCGGCATATTATGGATGACCGTCAATCATAACCATTAATCTGCCTGTCCCGCCACTTAGACCACGCAGCGAAATACCTCCGGCAGCACCAGTTGAAACCCCATATCCCATGATACCTCTTGAGGTGACAAACAGTCCCGGAATTTGTTCGGTAAGCACAGGTAATAAAGAGGGTTGCATGGCATGTTCTATGTCGATGCGGTTGATTACGGAAACTGTTTGTGAAAGATGGCGCACATCTGTCTCGTTACGGCTTCCTGTAACCACTACCTCTCCTATTTCATAAACTTTGCTTGCACGAATTGTATCATGTTTTTGTTCTTGCGATATCCCTGGAGTACAGATCAGGTTCAAAAAGCCTGCAAAAACAATTGTTTTTCTTAATATTGGTTATTCTATCCATTACTGATTTTGATTTTGATGGCAAAGATACCCTATTTCAGGATATAATACTTACCTCGATTACTGATTATGTTTACTTTATTACGGTTTCTTAGATAAGAAGTGATATGTTTTTATAAGCAGTTTATTAGTTTATATAGATTGTACACGCATTTCTTTTCAGACAAAATACAAGAAAAGTAATGTAAATATTAGAGAAAAAATCATATCTTTGCATTATGATTGAATTAGCAAAACATATTGAAGTATTACTCCTGGAGAACGATTGCGTGATTGTTCCTGGTCTGGGAGGCTTTATAGCTCACTATCGTTCGTGTGTATACAACGAAGATACGGGAGAGTTTTGTCCGCCGGCACGTACAATCGGCTTTAATCCTCAACTTGTCATGAATGACGGTTTGCTTGTACAGTCTTATATGCAAGCATATAATACGGATTTTCCTGATGCAACCCGCAAGATAGAAAAGCTCGTACAGAAACAGAAAGAAGATATTTACCGATACGGACATATATATTTGAACAATGTAGGTACGCTGTATTATAATATGAACGGAGTATATGAATTTGAACCGGAAGCAAATGGTTTCTTTACTCCTTCATTATATGGACTTCAAGGATTCACATTTCCAAAGTTGTCACCAGAGAATGTACCTCAGGAGAAACCTTTGGTCGAATATGCTATGCCCCGCACGGTAAAGACCAGTACACGCCGTTCGTCCTTTCATTATCGCAGATGGAGTAAGAACATAGTAGCAATAGCAGCTGCAATATTGTTGTTTTTCTTGTTTTCTATTCCAGTGGAAAACACCTACTTGGATGATGCTGAATATGCTTCTTTAGGTTCGACTGGATTATTTGATGCTATTAAAAATCATTCTATGGCATCAAGTATTATTACGGTCTCTCCTTCTGTTCAGCAACAGGAAAAGAAACAAAAAACAGTAAAAAAGCAATCTGTAAAGAATAATATCAATACACTGAAACCGGTTGCTGTGAAAATAGAAAAAGTTGCAGCTCCATCGGCAAAGCCGGCAGCACATGTTGTAAAGGATGTGAAGCAACCTGTAGAAAAAAAGACTCCTGCAGCTAATAAAGTGCCTCAAAAAGCGACTACAAAAGCTGACAGTTATATTATAGTTGCAAGTCTGGCAACAAATAGTGACGCAATGCAAGTCGTAAAACAAATGCAGCAAAAAGGTTATAAGGAAGCGCAAATTCTGGAATCGGACGGACGTTTCCGTGTTGCAATCAACCGATATACTAATCAGACTGATGCATATAAACAGATTAAAGAATTGAAGGAAAATGCAGATTTTGCGTCAGCATGGGTGCTTACAACTAAATAAACCGAGAATAATCACATTATGAAAAGAGTCAGATGTCCGAAGTGTGACAACTACATACAATTTGATGAAACAAAATACGAAGAAGGTCAGTCATTGGTTTTCGTATGCGATAATTGTAAAAAACAGTTTGGTATCCGTATTGGAAAATCCAAACTGAGTGCAGGTTCCCGTCGTGAAGAAGTCGTTGATGAGAGAGAAGGAACGCAAGATTTTGGCAACGTGATAGCTATAGAAAATGTTTTCGGCTATAAACAAGTGCTCCCTTTGCATGAAGGTGATAATATAATAGGTCGCCGTAGTAAAGGGAATGAAATTGATATTCCTGTAGAAACAAATGATCCAAGCATGGATCGCCGGCATTGCGTGCTGAATGTAAAGCAAAACAAACAAGGGAAAATCGTATATACCCTACGGGATAATGACAGCATAACGGGAACCTTCCTGATGAATGAACTTTTAGGTCCCAAAGATCGTGTACGTATAGAAGACGGAGCCATTTTTACTCTTGGAGCAACTACGCTCATTTTACGAGCAGCAGAAGAAAAATAAATTTTTATATATTAAGGATAACTAAACTAAATAACCTAACTTTTTAACCTAACTTTGTTATGGCATCAAACAACGTAATGATTGTACGCCACAAGCTATTGGAAAAACTGGTCGCTTTGTGGAAGGAAAACCAGCTAGTTGAAAAAATAGATCGTGTTCCTTTGGAATTCAGTCCTCGCCGTTCTCAACCTGTAGGACGCTGCTGTATTCATAAAGAACGCGCCGTAACGAAATATAAGTCACTTCCGTTGCTGGGCTGGGATATGTCTGATGAAACGGATGAACTGACTCCTCTATCGGAATATGCCCGTCAGGCATTGGATCGTAGAAACAAACTTAAAGAAAATATTCTGTGTGTTATAGATGAAGCATGCTCTTCTTGTGTACAGGTTAATTACGAAGTAAGTAATCTGTGCCGTGGTTGTGTGGCCAGAAGCTGCTATATGAACTGCCCGAAAGGAGCTGTACATTTCGACAAGAAAACAGGACAGGCACATATTGATCATGATACTTGTATCAGCTGTGGTATTTGTCATAAAAGTTGTCCTTATCATGCGATTGTATATATTCCGGTACCTTGTGAAGAAGCATGTCCGGTAAAAGCAATCAGCAAAGATGAAAATAATATAGAGCACATAGACGAAAGCAAATGTATTTATTGCGGAAAGTGTTTGAATGCATGTCCGTTTGGCGCAATTTTCGAGATATCTCAGGTATTCGATGTGTTGGAAGCAATACGCCGTGGTGAACAGGTTGTTGCAATTCTGGCTCCTTCTGTACTGGGACAGTTCGATGCAACTATCGACCAGGTTTACGGAGCTTTGAAAGAGGTAGGCTTTGCTGATGTAATAGAAGTTGCCGAAGGAGCTATGCAGACAACAAGCAATGAGGCACACGAATTACTTGAAAAGCTGGAGGAAGGACAAAAGTTTATGACAACCTCATGCTGTCCTTCATATATTGAGCTAGTAAACAAGCATATTCCTGCTATGAAGCCTTATGTGTCAGGTACAGGCTCTCCTATGTATTATGCTTCACGTATTGCCAAAAAGAAATATCCGGAAGCAAAAGTTGTTTTTATAGGTCCGTGTATTGCAAAGCGTAAAGAAGCACAGCGTGATGAGTGTGTAGACTACGTAATGACATTCGAAGAATTACACTCAGTATTCCGTGGATTAGGTATTGAACTGGCTCAAGCCAATCCGTATAAGGTTGCCTATGAATCTGTTTGTGAAGCCCATGGCTTTGCACAAGCTGGTGGTGTTGCAGGAGCAGTTAAGTCATATTTGGGTCCTAAGGCAGATGGTATAAAGATGCTGCAGTTCTCAGACTTCAACAAGAAGAGTATCGGACAGATGCGTGCATGGGCTAAGACAGGAAAAGTGGATGCCCAATTCATCGAAATGATGGCATGCGAAGGAGGATGTGTAACAGGACCAAGTGCTTATAATGATTCTGTTTCAGGAAAACGCCAGTTGAATCAAGATTTGCTGAAGCGTACGCTGAAATATGAAAATTATAAAGAAGAATAATCTCTTCTCTACCTTATGAGAAGTTTAATAGAACGTCTTCATCGGGAGCATACACTGGCTCCCGATGAATTTCGTATCTTATTGAGTCAGTGTAATGATAAGGACTTATCCTATATCAATGCTCTTGCTAGAGAAGTTTCACATGCTAGCTTTGGAAACCGGATTTTTATCCGGGGACTTATTGAAGTTGGCAACCGATGTAAGAATGACTGCTACTATTGTGGTATCCGGCGTAGTAATCATCTGATAGAACGCTATCATTTGGATGAAGAAACAATTCTGGCGTGTTGCCGACATGGTTATGAACTGGGATTCCGGACGTTTGTTCTTCAGGGAGGAGAAATGAATGATGATAAAATGATTATACGTACTGTATCCTCTATTCGAAAAGAGTTTCCAGACGTAGCAATTACACTTTCATTAGGAGAAAAAGAAACATCTGTATACGAACGTTTTTTCCAGGCTGGAGCTAACAGATATTTACTTCGTCACGAAACGCATAACGAGCTTCATTATCGCAAGCTTCACCCTGAAGCTATGTCTTTGTCCAACCGTCTGAGGTGTCTGGCAGACTTGAAGCGTATTGGTTTCCAGACTGGAACAGGGATTATGGTAGGAAGCCCATATCAGACTATTGATAATTTGATAGAAGATATCCTTTATATCGAAAACTTTCAACCAGAAATGATCGGTATTGGACCGTTTCTTCCACATCATGATACTCCTTTTGCAATGATGCCTTCGGGAAGTTTGAACCAGACACTGCTCCTACTCTCCATTTTCCGTCTGATGCATCCTCATGCTTTAATTCCTTCTACAACAGCACTTGCTACCCTTTCTCCAGAAGGACGAGAAAAAGGCATATTGGCAGGAGCCAATGTGGTAATGCCTAACCTCTCTCCCGTCATACAACGGAGCAAATATTCCTTATATGATAATAAGGCTTCTCTAGGTGCTGAAGCAGCCGAAGGGCTTCTTCTGTTGGAACAGCGACTGAAAGTAATAGGATATGTCATAGATAAAGGCCGAGGAGATTACAACGCATACTAAACATCGTTTTATTATTAAATATAAAGTCAATTATGTATAAAATAGATTCACCTCATGCAGAAGAATTCATCAATCACGATGAAATCATGGCTACACTGGATTATGCAAAAGCCAACAAAGACAATCGTGAGTTGATTCGTTCTATCATAGATAAAGCTCGCGACTGTAAAGGACTTTCTCATCGTGAAGCCGCCGTTCTGTTGGAATGTGACGACAATGATTTGTTGGAAGAAATATATGCACTGGCACGCAAGATCAAACAGCGCTTTTACGGTAACCGTATTGTTATGTTTGCTCCGCTTTATTTGTCAAACTACTGTGTAAACAGTTGCGTATACTGTCCTTACCACATCAAAAACAAGTCGATTGCCCGCAAGAAGCTTACTCAGGATGAGATTCGCCAGGAAGTCATTGCATTGCAAGATATGGGACATAAACGTCTTGCTATCGAGGCTGGTGAAGATCCGCTGCATAATCCGATAGAATATATCCTGGAATCTATAAAGACCATTTACAGCATTAAGCATAAAAATGGAGCTATCCGGCGTGTGAATGTAAATATAGCTGCAACAACAGTCGAAAATTACCGTCGTTTGCACGATGCAGGAATTGGAACTTATATTTTGTTTCAGGAAACTTATCATAAAGAGAACTACGAAAAACTTCATCCACGCGGACCCAAAAGTAATTATGCATATCATACAGAGGCAATGGACCGCGCTATGCAGGGAGGTATCGATGATGTAGGAATAGGAGTACTATTCGGACTTAATACATATCGGTACGATTTTGTTGGTATGTTGATGCATGCTGAACACTTAGAAGCTACATACGGAGTAGGACCTCATACTATTAGTGTTCCGCGTATCTGTTCGGCCGATGACATCAATGCATCCGATTTTGAAAATGCTATTTCAGATGAGATCTTCCAGAAAATTGTGGCTGTGATCCGTATCAGCGTTCCTTATACTGGTATGATTGTTTCTACTCGCGAATCTCAACGCTCACGAGAAAAAGTATTGGCATTAGGAGTTTCTCAACTTAGTGGAGGTTCACGTACAAGTGTTGGTGGATATGTACACGAAGAAACTCCCGAAGAAAATTCGGCACAGTTTGATGTAAGCGATCGCCGTACTCTTGATGAAATAGTATCCTGGCTGTTGAGATTAGGGTATATCCCCAGCTTCTGTACAGCGTGTTATCGAGAAGGTCGTACGGGAGACCGTTTCATGTCGCTGGTAAAAACCGGACAAATAGCCAATTGTTGTGCTCCAAATGCGCTGATGACACTACAGGAATATTTGGAAGATTATGCTTCTCCAGAAACGCGTGAATTGGGTGTGAAAATGATCCGTGAACAGATGGAACAGATTCCTAATCCTGCTATCCGTCGTCGTGCTTTGGAAAATCTGGAACGTATTTCCGAGGGACAACGAGATTTCAGATTCTAATTAATAAAGTTTGAATTTTATGCAAGAAACACCTCGTGCCAACCGCCTGCATATCGGGCTATTTGGCAAACGCAATAGTGGAAAGTCATCGCTGATTAATGCCCTTACTAATCAGGAAGTAGCTCTGGTTTCGGACATAGCAGGAACAACCACTGATCCTGTATATAAAGCAATGGAAATACATGGAATAGGTCCGTGTGTTTTCATTGATACCGCAGGACTTGATGATGACGGTGAACTGGGAGCACTTCGTATCCAGCAGACTATGCGTGCTATGGATCGCACTGACATTGCATTATTAGTGTGCACAGGAGATGATATAGAGAAAGAACTTGAATGGAGTCGTTTGTTGAAAGAGAAAAATATTCCAGTAGTATGGATATTGAATAAAGCAGATTTGCTGACAGACGTTACTTCTACAATTCGTTCGATAGAAAAAAAATGTGGACAGGTTCCCCTTGGGGTAAGTGCCTGCACTAAACAAGGAATGGAAGATATCCGTCGTAGTCTGATTGCTAAATTACCTGATGAAACAATGTCGCGAGGGATTGTTGGCAAACTGGTGGAAGAAGGAGATACGGTAATGCTCGTTATGCCACAAGATATTCAGGCTCCTAAAGGCAGACTAATCCTTCCTCAAGTCCAGACAATTCGTGAATTACTTGACAGGAAGTGCCTCGTAATGAGTTGTACGACAGATCAAATAGATCGTATGCTTCAAGCATTAGTACATCCTCCAAAACTCATCATTACAGATTCCCAAGTTTTCAAGACTGTATATGAAAAGAAGCCTTCTGCAAGTAGATTGACTTCTTTCTCTGTCCTCTTTGCCCAATATAAAGGTGACATTGATTATTTCATAGAGGGAGCAAATGCTATTGGAAGACTGACAGAAAATTCTCGTGTCTTGATCGCAGAAGCGTGTACTCATGCCCCACTAACTGAAGATATCGGAAGGGTAAAAATACCCAATATGCTTCGTAAAAAGTTTGGATCAGGATTGCTGATTGAACATGTCTCTGGAACAGATTTTCCTGAGGATTTAAGTAAATATGATCTCATCATTCATTGTGGAGCTTGCATGTTTAATCGTAAATATGTGCTAAGCCGTGTAGAACAAGCACGTAAGCAGAATATCCCGATGACAAACTATGGAGTAACTATAGCATATCTGGCAGGAATTTTAGATAAAATAGATTATTGATGAAAAAAAAGTAGGTTTTATTATTGCTTATTTGTATAATAAGACCTACTTTTGTTCGACAATTCATCTGCGGTAGTAGCTCAGTTGGTAGAGCATTAGCTTCCCAAGCTAAGGGTCACGGGTTCGAATCCCGCTTACCGCTCATAATGAAAGCCTTGATAGTTAATAGATTAGCTATCGAGGTTTTCTGCTTTTAGCAGGTTACGGAAAGTCTATTTTCGGGTGGTTTCAGAGGGTGCATGTAAACCAAGATGTAAACCGAAAATTTATTATGAATGCCTGTGTTTCAGTAGTTTGTTACAAATCTAAGACATTATCCAATGGTGAAAATCCATTGATGCTCCAAGTATCTAAAGGAGGAAAGCGTAAATACCAAAGTTTAGGCATATCCATCAATCCTAAATATTGGGACTTCACACGAAACAAACCTAAGCCTAACTGCCCTAATAAAGAATATATCCAAAAGATTATCTTGGATAAACAAAGGGAACTACAACAGCGAATGTTGGAACTGAATAGCGAACAAAAAGAATACACTACCACCACTTTACTCAATAATGAGAATACAAAGTTTGAGCTAAAAACAGTCAGTATGTTCTACAAGGAATCAATCTTACGGTTGGATTCCTTCAGGTCTTTTCCTATTTCATCAAGTCGTGCTATCATTTCATCAAGCTGCCTGCTCTTTTTCTGATTCTCCTCAAACAGGAACAGGGCGAACCTCTTTATCTGCTCATTATCCATACCTTCAAGGGGTGCATGCTCCTTTTCGGGTCTGTTCATCATCTCTTCAAGATGCTTGCGTCTGAGTGTATTTCCTATGAGTTCTTCCAGTTCCATGTTCTCTGATATTTTATGTAAAGATACTCATTTTCAATGAGATATACAAATACTTGGAGGGCTTTTATCACTGATTGTCAGAGTTTTATCTTTAAATTCTTATACTCGTTATTATTGGAGTTTCAAGTATCGTGACCAGGTCTTTCCAGTCTATTTTATATACTGTCACATCGTCCTTGCGCTCTATTTTCATGAACTTATAGCCCTTAATGAAAGACTTCTCATGAAGGTAGTAGGCATTGCGCTCATAGTGTATCATACGAACCTTGCGCCGGTCTTTAGACATGAACATGTAAACATCACCATTCAATGGATCACGGTGGTATCGACCTCGGATTATCTCGCATATACGCTGAGCCTTGCATCTCATATCGTGAAGCTCAGGAAGGTAGTAGAAGTTGTGAAGACCGTTGATACTCAGCATAAGCCCTCCAGTTTCCCTACCAGTGTTTTCAGCCCCTGATAGTCTAAGCCTTTCTTCTGTATGCACAAGCCCTCACGAGTTCTTATCGTCACCATAATGCTTCCTTTATGGGGAGTTGTACGTTTGGGCTTGTCTTTAGCAACCTCCTGCCGTTCTTCATTACCTGTCCGAATCAGCTCTTCCGGAATTCCTTCAACTTCTACAGGTACAACCTTTTTCTGTGTCTTCTTGAACCAGTCATAGAATGCCGTGTATGGAATATTGTTGCCAATGCAGAACGAGTTGATGGAAACTCCATTGGGCTCACCCTCGGTTTTGTAGAGGAACCACAGTCTTTCAAAATCTTTTTCGCTAAACATAATCTTTCGAGTTTTAAGTTTAGCACGAAGGTATGCGAAAGAGACATGCTAGTCAATACGCCAATTTTGGAAGCTTACGATTTTTTTCACTTTTCCTAACTGCCTGTACTATCCTTTTGAACGGGGTACGAAACCGGAAGATTGTTTTTGACGGTTGCTGAAAAGAAAAATCAAAGGTGTTTTGCATGTTCCGTAAAAAATCGTACCTTTGCATAAAGTGAGTTGCACATCAACGCAATTGATGCAAGTATGTAGAAACCAGAACGGCTGCCAACTCGTTACCTCGTTTTTTGATGATCCGCATAAACTTTTTATTCTTAGCGGATTATGTGATTCTTCCAAAAATAGTAAATAAATAAAGCTGCTTTTCATCTTATTATATTTATGGTTCTTGGATATTAAAGCTAACACATGATATAGGGAATTATCCCCCATATTCCAATTAAAAATGGTTATACTAAAATAAACAAAAAACGAATATAAAATGTTCTATAAAGCTGTATAATTCCGCCTTAAAAGTAGATATCAGCAGGTATTGATGAATCATAAAGAATCTTCTCAAAAAAACATCAAGATATTTACTTGTTTTTTTGTACAATTTTTAAAAAAAGATGATGATATTTTTTCAGAAATATGCTGAATTTTTTGACGACATATCATAATCATTTAGCCTTTGGAAGATAAATCCAATTAAGATGCTATAAATCAACCTCTTCCGGAAGAAGATCAGTCTGAATATTATTCATGCTTCCCCATAAACTATACCGAGCTTCAGGATTCATGCGCTCCAGCGTACGGAGCACTTCTTTCATATCCGAGCGATGAGAATCTTTTTCGTACGGGCAATTTTTGATCTGTTTACGATAACCTTTCGCCTGAGCCATTTCTATCAGATCGGCCTCATGTACCAGACACATCGGACGGATAATGGTCATATCAAACTTTCGCATTACCAGACGCGGAGGCATCGTACTGAATGCTCCCTGAAATGCCATATTCATAAGCAACGTTTCCAGTATATCATCCATGTGGTGTCCCAAGGCTATCTTATTACATCCCTGTTCTTTTGCTACTGTAAAAAGAGCTTTACGGCGATTCCACGAACAGAGGAAGCATGGCGACTTGCGGGTATCAGTAGAAGGATCGAAAGACGTTTCGTAGCGTACGAACGGCACTCCCAGATTTTCGGCAAAGGAACGAAGGTAATCCATGTCCGATTCGTAAGCTATATTCGTCATCACGACATGTGCAGCAACGACTGAAAAACGAGGCTTGTAAATACGCGAACGGCGGGCAAGTAGTTCCAGTAAAGCAAGTGAATCTTTTCCTCCCGACAACCCTACCAGTATCTTATCACCATCTTCTATTAGTCCATATTGCACTACACCTTTGTTAAAGCGTTTTTCTATGCGTCGCATCAATTTATCTTCTTCTGTCAATTTTCCCATTTCTTCCGATAATCTTAAAAACGGGGTAAAATTACACCAAAAGAACGATTCTCGAAAGATTTTGAAAAATTAGAATGCCGAAATAATCAAAATTTCAAAGAAACTTTGTATTTTTGAAAATAACATCATCGAAACAACACGAAAAATTATGAATAAGAAATATACGCTAGCACTTATCGCTTTATGCAGCATGGGAGGAACTTTCGCCCAATCACTCACTCAGGCAAAACAATGGTTTGAAGAAGGCAAGTTTGCCGAAGCCAAACCCGTTTTCCAGAAATTAGTAAAACAGGCTCCATCGAATGCAAATTACAATTTCTGGTACGGAGCATGCTGCTATGAAACCGGTGAATTACAGGAATCACAACCCTACCTTGAAAAAAGTGCTGCACGCAAAGTAATAAATGCTTATCTATATTTGGGAAAACTATATTATGTAATGTATCGCTTTGATGAAGCGACCGAAAATATTGAAGAGCATATCCAATGGCTGGAAAAAAAGAAGCGTGATACTTCTGCAGCAGAGAAAGAATTAGACCGTTGCCGTCAGGCTGCACGCATGTTAAGAGGAACTGAGAATGTAGCTGTAATTGACAGCTTTGTAGTAGATAAAAATAATTTTCTTTCGGCATATAAATTAAGTAAGGAGTCGGGAAACATTTCTCTTACCGAAGATGGCTCAGGAACTTCATTTACAAATGAGCTGGGTGATAAAATGATTTTTACACAAGCGTCTGAAGACGGAGAAACGAGTTTATACTCACGCTTCAAGTTGATAGACAAGTGGGAAGATGCCAAGCCATTAAGCGGTCTGGACGAATCAGGACATAACCAAAATTATCCGTTTATGGCATCAGATGGTATCACACTTTATTTTGGAGCCGAAGGAGATGAAAGTATGGGAGGATACGATATCTTCGTAACCCGTTATGATTCGGATGACAATACGTATCTCCGTCCGGATAACATCGGTATGCCGTTTAACTCTCCATACAATGATTATATGTATGCATTAGATGACTTGAACAATTTAGGGTGGTTTGCTTCTGATCGTTATCAGCCAGAAGGAAAAGTTTGTGTATATGTTTTCGTTCCTAACTCGACAAAACAGGTATACGACTACGAAACAGCTGACCCGCAAGCTATTATTGATGCTGCTACACTAAAAGAAATAAAGAAGACATGGAGTGATCCCGATAAAGTACGTATTGCCAGACAACATCTGGCTCAGGTATTGTATGGCGGAAGTACAGAAAAGAAAAAGAGTGACTTCCGTTTTGTCGTAGACGATAATGCTGTTTATCATACATTATCAGATTTTCGTTCTAAAGAAGCACGGCAGATGTATGCTTCATTCTTGCAGAAAGAGAAAGATCTTGCATCATTGGAAGAATCATTGACAAATCTTCGTGCTGCCTATCAGCAATCGAACAAAGCAGGAAAAGAAAAAATGGCTCCCGGTATATTAGATAAAGAAAAACGTACCAACGAGTTACGACATGAGCTGGAACAACTGACTTTATCTGTGCGCAATGCAGAGCTTAAAGCATTGAAACAGTAAAAAATAGACACCATTTTTATACGAGCAGATATGGAAACACTGATTATTATTGCACTTATTTTGGCGGGACTTTTACTTTTTGCTGTGGAAGTATTTCTAGTCCCCGGCATTACCCTTGCAGGAATAGCATCGGGAATCAGTCTGCTTTATGCCATTTATTATGCTTTTCATTCCGTAGGAACACAGGCCGGATTTATTACGCTTGCCGTTGAAGCCGTTGGAATAATCGGTATAACCATTTGGTTCATGCGCTCCAAGACAGTAGACCGTCTTTCGCTCAAACAGACACTCGACTATAAACCAGAACCGCTGAAAGGAATCAATATTCAGGCTGGTGATACAGGCATGTCATTGACACGCCTTACCTTGATAGGAAATGCCGAGATAAACGGCCATATCATCGAAGTGCAATCAGCTGATGGATTTATCGAAGAGCGTACTCCCATACAAGTAACTCGTATAAATAATGGAACTGTATATGTGACACGCTACATACAACAGTAATTTTTTTAAACCTTAAAATATCAATTACCTATGATTGACCCTAACTATCTTCCGTTCATTTTAGCGGCTGGAGGAGTTGTCTTACTGGCAGTCTTCTTCCATTACGTGCCTTTCTTTCTTTGGCTTTCTGCCAAAGTATCAGGTGTACGTATTTCGCTGGTTCAGCTTTTTCTGATGCGTATTCGTAATGTTCCGCCATATGTTATCGTACCTGCAATGATTGAAGCCCACAAGGCTGGTTTAAGCACTATTACACGCGATGAACTGGAAGCTCATTATATGGCAGGCGGTCATGTGGAAAAGGTAGTTCATGCACTGGTTTCAGCATCAAAAGCCAATATCGATTTGTCGTTCCAGATGGCTACCGGTATCGACCTTGCAGGACGTGATGTGTTTGAAGCCGTACAGATGTCTGTCAATCCGAAAGTTATTGATACGCCTCCTGTCACCGCCGTTGCCAAAGATGGTATCCAGCTTATTGCGAAAGCACGTGTAACTGTACGTGCCAATATCCGCCAGTTGGTAGGTGGAGCTGGTGAGGATACAGTCCTGGCACGCGTAGGCGAAGGTATTGTTTCATCTATCGGTTCATCGGAAAATCATAAATCGGTACTTGAAAATCCGGATTCTATTTCCAAACTTGTACTACGAAAAGGACTGGATGCAGGGACTGCATTCGAAATTTTATCTATTGATATTGCCGATATCGATATAGGTCGTAATATTGGAGCATCTTTACAGATAGACCAGGCCAATGCTGATAAAAATATTGCACAAGCCAAAGCTGAGGAACGCCGTGCAATGGCTGTTGCCTTGGAACAGGAAATGAAAGCAAAAGCAGAAGAAGCCCGTGCCAATGTAATACAGGCTGAAGCCGAAGTTCCAAAGGCTATGGCAGAAGCTTTCCGTACCGGCAATTTGGGAATCATGGATTATTACCGGATGAAAAATATTCAGGCAGATACAGATATGAGAAGCAGTATCGCCCGCCCGGATGCAAATCCTGCAGGACATGAACCGATAGGTAAATAATCATTATCATATAATAGCAAAAACTCAACTAACTAAATAAAAAAGAATATTATGAAAAAGTACTTTCCACCCTCAGAACTGATTATAAATGAAGATGGTTCGGTATTTCATCTTCACGTAAAGCCGGAACATCTGGCCGATAAAGTTATCCTTGTGGGAGACCCCGGACGAGTAGCTCTAGTAGCATCGCATTTCGAAACAAAGGAATGTGAGGTAGAAAGCCGTGAATTCCGTACCATAACCGGAACATATAAAGGGAAACGTATTACAGTCACTTCTACCGGTATCGGATGTGACAACGTAGATATTGTTATGAACGAACTGGATGCATTGGCTAATATCAACTTTCAGACTCGTGAAGAAAATGACAACTTCCGGCAACTGGAAATCGTACGTATCGGTACTTGTGGAGGATTACAACCTTATACTCCCGTGGGAACTTATATATGCTCTGAAATCTCTGTAGGGTTCGACGGACTGCTAAACTTCTACGAAGGAAGGAATGCAGTTTGCGACCTTCCGATGGAACGTGCCCTTTTAAATCACTTGGGATGGAGCGGAAACCTCTGTGCACCGGCTCCTTACGTTATCCATGCCAACAAGGAACTGGTTGAGCGTATTGCCGGAACAGATATGGTACGCGGCGTTACAGTAGCTTGTGGAGGTTTCTTCGGTCCACAAGGCAGACAGCTCCGCATTCCACTTGCCGACCCTCACCAGAATGAAAAGATTGAAAGTTTCGAATATCAGGGTCATCGCATAACCAACTTCGAAATGGAAAGTTCAGCACTTGCAGGGCTTGCACGTCTGCAAGGACATAAAGCTACCACTGTCTGCATGGTTATAGCCAATCGCGTAGCCAAAGAAGCCAATACAGGATATAAAAACAAAATAGACGACCTGATAAAGACAGTGCTTGAGCGAATCTGATATTTATAATTCTTCTTTTTTTATATATACAGGTTCCTCTGTTTATTGCAGAGGAACCTGTTTTGTCAAAAAAACAACAGCTATTTAGAATATTTATGGAAGCAAGTTTTAAACAAGATAGCAAACTAAACAAAGCAGAACGATATCAATTTTTTCTTACACAACTTACACCCCTTATAGAAGGTGAAAGAAACGAAGTCAGTGTATTGGCGAATACCAGTGCGGCCTTAAAGGAAGCTTTCGGCTTTTTCTGGGTAGGTTTCTATCTGGTACATGACGGTGAGCTTCATTTGGGGCCTTTTCAGGGCAGTGTAGCCTGTTATCGTATTAAAAAAGGACGTGGAGTATGCGGCACAGCATGGTCGGAAGCCCGTACACAAGTTGTACCCGATGTAGATCAATTCCCAGGACATATCGCCTGTAGTTCGCTTTCCCGTTCGGAAATTGTTGTTCCGATAATAGTGAATGGAGAAGTAAAAGGAGTATTGGATATCGACAGTGATCAGCTTGATACGTTCGATGAAACTGACCGGGTTTATCTTGAAAAAGTAGTAGACCTTCTTATCAGAGAACTTTACACTCAAAAATAATTATCACCCAAACTTTTCCGGATATAAGCTGAAAAGCCGTATCTTTGTGTGATTTAAAAGCAAAAGACATCGTGAATATACAACAAACAGAAGATACTATTTGTGCCATTGCTACCGCACAAGGCGGAGCAATCGGTACGATCCGTGTTTCGGGTGCTCAGGCTATAGCCATAACCGACCGTATTTTTACTCCAATATCAGGAAAACCTCTGACAGAACGTAAGCCATATACTCTGACATTCGGACATATTCTTTCGCCTGCAGGTGAGATAATAGACGAAGTATTGGTAAGCCTTTTTCGTGCTCCTCATTCTTATACAGGTGAAGATTCTGTAGAAATATCTTGCCATGGATCATCATATATTCTGCAACAAGTAATGCAGCTCCTTATTAAGAATGGATGTCGTGCTGCGGGACCAGGTGAATATACTCAACGTGCCTTTTTGAATGGTAAAATGGACTTGAGTCAGGCTGAAGCAGTTGCAGACCTGATTGCCTCGACTTCTGCCGCTACACATCGTATGGCAATGAATCAGATGCGTGGAGGATTCAGTCGTGAATTATCTGCTTTAAGAGAGAAACTGCTCCATCTGACTTCACTCATGGAGTTGGAGTTAGACTTTAGCGACCACGAAGAACTGGAATTTGCAGATCGTTCGGAACTGGAAGAAATAGCTCAACAAATTGAACAAGTTATCAGCCATCTGGTAGATACATTTAGTGTCGGTAATGCTCTGAAAAATGGTGTACCGGTTGCCATCGTAGGAGAAACCAATGCAGGAAAGTCTACCCTATTGAATGCTCTCCTGAATGAAGAACGTGCTATCGTGAGCGACATCCACGGTACAACACGTGATGTTATCGAGGACACTATGAATTTAGGTGGTGTCACTTTCCGCTTCATTGATACAGCCGGTATCCGTGAAACGACTGATACCATCGAAAGTTTAGGAATTGAACGAAGTTTCCAGAAACTGGAACAGGCAAATATCGTACTATGGGTTATCGATGCAACCTGTGCAGAAGAACAATACCACCAATTGGCCGAAAAGATTCTACCACGCTGCCAAGGCAAGCACCTGGTAATTGTACTCAACAAGACGGATCTGCTTCCGTTAACAGAAAAAAGTTTATCTTGTTCAGTAACTGATACTACGGCATCGATGCATAAGCCAATAGATGATCTGAAAGCTATTCTCCCTGATTTGCCTGAAGATGCTTGTGTCATTTCCCTTTCAGCCAAGCAGAAAGAGGGCCTTTCTCTACTTCAGAAGCAGTTGGTGGACTTCGCTGCCCTACCCGACCTTTCACAAAATGATGTGGTAGTCAGCAACATTCGTCACTATGAAGCACTAAGTCGTGCACTGGAAGCTATTCATCGCGTACAAGACGGACTGACCATGCAACTTTCTGGTGATTTGGTAAGTCAGGATTTACGTGAATGTCTTTTCCATCTGGCTGAAATTGTTGGTGGAGAAATCACTAACGATGAGGTATTGGGGAATATATTTAAGCACTTCTGCATCGGTAAATAAGGACTGAAAAACGATGAAAAACGCCAGCAAACAATAACAAATAAAAGTCTAATAATCAATATATTAAACAATGTTAGCAATCTAGGCTAACATTGTTTATTTTCACGGTTTTGCATATTTTTGTACCCCGAAAGTACCTGTTGACTCATTAGAGTAATTTTTCACTAACAACGTGTGCGAAGTACAAAAGGTATTTACACATCATTACACACCTTTACACACTATTTCGCAGCGAGTTTTGGAGAGTAAAATATGGGTAACAAGGTAAGAATTGAAAGAATCTGTGAATTTTGCGGGAAGACTTTCATAGCAAAGACCTGCAAGACACGTTTCTGTTGTAAGGCTTGTAACGACAAGTATTACAAGGAGTTAATTAGAAGTGACCGCTATAATGCAGTCACAAAAGAAGTGAAAGAGGAAAAGAAGAAAAGAATCCGTCTGGCTGTAGATGAACTGGAAGTTATACAGGCGAGAGAATTTATTAGCCTGAAACAACTCGCCATTTATCTGGGGGTAAGCCGAAAAAGTATTTATACTTACATGCGGATTTATGAAATTCCTTTTTCACAAATTGGTAGTAGAATTATTGTTAAACGCAAAGAGGTTGAAACGGTTATGATGAATTTAAAAAGCGTAAAAACAATGCAAGAAAGACCTATTAAGTCTACAAAAACAATTACTGATTTCTACTCTGCAAAAGAGATAGAAGAAAAGTACCAGATTTCTTATAGCAGACTTTATGTGATTGCTAAAGAAAACAACATTCCTTCAGCTACTCTTTCAGGAAAGAGGCTGTTCAGTATGGAACATATTGACCGCTATTTCAGAAAGTTGGGATATAAGGAAGCTGAAGAAATAACAGAGTGGTACACAATCGAACAGATCCAGAAAATCTACAAGATGACGGTAAAGGCTGTACACAGCTTTACCTCAAGGTATAAAATTCCCAAGAAAAAGGAAAAGACCGGGAATACTACCTTGTATTCCAAGAAACATGTTGATGAAATCAAAAATGCCCGGATTGGCGAGGACGGATATATAACTGTCCCCGAAGCTTGTGCATTGTTCAATGTAGATCGTGACACTATCTACAACAGATGCAAATGGTACAACATTCCCAAGAAGACAAAGGGAAAGAATGTCATTATAAGCATTGAAGGACTCAGAAAGGTATTTGGTACAGGAAACATTGCCATAAATAATGTTAATGAACCTGCCATAGCCGCACATGAGTAAACGGCAATCTATGACAAACAACGCTAATGTATCACCTATCAAATCCGAATTATCATGATTTCAAAAGTATATCTTAGAAAAAAGAAAATAAGTAAGGGAAAAGTTTCATTATATCTTGACTTCTACCCTCCTATTCTCATTCCTGGAACTAACAGAACAACACGCCGCTATTTTCTCAATGTACATCTTCCGGAAAAGCCCAAATCATTTGCGGAACGTGAACATGTAAAAAGTATTATGCAGAAGATGGAAATATTCCGTCTGAGAGTACTGGAGCAGATAATAAACGAGAAATTCGATTTTTACGATAAGATTGTTGAGAAAACAGATTTTCTTGATTATTTCAAAAATGAATCACTCAAACACAATAAGAAGTGGATTTATGTGTATCAGCACTTTGCTGCCTTCACCAACAACAAATGTACTTTTGCAGATATCAATGTGGCTCTCTGCCAGAGATTCCGTTCCTATCTGCTGAATACTGCCAAGCTGAGAGACGACAGTAAAAAGCTGAAACAGAACTCGGCTGCGGGATATTTTTCCACATTCAGAGGAATGTTGAAAGAGGCCTATAAGAAACGAATGCTCAAAGAGAATATCAATGATTTTCTTGACAGGATTCCGGAAGAGGAAACAGAAATCAATTATCTGACAGAACATGAATTAGGGCTGATCATAAATAATGAATGCCCTATTCCGGTATTGCGAAAGGCTATCATTTTCGCCTGTATAACAGGCTTCAGAAGAAGCGACATTCTTGCTTTGAAGTGGGAGGACATCAAGGAATTGCCCAAAGGCGGATGGTGTGTATTCAAACGTATGCAGAAAACAAAGAACATGGCAAACGTTCCTATCGGAGATGATCTCATGGAAGTTATCGGTCCACGTGGTGAAGGACTCGTATTTAACGGACTTACCACATATATGCTGACCTATCCGATGAAAAGATGGTTCAAAAGCATAGGTATAAAGAAAGACTTGCACTTCCATTGTACACGTCATACATACGCTACCCTGTCACTGGCCCTCGGTACAGATATTATTACTATCAAGAATGTACTCGGACATAAACAGGAAAGTACCACAATGCGATATACCAAAGTCGTGAACCCATTAAAGGAACAAGCTGCAAAACGATTAAGCATTAATACAATCAGTCAAAACACGGAACAATATGAAAAAGGCAATTTCTAAAATCAATCCATTCAGATATGCAAAAAAGTTGCATATCGGTTATATCTGGCTAATAGCAGTGCTTCTGCTATTAGTCGTAGGTGTTATCTGCTCAGGAGCAAAAGTGTATAAATACAGCCCCATACTCTCGGTTGTCTCCTACTCTTTGGCCGCAATCAGTCTTATAGCTATAATTATTATGATAGTGCGGAAAACCTCCGATATGAAGATCCAAAGTGAACTGGACAAATATATTCTTGTGCTGAATGAGCATAAGGATGATCAGGAATGGTTACATAAGGAACTTACCTATGTCAATCTGAGGATATATAACAAGACAAACGGACATTTATACCGGTGCAAGAAAAAACTGCTGGAAGAATACAAAAATGAGGCAAACAATGAAAGTGTAGCCGAAGAGCTGATGGTACGACTTAAAGAACAGGAAAACCGCCATCAACAGCAGATCGAAAAGATTGAGGAACTTCTCGTAAATGACCAGAAGCCATTACAGTATTATCTGGATGCAATAGAGAATAACGGCAATGATAATCCGGCCGATGACAGATATACAAGATTATGCAAACTGTTTTCCTTTATTTATAATTATATCAGCACGGAATTGGACGATTGTCTGAAGCCCTATGAAGTTGAATATTTTAAAAAGTATGCCTTTGCTCAAATTACAGGTATGCCAATAGAGGAAGATATACAATACCCGATTTCTGAAATCTACAGAATGTCAAAGACTGACTTGGGAGCTTTCATTCATAACCTCTATATAATGTGCCACTATTGTAGAACAGACCTAAAGAAAACCGATTTCTTCAATGGGTGCCAGAAGTTCATATCAGCTTCTTTCTGCACTGCCAATGTATTATTCAAGAACAGTACAAGACTGGCAACCAATTCCCGTATTGAGGCCATAAATATGAAAAAAAGCAATTTCTTCAGCGAATATCTGAAAGAAATCCAGTAAAAACAAATAAAATACTTATTACTGAAGATTCCTGTAAAACTGTATTTAAAGTTTTATGGGAATCTTTTTTATGTCAGCCGGATACATATAAATCATAGTATAAACACGCAGAATTACAGTATATTACATTGTAGTTGTTAAAAGTTTGAGGAAAGCATGAGGACCGCATGAGGAATTCATGAGGACATGCTTTTTTATCCATCATTTGCCATTCTTTTGCAGAGAAATCAAATTTTTACAAATGATGAAAAACGAAAACAATGTTTTTGGCAAAGTTACACATGATAACTTGCCGCAGGCTGTAGAGCACCTCATAAAAATGATGGAGGAACAGGCTCAGAATTCTAAAAATAACATGTCGGTGGAAGATGATGAGATATCCATCGAGGAAGTAAGTTCTCTTATAAAGAAAAGCGTGAGTACCATTTACCGGTATACTTGTCAAAACAGTATTCCTCATTCTAAGCAGGGTAATACACTCCATTTCTACCGGTCTGAGATTCTCGAATGGATGAAGATGCACAAGAAGAAATGTATTAATGAACTCTCTGATGAAGCACATATTGAGTCATTCAGGGTATTAAAACGTGATTAACAGGTATGGGAGAAAGTAGAATAACTCCAAGTGGTATAATAAATGATGCTGTCAGCATGATAGGCAAAATGAACGATTCTTTATTTCCTATTGATGTTTTCCCCAATAAGATAAGAAACATCATTCTGAATATGTATGAGTACCTGGCATTTCCTATCGACTACACTGCGTGCAGTATGATGACAGCCATTTCCACTTGTATAGGCAATACACATATCCTTCATTTCAAAACGGGATGGGATATAAAGTGTATCATATATATGGCTCTCGTCGGAAGGCCGGGTGCTAATAAAAGCCATCCTCTGAAAACGGCCTTCGAACCTCTGTTCAGATTTGATAAGGAGCAGAAGGAAATATATAACGAAGAGTACAGAAAGTATGAATCAATAATGAGCTTGAGTAAAAAGGAACGTCTGGAACAGGGATTTGATATGTTTCCCAAGGAACCTGTGCGCACCAGATTTCTGGTTTCTGATATCACACAGGAAGCTATGGCAAAGTCTATATCAGAGAATCCGCGCGGCATTTGTCTTTACATGGATGAACTGCAAGGATGGATCAATAATTTCACACGCTATAACAAAGGTTCGGAAGAACAGTTCTACATATCACTGTTCAATGGGTACATGTATATTTCCGACCGCAAAATGAATACCAACAATATCATGATTGACTCTCCGTTTTCCAATGTGATAGGTACAATCCAGCCGGAAATACTTATCGATACATTCAAAGGAAGTAAAAGCAATAATGGTTTCCTTGACCGTATTCTTTTTGCCATACCTGAAATTCAGGATAAGCTATACTGGAAAGATGATGATATTGACATGAGCCATTTCAATGAATGGAACACGATTATGCAATCGTTCATCAGGATGAAAATAGAACATGATGAGCACGGAAACATAAATCCTACAAGACTGGAATATGAACCTGGAGCCAGACGAAAGATTATGGAATGGCAGCATCAATGGGCAGATATGTTGAACATGGAGGAATCGGATAAAAGACGCAGTATATACAGCAAATTTGAGACTTACATTCATAGATTCTGCCTGATTATACAACTGTGCAAATGGGTATGTAATGAAGGTGACAAAAACTGCATTGATCTTGACAGTGTACTAAAATCCATACGCCTGGTGTCCTATTTTAAAAATACTGCCCTGCAGATATGCTCCATGATTGAAGGCGTGATGCTCACTCCCAAGCAGACAGAACTGTTGGAAAAGCTGCCGGATAAGTTTACACGTTCTGAAGGATTGGAAGTAGCCGTCTCAATGAACTGGAGTACCAGCACGTATGACCGTTTCCTGAAAAAGGCAACGGGAACTTACCTTTATCACGAATATGGAAATTATAAAAAAGCACAATGACAAAGTGATAAAGTGACAAACTAACGGCTGACTTTATCACTTTGTCACTTTGTCAATCACTAAAAACAGTAAATTATGGAAAACTTCAGATTTATATTGGAGCCTTATAACAGGCACCAGAGAAACAGATACACCTGCCCCTCGTGCGGAAAGCATCGTGAGTTCACCCGTTATATCGATACCCAAGGGGCTATCTCCTTTCCCGAATATGTAGGAAAATGTAACAGAATCAATAATTGTGGTTATCATTATACCCCAGCAATGTATTTTGATGAACATCCGGAATGTAAAGAATACAATAAATCATTCCCTGTTGTAAAAGATAAGAAACCTGTTGTATGTCATCCAAGACTCACTCCTGTACACCGGCATACCGACACTTCTTTTATACCAGATGAAATTATGCAGCAGACAATGAAATGCTATGAACAGAATAACCTGTTTCTGTATCTTGCCAATCATCTGGGGTATGAGTCAGCACTGCGTCTGATGAAGACTTACCATGTAGGTACCGCCAGGAAATGGAAAAATGCTACGGTATTCTGGCAAACAGACATATCCGGAAAAATAAGAACCGGGAAAATCATGCAGTATAATGCAGAGACAGGAAAACGTATAAAAGAACCATATGCACATGTTTCATGGGTACATACAGAACTTGATATACCGGAATTCCACTTACAACAATGCTACTTTGGAGAACATCTTTTATACAACAGCAGAAAGCCCGTTGCCATAGTGGAAAGCGAAAAGACCGCTATCATTGCTTCATTCTATATACCGGAATATATCTGGCTTGCAACGGGCGGTAAAAACGGATGCTTTAACGAGCAGAATTTTGACGTACTCAAAGGCAGGAATATTGTTCTGTTCCCTGATATCGGAATGACACAGGAATGGAAAGAAAAGTGTATGCAGATGAGAAAAAGAAACATCCGAACTGAGATTTCCGAGTATCTTGAAGAAAATGCAAATGATGTTGAAAGGGTGAACGGATATGACATTGCCGACTATCTTATAAAGGTAAAATCAGGTGAAGCTGTTCTCCAATCCATGACAAGAAAGAATCCTGCCCTAAAACTTTTAATCGAGACTTTCGACCTGGAACTGTCAGGTTTCGGTACTCAATAAAAGTCCGTTTCCCATATCCAACAATATTCTGGAAAAAACGGAATGACAAAAGGAATGTAGTTTTTTCGGTTGGCAAGTTTATGTTTTGGTAATACCAAAACCTCTGAATCCATCCGGGAAGTACCTAACAGAAATCAATTATAAACCGAAAAAAATAATCAACAGAATGGAACAAAAAAGCAACAACAAAAATAAGGCTATCGGTGGCAGACCTCCACTGGACAAAATGGAAAAACGTACAGAGATATTATCATTCAAATGTACCGTATTAGAACGACATATAATAAACGGTAAAGCCATGACAGCCGGTGTTACATTAGGTGAGTATATAAGAAATACGGCCATAAATGGAAACATAACAGCACGCCTTACACCTGAAGATGTAAAACTGATAAGGAGTCTTTCAGGCATGGCAAACAACCTAAACCAGCTTGCAAAAAACGCAAATACTTTCGGATATGTTTCAGTGTCAGAATCCGTATCAGAACTGGCTGATGAAATAGACAAAATCATTAAACTGATAAAGGCATGATGGGAAAGATTATGAAAAGGAATGACTTCGGTAAGATTGTAAATTATACGATGAAAGGCAACAATAAATCCAAGCTGCTTGCTATCGAAGGTGTACGTTCAGACAGCAAACAGCATATAGCTGAAAGTTTCAGTTGTCAGGCAGGTTTAAATACAAGGATCAGAACTCCGGTCTATCATATATCATTGAGCTTTTCAAAGCAAGACTCCGGGAAACTGACTGACGACCTTATGGTAAAGATTGCCGGAGAATATATGGAAAAGATGAATATCAAAAACACACAATATATTGTTGTAAGGCATTACGACAGAGAACATCCTCATATACATCTTGTAATAAACCGTGTGGACAATGACGGTAAAACCATAAGCGACAGCAATGACCGCATAAGAAACAACAGAGTATGCAGGGAACTGACAATAAAATATGGCTTGTATATGCCGAAAGGTAAAGAGAATGTCAAGTATGACAGGCTTCGTGGCAAAGACAAGCATAAGTATGAAATGATGTTTGCCATACGCAAGGCTTTAGAGAAAAGTAATAATTGGAACGAGTTTAAAAAGAAGCTGAGCAGAGACAAAATTCATTTTACCATAAGAACAGACAGCAAAGGTAAGCCATGTGGTATAGTCTTTTCACGCGGTGAATATACATTCAGTGGTTCCAGGATAGATCGTAGTCTGAGTTATTTTAAAATAGCTAATATGCTAAACAAATATGAGAACAGTCTGGATAAATCGGACTGCTTAGGAAATACCCAGCAAGACAAAATTCAGGAACAAGAAAAGGATACAGTCGCACCAGCAGAACATGAGGAAATATATGAAAATGAGGTTACCTCTCATACTGGCAATTCTATAATAAATGCTGTTGCAGATTTACTCCTTCAGCCTAATGCGGTAATATATTCAGGAGGTGGTGGAGGAAACAGTAACCAGTTGGATGATGATGAAAGAAAAAGGAAAAATCGTGAACATATTAGAAGCAGAAGAAGATGATCAAGAAAGAAATTGAAGGAGCCGCTCTCCTATCCATATATAATGAGCTTAAAGATGAAATAAAGGCCATACGGACAGATATTCAGAATTTGAATATTCAACAGCCCCAGCAATCAGAGAACAATCAAGAATTAAATTCATTGTTGAAGGAAACGATTGTAAATGCTGTTAACGACACTATAAATGCCCATATAAACAGTAGAGAAAACTATGCTGATGAAGTTAGTAGAAGATGTAAGAATACTATTGATTTTGCAATTGAAAGGGAAACCAAACTGGTTAATAATGTGTTATTGCCTAAACTCTCCCCTATTATCCAAATCGATAAAAAGGTTGATGCCATAAATGCAAGACTTAGCGGAATCGAAAATGCCATACAGAAGATACCCAAAAATAATATAGGTAATACCAACAATCACAGATTTCTCTGTATAATGTTGATTATTATTACTTGTGTGTTTTGGGTATTGGGAAATTTTCTTTTTGTAGACCTCTATCAAAGATATAATTTATTAAAAGAAAGGCATGAAATGGTAATGAGAAATATTAGTTCTGATAAAATCAAGAAATAAAAACAACCAAGTATATTCAGTATTATATACCCTCTAATAAAAACATAGAGCTTATGGTCTTACAGACTAAAATTACGTACTAGCTTCTAACCTCAGTTTCTTATAAAAAGAATTATAAAGAACAACGAGCACCAAGCAGTAATATTTTTTACAAGATTTTATCTTGCTATATTTCAAGATAAAATACCGAGACATTTCAATCAAAGCGCCTCGGTATTTTACTAAATTTTACTATCATTTACAAGCAAAACATTCAATATTTATAAAACACTGATAATGTGACATTTACTACAATAATACTAATCTATAGAGAGTAATCGATTTGTTGTAAAAATTCTATACAATTTAATTATTTATTTATAGAATCCGCAAATATACATTATAGATGGACTTATTTGGATAATCAGAGTTTAATACGAATAAAACAGAAAAGATATAATGCTTTTTTAATATATAGTACAATATAATTGGATTAATTCGCAAATCCATTTGCATATTACTCGTAGATTTTGGACGTTATCTCGACAAATTTTATTAGATTTGCATTATTGAAGTAATAAAAACATAAACATATGGAAAATCACATACAAAACAGCGTTGTAAACTGTTGCCAATGTATTTTCCTCATAGAAATGATTTAAGATGGAACAGAATAAAGAACTGAATCGGCTAAAAGTGGTTCTTGTAGAAAAGAAAAGAACTGCTAAGTGGTTAGCTCAAGAACTAGGTAAAGATGCTGCTACAATCTCCAAATGGAACAGTAACACCTCTCAACCTTCACTTGAGACACTTCGTAAAATTGCTGACCTACTTGAAGTAGATGTCAGAGAATTATTAATTCCATCAAGATAGAAATAGCTATATGATAAATTATTCTCCTGGACAGCGCATTACAGTGCGTGGTGAGGATTTCCTGATAACCAATGTAGACCGCAATTATAATGGCGGTCATTTGTTGCATGTGAAAGGTCTTAGCGAATTAGTACGAAATCATAGTTTCATATTCGATACTGATTTAGACGACAACATTGAGATTGTTAATCCCGCCAATGCCCAAATTGTAAGTGATAATGACCCACGTTGGCGAAAGACCCGTTTATTGATAGAATCAGCTTTACGTAGTAATGCATACTTCTCAAAGAAAATAACTATTGCACAAGGAGGTGCCTTTGATATCGCAGATTATCAGATGACACCTACTCTTAAAGCATTTGAATTACCTCGTCCACGTCTTCTGATTGCAGATGGTGTAGGTTTAGGTAAAACTATAGAGGTAGGTATATTCTTGGCAGAAATGATTCGCCGTGGGCGTGGCAAAAGGATTCTGGTCTGTGCCTTGAAAAGTATATTGGCACAATTCCAGGAAGAAATCTGGAATCGTTTTGCTATACCTTTAGTGCGTCTTGACAGTATTGGCGTCGCAAAAATTCAAAACGAAATTCCTCTTAACAAAAATCCGTTTGACTACTACGATAAGACCATCATCTCCATTGATACACTTAAAAACAATGGACGTTTCCGCGCATGGTTAGAGAAAACCCATTGGGATATCATTGTGATTGATGAATGCCATAAAGTGGCAAACGATAGTAGTCTTCGTGGAGACCTTGCTCAGTTCCTGGCACAGAAGTGCGATTCAATGATACTTACTTCAGCTACGCCTCACAATGGAAATGCCGAGTCATTTGCCAACCTGATGCGTATGCTTGAACCTATATCCATACCAAGGAACGGAGAATACACCAAGGAAGACATACAACCTTATTATGTTCGTCGCTTCAAGCATGATATATCCGATGAACGTATCCGTAGTCAGTTTCAAACCCGTGAAGTAAAGAGTATTCCCGTACAACTCACTTCAGAGGAAGAAGACATTTTAAGCCTCCAGCATACACGTTTCCGTTCACTGCATGACGAGCAGAAGAATGATGCATTGTTTGCCTTAACCGTGTTTAAGAGTTATCTATCCTCTCCTGTCGCTGCACTCAGAACCTTGGAGGAACGTTCAAAAAAAGATGACAGTGACGAACTCATGCAATTGACTGAGCAGGTAAGATCATTGGTCGATAGAAAAGAAGATAGCCGATACGATGCTTTTAAAGCTAAGTTAGCAGAATTGTGGAAAGCAAACCCCAAGGAACGAATTGTTATTTTCACAGAACGTATTGCAACCATGGAGTATCTGCAAAAACGCATTTGCAGTGAGTTTAAACTGACTGCCGAACAAGTAGTACGTTTCGATGGTTCACTTTCAGATACCGAACAAGAGGAAATGGTGAGCGACTTTGCAAAAGAAGACAGCAAGGTAAAAGTCTTTATCTCGAGCGACAGCGGCTCACAAGGTGTCAACCTCCACTATTTCTGTCATATCATGTTCAACTATGACATTCCTTGGAGCTTAATAACATTGGAGCAGCGTAATGGCCGTATTGACAGATATGGCCAGAAACAAACACCTGTCATCTACTATATGGTTGCCCAAAGTGATAATACAGATTTACGTTCTGATTTCACGATTATAGACAAACTCAGAGCGAAAGAACAAGAAGTTCACGATACACTGGGGGATGCTATGAGTGTAATGGAACTTTATAATGTTCAGAAGGAAGAAGAAGAAATTAAGAAAGCTATCATGACGGGTGATACAGAGGTTCTTGAACCTTCTGCAACTCGTCGCCGTGCCCGTGGCGGTTTTAAGAAAGCCGATGCTGTAGTTACGACTCCTGCAACAGAACGTTTGTCAAGTAATATTTACGAAAGAAGATTCTCTTTATATCCCGATGATTTAAGTTACTATAAAGACTTGTTTGCAGAGCTTGAGGCTGTTGGTAGCATACATCACGGTGATGTTGTGCTTCATGAGGATGCAACTGTTCCTTATGTTGAAGTGAAAAACAACGAGGAGTTAAGAGATGTACTTTACGACATACCTAAAGAAGCTTTTCCTCGTGATAATATATTCCGTTTAACAATGGATAAGGCATGGCTGAATAAAAGTATTGCTGAGTCACGAAAGAGCACCACAAGTGAGTGGAGTAAATTCTTACCACTGTATGACATTCACCCTATTATCAATTATTTGCTAACAAAATTTACAGCATCGCTCCCGAAGACACAGGCCATGTGTGTGCGCAGTACAACTCTGCCACAAGGGATGAGTTATTATCTGTTCTATGGAAGTCATGGAAACGGATTGGGGCAGAATTTAGTGAGCAAATTCTTTATTGTTCCGTTAGATAAAGAAGGAGCTTTGCGTGAACGTCCCTCATCACTCTATGACTTTACTCAAAAGTATCCTATACTGACACAATTCATGCAGGGCTCGACTGATGAAGACATAAAAGTGATTGAGTCAAATCTAAAGAATGCAATAGATGAAGGATTAGTGAAGTATATGTACGATGCTCAAGCCAAAGTTGGTGATGAAATGGAGAAACAACTCAATGCATATAAAGAGAAACTAAAACTTTGGGCTAATACCGCCAACACACTTTTCCCGGATGAGGATGTCACCCTGACACGTCAGAATTTATACAAAAAAGAGCAAGAAGAGATTCATAAAATTACCGACCAATCAAGTCAATTTTATCAGGACCTGTTCTCTCTTGATAATGCAGAACCATATATGCGCCTTTTGGCCGTATTTCATAATCTTTGATAGTTATGGCAGATAATATAACATACAGGTTTATACAGAACGTGGGAGACTACTTCCCCTCAGGTTATTTCACTGATGATTTTATAAACAAAGTACAAAGTTGTGCAGGATACAGTGCTGATGATATGAAAGCACTGTGTAGTCCTTATGTACAGATACGTGGAGAATACGAAGAATATAAAAATTTCATTATCAATGCGAACGCCCGTAAAGAAGATGAAATTAAGCATACACATGACTGGCATACCATGCTTTTGAAAAAGCTTGGTTACGATACAAAGAATGCCTATCAAGAACCTTACGTCGTGAAAGAGGGAGGTCCTGACGCACCTACAGAGATTATCCCTGTGCGCCACATCATTCGCAGCGGTGACCAAATTTCCATGCTTATCATGGAGATGCAAAACTTGATAACGGTAAACGATACAGAACCGGACGGTCTGTTCAAACAACAATATGAAGATGAACGTGCTTCTAACGAGCAACGATATTATGCAGGACAATGGAGACAAGTAATTCCGTCCCGATTCCTTGATCGTGAGAAGTATCGTTTTTCTCCAGCCATTATCAACAAAGCAATTACACAGATTTTCCTGATGCCGGAAGATAGTCGTCCTCACTATATTCTGATGCTGGCAGGTAATACGGTTTTCCTTTTCGACCAGGAAAAATGGGCCAGAGGTTCATATCTACAGCTCTCCCTTGACGAACTATATTTTCAAGCTCAAATAAAGAACTATCGACTTCACTATGCCCTCTTCCATCTGCTGTGCTGCAAAGAGACACTTGCGGCGTATGGTCAGACGGTTTTGATGGATACACTTATTGAAGAAAGCTATAAGAATGCTTACGAGGTAACCAAGGATCTAAAGGAAGGGGTAATCTTTGCCGTTGAGACCTTAGCAAACGAAGCACTCTATTATATGCATCATGTGGCAAACAAACCTTTCGGTAAATATATTCAGGAGACAGATTCTTATGATGAAACCGACGATGATTTTGAGGCAGAAGTTAAAGACGACTGTCTGACCATTGTCTATCGTTTGCTTTTCCTTTTCTATGCAGAAAGTCGTGAAGAACTGGAAATTCTGCCTACTGGAGATGAGGTGTATAAGCAGGGATATTCTCTTGAATCATTAAGAGACCTCGAAATGATGCGCCTTAACTCTCAGTCCAGTCGCGATGGTTATTTCTTTGATGATAGTATACACCATCTGTTCTCTTTGCTTGCAAAAGGTCATCATGTTGATCTGTCACCATCGAACAATAAAAGCTTCCGGGTACGTCCCATTGATTCTCCTCTATTTAACGATAAGAATCTACATCATTTGGGAGATGTAAAAATCAGAAATATCAAATGGCAGGAGATAATCCGTGCGCTCTCCCTGTCAAAGAAAAAGAATTATTGTGGCCGAATCAGTTATGCAAACTTAGGTGTAAACCAATTAGGCAGTGTGTACGAGAGCCTGCTTGCTTATCGTGGTTTCTATGCAGAAGAAGATTATATTGAAGTACACAAGGCTAATGAGCCACAGGATGGAACATTCCTTGTTCCTTATAGCCGCATGAGCGATTTTGACATCTCAGAGGTTCTTTGTAATCAAGAGGGCGAACCGATTATCCTACCCAAGGGAACGTTTGTATATCGGTTAAATGGTCGTGACCGCCAGAAGTCGGCCAGTTACTATACGCCGGAAGTGCTTACCCGCAGTACAGTAAAATACACACTGAAGTCAATTATCGATGAGGTCCGCGAAAACAAGCGCCGTGCTACTGAATTGCTGGAACTAAAGATTTTGGAACCGGCCATGGGTGCTGCTGCTTTTCAGAATGAGGTTATCAACCAATTGTCCGAAGCCTATCTGCTTCATCAGCAACGTCAGCTACGGGAAAAAGGAATCCACAACTGGCGTATTGCCCCAGACCATTACCGTGATGAATTGCAAAAGGTAAAGGCTTACATTGCAACTCATAATGTTTATGGAGTGGACTTAAACCCGACTGCAATCGAGTTGGGTAAGCTATCTCTTTGGCTTAACGTCATCCATAAGGATATGGAAACTCCCTTCTTTGCTAATCGGCTTACAGTTGGTAACGCCGTGATTGGCGCCTGGCTGAAAGTTTATAGCAAGAACCAGTTCTATGGCATATCCGACCGTTACGGTTCCAAATTAAAACCTAACAAGTGGTGGGAATGTGCTCCACATAAGGTGAAATTCTTCAAGAACAGTGTAAATCGTTCGGTGAACGAAGTGTATCATTTTCTTTTACCTGATGCCAATATGCTGGGCGTACGCAGCATCAAGGAACAAAAAAAACTATACCCTAATGAAGACCGACGCATGACAACTATTCTGAAAGACTGGACAGCTCCTATTAGTGCACATGAGTTTCAGATACTACAGCGTATTTCAGCAAAGATTGACATCTTACTGAAAGAATATTTTATAGACCAGCTTACTATTGAGAAGTATACCAACAACCGTAAGGAGGTGTGGGATGGTATTGACCATTCAGCGCAAGAATCGTTATTTAAAAATGAAGAACAAGCTGATAGCTATGCTCAGAAACAAAAACTGTTTGACACCCGCTATGGTCACAACAATGCTTATCGCAAGCTCAAACTTGTGATGGACTATTGGTGTGCTCTTTGGTTTTGGAGTTATGACGATACTATATCACTGCCTACCCGTGAAGAATATTGGAAAGATATCGAAGCTCTTTTGGCTGTTGATAATGACCGACTAGATCGCCGTACACGTTTGGCCTTGGAGCGTACAGGAAAAGGTATGTTAGCTGAAGATGATACAGAGTTTAATCGAATTACAGACGAAGAAGCTCAGATTGTGGCTCGTACCCAAGAAGAACTTCTCACTGAGGCTCGTGGAAGCCGTTCTCTTTTTGCTGACGATGACCCTATGCGATTCAAAATAGTAGCTCGTCTGTCAGAACGTTATCATTTCTTCCACCCGATGCTGGAGTTCCTTGAAGTATTCTGGCTACGCGATGGATTTGACATTATTTGTGGTAACCCACCATGGCTGAAGTTGGAATTTGATGAACAAGGCATTATCTCAGAAAAATATCCAGAAATAGCTATCCGTAAGATTTCTGCACCTCAAGCCAGAACTATGCGAGAAAATTTCTTTACCGCATCACCTCTACTCAAAAAACTCTATAATGATGAAGAACTAGAAAATGCCGGTTCTGCAGCATTTACGAATGCATATTGCAACTATCCGTTATTGGAAGGTCAACAGACCAATCTTTATAAATGCGTTCTGGAGAATGGCTTTACAATGTTGTCTGATAAAGGTTACATGGGATTACTACACCCTGAAGGAGTGTACGATGACCCGAATGGTCAGCCCTTACGTAAAGATTTATACAGACGTTTAAGATATCATTTTCAATATCAAAATGCTTTTAATTTATTTCCAATAGGTCATCGAGAAAAATATGGAACAAGTATTTATGGTGGATATCAAGATATTAGTTTTTATAGTATTAATAATCTTTTTACCCCACAGACTATCGATTCTTGTTTCGCACACAATGGATATGGTATTTGCGGAGGAATAAAAATTAATGGAGAGTGGAACACAGCTGGTCATCATGATCGTATTGTTCACATTACAGAAAAAGAATTGAAGGTCATGGCTGATACATTTGAACAGGGAGCAGAGGCACAGTCTGCCAAACTTGTTTCTATTCATACCACCCAAACAATGGAGATTTTAAAAGCTTTTGCCGCATTTCCTAAACACGTTGGAGAATTTAAGCCTAACATACAAGAATGCTATCACGAAACAGGCGCAGTAGATTCTGGCATTATTAAACGTGAAACATTCTATCCTAATGTAGATAATTATGAGATGGTGTACAATGGGCCACAAATATATGTAAGTAATCCTAGTTATAAAACACCAAAATCTATCTGCAATACAAAAGCCGATTATGATACCATTGACCTAACATCTGTTTCTGCGGAATATATAGCTAGATCCAATTATAGACCTATTATGCCGTTAGCTGAATACAAGAAGCAAGTACAAGGGTTTTATATTGGCCAAGATAGTATGGGTAATGCAACGTATGATAACTGGATTGATTATTATAAAGTAGGATTTCGTAAAATGATTAACCTTTCGGGTGAAAGGTCGTTGATATGTGCTGTCCTGCCACGCAGGACAGCACATATCCACGGTGTTATCTCTGCTACTTTCAGTAGCAGAGATAACACCGTGGATATGGCTGCGCTTTGTGCATCATTACCACTAGATTTCTTTATGAAAACTATTGCCGCACAAAATCTGACTTCAGTTCGTATGCAGGGATTTCCTCTTGGAGTTGATAAGAAATACAATTCTGCACTTCGTTCAAGATGCCTCCGTCTAAATTGCGTTACCAACCATTATGCCGAGCTTTGGCAGGAAGTATGGAATCCCGCATATAGAGAAGAGACCTGGAGTATAAATGACCCACGTCTCGCACCATGGGATACTCTTACAGAGCAATGGAATCACGACATTCCATTGCGTAATTACTTCGCGCGTCGTCAGGCACTTGTAGAGATTGACGTGGTTGCAGCAATGGCTCTTGGGCTTACTCTTGATGAACTAATCATGATGTACAAAATTCAGTTCCCAGTATTGCAACAAAATGAACAGGACACATGGTATGATGTTAACGGACAAATTGTTTTTACATGCTCAAAAGGACTGACTGGTGTAGGTCTTGATCGTAAAGGAACGCCAAGATCAGGTATTTTAGGCTGGGAAGATATTCGAGGAGAAGCTATTTCCGATGAACATGGTAATTTCATCGGCTATCAAGGCACAACTCCAACTTATACTCATACTATCGATTCTGACAAAAGCGAACTCTACGGTGGACAGAAACAAACTTTCGTTGCACCATATACCAAGTGCGATCGTATTGCTGACTATCGTACAGCATGGGCACATTTTGAAAAGATATTTAACAAGTAAAATATGGCAGATTTTAAAGAACTGATAGATAGTATAAGAAAAGAACAAGTAACATTGTTTTTGGGGTCTGGCTTTTCTCGTAAAGCTGGAGCCCCAATGGCTAATGCTATTGTGACATCCTTGAAAGAGTCTATGCCTGTTGACATAAAAGATGATTTTCGAGATGAGACACATTTAGACTTGATTTCTGAAGAGTATGAACAGATTTATGGTCGAGAATCATTGATAAACAAGTTAGAGGAAATCTTCAAATTTATGCCGACTGATACTTCGGATCACACATGTTTAACTAAAATACCACATATACGACATATTATAACCACAAACTATGACACATTAATTGAAGACGCTTTTGGCCCAGATAATTGTTATGTGGTTAGGACAACTGATGATTGTGTTAATTTGCCAAAAGACAAGACAATCATATATAAGATACATGGTGATTTTACGAAAAAAGACAATATAATACTAACTAAACAAGATTACACTAACTTCTTTAGCAGTAACAACGAACCTCTTCTTTGGAAGTATATACAGAGTCATATACTAACAAATGATATGTTGTTTATAGGTTATAGCCTTGAAGATAGTAATATCTTTACGCTAATTCAAGAGATACGCAAGCAGGTTAAAGTTGATACAAGAAAATATTTTCTCATTGCTCCAGGACTTTACCATCATAAGATTGAAAGACTAGCAAAAACGAAAATTAAATACTTTAATGCTAAAGCAGAGGACTTATTTTCTGTCTTATTTGAAACATTAAACAAGAAGATAAAATCGGATTATCAAAGAAAGTATATATGCTTGGATACTTTTAGACGATATAGTAATCAGCACTTTTTGCAGCCAATAGTAGAAGAAGGTCAAAAAGAAAATAAGATTATTAGATTTGACTCTACTGGAAAAACAGATGTGAAGATTAATGTTTCCGGACTATCAAAGGAAGTAGCAGAAACCATAATGAGTCAAGATACCACATTATACAATTCATTTTTACCAAGAACACATATCCCTGCATATATGATAACTCAGGATATGATGAAGGAGTTAAATATAAGCATTAACGGCCTTACTATTGCTGATTATGATGATTGTAAAAATCTATTCATCTCTCCTACCGTGGAGACAATAAAGACAATCATTACAATACCTAGCATAAAGTTCAAGGAGAAGATAAAATTACAAAGATATAATCCTAACAAGGAGCAAGTATGTCTTTTACTGGAAACTGAACCATATACCTTCAAGTTAGTTTTCTCCTTCTTGCCGAATAAGGTTCTGAATTGCACTTGCAATGTCAATTTAAAGGAGAATTGTAAAAAGCTCCAAGAAGCTATTAAATGGATGGATTTCGTCATTGCTCTATGGAGCCAGGAGGAATTTATCATAAAAGCATTTGACAAGGTTCCTATCCGATTTCCGAAAACGAGTCTTCATGAACTAAAACAGTTCAAAAAAATAAAGAAATACTACGAAAACACAAGTGACATAGAGGACTTGTATAACGTTGAATTTGAAACCATCGAAACTTACTCTGAGGATAATTTTCAAATAAGTGAATTGTTAATTCATTCACATCATGAGCATAACCTTAGAGAGAATATGCTTGGTCAAGAATGTACAGTGGAAGTGGGACAAGAACAAGAAGGCGTATGGGATGAAATTAAAGTTGGAGAAACGAAATATAGCCTTGCTTTAACTCAATCCTCATTGGAACAAATAGTTTTTAATGGTCAAAAATTCAATATAAAGAATAAAAACACTATAATACCACAATGCCAAATACTTGAGATTCAAAAAGAAAATGGCAAGATGAGACAAATTACATTCAAGATTCTATCAGAATATGTATTTATAAAATATACGAACCGAGCATTAACTGAATTTGAGGAGTTTAGCAATTTGAAAAAATAAGTTAGTAATGGAAGCAGCATACTATAATCTATTATACGACGTTTTAAAAGGATACGACCATTGCACCCCTAGTAAAATTGTTAGTCTTAGAAACAACCAAATATTTGTTTTTGGGACGAATAAATATGGTTCGCAAAAACATGGCGCTGCAGGACTAGCTGCAAAAAGTTTTGGAGCTCAGGTTGGCATTACAAATGGTCCAACAGGAATGTGTTATGCGCTACCAACAATGGGGGTCGATATTCACATACTTGGAAAAGCTATATTACAATTTGAACAATTCGCACGTAATAATAGAGATAAAACATTTCTTGTTACACCTATTGGATGTGGCCATGCTGGTTTCAATGTAGAAGATGTCGCTCCTTTCTTTAAAGGATGTATTGCGTTGAAAAATGTCATGTTGCCTGAGCAATTCCTTTGTTTCTTCAGAAAAGAATGTATTGAAAAGTTACACATCAAAGAAACCAACAGTGCTAACAATAATCAAGAGGTAGATTACTATCTCCTCTATGACGAATCGGTACATCCTGTACTAAAATATCTCGAAGCACACTCAATTCCATTCTCAAAAGACGGTGGATTCTCACTTGTAGATGAGAATGACAATGTCATAGCAGAAGCAGAGTTGTGCATCGAATCAGAAAAGATTGTATTTTACCCTTACGACCAAAATAGCGAAAAGACTTTGGTTGCAGCGGGTTATACGATCATGTCTGTTAATGAATACCTCACTTCTAAATCTTAAGTCATAATATGTCTGTTAGATTAAATAAAGTATGTAGAGAGCTTAATATAGGATTCCAAACAATAAGTGAATTCTTATCAAGCAAGGGCTTTGAAATAGAGCTTAACCCTAACTTCAAACTTACTGACGAACAAGCATCTCTTGTTTACAAGCATTTTAGCGACAAGGAATATATACCTCGTCCTAAACCAATTGTACCAATAAACAACAGTTCGTCTTCAGATATCACTAAAATATCCCCACTCGAAGATTATGATTGGGAGCAATTTGAAGAGTCTTTGACAGAGGAATCATCAGAAGATTCTTCATCCTCTTCTTCTTTTCATAAACATGATATAGTTAGTGCGATAGTTATTTCTCTTAATAGAAGGGAGATTGTCGTAAATCTAGGTCATAAGATAAACGCAATTATTCCTGCAAGTGAGTTAAAATATAATCCAGACTTAAAGGTTGGTGATCAAATTGATGTCTATATTGAGGAAAATGGAAATAACCATGGACAGTTTGTGGTCTCACATAGAAAGGCGAGATTAAGCAAAGCATGGGATAAGATAAATGAAGTATACAATAGCAACGAGACCATTAAAGTCTATGTAAAAAGCCGCACAAAAGGCGGTCTGATTGTGGACGCATTGGGTATGGAGGCATTCCTTCCCGGTTCCCAGATAGACATCGTTAAGGTGTTTGACTATGATAGCTATATCGGGAAGACTCTCGATGTAAAAGTTATCAAAATCAATACTGAATACAAGAACGTAGTTGTCAGTCATAAAGAGGTTGTTTCTGAGAATCTGCAGAAAAGGTCAACGGACAAGACTTTGCTAAAAGATATTTGGCAGAAGCACACAGAAGTTCAAGAACACATATTACGTCAAAGAACTGAACCTATCAGTATTGTCCCTTCATTGACAACCATCGTCAACGAAAAACTTCATGTCAGAATAGACACTTCGGACAATACAGATTTCCTGAAGTCGAGAATTATGGATTCTCTTGCCATCTCTGATCAGGATTGCCATTTTGATGATGGCTATGTTTTTGCTCCGTATAAAAACTGGAGCAAATTAGATGAGCGCGAGAAATCCAGAATCAGCACACAGGCAAACAAGGAATATATTTCTTTCTCTTATTATCCAGTAATTGACGGCAAGATAACTGATAGCAAAGCTCAGTTTACCGGTGTCAGAGAATTACTTGATAAACTGGAAATCGAATACGATTTTGATAAGAAGCGACGTTTGCAAATTTCAATCAACGAACTTCAACGTCTTAAAGACAATGAAGATTTCCAGAATTTACAGGTTTCACTTCCTGATGAAGCATCTGCTATTATACAGACATATCCAAGTATATTGTACTACTTGGAAAGAGTGTGTCCAAATCATAATTTCAAGAATATCGAAGTATTTAAAGATACCTCTCAATTATTAGGCGGAGTTTCAATAAACAAGCAGCTTGTTGTCGAAGGAGGCTTCTTTAACAAGGATACGCTCACTCAGTTGGAAGAATTGTTCGAGCTTAGAATGTGCAAACTGGAATATGAGTTTAAGATAGACAAATCCGCCATTGGTCAATATGACTGGAAGAAGAACAAGTTTGGACTTCCTATATCTGAACAAGGTACGATTCTATTCCGGAAGAATGTGAAGCTTTCGGTTACCGACATCTTTGAAGATGATGATATCGACGTTTTAGATGAAAGTCAGGAGGAGCCCCCAATATATACCGACTCCTTAGCTTTTAACAGTCAAGATACTACAGATATACACTTCGAGTACACTTTGGACTGCCAAATCATAAACCGGATATTTGGAAAGGGGAATTATAGAGTTATCCCTCGTTTCTTCTATAAGTACAAAGAAAACAGAAACTGGGCAACTACAGAGGAATTAGACCGTTTCAATGATCAGATACATACCGAACTTAAAGGGAAAGTCGGTATTGAGAAGAATGGCTCTTCAATTGGTATTGACTTCAAGTGGAAAGAAAATAGCTTGCCAGAGATTCTTACCCAACTCAGTAGAGAATACGGATTCATAGACTTTAGTCTATTCAAGAAGGGTCATAAATGCAACTTTGATATTAAGTACAAAAAAGCGGAGCTTACAAACATCATGGAAGAACTGCATGATTCATTTGATAAGCTTAATGTGGAACTAGTAAAGAAAGGTACCGAACTTTCGTTCTTTAGGGAATTTGACAATCTTGAAGAACTTATAGCATTCAGACCACAACTTCAAAATAAGCTCAATTCATTTGACGCAAACCGCTACAAGTGTATAATCAACGACATACCTGCAGGCTACGTCAAGTTATTATACTATTACGACAAGAAGAGCCATGATGAGGAAAGAGTCGATGCTATAAGGGAATTGAAAGGCGCAGATTTCTCTATTGGTGATTTACCAATCGGTAAGCTGATTCGAATTTCCAACTATCCTGAAATCGTTATTGATATATCGGGTGATAATTATGAGGTCACAAAACAGTTGATAGAAGAAACCCAGGTGTCTTCTATTACACCTGATTTGTCTGGTGATCTTGAAAAGCTTGCCCGTCTTAAAGAATCATTGAATAGAATCGTCCAAGGACGAGATGTTGAAAATGTTTCTTTAGGTGATTTTATCTTTGATGCCTCAAAAGCAGGAGGAATCAAAGATTTTGAAGAATCAATAAGACTGGAAGAACAGGAAATAAGCAAGCATATCCTAAATGGCAAGATAGACAAAAATCAACCGCAGAAGACAGCAATAGCAAAAGCATTGTTGGCTCCTGACCTCGCCCTTATCCAAGGACCTCCGGGAACTGGAAAATCTACTGCCATCGCAGAATTGATTTGGCAGCATACAAGAAAATATCCTGATAAAAGAATACTTCTTACATCAGAAACAAACCTTGCCGTGGATAACGCGATTGACCGTGTGGTAAATCCATATCATAATCTCATTAAACCTATTCGTATTGGTGATGAGTCCCGTCTTGAAACAGAAGGTCTGCAATTCTCATATTCTGCTATGTACCGTTGGGCAAAAGGCGAAGATTGGAATGCAAAGAAGAAAAATGCTTCAATCAACGATGATGATGACGATGAGGAAAATGACGTTTACACTGATATGGATTCCATTTATGAAGCTCCAGAAAAACTGATACTTCTAAACTGGATGGAAAATATCGGTCGTCGATTGGATTCCGATAAAATGCCTTCTGTAGCTCAAGAGCTTTGGAAGGATTTGCTGGAAAATCCAACTTCAGAGCTGAAGAACTTGTTTTTTGACAACTATATTAAGAACTGCAACGTTATCGGTGCTACATGTAGTTCTATTGGTCAAAAAAACATTATTATGTCTGAATCTATCGAGAATACTGGTAAGAGAAACAGCTTTGTCCCTACCAAATTTTATCGCATATATAGACAGATCTTCGCCGACAAGGAGGGTGTATATAACCCCAAAATATATTTTGATATGGTAATTCAGGATGAGTCAAGTAAAGCAACTCCTGCTGAATTGTCTCTGCCGTTAATATACGGTAAGAAGAATGTGATAATTGGCGACCATAGGCAGTTACCTCCTATGCTTTCAAGAGAATCGTTCATCAACTCATTTGATTATCTTATCAAGAGAGAGAAGAACGATGATGAACGTCAGAAGATGAAAGAACTAAGGAGCTACGTTCTTAAGAATTTCAAAACTCTTGAAATCAGCCACTTCGAACGTTTGTTCACCCAGATTGACGACAACCTGAAGGGTGTTTTCAACTATCAATTTCGTATGCATCCGGCTATCAATGACGTTATTAAACAATTCTACAAAGATGAAGGTGGCTTGGAATGTGGTCTTACTACCCCTATTGATTTAGGTGTCGATGACCCTGACTATATTAATAATGGCGCATCAAGATACCATGGCATCACTGCTGGTCCAATCAATCCTGAGACCCACGTTTTATGGATTGATTCGTCAAGTCCAGAGATGCTTGATGGTACATCTCGTGTGAATTATGGAGAAGTTGCAATCATAAAGAAGTTGCTGACAGATTTCAACGAATCTGAATCATTTCATAACTACGTAGATAGTTGGGATAGTGTTGAAGATAAACAGATTGGTCTCATTTCTTTCTACGGCAAACAGCTACGCCTGTTAAAAGATATGACAAGAGAATTTGACAGCTCGCAAATTCCTGTCAGAGTTAGTACGGTGGATAGATTCCAAGGTATGGAGAGGAACATTATTATTGTATCAATGGTGAGAAGCCATTGCATACAGAATGGAAAAAATCAGAAACCTAATTTTGAACGTTATCCAGTGGATGGATTCCCCAAACAGGAAGACTTAGGTTTTGCTCAATCCCCTAACCGTTTGAATGTCGCACTTTCACGTGCGAAAAGATTGCTTATAATTGTTGGAGATAGCAAATTATTCAGAACCAAGGATATATATGAAAATGTATATCAGACTATTGCTGACCCTAACAACAAATATGGAAAAATAATAACCGCAAGTGAATATGGACTATAATAAGATTCTGCAAGAAGGAAATCTCATATACTCTTCATGCCCATCTGACGACAAGTTCAGAGAGTGGAGATTAAGTAAGACCATATGCAGTGTGGTCTACTATATAACATACGAACTGTCAAAACTGGATAAAGTTATACTGCTTACATTGCAATACAATGGAAAGTTGTATGAAAATCAGCTTGCACGCATCTTAGGATTCAATGTAGAAGACGATTTTGATTCTACTCCTAAAAGATATGCAGACCAGGGAGAAAAGGACATATTTAATGGCATCCTCTCCCAACTGACTACTTTCGGGCTGATAAATATATCTGAAAAAGAGGTATCGTTGTCACCTCTCGGTAAATTGGCACTGAAGAAAGGTGTTAAACACTCTTTCCATCGTGGTGTTATGGCTTTGATGCAATGTTTTGACATCGCACAGAAAGAGTCCTCAGAATACAAGATGTTCCCATTCCGTGATGCACTTGGAGTAACATCCTCCATACAGGGAAAATCTGACCTCCCATACGACGATTTTAACCATGATGGTATTGAGGAAGAACTCTATGATACCTCCTCTGAGCTCATAGCACGTCTTTCACTTCAATGCAGTGCAGACGTAAATATCTGCCGTGCAGAAGAATTAATAGAGTCTCGAATGAGTGAGATTCATGTTGATTTTAGACTGTATGAATATGAGAATGCTAAATATCCGTTTGTTTTCTACAACAATGAATTTTCTGAAGCGACTAATCTTCTTATGCATCAAGAATGCAATAATGATTACATTAACCAGAAAATCCATATCGGTGAATATTTGCATCTTGTTAGAGAAAGTCATAAAGAATTGAACTATGTTTCAATGATGCCATACATAGACGTATGGAATCTTAATGACTTCCTTGAAAGCGAGCATCTGAACTGGAAAGACCAAGAACTATTTGCTGAAATTGCGAAACAGGCAAATGGTTCCCATTGGAATACCATATCTGTTGTTTCCCCAACAGATGCCCTTAAACTGTATCTGGAGAATTATACAGATTCCTTGGACTGGATAGCTCTGTCATCACGCTATGATGATGATTTCATCGTTGAGACCGCTACTAGATATCCTTGGGATTTTGAAAGTCTGTCGGCAAACAGAAGTATTGATTTCGTCAAGCGTCTCATTGTCATCCCTAAGCTCCATGAAGGTGTAGACTGGGATTGGGAATCTATTTTGGAAAGACTTGATGATGAGTTTGTACTTGAAACCATAAATTTTATTCCATACGATATGTACTCTGTAACAGAGAAATACATATCTAAGTATAATTCGATAATAGCAAAATTCCCTGAGAGAAAATGGAACTGGGAATATATTTCGACAAATGCTGGTCTTGACTATGTATTACAGAATATCAATGCGTTTGCAAAAGATATTCATCTGGACGTAATTATGTCAAGGGCATTTACCTCTGTGGAATGGGCAGAAGCATATTGCAACTCAAGCGAATTTGCTTTTGCTGTAATTGAAAAAAAAGAATGGTTGCAGAATAGGTATAATGCAAATTCTGCTGATTACATTTGGACAATTAAAGTTATTGATTGGCATGAGAAACTAGGCTTTATTTCATGGAAGTCGGTTAACAATTCTGATGGATTTGAATGCAATAAAGGAGTCGTTTGGAATAGTACGACATTTGAAAAATATCACGATAAGGAGTTCTCTGTAAAAGGTTTAAACCATATCACATCATCTATTACAGAGGTAAGGATAATTGACATTTATCCTGATTTCAAATGGGTCTGGTCTATTCTCTCTGCGCGTGACATCGTTGTTTCATCGGCTGTATTTAGAACCTCATAATAACCAAAAATAACCAGATATATCTAAGCATAAATCTTTAATATTCAATATGTTCTAAAAATTAACAGTTTTCGACTGCTTTTTGATGCTTCCAAAATTTCCACTTATTTTTGAGCCATATTTCTGACGTGGAGAATTTGCGGAGCTTA